>ERZ826016.1092-NODE-1092-length-27736-cov-3.966656_pt1 | contig 27736 bp, 16 predicted proteins | sample MGYA00519872_ERZ826016 | MGnify/ENA primary metagenome ERZ826016 (study PRJEB31778, sample SAMEA3449218) | human gut metagenome | biome: human gut; feature: human-associated habitat; material: faeces | place: United Kingdom | collected 2010/2012 ... | reverse complement strand
TGATTTATCCGGCTATCCACTATACAATGGGTGGTATCTGGGTAGACTACGAACTGCAAACCACTATCAAGGGTCTGTTCGCTATCGGTGAATGTAACTTCTCCGACCACGGTGCAAACCGCCTCGGTGCTTCTGCATTGATGCAAGGTTTGGCTGACGGTTACTTCGTATTGCCTTACACTATCCAGAACTATCTGGCAGACCAGATTACTGTTCCCCGTTTCTCTACTGACCTTCCCGAATTTGCGGAAGCGGAAAAAGCTGTTCAAGCTAAGATCGACAAGTTCATGAGCATACAAGGTAATGAATCTGTTGATTCTATCCACAAGAAACTGGGTCACATCATGTGGGAATATGTAGGTATGGGACGTACGGCAGAAGGCTTGAAGAAAGGTATTGCTGCACTGAAAGAAATCCGCAAGGAATTTGAAACCAACCTGTTTATCCCCGGTTCTAAAGAAGGCATGAACGTAGAGCTTGACAAAGCAATCCGCCTGTACGACTTCATCACAATGGGTGAACTTGTTGCTTACGATGCATTGAACCGTAACGAAAGTTGTGGTGGTCACTTCCGTGAAGAATACCAGACTGAAGAAGGAGAAGCCAAACGTGATGACGAAAACTTCTTCTACGTAGCTTGCTGGGAATATCAAGGTGACGATGAAAAGGCTCCGATATTGATCAAAGAACCGCTGGTATACGAAGCTATCAAGGTTCAGACCCGTAACTACAAGAGCTAATCGGTGAAGTTAAACATTTAAAAGAATTAGAAGACAATGGATAAAAATATATCATTTACACTGAAGGTATGGCGCCAAGCTGGTCCGAAAGCTAAAGGTGCTTTTGAAACCTACCAAATGAAAGATATTCCCGGTGATACTTCCTTCCTCGAAATGCTGGATATTCTGAACGAACAGCTCATCAGCGAAAGAAAAGAACCGGTAGTATTCGATCACGACTGCCGCGAAGGTATCTGCGGTATGTGTTCTCTTTACATCAACGGACATCCGCACGGTCCTGCAACAGGTGCTACTACCTGCCAGATTTATATGCGTCGCTTCAACGACGGTGACACCATTACCGTTGAACCTTGGCGTTCGGCCGGTTTCCCTGTTATCAAGGACTTAATGGTAGACCGTACCGCTTACGACAAAATCATGCAGGCAGGTGGTTACGTGAGCGTTCGTACAGGTGCTCCGCAGGATGCCAACGCTATCCTGATACCGAAGCCTGTGGCCGATGAAGCTATGGATGCCGCTTCTTGTATCGGTTGCGGTGCTTGTGTAGCTGCATGTAAGAATGGTTCTGCTATGTTGTTCGTTTCTGCAAAGGTCAGCCAGTTGAACTTGCTCCCGCAAGGTAAACCGGAAGCTTTGCGCCGCGCAAAAGCCATGTTGTCTAAAATGGACGAACTGGGATTCGGTAACTGTACCAATACTCGCGCTTGCGAGGCGGAATGTCCGAAGAACATCTCTATCAGCAACATCGCCCGCTTGAACCGCGACTTCATCATCGCAAAACTGAAAGACTAAATTTATTGCTAAGTTTTAAGAGTCGAGGGACAATTTGATTAATGACAGAATCCCCTGCCGGCATGCCGGCAGGGGATTTATTTATATACAGATAGCATTAGTCTTATTTTCTTTGAAGCAATTTCCTATTAAAGAACTCATATAGACGATGAAGTTCATAACTACCTCCCAGGCTGTGTCCCTTACCCGGCAAGTAAAGCTGTTCAAACATCTTATCCGCTTTTATCAAGGCATCTACTACCTGCAACGTAGAAGCCGGATCTACATTATCATCCAGTTCTCCATTTATCAATAATAAATCACCTTTCAATAAATGAGCATTATCCACGTTCGATGAACGGCTATACGATTCATCCACCGGATACCCCATCCACAGTTCATTCCACCAGACCTTATCCATTCGATTATCATGGCAACCGCAGAAAGAAACCGCCGCTTTATAAAAATCATTGTGGAACAACAGTGCCGCCATCGCGTTCTGTCCGCCGGCTGACCAACCATAAATGCCGACCCTGCTTGTATCCATATATTTAACGTTCGATATAAGAACCAAAATATTCGTTTGAAGATTAGAAACATAGCGATAAAAGCATTAAATTTATAGTGACAATATAACATTTAATCGATTACCACTACGTTCTCAGAGGTTAAAGTTACAGAGATTTACTGCATGGCGGATGATTTTTGCAAGGAATTTGCCAAGTATATGGTTGAAGACAGGAACCATAAACATCGGAACAAGCCGAAGCGGATGAGCGATGTGGAAATCATGGTCATCCTAATCCTGTTCCACTCGGGAGGATTCAGATGTTTCAAGCATTATTACAAGGAATATGTCTGCAAACATTTGACGCACCTCTTTCCCAGGCGTATGTCCTATAACCGTTTTGTGGAACTGGAAAAGGAAATCCTGTTGCAGTTGACCGTTTTCATCAAGGAGGTCTTGCCGGGTACTTGTATCGGCATCAGCTTTGTGGATTCCACTCCATTGCGCGTATGTCGGAATCAACACATATTGATTCATAAGACTTTTAAAGGGCTTGCAGAGCGTGGAAAATGTTCCATGGGATAGTTTTCGGCTTCAAGCTTCACCTGATTATCAACGACAAGGGGGAGATTCTCAATTTCATGCTCACACCGGGAAATGTGGATGACCATGAGTTGTTGAAACAGGAAAGGTTCCTGAAGAACATAAAAGGCAAGCTCTACGCGGACAAGGGATACATCGGGCAGTCATTGTTCGAAAACCTCTTCCTTGACGGCATACAGTTGATAACCAAAGTGAAGAACAACATGAAGAATTCCCTGATGAGCATAGCGGACAAAATCCTGCTGAGAAACGAGCTTTGATAGAAACGGTCAATGATGAGTTGAAGAACATCACACAGATTGAACACTCCAGACACCACTCATTCAATAACTTTATTGCCAACTCGCTCTCTGCAATAGCAGCATACTGCTTTTTTAAAAAGAAGTCCAACATTGACGTATGTTTTGTCAAAGACGGGCAACTTACTATGTTTTGATTTATATCGAATTCACGTCAATTTAAGGCTTTATCAGGCAGTTGTTTGTTATCTGTTCCTTGTCTTTAAATATAACAACCAAATCATATTTAAAAAGCAAAAAAAATGGGATATTGTACTGACCTAACTTAATGAGTTATAACCAATCATATTCACGTAGTACTCGCTTCATCTTTCTTGAGTTGGTAGTTTTTGGGGGTGATATCATATTTTTGTTTGAATGACCGGGTGAAATGAGACTGATTGACATAACCTGTTTCAAGCATGATTTCTACAATGCTTTTGGTGGAATAGCGTAATAAGTGGGCAGCTTTTTCCAAGCGGAGGTTACGGATATAATCAGACAAAGAGATATTAGTTACCCGTTTGAGTGTTTGATACAATTTTGAACGGCTCACTCCTAATGAACTAGCCAAATAGTCGATTCCTAAATCCGGGTCTGAAAGGTTCTGTTCAATCAAGTCTTTAACTTTCAGAAAAAACTCCTGCATTTCATGTTCTTCTTTTTCAGAACGCGTTTCAAGTGGTTCTGTTTTGTCGGAAAGCTCTCTTTCCCTTTGGCGGATCACATCATCCGTCGATATTTGGATACGCATTTTGGTGCGTTTCAGTAATTGCCGGATGGCTACTTTTAGTACCTGTACCGAAAATGGCTTGGACATATATAAATCGGCACCGGAATCGTAGCCCTCTATTTGTGATTCCACTTCATTTTTGGCGGTAAGCAGAATAAACGGGGTATAAGCCAATGAGAAATTTGCACGTACAGCCTTGCAGAAAGAAATACCGTCCATCTCAGGCATCATTACGTCGCTGACAATCAGTTCCGGATAGATGGAATAGCATTTTTCCAATGCTTCCTTTCCGTTCACCGCAGTCTCTATCTGAAAATCATTTTCCAAATCATGCGCTAGCATTTGAAGTAATTCTACATTGTCTTCTGCTATAAGAATTAGAGGAAGTCTTTCACGAGGCTTGACCTGGATTTCTTCGGCAGTGGATGTATGGAGTTTGAATTCGGTATATTGCTGCTTGATAAAATTATTTATATCTACTGAAGATAACAATGGCTGTTGGCTGCAATCCGCTTGGTGCAGCGGTAACATGACGATAAACTCGCTGCCTTTCATTCGTTCGCTGCTTACGATAATTTTCCCATGATGGAGCAAGACTATGTTTTTCACGACAGCAAGCCCTATGCCTGAACCCAGATGCGTCAAATTTGTGTTATTTACCTGGAAAAAGCGGTTATAAATGTTGCCGATTGATTCTTGACTGATACCGATGCCTTCATCGCGCACCGTCAATATCCATACCGATGTTTGCTCTTCCAGGTCTCCTTCGACATGGGAAACCGGATAGAAAGAGGTGATTTTGTTGGGATTCATCAGTCCGGAAGTGCACAAGATTTGTTTTCCGCTTTCAGTATATTTGATAGCGTTAGAAAGTAGATTCAGGACAAGCTTTATTACTAACACACGGTCGAAGTCCATGAGTAAAGGTGTGTTGGGAATGCTTGTGTTGATGCGGATGGATTTTGACTCTGCCCAAGGGCAGATGCCTGTCACTACTTCCTGCACTAACTTGTTGATATCTTGCCGGGTACAAGACAAATGCGCCACACCCAATTCATTTTTCCGAATTTCCATCAACTCGGAAATTAGTGTATTAAGGTATTGTACATTCTGCAATATGCACTCTGAGTCTCGTGAAGGCAAGGATGAATGAATGTGGTCAATGGCTAGTTTGACCAGCGCAAGCGGTGTTTTCAGTTCATGCGATACATTGATAAAGAAGCGCATCTTGTTTTGATAATTTTCTTCTGCGTGCTGTTGCTTTATTCTCTGTATTTCGTTTTCTTTTTGTAATTTCAGAGAGCGGATATAAGTGTAAAGCCAAGCGAACAAGACGGTCAGTATAACAAAGATAAGCAAGCTTTTTGCCCATAAAGTCTGCCACCAGGCAGGATGAAGCACAACATCTAATTTTTGGGTATCTTTCCAGGAAGCTCCGTTGTCTGTTGAGAGTTGGACTTCAAAGTGGTAGCGTCCCGGTGGTGTATCTATAAAGGAAGCGTAGTGCTGTCCGCGAGGAAGTATTACCCAACCTTGATACAAATTATTCATGCGGTAACGATACCGCACTTTGTCAGAATGGATGTAGTTCAAGGCGGAGAAATAAATGTAGAAGTTGTTTTCCTGTTTGCCAAGTTCTATTTCCGATAGATGGTTTACATTGCGTTCGGAATACAGTTTATTTTGTACGTCCGGTCCATCTGTTGATGATTGATTGTATATTTTCACCCCTGTGATAAGCAGTTCCATGTTTTGGATGGGCAGTCTTACCTTGTCGGCAGAAAAATAATTTAGTCCGTGCAGTCCTCCCATATAGATAGTTCCATCTGTTCCCTGATATCCTGCACCTATCTTGAACGAATTACTTTGCAGTCCGTCGGATACATCATACGAGGTTATTCGTTCTCCGTTACGTTCTATTTTAGTAATCCCGTATCCTCCCAACCAAACATTCTGGTGCTCATCTAAAAACACCATTTCCACATCGTTGCTTGGTAAATGTTCCCGAATAGTGTAGTTTCGCGATTCATAATCATTGTCGCGCGATGAATGGACTGTCACTCTGCATGCTCCTCCGCCTATTGTACCCAACCAGTATACTGAGTCGTTTTCTACGGCAGAAGCAGCGATGTAGTTTGAAGACATGGGATGTAGGCAGCTGTCATTGACTTGATAACACGAAGTGGAGGTTGGTTCGAAATTTTCGTCCAACGTCACAGTCACTATGCCGTTTTCTGTACCGCAAAGCAACTTGTCCGGCCGGATTATATTCATGCTCGAAACCCGGTTGGCGGGAAATTTCAGTTGTGAGTCTTTGTTCAGTTCATAGAGAGGAGACACATTGAGCTTATCCAGAGAGAGCAATACAATGCCACGGGTCCAGGTACCCGCCCATAAACGGTTTTCAGATATCTCCTTGAACACTGTAAAACTATAATGCGAAAGGTGAAGTTTATATTTTCCGGTTGCTATCTCGTAAATGATTATTCCGTCGCTGGTTCCCACATATAGCCGGCACTTGTCTTTGCTCATTGCGATACTCTGGAAAGAGGAAGAAAGTTGTTTCAGTTTCGTCTCAACTTTTGTGATGCTTTTCTTATCTTTATCATATTGTATCAATATCCCTTCTCCGGTCAGCATCCAGATGGAATTTCCTTCTCCTGCTGTAACAGCTGATACGTCTTTTTGTTTTACTTCCGGCAGATACATGCTGGGGATATTTACCAAGCCGAATGACGATTCGTTTAAGGAGCAATAGCGTATCCCCCAATTCTGCATGGCAATCCATAAGTTATGGAAACGGTCGATAAACAAAGTTTTGGCTTCAGACTTTAGGTCAGGAAATAAGAACTGTTTTTGCGGTTCTTTCGAGAATGCTTTCCGCATCACTGAAATTCCTTTATAGGACGAGATGTACAAATCATCGTTTTGTCCTACTGCCATTTCACAGGATACGCTAAAATAAGACGTTTTGCTTGACTGATCAAGTTCAACGGTCTGTTTGCTTTGAAGAAAGACATGCCCCTGCTTGTCTGTTTTGAAACGGATACACCGTGAAGCAGTTCTGAAATAAAGATAATCCTTATGTGGTAATAAATCCAATGCATATTCGCCATCCAGCAAATCGGAATTGGAAAACTTCTCTTTGATTCGGATTTTCCCGTTTGCCACCACTAGGCGTAACACGGTTTTGTCGCTGGTCATTGCCCATACAATACTTCCGTCACCCCGTAATAGATAAATGTTATCTTCAAAACGCCGGGCTTGTTCGGGGTCTTCCCATACTAACTTCAAAAGACGGTTCCCTTGTACATTGGCCACTAACAACTTTCTTTCTTCCAATATCCACAGTGTATGGCTATCGGGAAGCATCGCAAACTGGTAACTGTATCCACTCTGTGAGGGCAGAATCCAACCATTCGTTTTGAGCGGTATAAATGTGCGTTGGCTCAAGTCAAAACAGGTCAGTCCGCTTTCCGTTCCTATCCACAGATGAGTACGGGTACAAATCATGTTTTTGATGCGGTTATGCTGTTGATACACCTGTTGTGAATCGGAATAATAACTGTAACGTTTCAAGTTGTATCCGTCATAAACTTGCAGTCCGTTGTTTGTCCCTATCCAAATCAGTCCACAACTGTCTTGCGCGATACAAGTCGCATCGGTGTGGGCCAATCCGTTGTTTATCGTAATATCCTTAAAGTGGGTATTTGCATAAATGCTGCATAAGTCTGAAAAAACAAGAAACAGAATGAGAATAATATAAGGACATTTCATATTGTGTGCTATCATAGATTATGTTCATTACAAGATAGCGACAAAAGTAAAGTAAAACAGTTAATTGTACAAGCAAACAGACAGATAAATTCCTTAAGTATGTTCTGAATGTTTTTAAAATTGTACAAAACGTACAAGAGCAAAAGAAAAAAATGATTAGTACAAGCTGTTTGTCAAGCAATACAGACCTTTGTGCAAGTAAGAAGACAGCATTTTTTCTTTTGAATAAGTTTATCAAAGTTTGGTAGAAAGACATTGGAAGTAGCGCCGGAAATTTAAGGAAAAGATTTTTTCAGGGTAACACGTTTTGATAATTACTTTTTTATTATAAATTTAAATTTGTACAGTAAAGTATGAGAACAGAAGCTAAAACTTATTGCTTGGTCTTTCTGTTAGGAATCATCCCGCCTATGTGCCATCCGGTTATGGCCGATACAATGGAGGTGATGAATGTCCAACAAAAACGAACCGTTACGGGTACTGTAACTGATGTTGTGGATGGAACTCCCATCATCGGTGCCAACGTTGTGCTGAAAAGTGCGCAAACCGGTGTCATTACTGACATTGACGGTAAGTTCACTATTCAGGTTAACAATAGTAAAGAAATTCTAGTTGTATCGTTCATCGGATACAAGACCCGTGAGATTCCAGTGGGTGATTTAGGTATTCTTGACATCAAATTGACTTCGGATAACGAATTGTTGGATGAAGTGGTGGTGGTAGGTTCAGGTACGCAGAAAAAAGTGAGTGTAACAGGATCCATTACTTCAGTCAAAGGTAGTTCACTGAAGGTACCCAGCTCCTCGCTAACTGCTTCACTTGCCGGCAAGATGGCCGGTATCATTGTCAATACGAACAGTGGTGAACCGGGGACTGCTTCCGAGTTCTACATTCGAGGCATTTCTACTTTTGGCGGACGTGCCACTCCACTTATCCTGTTGGATGATGTAGAGATTTCATCGGGTGACTTGAATAATATTCCTGCCGAAACCATTGAGAGTTTTTCCATACTAAAAGACGCTTCGGCCACGGCAATCTATGGAGCGCGTGGCGCCAACGGCGTGATGTTGGTTACGACCAAGAAAGGGGAGGAAAACTCCAAGACCCGCGTTAATATCACCTTGGAGAATTCGTTCAACCAACCCATGAATTTCCCAGACTTTGTGGACGGTGCAACTTGGATGGAACTATACAATGAGGCGCAACTGACCCGAAATCCCAATCTGCCGGAAAAGCGTTACTCTAGTGAACAAATCAAGGCAACCCGTGAAGGCCTCAATCCCTATGTTTATCCGGATGTAGATTGGGGTGACTTGATATTCAAGGATTTTGCCATGAACCAACGTGTCAATGTCAACGCTTCCGGTGGTGGTCAAAAAGTGACCTATTACATCAGCTTGAACGTGAACCATGATAGTGGTTTGCTGGATTCTCCCAAATACTATTCCTGGGACAGTAATATCAACAATTTGTATTATAATTTCCAGAATAACGTTTCAGTGAAGTTGACTCCCACTACCAAGGTTGATCTGAACATGAACGCTCAAATATTCAATAAAAAAGGCCCTCACAACTCTGTCAATGATTTGTTTCAGATGACTTTGGGAGCCAACCCGATTGCGTTTCCTGCCGTATATCCCGCAGCGGAAGGTGATAGACATGTAAAATATGGTAATGCCATCCTAACAGGAAGTACTTTACGTAGCAATCCGTATGCATATATGGCGAGTACTTTCAAACAAACTGATACGAATACGCTGAATACATCGTTGAAAATCAACCAAAAATTGGATTTCATAACCAAAGGGCTCAGCGCGAATGCATTGATCAATTTCAAGAATTGGTCAACTTCATCCTATCACCGTACCATATCACCGTACTATTATAACGTAAAAAACGGCTCGTACGACCCTACCCAGCAGACTTACGAACTGGAATTACTGAATAGTAACGGTGCGGATTACATTGACGAATCAGGTATATCAAAGAACAGTGACCGTACCATTTTTATGCAGTATCAATTAAACTATGCTCGCCAGTTTGGTCTGCACAATGTGGGTGGTATGCTGATGTACATGCAGCGCGACTATAAAACTAGTGTACTTCCTAACCGAAACCAAGGTTTTTCCGGACGTTTTACTTATGATTACGGACAACGTTACTTATTCGAGTTCAACTTTGGTTATAACGGTACCGAGCGTCTGAAAAAAGGAGACCGGTTTGAATTCTTCCCGGCTATATCGTTGGGATGGGTAGTCAGCAACGAGTCTTTTTTTGAACCGTTATCGGAAATCGTTGACAATTTGAAGTTACGTGCTTCCTACGGTGTGGTCGGTAGTGATGAGACCGGTACGAACTGGGGACATTTTCTTTATTTAGATGATGTGAACCTTAGTGACCTTTATTACAACACAGGCTATCAGATAAACGCTACCCAATTTTGGGGACCTAAAATCAGTAGTTATCACGTGGAAAACGCTTGCTGGGAGCGCTCGAAGAAACTGGATGTCGGTTTGGATTTGGTGATGTTCCGCAATTTGAACCTGATTGTAGATTACTTCTATGAAAAACGTTCGAATATCTTGATGCCACGCTACACTTGGCCTGATTTGTTGGGTTATAGCGCTCGTCCTTGGAGCAACGTGGGCAAGGTGGACAATTGGGGATGGGAAGTCAGTGCAAACTATCATTACCAAGTGGACAAAAACTTGTCACTCGACTTCCGTGGAAACTTCACATATGCTGAAAATCAATACAAGTATATTGAAGAGCCACAGAGCCCATATCCTTGGAAAATACAAAACGGACGCTCAATTGGTACCTACGAAGGTTACATTGCCGAAGGCTTGTTCAGCTCCGAAGAAGAGATAGCCAATAGTCCGAAACAAGATTTGGGAAGTACTACTATGGTAGGTGATATAAAGTATCGTGACTTGAACGGGGATGGTGTGATTAACGACGACGATAAAGGCTTTATCAGCGAATACGGAAAAACTCCTCGCATCCAGTATGGATTTGGTCTGAATATGGTTTACAAGAATTTTGATCTTGGCGTATTTTTCAACGGATCGGCCATGCGTAAGATCATGGTATCGGGAGTTCACCCCTTTGGTGAAAGCGACAGAAATATCTTCCAGTTCATAGCCGATGAGCGTTGGACAGAAGAGAATCCCAATCCGAATGCCACATATCCACGTCTGGGGCAGACAGAGGCACAGATTAGAAACAACACCCAGGCCAGTACCTATTGGCTGAGAAATGGTAACTTCCTGCGTTTCAAGACACTTGAATTAGGTTACCGCTTCAAATACGGGCGTGTGTACGTCACCGGAGACAATCTTGCTGTGTTCAGCCCGTTTAAGGAATGGGATCCGGAACTGGCATGGTACAAGTATCCGTTACAACGTACGTTTAACATAGGTTTACAACTTAATTTCTAAACCCCAAAAAGAAAAAATTATGAATCAGAAAATCATAAAAGCACTCAGTGGAGCATTGCTCTGTTCTTTGTGTTTCGGCACATCTTCATGCAATTTTCTGGACATTGTTCCAGTGGAACAGCCTGATTTGGATGATGCGACCATGACTTACAATAAAACGCTTGGCTTTTTAGTAACCTGTTATGCCGGCATACTTAACCCTTGTGATTATGAGATCGCTGAATGTTCTGCCGATGAATTCGCCCAACCTCGCGAGTTTGGTAATTCCTGCCAAACGTTCTCTTATGACTTGACTACACCCAGTTCCGGTGAAAATCGTTGGTCGAACTTCTACCGTTACATCGGACAAGTGCATCTTTTTTTGCAAGAATTGAAAGATGCTCCCGTAAGCGACGAAGATAAGATCGCTTGGGAGGCCGAAGCCAATTTTCTGTTGGCCTACTATCACTTTGAGGTGTTACGCTTTTACGGTCCTTGTCCCATTGTGGACCGACTGATGAGTATGGACACGTCAACCAATCAATATCCGGGACGTATGCATTATGACTATGTGACTGATTGGATTGTGAAAACACTTGATGAAAAAGTTCTTACCGGAAACTTGATTCCGGAGAAGCGTGTTGATACAGAAGCGGGACGGGTTACCCGTGCCATCGCTTTAGCTCTGAAAGCCAAGGTGTTGCTTTATGCTGCTTCCCCATTATGGAATGGCGAATTTCCGATGGAATGGAAAAACGTGAAAAACGGTAAAGCTGTTGAGACTCCGGGATATGGTACGGAATTAGTCAGCCGCACTTATCAGCCGGAGAAATGGGAACGTGCAGAAGCTGCCTGTCGGGAAGCGCTCGATGCTGCGCTAGCTTCAGGAAATTATTTATTCGGAACTCAGCCGGGAGATGATCAGATTATAAAGAGCGAGCAGATACCTTTACCCTATATCCCAGGGTTGGCAAAGGATGAAGGTGAGGAATTCAAGAAAAAAGTGTTGCTGATGCGCTACATGTTGACCCTTGCAGGCAACAAGGGAAACAGAGAGTTTGTATGGCATGTAAATAAGGATAATGAAATGTTGTATGCTTCTATGCCCAAACGTCTGTTGCAATATACCAGTGGAAACTGGTATAGCGGATGGGCTGCCCTGTCTCCTTATCTCTATGCGGTTGAACATTTTTATACTAAAGATGGTACCTTGCCTGAAATAGGTGCAGAGAAAGGAGAGTTTACGTCCAAAGACCAATGGTTGCTGAGCGCGGGATTGCCTGCACAAGCTCAGTCAGACAAAGACTTACAAGATGCTGACTGGGACCGTTCCGGAATCATAAATTTGTGTGTAGGACGTGAACCTCGCTTCTATGCGTGGATTGGTTTTGATGGAGGAGACTATTCGTCCAAATTTGCGAATGGCCAGCCCACTTTGCTTCAGATGAGAAATAAGGAGCGGCAGGGGTACAATCCACAACTTTTTAACCGTGATCACTCGGTAACGGGGTTTGTCAGCCAAAAATATTTGTTTCCTGGAAAAGTGCAAAACCTCAATGGCTATAGTGGAATGGACAAACAAGTTTGTCCGTTGATACGTATGGCAGAACTCTATCTGAATCTTGCTGAATGCCAGGCAATGCTTTCGTCCGATAAGAAATCGGATGGCTATGCGATCAAAGCGCTTGAAAATCTGAATATGGTGCATGAACGCGCAGGGCTGCCCGCCATTACCACAAGTGATTTGGATGACATGAAACTGATGGAGTGGATTAAGAACGAGCGTTATGCGGAATTCTGGGCGGAAGGTATCCGTTTCTATGACGTCCGCCGATGGGTAGAAGGAGCAAAATATCTTTCTGCTGGTAAGCGGGAAGGATTGAACGCAGAGGTGGTAGGTCCCACCTTTGAAGAATTCAATACCAGAGTAAAGATTAGCCAGCCGTACCGATGGAGCGAACGCATGTATGTTGCTCCTATTCAGCGGGCGGAAGTTGACCGTAACCCTCAATTAGTACAAGCCCCCGGCTATTAAAAAAAAGGAAAGTAAACCATGAAGAAACTATATTTACCTCTAGCATTGATGGGAGTAGCCCTATTGGCTGCTTCTTGTGAAGAGAACTATTGGATAAACGGTGAACAGTATGATACTGTGATAAACTACAAAAATGGAGGTGACATCGAGTTTGATTATTTCACCGTCAAGGAGGATGTGACCCAGCCGATTAATATCGGTAAGGGTGGGTATAACACCAGTTCTGAGCCGACAGTGACTCTCATCCCTTATACGCAGGAAGAACTGGATGAATATAACTCCACTACCGGACAAAACTACAGACTGATTCCGCCTGAATATTATACATTGCCGCAAACGCTGACATTTGCTGCTAATGAAATGTATAAGAATGTAGATTTTGTGCTTAAGGGAGAATTTACCGGCATCGCTTCCAAAGACGCCAAGTATATCCTTCCGGTCAAGCTTCAAACCAATCTTGGTACAGTTAATGAAGAGAAGGATCTGATTTATTTGAAACCTACTATTCTGGCTCCCAAAATTCAGACCAGTGCCAGTGAAGTACAAGAATGCCCTATTCCAAGCGAGAGTGAGAATCCTACGTTCCATTTCGATTATGAATGGTATTTGGATGTGGAGAACCAGTGGAATTTTACGGTAAATTTTGAGACGGAAGAGAGTGAGTTACAAAAAGAAGTGGACAACTATAATATCTCCAAAGGAACCGACTATGCGCTCTTGCCGGTTGTCAATTATAGTCTGCCATCCACGTTGGCGTTCACTTCAGGAGAGAATAGCCAGACGCTGTCTGTGTCGGTTACTAAAGATGCGGATTTATTGTCGGGGGACTATTTACTTCCCGTCAAGGTGAAGTCTGTCGATAATGCTTCTTTTAACATTGATGTGTCTTCTACTCAAACAAGATATGTCCTTGTTTCTGTATTGTTAAAGCAGATTCAGTTGGGAACAGAATTTTCAGAAACTGTTGAGGCCACCGTCTGGACAAATAACCAATTGTCTTATCAAGATGTGAGTTTCCTGTTCGATGGCATTACCGATGATGTGGATAAATGCTGGCACTCACAATGGTACGATGAAGGGAACGGACAAAATCAATATGACCCGACGTATGGCGTTTATTTGGATATTGCACTTAAACAGCCTTTGACTGAAGAATTACAGTTCTATTATTGGACACGTACGAACAATAATTGTATTCCCTCACACATCAAAGTTTATGGCGGTACATCGCAAGAAGACTTACAGCTGATACGGGAATTTAAGATTGTGGAAGACAAATTACCGAAAGGGGCAGGTGCCAAATATATATCACCTAAGATGAGTGTGGAGCAAGGCAAGGCTTTTAGCCTTGTGCGAGTAGCCATTCTTGAGTCTTACCACGGACACAATGATAAAGTGAACGGTTCACTCACCCGAGAAGGAAATTCTGTCGCTTTGGGAGAGTTCGAACTTTATGGACAATAAAATTCTTTCGCAATAACAAAGAATGTCCGCAATTGCGGAGTCCGATAATTGAGGACATTCAATTAGACAATATACTTATTATGATAAAAACTATTGTAAACCGTTGGTCTATCCCTCTATTGTTTATCTTCTTGATCTGTCCGATCTGTTCAGGGTGTCAAAGTAATGGCGAAGAAGATGAAGCAATTTCTTATTTCCGACTGTCTTCCAAAGATTTGGGATATGATGGAACAATCAAGATACACAGCAAAGTTGTATCGCTTGAAAAGACTACTTATACCATTCAGGTGGAGAGCACTCCATCTGTTAAATGGGAAGCTGCGTTGACCGAAGGAGATGATTTCATCAGAATTACACCTGTCGGAGAGCAGACTGGTAACGGAATCATCCATATTACGGTGGCTGCTAACCCTGACCGTACACCACGAGAAGGGGTTATCAAGATTTTGAACAGCATAGATAATGTGCCCGCACAGATTATTTTGCGTCAATTTTCCAAGGAACTTAAATTTCCTATTACTGACCCGAACGGTGACCAGGTGATGCAGAATCCTGAAGATTTTTACAATCCCAATAGCCGGTATAATACTGAATATATGCGCGAAGGGGACAACGTAGCCATTCTTTGGGCTAAGGAGTTGGGAAAAGACCCTCGTAACGCCAAACCCAATAACTTCGATCCGGAATATCTGTTGAAAGAAGCCGAGGGCGCTTTTAATTACATACAAAAGACGCTGGGATTTGCTTCAAGGGCTGACTCAAAAGGTAATCAATACAAGCTTTTGGTCTTTGTAAAGGATGACGATGACACAAGTGCCGGTGGAGCCGGTGTTGATCCCGTCCCCATTGTATGGATGAGTGCCGGCGGAGCGACTAATCCAGGACGCCTCTTGACGCATGAACTCTGTCACTGTTTTCAGTATATCGCTAATTTTGACGGTGCTCCCGATTTCGGTGGAGTAGGTACTTTCTACGAGATGACTTCTCAATGGGCGCTGTTGCACCGCTATACCGATTGGATAGAACATGAGCGTTGGCATTTTAATGAGTTCATGAAATATACTCATCTGGCATTGGGCTGTGTGGAAAACCAATACCATGCTCCTTATATGTTGGAATACTGGGCAAACAAACGCGGAGTGAAATTTATCGGCCAAATATGGCAGGAAGCAAAAGTGGAAGATAAGAGAGATTTTATACGTTCATATATGCGGCAAGCGGGTATCAGCCAAAAACAATTCAATGAGGAAGTCTATGAAGCCGCGTCACGCTTTATTACTTGGGACTTGCCACACATTGAAAAAGATTATGTGAAATACGGCGGAAGTAACATTCATAAATGCGAACTGGATAAACTAACCGCTACACGCTACCAAGTTGCCAAGACACGCTGTCCGCGAAGTTACGGCTACAATGGAATCAAATTGATTCCGAATGGAAAAGAGGTTACTGTGAAGTTGATAGGCTTGACTAATGCCGACGGTTTTACCACTGGCAGCAGTGAAATGGCTGAATGGCGGTGGGGCTTTGTGGCCTCATTGGCAGATGGAACGCGAACATACAGTGAAACGCCAATGTCCGGAAAAAACGGAGCACTATCATTTACAGTACCCGAAAACACCAAGCATCTATGGTTGGTGGTGGCAGCCACTCCTAATACTTACTTGCGTATTGACGAAGTCAGTGAGTGGCCTTATCAGATTGAACTGACGAATGCTAAGCCCGATGGTAAACTTTGCTTGGTAAACGAGTGACGTCTTATGCAATATAAACCAGATAACTCGCTTAGTGGAATTGTTTAAAAACGATTGAATATGAATAAAATCAGAAATATTCTTACATTGATAACTTGGATACCCTGCTGTGCTTTTGCTGACAGTTATTTGATTTCTACCCCAAATACTTCTTTGTTGTTGGAAGGCGATAAGGGGACAGACTTGAACATTTTGTATTATGGAAGCAAGCTGGCTGACAGTGATATGGAACAAGTGAAAAACTCCGGTTTGGCCATATATTCGCAAGCTTATCCGGCATTTGGCTTCGGTTACAATCCGGAAACAGCCTTGTCGGTGCTGCATCCCAACGGTGAGTTGGCCCTGCAATTGGTGCTTGAAGATTATCAGCGGGAAAATAGGGAAGATTACGAGTTGATAACGTTTACCTTGAAAGACAAAAAGTATCCTTTGCAGGTAAAGCTGAACTATAAGGCATATCAGAAAAACGATGTCATTGAAATATGGAGTGAAATATCGCACGGGTGGAAGAAACCTGTAACATTGAAACAGATGGCTTCGGCACATCTGCCGTTTATGAGCGGTGATGCATGGCTGTCACACTTGTATGGAGACTGGGGTAATGAAGGAATTGTACAGGAAGAACTTTTGACCACAGGAATGAAAGTCATCAAAAATCGCGATGGAGTGCGCAACGCTCACGTTTGCCACAGTGAAGTAATGATTTCATTGGACGGGAAAGCGCGGGAGAATAGCGGACGGGTCATTGGAGCAGTATTGTGCTGGCCCGGAAATTACCAGTTGCGTGTAGATTGCGTGTCGCCTTACAATTATGCCTTCTTTGCCGGCATCGACAATGAGAACGCAGATTATACGTTGAAACCTCAAGAGGTGTTTGTCACTCCGGAACTGGCCGTGACGTACAGTACGCAAGGCATAGGCGAGGTGAGCCGTACCTTTCACCGGTGGGGACGCACTACGCACTTGGCAAATGGAGACAAACCGCGTGACATCTTGCTGAACAGTTGGGAAGGGGTTTATCTGAAAGTCAACGAAGAAAAAATGTTTGGCATGATTCAGGATATCGCCGCGTTGGGCGGTGAACTGTTTGTGATGGATGATGGATGGTTTGGCAATAAGTATAAACGCAACGATGATAATGCTGCATTGGGCGATTGGACGGTTGACCGCGAAAAACTGCCCAACGGAATCGCTCCATTGTTGGAAGAGGCCAAGAAAAACAAGATCAAATTTGGTATCTGGATTGAACCGGAATGCGTAAATACCACTAGTGAGTTGTTTGAGAAACATCCGGACTGGATTATCTGCCCTGAAGGCAGAACGCCGGACTATGGTAGAGGAGGAACTCAACTCTTGCTTGACTTGTCGAATCCGGAGGTGCAGGAGTTTGTATTTGGAGTGGTTGATAATTTGAAGACTAACTATCCGGAGTTAGCCTATATAAAATGGGATATTAACATGTCTCTTTCTAGCTTCGGTTCGTCTTACTTGTCCGATAAAGAGCAGTCACATCTGTATATTGCTTATCATCGGGGTTTGCGGAATGTCTTGGAACGTATTCGCAACAAATATCCTAATTTGGTGATGCAGGCTTGTGCCAGTGGTGGCGGAAGAGCTAACTACGGTATCCTTCCTTATTTTGATGAATATTGGACAAGTGATAATACCGATGCTTTGCAGCGCATTTACATGCAGTGGGGTAATTCTTATTTTTTCCCTGCTATGGCAATGGGGTCGCACGTCAGTGCATCGCCTAACCATCAGACGGGGCGAAACATTCCTGTCAAATTCCGTTTTGATGTGGCGATGGCTGCCCGCTTGGGAATGGAAATGCAACCAAAAGACATGAATGAGACTGACAGAAACTTTTCGCGCAAAGCCATTGAAACGTATAAAAAAATCCGTCCGTTAGTGCAGTTCGGTGATTTATACCGACTGATTTCCCCTTATTCGGACAAGGGAGTCTCATCGTTGATGTATTGTTCGGCAGACAAGAACGAAGCGGTGTTTTTCGCTTACAAACTTAGACATTTTGTAGCTCAGCCTATTCCTGAATTCAGAATGGACGGATTGAATCCTGATGCAAGCTATCGTATTACGGAACTGAACGTACCCGAAAACAGCAAGCCAATCTCGGTGGACAGACAAGTTTTCAGTGGTAAATTCTTGATGGAGCAAGGATTGAGAATTCCTGTGCAAAAAGAATATACAAGTCGTATACTTAAGCTGGATCGAATCAACTAATCTTATAAATATATATTCAAAACCCGATAATGCCGGGATTTTATTTACTTAATTTATGAATATTCAAATGAAAGAATTCTTTAAGCGGCGAATAGGCATGGCGAGTTTACTGTTCTGTTTTTGCCTTTCGGTTTATGCCATTGACAATCCGATAGTTATAGGGAATAGTCGTATTACATTCATCACGGATAACTTGGTACGGCTGGAATATGCCAATCATGCTAAGTTCTTGAACGATTCTACTCTGTTTGCTGTGGATCACAGCCGTCGAAATGTGGATGTGAATGTAGAGTCGGAGGGAAGAAAGTACATTTTTACCACCAAAGCCATGCGGCTGGAAGTGGATGCCGACGGTTGCCCATTCGGGCAAAACAACGTGAAGGCAAGCTGGCGGCAATGCGGTGAACAGCGTGAATGGCATATGACAGATACACAAACACGTAATCTATGGGGACCGGTTGTCACACTTGATGCGGTGGGAAGACCAATCCCCCGTATGGAAGGTTTGCTGAGTCGTGACGGGTGGTATCTGATTAACGATAGCGGTAAGGATGTATATAAAAACGGTTGGTTACAATACCGGGATCGTGACCATGTTCAAGACCTTTACCTTTTTGTTTATGGTACCGACTATAAGGCTGCTTTACGTTCGTTGGCTGCCATTAGCGGGAAAGTGCCTATGACGCGCAAGCATGTACACGGTTCCTGGTATTGCCGTTGGTGGGCTTACACTGCCGATGACTACCGTGAAATAGTGAAGGGCTACAAGGATCACGATTTTCCAATGGATGTGTTGGTGTTCGATATGGATTGGCACCGTAAAGACGGTAAAATTGGAACCGGCCACGCTTTTACGCGCGGGTGGACCGGCTATAGCTGGAACAAAGAATTAATTCCTGATCCGGCTGCGCTGCTAAAAGAACTGAAAGACCAACATATCTACGTTACTGTCAATGATCATCCGCATGACGGCATACGTCCTCATGAAGACATGTACGCAGATTTTATCAAAGATCTGGGTGTGGATACCACCCAGATCGGAATGCCGTTCTTTGATGCCGGAGACCAGAAGTATATGAAGGCTTTCTTCAAGCATGCACACGGAGAAAGTGAAGCAATGGGCGTAGATTTCTGGTGGCAGGATTGGCAGCAGGATTATGCGTTTCCTATTGTTCGGGGAACTACAACTAAGCATGTACCTTGGTTGAATGAACTTTATTATAACAACTCTCAAAAAAATAACCGGCGGGGGATGGGATTTGCACGTTGGGGAGGATGGGGTGACCATCGCCATCCCATTCAGTTTTCAGGTGATGCGGTTGGGAATTGGGAAATGCTCCGTTTTGAAGTCGATTTGACAACTTCAAGTGGAAATGCAGGCTGTTTTTTCTGGGCACACGATATCGGAGGATTTTATGATGGTCTGGATAAAGAACTATATACACGCTGGACACAATTTGGACTGCTGAACTCGTCACTACGCATCCACTCCGTGGTGGGAGACAAGATGGACCGTCGCCCGTGGTTGTGGGGTGATAGACAAGAGAAGGCGATGCGTACTATTTATCATCTTCGTTCACAACTAATGCCTTATATATATAGCAGCGTGCGTCAATGCCATGCTGAGATGCTTCCACTAAATCGCGGCCTTTATTTGGAGAGACCTGAAACAGAGGAATCATATAAACATCCGGAAGAATTTCTTTTTGGTGATTTGATACTAGGAGCTCCGGTGACAGAAGCAGGAAAGGGACCCGACTTTGTGGTTGACAAGCAAGTGTATTTTCCGGAGGGAAACAGTTGGTACAGCTTGTTTACAGGAAAAAAATACGAAGGTGGAAGCAAGCAAATTGTTAGTACGCCGCTTGAAGAGTCACCTGTATTTATTAAAGGAGGTTGGCCTCTGCCTATGCAACCTTATACAGAGCGTATGGCATCAACTCCTTTGACCACGCTCATTGTACGCTGTTATCCCGGAGAAGAAGGATGTAACAACACATATTCGCTTTATGAGGATGATGGACAAAGTATGGACTATAGCCGAGGACGCTTTGCTACAACGGCTTTGACCTATCAGAAAGCAGATGGTATGACAACATTGACTATTGCCCCTGCTCAAGGCGAATATGAAGGGCAGCCTGGCAAACGAGCTTATCGAATTGAACTGCCGGGAGTAGCCGCAGGAACCCGAGTCAAGGTGAACCGGCGCAAAGTGAAGACATGCTATGATGAGAATTTGGACGGGCTTGTCGTAAATATAAAAGCAACAGATATTCACAAGCAAACTGTTGTTACAATAGGATAAACAAGATTGTTTATGGGTATGCTGAAACAGATAGAAAGATTCTTTTTTTGCTTTTGCTTGTGGTCTGTGGCCGCAAGCAAAAGCTTTGTTGTTGCACAGGTATCTCGTGCAGATTATGAACGTGCTGATACAATCTTGAAATGCACGAATCAGATCTATTCTTCGGCTGTTCATCCGGAATGGATAGACAATTCACACTATTTTTGGTACAAAAATCACGAACCGGCAGGTGACTTTTACTATCTGGTCAATGCGGAGAGTGGAAAAAAACAACGTGCCGACAACAAATGTGGATTGGCTGTTTTTTTCTCGAAAAAACAGAAAAAGCTGGCGGAGACGTTATGCAAGGATGAGCGGAAAGCTGCCGGGTATGATCGGATGCTTGTTAGAACGATCTCACCCAATGGAAAATGGGAGGCCTATGTCAAAGACAACAATCTCTTTGTTGCTCCTGTAAGAGATGAAAATGGATCAAGAAACCAGGCTGAGGAGATTGCATTGACTATGGATGGTACGGTCAACCTGCGTTACGATGAACGTTCCATCAGCTGGTCACCCGATTCACGGAAACTGGTTCTAATGAAAGTCCGTGATGTCAAAGAGCGGCGCATTCCGTTGATTGAATCAAGTCCTGATTCTCAAAAGCAGCCAGTTTTGCAATGGCGTGATTATGCCAAGCCGGGTGATGTGTTACCGGTCTGCCTGCCTGTGCTTATAGACGTGGAGTCCCGAAAGCAAATCCCGTTGAAAGTGGATTCTTATCAAAATCAGTTTAGCCTGGTTTTGACAGGATGGCGAAAAGATAGTCGTGCTTTTACGTTCGAATTCAATCAACGGGGACACCAGCGTTATATTGTAGCCGAGGTCAGTGCATCAGACGGAACTATCCGGCATTTGGTGGATGAACGGTCAGACACATTTATTTACTATAACAATAATTATCGTTATGATTTAAATGATGGTGAGGAAATGCTATGGATTTCGGAAAGGGACGGGTGGAGACATCTCTACTTGATTGACGGTGAGGATGGTGCAGTAAAATGCCAGGTGACTAAAGGGGAATGGGTGGTAAGGAAGGTCGATTATGTGGACGAAGTCCATCGCATTGTCTATTTCCTGGCTTCGGGATTTAATAAAGGAGAAGATCCTTATAACTTGCATTATTGTCGTATTAACCTGGATGGTACAGGATTTACGGATATGACACCCGAAAATGGTAATCACCGTGTGACGTTTTCGACCGACCGTGCCTATTTTACAGATGTTTGGTCGCGGCCTGATTTGCCTACAGTCAGTTGGGTAAGACGTACGGCCGATGCCTTTGTGGTAGTTGAATTGCAGCGGTGTGATGTGAGTTTGCTGCATGAGGAAGGTTGGTTGATGCCTGAAGTGTTTTGCGCGAAAGGCAGAGACGGGAAAACGGATATCTGGGGAAACATTTATCGGCCGATGAACTTTGATGCTTCCCGTTCGTATCCGGTTATAGAGATGATTTATGCAGGTCCTCACGATTCTCATGTAGATAAGGATTTCAGACCGTTTCATCACTTGATTTCGCCTTTGGTGGAGTTGGGCTTTGTTGTGGTTACCATTGATGGTATGGGAACATCGAACCGTTCAAAGGCTTTTCATGATGTATGTTGGAAAAACTTAAAAGACGCAGGTTTCCTTGACCGCATTGCTTGGATAAAGGCGGCAGCAGCTAAGTATTCTTATCTGGATTTGGATAGGGTAGGCATTTACGGGTGGTCGGCGGGTGGCCAGAATGCCATGGCGGCATTATTGTTTCACAATGATTTTTACAAGGTGGCTGTTTCACTTTGTGGATGTCATGACAACAGAATGGATAAAATCTGGTGGAATGAGCAATGGATGGGGTATCCTGTGGACGAAAGCTATACCGCCTCTTCAAACGTGGATAATGCGTTTCGGCTGAAGGGAAAGCTGCTTCTTATCAACGGTGAACTGGATGATAATGTAGATCCGGCCTCTACTTTGCAAGTTGTCAACGCTTTGGTAAAAGCGAATAAGAATTTTGAACAGCTTTATTTGCCTGGCAAAGGACATGGGTTGGGAGGGGCGTTTGAAATGCACAAGTTGCACGATTTCTTTGTGGAACATTTGTTGGAACAGGAACCTCCTGTATGGAAGTAGTTTGTGCGGGTAAAGAAATTCGTCATGATTCGTATGCGGCAAGCAGATTACTGACTACAGCTTGATAGTTAGCGAGCTTGGTGGTCTTGTGTATAGTCTTCTTGGTTTTACGATCTCCATCCGCCATACAATAAATCTCCGTAACTTTAGCCTTTGAGAACATAGTGGTAATCGATTAATGTTATATCGTCACTACAAATTAATACTTTTATCGCTATGTTCCTAATTTTCAAACGAATATTTTAGCTCTTATATCGAACTCACGTTAAATAACAAGTCATTCCTGATATATCTTTCTCAAACCACCGGACAATTTCACATCCGGTGGTTTTGTGTATTAACACATATCCTTACTTTTTTTACTCATAATAATCCGAATAACCACTTTCAACCCCTTAGATTTTATTCTTTTTTGCTTTGTTTTTGTCTTTTGTACAAATAACAAAACTTTTTACACGTAAAGAACATTAAAATAATGTACTAATACAGATATTTGGCCATTCAAAACAATAAACGCAGTTAACTTATGTCTAATTAAAAAAAGAAACCAATGAAGTATCATTCTAGAAAAATTGCTTTCGCAGCACTTTTTGCTTTTACCACTTCGGGCATTCCTTTCTTACCAAAATTTAATGAAGAAATCTATGAGGCTGCTACCAGATTCATCACCTGGGATCTCGAACATATAAAAACTGCCTATCAGCAAGGATCCAACATACACACTTGTGAACTCAATCTGTATGGAGATGTATATGCAATCGCATCTACGCGTTGTCCACAGAATTATGGTTATAATGGCATTAAGCTAAAAGTACCAGCGACGGGTACTACTGTGACTATCAATTTCGAAGGAGTGACAAGTAGTAATAATGGGGTTGTTATTCAGAAACCGGAGAAAGCGGAATGGCGATATGGATTTCTGGCCGTAAAGACCGACGATACGCGGATATATGGGAAAATGAATAAAGTGAACGCAAGTTCTAAGTCAGGTACAGCAACTTTCACAGTTCCGGAAGGAACAAAACACCTCTGGTCGTCGGTAGTAGCTGCCACTCCAACTGAATATTGGCATTCGGAAGATAATCAGTGGCCTTATGAGTTCACTCTAGACGGAACAGAACCGGATGGAGACAAATGTAAGGTAACAAGAAAATAAGAAACCGTTATTTGTTAAACTATAAAAACCAAATGTTATGAAAACTCCCAAAATCATCTGGAACATTTTATTTATGTTCGCAATTTTCACGTTATCTTTGTCATGTACAGACGATGATAAAGAAAGCAACAATAAATTTGAAATAACGTCTGAGTCCATTGACTTATTTCAAAATAAAATAAGCATAGATGTTCCTCAAGCAGGAAAGCAACATTCGCTTTCAGTAACTGCCTCTGAATCTGTAACTTGGAAGATCAATATTACTAAAGGAGGAGACTTCATTGCAGCAACTCCTTCAGGGGATCAAAAGGGAAGTGGCGAAATTACCATTACCATACAACCTAATGAAAAAGAAGCAGAGCGGGAAGGAGCTATCAGCATCAGCAACTCATTAGGAAGTGGAAAAACGATCAACTTTACTCAAGAAGGTAAAATCGATAATACTTTCCATTTTGCAGTAATGGGTGATTTACATTATGGATTGAAAAAAGATGAACAAGAGGCAGATGTCAGAGTTCCAAGAGCCCTTAAGATGATTCTGCAAAAACAGCCTAAAATAAAGGCACTCTTTATTTGTGGTGATTTTACCAATTATGGAACAGTTGATGAATATCAAAAAATTACAGAATTAATCAACCAAAATGTGCCCTCAACAATAAGAGTTTATTATATGTTGGGAAATCACGATACGGCTGGAGGGACGGCTAGTACAGAAGCTTATACACAATACACAGATCAGCCGTTCTATCAATATATAGAAAAAGGTGGTTATCCATTTATCACAATAAGTGTAGATCCTAACAACGCTTGGAGTGCAGATTACAATAATGAGGCGCTCGAATTCTTAGCAAACAAATTAAAAGCCGCTGCCATTACATATAAAGATAAACCAATTTTTGTATTCTCACATTCCCCTTCGAAAAGAACTCCATGGGGAGCCAAATGGGGATATGACAAAATGGACAAGATATTGAAAGAATATCCGCAGGTTATTCACTATACAGGACATACCCATTACACTATAGAGGACGAACGTTCTATCTGGCAGAATGAATATACCTGGATTAATGTAGGTCCCTCTCATTATGCTAATATATCAACAGATATAACTCCCGACTATGAATATCCGAAGAGTGGAAATAAAATTACAGAAGCTATTATTGTAGACATAGAAGAAAATACCGACATCAAAATCAGCCGGCTGGATACTTACAACGAAAAAGAACTCAAAACTCCCTGGCTGATAAAAGCGCCGCATAATGGTTCGCAGTTCAAATACTTTGGGGATATGCAAACTCGTACGAACAAAGATGCCTCTCCTGTAATGAATAGTACTCCACAGGTCACAGATATCACTGAATATGGGTGTAATGTTACATTTGACCAAGGTGAAGATGATTCTTTTATATGGCACTACAAAGTTGAAGCTATCGATACACATACACAAGAAATAAAATATACTCGTCTGGTATTTTCTGATTTCTACTGGAGAAACGGTACTCCCGAAACATTAAGTTGTTCGATCGGGGGACTAACTCCCGACACAGAATATAAAATTAGTATAAAAGGAGTGGATTCCTTCTTCAGTGAGTCACAACCAGTAGAAAGTACTGTATTTACAACCAATGCTTTACCCCCAGTAGATCCGAGCGTTGAAGCCCCTAAAGCAGATTTGGTCGACATCGTATTTACTAATACAGAAGCTCAAAATGTAGCAGCATCAGGATTAGCGGTAACTAAAAAAGGGACCGGTACCCCAATAGGTTATAATACAGATCTAAAGATGTACGTAATCAAACCAAATACCACAGGCTCCATATCCAATTATTATATGGTAGATTACAAAGGTAATACAACTTATACGAACGGAGTTAAAAACGGATTTACTTACGAGGTTTATTGTAAAACTTCAGATATAAAAACAATGCAATATCCTTTGAGTAACTTACAAAGTGCAGGTATGGGATTTACATTTAATGAAACATACACGGATCCTAAAGGTGCTACATTCAGTGCCATGATACGAGGCGACGGAAAATATCATAAACTAAATTTCATGAAAGCCACTGATGTAAAGGCAAATACATATTATCATTTGCTGTTTACATGGAACGGAGAACAGATCTGTTTATATTTAGACGGAGAATTCGTGGCGTCAGATGTTTGCAAAAAGCTGACGATGCCTAGCGGAGACGCACAATACATTTGTATTGGAGCAGATTCTAATAGTAGTCCATCCTCTGCCGCTCAAAATGCCTTCAAGGGTGAAGTTGCCATAGCACGTGTATACAGTAAAGCTGTCAATGCCAGTGAAGTAGCCAGCCTCTACAAGCAATTAACTACACGATCAACTATTGCAGAGTTTACCACACTCAACTCCTTATTAACGAGTGGCTCCTTAAGCCAAGAGTTAGCAACAGAAGGTTGGGCATTAATGAATAATATAGCTACTTCTAAGGAAGAACTGGATGCTTTCATCACTAAAGTCAATTCGAAGTGAAATAACCTGAATAATAATATAATGCAGATTGATATCTCTAAAACAGATATTAATCTGCATTTATTATTGTCTTTATCATAAAAAACGCTATATAAAGATACTTTTGGACAAATAGCAAATGTTTTTATACAAATAGAATAGTCTTACAAATTACCATTCCTTATTTTTGTTACCATAGAAACATTTAATTAATAACAAACTTGCCGGTAGAATTACATATTCAACAAATTAATGATACCGACGACATAAAAAAACAGATATGAAAATTTCAAGAAGAAACTTCCTCAAGAAAGGATTAGCAGGAACATTATTTTTAGGTACAGCTACCTTGCCTCAACCATTACAGGCACTAACAACGGAAGCCTTTGCAGCAGCTCCCAAAAGAGCCAAACGTATCGTATTGATTAGCTTGGACGGTATTTGTGTTGCAGGATTTAAACAAGCAAAAACACCTCATCTGGATGCGTTACTTGCGGAAGGGGTTTTGTCCACAAAAACTCGGGTAGTAATGCCATCAGTTACATTACCCAACTGGACAAGTCACCTGACAGGTAGCGGACCGGAACAACACGGAGTAACAGACAATGCCTGGACAGTGTCTAAACACAAATTACCGGCAATTGAAAAAGATAATGAAGGATATTATCCCTCCGTATTTTCTGTATTAAAAGAAGCCATGCCACAAATAAAAACAGCTTTCTATTATAATTGGGGGCCTTTGATCAACCCTTATAACCGTCGACACCTGGACGAAATAGGTTTCTTAGAAAAAGACGCTTATATAGAAAATTATGAGAAAGCATTCAACTTCCTGATTGAAAACCAACAAAGCCCTACATTGGTATTCCTTTATTCCGTACATACAGATCATGCCGGACATCAACACAAATGGATGTCACCGGAATATATACATTCCATTGAGGAAGCGGATGTAGAAATCGGAAAGTTACTCGACAAGATGAAGCAGGAAGGTTTATATGAAGATACTCATTTCATGTTTCTAACAGACCACGGAGGTATTGAATATGGACATGGAGGGGTAAGCGTAGACGAAATGATTGTGCCTTGGGGAATTACAGGCCCCAAAATTGTTAAAGGGCTAAAAATAGAAGAGCCTAATAATACTGTAAACACAGCGTCCGTCATTTTACGTTTATTCCGGGTAGACCAACCAGCCTGCTGGACAGGGGAAATACCTTCTACTATATTCAAGTAACAATAAGTTCACAAAATTCATAAATACCAATGAAAACAAAATCTTATTTACTGCTAACGGCATTAGGTTTCCTTTCAAG
>ERZ826016.1089-NODE-1089-length-27780-cov-3.623120_pt1 | contig 27780 bp, 22 predicted proteins | sample MGYA00519872_ERZ826016 | MGnify/ENA primary metagenome ERZ826016 (study PRJEB31778, sample SAMEA3449218) | human gut metagenome | biome: human gut; feature: human-associated habitat; material: faeces | place: United Kingdom | collected 2010/2012 ... | reverse complement strand
GGGATACATACAGCCAATGCGGTATGTATGATAGAAAAGGTCGAAAAGAAAAAAAAGGAAGGCTGCATAATCAGACTAAAATAACGTGAGTTCGGTATAAAATCAAAAAATAGCCAGTTGTCCCTTATTGATAAAATTGATATCAGTGGCGGGTTTCTTTTCAAAGAAACAGTATGCTGCGATGGCCGACAGTGAATTGGCAATGAAAAAGAACGGTGTCTGGAGTGCTCCATCTGTGCAATGTTCTCCAGTTCGTCATTGACCGTCTCAATTAAGGCTCTTTTTCTGAACTGAATCTTGTTGGCTATACTCATCAGTGAGTTTCTCATGTTTCAACGGCTCCCAGTCATCTACATACTTGGGAGTAAACATGAAATTAAGGATCTTACCTCTGTATTGATTATCAGATGTAGCTTGAATCCGAAGAACCATCCCATGGAGAATTTTCCACGCTCGACAAGCCCTTCAAATGTCTTATGAATCAGGATTCTTAGGTTACGGCATATACGTAAGGGAGTGGAGTCAACAAAACTGATACCCGTACATATTCCCAGCAGGACTTTCTTGATGAAAATAGTCAGAGGAAGCAACACTTCTTTCTCTAGTTCCACGAAACGGTTATAGGACACCTATCGCAGAACAAGTGTTTCAGGTGTTTGCAGACATACTCCTTGTAATTATGCTTGAAACAGCGGAAACCACCGGAGGGGAACAGGATAAGAATAACCATGGTTTCGGCATCACTCATGCGATTGGGCTTGTTACGATGACAGATATTCTTGTCTTCAACTATATATTTTTCCTGCTGTAATGCAAATTCCTTACAAAAATCATCGATCATACAATAAATCTCCGTAACTTTAGACTCTGAGAACATAGTGGTAATCGTTAAATGTTATAATTTAGCACTATAAATTTAATGCTTTTATCGCTATGTTCCTACTTATCAATAGAGTATATCTATGCTTATTTCGAACTTACATTAAAATAATAAGAGGAAAAGAGGAGGGGTTTTTAACTTCCCCTAAAAAGACATATACATAATGTGCCGTTGGGAAGAAAAAAGAGTGTGTAGATAATTTTCTATAAAAAGATAGAAGACTTGAGACTTTACGGAAAAAACAAGAGAAAAGTTCACGTCAAGTAAAACTTTTCTCTTATTTTATAAGGAGGAGGGATATTTACTGAATATCCCAAGGTAATTGAAAAAAACTTATATTCCCGAGGAAATGTGCAGCCCTATTTTTATTTAACCATGAAAATTTTACCGAACAGCGATAATTAACAATTGGGTCAAAATTTACCAAGCAAATAAATATTTGTCTTCCCAAGTTCCTTCTCCAAGTTTTTTCGCTATCAACTCCGTTGGATAACCATTGGAATTTAATGTCCATTTAAAATCATAGTCACTAAAATAAAATCCCTGTGAGTCATGTCCATAGGGAGCATGCATCCTAAGGGGCAGATGCTTTGTGCCCGTGCCGAGCATACCTCCATAGTAAGCATATATCATCTCGTCCATATCCACATCCAATAGTTCGTTAAACATCATCAGACATCCCTTGTTTTCTATAGGAGTTGTAATCTCATCTGTTGTATAGTAAATTTTAGTGTCAGGCCATATATCTTGATTATCAATTTTCCCATCACCATTTATATCCTCGCCACCATCATCCAAGAAGGATTGGGTGGAAGTAGCCACCACATCACCATCCTTATAAGTAATCCTCGTTAACTCACCATCGCTTTCAGAACGTCTCATTTCAATCAAATGTCCCTCGGTATCGTATTCCAACTTCCAAGTAAACTCATCGGCGTCGGGAGTACCGGCATGATCTATTGATTTGCAGTATTTTACATAACCATCACTGTTGAGCTGCAAGTTTAGTTCGGTAACATCACCGTCTTCGTCCGTCACTGTGATTCTAGCTGAATTTATTGAAGCCTCCGCCCGTGTAACAGGAAAATATTCGAAGACGGCCTTTTCTCCCTCATCAGTTGTAATGCTTGTCACCAATCCCTCTTCATTTTGGGAGATAGACATTCCCGAAACTGATTTAGGGAGTCCGCCTGTAAAAACTTTCGATGGATTCACTGCAATGGAAGTGCTTTCCCTGTTTTCATTTTCATTACTATCATTACAAGCAACGAAACTCAAACATAATACCGTGCCGACAATTGTAAAAATAATCTTTCTGACTTGTTTCATAATCGCTTAATTCTTGTTTTAAAAGTAAGTAAATATTTTAACAAAAGTATTGAAAAATATCAAGATAGCCAAAAGTAGAAATGTAAATTATGTAAAATGTGGAATGTTATATTTTATTTGGCCTAAAGTAACTGACAATATGGGAGGCCCTTATTTCCGAGCTGCAAATTGTTTCTCCGTGATAAAAGTCTTTGGTCGCTTCATAGGCGGATTTTATGAAACATGGGTGGAAAATACATACATCGTTTTCCTTGGCAAAGGTTGGTATGATACAATCGTTCTCGAGGTGTTCTAAAGTAACCTCTGTTGTGTTGGTTTCGATAAATGGTGGGCGTTTTGCCGGTTGTTCCCTAGAGTATGGATGTGGTTATCTCAAGGGTCGTTATCAAGACTCTTCGTCTTGACTTGGCTCTTTGATAGGCTGACATACTTTCATAACCTAGGCTGTAGCTGTGATAATTACCGATGCCGCTGCTATTCTTCGAATTGACTCAAAAAAACGAGGCTGAACTCAAAATGAGATAGCCTCGTTTGGTATGATAGAGGATATCCGTGGGAAATGGGAGATATCCTCGTATTGGAAATGGATATATGAAAAGGGCACTTTCACAAGCACTGTTTTCAACCATTTCCTAAGGGAAATCTTCACATTTAAGTGAAGAAAGGGTTGTTATTACGGAAATACGGGCTTTCACAAGTCCGGACTTCTTAGGATTCCCAAAGAGAACACTTTATATAAATTGGATATATGAAGAAGTGGGGAAACTCTCTTTGGGAAATTAGGGTATATTGTTTAGAAATCTTTTTCATAAAATTTATTCAGCAATACAAATACTCACCCGATTTTCTTTAGGAGTATTATATGGCTGCACAGTATCTCCTTTATAATCAACTTTTATCCTATCTGCAGCGATGCCTTTTGCTTTTAAAACTTCGGCAACATTATTAGCACGCTTTTCTGATAACTTGCTATTGATTCTAGGATTACCTGTATCAACATCGGCATAGCCTGTTACAATTACCTTAGTTGCAGGATATTTCTCCATGTATTCAACCAAAGAAACAATCTTAGATTGCTGATCATCCTGAATCTTTGCAGAGTTGATAGCAAAGAAAATATTCTGTTTCATAGGTTCTACTACTACCTCTTTTTTAGGCTGTGGTTGTTCTACTACAGGAGTAGGTTTAGATTGTTCTACTACCACAGGATCTGGCTCATAATAAATAGGAGCAGTTTTCGTATAGCTTTTACCCAGTTTAATGCTTACCCCCACAAGAGCATTCAGTTGCCAGTCACAGTTACCAGCTTTCTTAGAGTTGAACTTATCGGACAATACGTTCGCATTTCCTTCGATATTAATGGACAAACGATCGTTCAGACGAAGATCACAACCAAGCCCGAAACGACCTGTCGGAAGAATCTTACCTTCTTGCCAAAGATACTCCAACTCATAAGTTCTTGTATCAAGCGCATTAGCTTCATCATTGTCAAAACCACGATTTAGTCCTGCACCGGCAAAGATGTAACCATTGAATATTCGCTTCGGATTGAAACCACAGAACAAAGCACTGAGATCAGCCATAATATCCACATTGCCTTGCAGATATTTATACTTATAATTCTGCTGCGGATTAACCCAGCCTCCTTTTGCCTGCCACCCACTGATACCAATACGTGCACCGAATGCGGGAGCGAATTTATAACCAACATTAAGAGCTGCTGCCGGAGAAATAAGGTCAGTGAATTTTGCTTCACCTACGGTATGGGCTGCTCCAATTTGTGTTTGAATGAACCAATGAGGTTTGAAAGAGATCTTTTCGGGTTCCTTTATACATTGCTCATTCTGTCCAAAAACAGCAACTGTGCTCAAATATAAAGCAGCCGCAAAGACCAAAGTTCTTTTTAGTTTCATTTCATTCGTTATATTTATGTTGCATTCAGAAAATTATCAAAAAAAGGAGAGCGTATCCTTTTTATTACACTCTCCTTTCCCAAATTTATATTTTCTCATAATAATGAGAATGTAACCTCTTTCTTATACAATATACAGCCTTATATCTAAAAAAGTAAGTAAGAGGTCGTGCCTCACATGACACAACCTCATTACTTCTTAGTCTAAATTATTTTGTAGCTTTAACCTGTACAGTAATTGTTTCCTTGATAGTACCCCACTTGTAAGTAATAGTCAAAGGAATATAAAGTTCATAAGCTTTAATTTCAGCTCCGCTAGTCTTGATATAAGTTACAGTACCATAGTCGGGAAGTGTTGTTCCATCAGGGGTAACAGTTTTTGATTTTACTGTTATAATCTTTGCAGCCAACTCTGTACCAAATGCTTCTTCAAGTGTCTGACGTTTTCCAGCCCAATTGGTTTCGACTTTCTTAATATCTTCACAATTAATGCTAGTTACACCATAATATTTGTAGTAGCTCAAATTATTAGCAAAACTATTCAGTGGAGCGTCTTTTCTCCAGTCTGTAAAGTTCACAAGCTCACCCAATTTCAGAATATTAGACGGATCACCTACATTCAAGCCGTCAGTAAAGAACTTGTCTGAGTTGGAGGCTGCATTAACTGGACGGATAAAGGCAAGATCAAATTTACCATCAAGGACTTCAACCGGTAATTCACAAGCATTTACATATACAATTTGCATAATTGCCTTGAAACTCTTATCACCACGTGGCTCTTTGTTCAACAGGTTCTTAGCGACAGCTGTAGTTGCATATTCAACATCGTTATTATTATCACCACTCAAACTTGCTACCAAGTTAGCATCAGTACAAGCACTTTCAATTGCAGCACCAGTCAGATCTTTATCAACAGCATACAACTTGGTATGAGTTGTATTCATAGCCAATTGATATTTTGTTCCATCCAAGCCTTCAACTAAACCACGTTTAGCTTTAAAGTTATCAGTAGAGAATTCGAAGCGATAAGCCATGTCTTCAACGAAGTCCGGATATTTCTTAGCATCAAATTCGCTTGAATAATCAAACTGAACTTTACCACCGACGAAGAGCTCATTCAAATCACCGATAATCTTTGTTGCATTACCCTCACCAGGAGTCTGGCAATAGATAGAAGCCATGGTCTTATCATCATTCCAAGCATTAGCTGCTCTTTCTTTAGCTGTTGCAGTGAAGTTCACAGGATCTACAGTTACAATATGCTTGATAGCTACATATTTCGGATAAATTGCACCATTCGTAATAGTCAAGATTATTTCAGAATCGGTTGTCTTCTCATATATAGCGTAAGCTTCATAAGTACCAGCAGCCAAAGGCTCAGTATTCAATACGAATTTAGCTCCATGATTAGCCTTGCTATCTTCAGAATTCAATATCTCTGTTACTGTCCAATCGCCCTTGTTAGTAAATCCTTCAACAGGACCAGCAGTATAGTTATAGAGCAAGTGGAATTGTTCTTTACTCAATGCTGTCAGATTTGCATTTGTGCTGAATGTGTAGACCTTAGTACTCATAAATTCGTCAGTTGTTGACCATTCATAAGTAGGATTATTACAGCCAATACCAATAGTAGCATTTTCAGTGATAGTGATATCTTCTTCCGGATCAGCAGCAGCGTCACCCACAATTAACAATTTGATATAAGCAGCAGAAACTATTGCATTTCCATTATGTATATCGATCAGTTTAGCTAACACCATCGGCGCTTTACCGATACAGCTCTGATTCTTATCACCATAATTTACTCCCTTAAATATATACACTCCATCCTTCTCGGTTAAGTCCATATATTTTTCCTGTGGAGTATCTTGAACTTCATAAGGAACAGCTTCAAATGTTAATTTAAGGTCAGCATATTTAGTGTAGTCGAAAAAGGCGTGATTGTTATTAACGTTACATACGGAAACATAATCTGCCAAATTAACGCCTTCAATTGCTTTAGAATAAGTTATATTTTGAACTAAATAAGCATTACCTTCAGCCGGCATATTTGCACCATCAATTAAAGCCTTCTGTCCTTCAGCAACACTCTTACTTGTAGAATAATGTTGTTTATAATCTCCTGGATTCTCAGCTGTTACAGATGCATCAGTCAAACGCAAGTCAACTTTGGCAGTTTTGTTAATAACGCCTACATATTCAGTAGTAATCGTATTCTTGGCAGTTGTTTCAAACTGAAGTGCTATTGTATTCAGTTTATCCTTTTCTGTAGCAAACAGAGAAGGGTCAGCTTCCAAAGACACTGTCATCACACCTTTATCGATTTTAGTATCTTTCCATTCGATAAATTTACCGGGGGTTCTTGTTACTAGAGTCACATCTTTTTTCAAGATTGCAGCTTGACCTTTATTAGCCAACTGGGCTATTGTAGCACTTGCCGGATTTACCTGGAACTGAGGAGTCGCTAAGTTCGACATAAATAAAGTCTTCGCAGGTGTAACAGTTGACACTGCATCCTTTATGATATCTTTTTGTACGTATGAGTTTTCTTCAAACACAATCACTCTTTCGCCCCACTCAGCTAAAACTGCCTCTGGGATATATTCGAATCCTGTAATAGGCAGTACATCCTGAATAAGCAATTTAGTTGAAATATTCTCGTCTACCAGGATTTCCCAGCCTAGCACAACTCCTGTTTCATCTTTATATTGAACAACACTTACAGTCGTTTTATCATGTTGTGGTTGCTTCGGAACAGTTACTCCGGTTTTAATAGAGTTTTCTTTATCATCCTTTGTTCCATACCACATTACACCTTCTGAATCCATCCAGAACTTAGTAGGATCTAATTTAGTGTCTTGAGTTACTGTATCGTTATCAGTGATAGTAAATGATTTAACGATTTCAGAACCATCAGATCCTGTCAGAGTAACAATGACAGTAGTTGTATTTCCTTCTCTACTGCTAGTTACATCTAAAGTATACGTCGTATTAGTATCTGCATTAGGAATATTATAAGTAGTAGGATTTCCTGTCTGGTCCGTTACTACTAATTTTCCATCCGCAAAAGATACAGATTTCACATAAGCCAACGACCCGAATTTAGCATTCAGATCAGCCAATGTTTTTTCGATTGCATCTACACGTTCGTTCAGACCGTTAATGTCGTCATCGTAGTCTTTACAAGATGTAAATGTCCCTGTCGAAGACGCTAATAACGCTCCAAACAGGACTGCACTTAAATACTTTTTGTTCATAATAAAAAACTTTTAATTTATAAATTAAAAAAATAAAAATGTAATTCTCGTTTTTAATTCAATCTCTTTTATGAAATTCTTTTTTTACTTTAAACGTAACCTTTTTTCTTTTTACCTGTGTCCATAACTTCTTGAGATACGGACATAATATATCATAAGCCCGTTACTTCGTAGGTAACGGGTAAATCTTTGTCCGGGCTTCAGGAGAGCCTTCTATACGAGAAAACACATGTATTGATAATGAAACTTATTTACCCCTGCTTTTGAAAGACGGCAGAGGGGAGGGAAATCTTTGAAAAAATTAGGGAATTGAAATAGTCTAATAAAAAGAAATCCGCAATTTTATCGTATTATTTCTCTTTTTTAGTAGTTTATTAAAAAAAATATTCTTTTTGTTTGTATATTCTATAAAATATCTTCATCTTTGCTGCGTTATTTAATTCCGTTACCTACGAAGTAACAGAATTGTATTTAGCAGATTACTGCTGATATAGAATGCCTTACAAAATTCACTACCTGTTTGTTAGCTTCATCAATTTTCTTATTCTGAAAAGGTTTGAGATATGTCTCGGTCACTGTAATTGATGAGTGTCCCATAGCTTCAGAAATGATACCGGGATGGATTTCACAGTAATACGCTGTTGTAGCCCAGGTATGGCGGGCGGTGTATGAACTTAATCTGTCACTTAGTCCTAGTATTTCCCCAAGCAGCATCAGCTGTCTGTTAAAATTGCGGAGAGCTAGTTGATATTCCCGGTAGGCTTCTTTTGTTCCTTCACGACTGCTTAATATTGGAAATAGATAAGGAGATGAGCTGTTACGACTCATATACCTTTTTAATATCTCCATTGCTTCCGGTGTTAAAGTCACTGCTAAAGGGCGTCCTGTTTTCCGCCTGCGATAGGTGATAACATTATCATGCAAGTCGCTTTTACGCAGATAAGCCAAATCGACAAACGGCAATCCTCGCAATAAGAACATAAGTACAAACAGTTCTCTGGCCCGTTGCATGTCAGGAGTTACAGCAGGCATTTGCATTTTAGTGAACACTTTTTTTATGTCTTTCATTTCCAATGAACGTTTGCGATCAGCACGTGTTCCTGTATAAACCGCACGAAACAGATGTGGTACATACGGTGCCATATGGCTGTCGACTGCCCGATTATAAACGGCACGAAACGTTCTCAAATAAGTGGAAACTGTGTTCCAACTACAACCCCGGCTGCGAAGATGAATCTCGAAGCCTTTTAACCACTCTGGGGTTACTTCATGAAATGTAAAATCTTCTTTCCCACGATAAGTAATGACGGCATTGAGACTGCTACGATAAACGTGCGCAGTACCAAAGTTTCCCCCCATCTGTAGCCCGTCGGCTACCTGCTTCATAAATGCTACTACTTTTAACATCTTACTTATTATTAAAAAATTACTCTATAAATATAACAGGATTTGAACCAATGAACCATCTTCTGATACATATATTTATATTTATTTGAAATTATCTAATCTGTCTGCTATGTCCAAAGACACTTAAGGGTAATAACAAAGCTACAAGTATAGATGTTGTAGGGATAAGAATTCCTTTAGAGATAAGATATTCCTTGTATTTATCCAATTTTTCATAGGTGATGCTGCCAAATATCAGGAATCTTTTCATCATCCAAAAACCGTTTGAATACGTTGATATTACCACGATAGAGGATATATCTGGTACTGTCTTTATCCACTGTGGAAGTAGCAGAGCCATTTGAGTGGTAGTTGGTACGCTGTCTTTTCTTGTTCCACTGACTGGAGTAAACCTCAACCCCAGTATTAATTCGATACTTTTTGCGTTTATAGTAAACCGCAGTATAGATTGTAGTTGCTTTCTTTGTATCTGAATTGGACAAGTTAAAATTCAATTTGAAATCAAAAAATATCTGCTCTTGATTCATTATTATGATTTATTTTTATGATTAATAATTATGGTTAGTTTTTAGGGTTAAAACTGGTTCTATTCTCAAACAAAACACTGATTTTCAATACCCATTGTAAAACTTCTGACTAATTTTGTCTAAATGAGATAAAACTAATACCTTTGTACCATATTTACTAATACAAAGAGTATGACTTATCATCATTTATCTGTCCTGGTCCATCGTCAGGCCGAAAAATATGGCGACAAGGTAGCCTTAAAATACCGCGACTATGAGACAGCTCAATGGATTCCTATTTCGTGGAATCAGTTCTCGGGAACTGTACGACAAGCAGCTAATGCTTTCGTGGCGTTGGGAGTGGAAGAACAAGAGAATATCGGTATATTTTCACAGAATAAGCCCGAATGGTTCTATGTTGACTTTGGTGCATTTGCCAATCGCGCTGTTACCATTCCGTTTTATGCGACCAGTTCGCCTGCGCAAGCGCAATACATCATCAATGATGCGCAGATTCGTTACCTTTTTGTGGGGGAACAGTTTCAATATGATGCTGCTTTCAGCATTTTCGGTTTCTGTTCTTCCCTGCAACAACTGATTATCTTTGACCGTTCGGTGGTGAAAGACCCTCGTGATGTATCTTCTATCTACTTTGATGAATTTATGGCAATGGGGGAGGGACTCCCGCATAATGATACGGTGGAAGCACGTACGGAACGCGCTTCTTACGATGATTTGGCGAATATCCTTTATACGTCCGGAACAACGGGTGAACCGAAAGGAGTCATGCTGCATCATTCCTGTTATCTGGAACAGTTCCATACACATGACGACCGCCTGACGACAATGTCGGATAAGGATGTATCCATGAACTTCCTGCCACTGACGCACGTATTCGAGAAAGCGTGGTGTTACCTTTGTATTCATAAAGGCGTGCAGATTTGTATCAATCTTCGTCCGGCAGATATTCAGACGACTATCAAGGAGATCCGGCCGACGTTGATGTGCAGTGTTCCCCGTTTCTGGGAAAAGGTATATGCAGGCGTACAGGAGAAGATCAATGAGACAACCGGTTTAAAGAAGGCGTTGATGCTGGATGCTATCAAAGTGGGTAGAATCCATAATCTGGATTATCTGCGCCGGGGGAAAACACCTCCGGTGATGAATCAGCTGAAATATAAGTTCTACGAAAAAACGATCTATTCTTTACTGAAGAAGACGATCGGCATTGAGAATGGAAACTTTTTCCCGACTGCCGGTGCTGCCGTTCCCGATGAGATCAATGAATTTGTTCATTCGGTAGGCATCAATATGGTGGTTGGATACGGCTTGACGGAATCTACGGCTACTGTATCCTGTACGTTGCCGGTGGGCTATGACATCGGTTCGGTGGGTGTCGTACTGCCGGGAGTTGAAGTGAAGATAGGCGAAGACAATGAAATACTGCTTCGTGGTAAGACGATCACGAAAGGATATTATAAGAAAGCAGAAGCCACTGCTGCCGCTATTGACCCCGACGGCTGGTTCCACACGGGGGATGCAGGTTACTTTAAGAATGGACAGCTTTTCCTGACGGAACGTATCAAAGACCTGTTCAAAACATCGAACGGCAAATATATCGCTCCGCAAGCGTTGGAAACAAAACTGGTGATTGACCGTTATATCGATCAGATTGCTATTATTGCCGATCAGCGTAAGTTTGTTTCTGCCCTTATTGTTCCTGTGTATGGATACGTGAAGGAATATGCTAAGGAGAAAGGCATTGAGTATAAAGATATGGCCGAACTGCTGCAACATCCGAAGATTGTCGGTCTTTTCCGTGCTCGGATAGAAACGTTGCAACAGCAGTTTGCTCATTACGAGCAAATCAAGCGCTTCACTCTGCTTCCCGAACCATTCAGCATGGAACGTGGCGAACTGACCAACACGCTGAAATTGAAACGGGCGGTTGTAGCGCAGAATTATAGCGAGTTGATTGAAAAGATGTATGAGGAGTAAGCAGGCTTTTTCGTATCTTTGTCGCCGGATTTGAAAAAATATAACTAATAAAATTGTAAATCAGATGATTACTATTGAACAACTTAAAGACGTGAAAGAGCGCACAGATGCGCTGAGGAGGTATCTTTGACATCGACGGGAAGAAAATTCAAGTCGAAGAAGAACAATTAAGGACACAAGCTCCGGGATTCTGGGACGACCAGAAACGGGCGGAAGCTCAAATGAAGTTGGTAAAGGATCTGCAGAAGTGGATTAGCGGTTATAATGAAGTGAAGACACTGGCAGACGAGCTGGAACTGGCATTTGATTTCTATAAAGAAGAACTGGTGACAGAGGAAGATGTAGATGCCGCTTATGCGAAAGCCAGTGAGGCGGTGGAAGCACTTGAACTCAAGAATATGCTTCGTGACGAAGCCGACCAGATGGATTGTGTGTTGAAAATCAATTCCGGTGCCGGTGGTACGGAAAGTCAGGACTGGGCATCCATGTTGATGCGTATGTATCTGCGCTATGCCGAGACAAATGGTTATAAGGCTACGATTGCCAACCTTCAGGAAGGTGATGAGGCGGGAATCAAAACTTGTACGATCAATATCGAAGGAGATTTTGCTTACGGTTATCTGAAAGGTGAGAACGGCGTGCATCGGTTGGTTCGTGTCTCTCCGTACAATGCACAAGGTAAGCGTATGACTTCTTTTGCTTCCGTATTTGTGACTCCGCTGGTAGACGACAGTATCGAGGTGAATATAGAAACAGCACGTATTTCCTGGGATACATTCCGAAGCGGTGGTGCCGGTGGTCAGAATGTGAACAAGGTAGAATCCGGTGTCCGTTTGCGTTATCAGTATAAAGACCCTTATACGGGCGAAGAAGAGGAAATCCTGATTGAGAATACCGAAACCCGCGACCAGCCGAAGAACCGTGAAAATGCAATGCGTCAGTTACGCTCTATCTTGTATGATAAGGAATTGCAGCATCGTATGGCGGAACAGGCAAAGGTGGAAGCCGGTAAGATGAAGATTGAATGGGGGTCGCAAATCCGAAGCTATGTATTTGATGACCGCCGTGTAAAGGATCATCGTACCAACTATCAGACTTCGGATGTGAACGGAGTAATGGACGGTAAGATCGATGGCTTTATCAAGGCTTACCTGATGGAGTTTTCTTCGCAGGAATCATAAAAAACAAAATTAGCAAGTGTTATTTTTGGAAAGTTAAAAGATTTGTTCTTACTTTGTTAGTGTTGAACTTTAAAACTAACTATTATGGGTAAGGCTAAGAAAAAAACAGCGATTAGTAAGAAGGAAGAACAACAAGCCCAAAAGGTAGTCAAAATAGTGTTCGTCTCATTAATTATTTTGGCATTGGTAATGTTGGTTGCATTCTCCTTTTTCGGTTGATTGATTCACTACAGATTACATAGATTGCACAAGGGGCACGAAAAGAAGGTCTGCCCGGATGGTGAAAATCATGTGATCTGTGGTGAATTCTTGTTTTGTAACGCTTTTGTAACCCCTGTAATATCAATGTAACTTTTCTGTAATTCTTCCGTAGCCGGTTTGTCATTCCGGTGTATCTTCACAGTTGTACTTTTGCCGCGAATATAGTAGCAAACAACTGAAATGAGTAGAATTACAACAACCGTCGTTACACTTTTGCTAACGACAGCAGCCTTTGGACAGGCCAAGGATGATGCCGGAGACGGCAAGAAACTGGATAAGCAGACAATGGAGATAAAGGATTATCTGCCGGAAATCCACGGAACGATCCGGGGCAAATATGAATATCAGACAGAAACAGGCGAAAGCCGTTTTGAGGTACGCAATGCCCGTTTCAGTGTTTCGGGAAATGTACATCCGCTGGTTGCTTATAAGGCAGAAATCGACCTTTCCGATGAAGGCTCTATCAAAATGCTTGATGCGTACGCACGTGTCTTTCCGGTGAAAGACCTGAATTTTACAATTGGGCAGATGCGTGTTCCTTTCACGATAGATGCACACCGTTCACCGCACCAACAGTATTTCGCTAACCGTTCATTTATTGCCAAGCAGGTGGGTAATGTGCGTGATGTCGGACTTACTTCTGCCTATACGCATAAAGGAGATTTCCCGTTTATTCTGGAAGGTGGACTGTTCAACGGTTCCGGTTTGACAAACCAGAAAGAATGGCACAAAACACTGAATTATTCTATAAAGGCGCAGTTACTGCCCGGCAAGAACTGGAATGTGACACTTAGCACTCAAATGATAAAACCGGAAGATGTACGAATCAATATGTATGATGCCGGTATCTATTATCAGAACAATCGTTTCCATATTGAGGCGGAATACCTGTATAAAATGTATGGGCATAATGCGTTTAAAGATGTTCATGCAGTTAACAGCTTTGTCAATTATGACTTGCCGCTGAAGAAGGTTTTTAATAAAATATCTTTCCTGGCCCGTTATGATATGATGACGGACCATAGCAATGGTACGATTGACGAGACAACAAAAACGTTGATTATAAATGACTATGCCCGTCACCGTGTGACAGGCGGGATTACGCTTAGTCTCTCCAAGGCTTTTATTGCCGATCTCCGTCTGAACTTCGAGAAGTACTTCTACAAGAAATCGGGTATCCCTAAAGAGTCGGAACGGGATAAAATCGTCATTGAGTTTATGACGAGATTTTAAGGAATTTCATTACTTTTGTGCCATGGCACAAGAAATAGAACGAAAGTTTTTAGTCTCCGGTGAGTTTAAATCTCTGGCAACCTCGCATAGCCGGATTGTACAAGGGTACATCAGCAGTGCTCGTGGGAGGACTGTACGGGTCCGTATCCGTGACGATAAGGGGTATCTTACCATTAAAGGAACTTCCAATGCTTCCGGAACCAGCCGTTATGAATGGGAGAAGGAGCTTCCTTTGGCGGAAGCGGAAGAACTGATGAAACTTTGTGAACCCGGTATCATTGATAAGACCCGTTACTTGGTACGAAGCGGTAAGCATGTATTCGAAGTTGACGAGTTTTATGGTGAGAATGAAGGACTTGTCGTGGCGGAAGTCGAACTGGAATCGGAAGAGGAATCTTTTGTGAAACCGGACTTCATCGGTAAGGAAGTGACCGGAGATGTGCGTTACTACAACTCCCAACTAATGAAAAAACCGTATAAAACGTGGTGAACGTTAACAAATAAACCGTATATTTGTTCCTATTCTAAAAGAGCAATGTATGGATATGGAACAGTTGTACAACTATCTGCCGCGGGAATTGGTCACTTTCGTTCTGGTGACCTTGTTTTCTTTACTAATCGGGCTTTCGCAGCGCCGAATCAGTTTGAAGCGTGAGGGTGAAACTACCCTTTTCGGGACCGACCGTACATTTACTTTTATCGGAATCTTGGGGTATCTGCTCTATATACTCGACCCTACCGATATGCGTCTGTTTATGGGAGGCGGTGCAGTGTTGGGAGTGTTGTTGGGGCTGAACTATTACGTCAAGCAGTCTCAGTTTCATGTTTTTGGTGTTACTACCATTATTATTGCGTTGATTACCTATTGCATGGCTCCTATCGTAGCCACTCAACCTTCCTGGTTTTACGTCATGGTGATTGTGACGGTACTTCTTTTGACCGAACTGAAACATACGTTTACCGAATTTGCTCAGCGTATGAAGAATGATGAAATGATTACGCTGGCGAAATTCCTTGCTATCAGTGGTATCATATTGCCTATGCTGCCGAACAAGAACCTGATTCCTGATATCAATCTTACTCCTTATTCCATTTGGCTGGCAACGGTTGTGGTATCCGGCATCTCGTATCTGTCTTATCTGCTGAAAAGATATGTATTCCATGAGTCAGGCACTTTGGTATCCGGCATTATCGGAGGGCTGTATAGCAGTACGGCTACGATCTCGGTACTTGCCCGTAAAAGTCGGAAAGCGTCGGAGCAGGAAGCTACCGACTATGTTGCCGCCATGCTGTTTGCTGTCAGTATGATGTTCCTGCGTTTTATGATACTGATACTGATTTTTAGCCGGGAGATTTTCCAGTCTATTTATCCGTACTTGCTGATTATGTCGGTGATAGCTGCGGCTGTAGGGTGGTTTATTCATTCCCGGCAGAAACGTCCTAAAGATTCGGATGCCGAACCGGAAGATGATGATAGCAGTAACCCGCTGGAATTTAAGGTTGCCCTAATCTTTGCCGTATTATTTGTAATCTTTACTGTGCTGACTCATTATACGTTAGTCTACGCAGGTACAGGTGGATTGAATCTGCTTTCTTTTGTATCCGGCTTTAGTGATATTACTCCTTTTATCTTGAACTTGTTGCAAAATACCGGTAGCGTTGCCGCACTGATTATTACTGCTTGCAGTATGCAGGCTATCATCAGTAATATAATGGTGAATATGTTCTATGCTTTGTTCTTCGCTGGGAAGGGAAGCAAGCTCCGTCCTTGGATTTTAGGGGGATTCGGGGTAGTGATTGCCTGTAATTTTGTGTTGTTGCTGTTCTTCTATCTTTAAGAAAGATACTTACGGTAGTACGGAATAATAAAATGAAAAAAGGAGAAAACAATGATCGTTTTCTCCTTTTGGGTTTAATGTGTATCTTATACTTAGAAATTAATGTCATTAAAACTGTTCACCAGTAACTGGTAAGTGATGAAACCGCCTGAACTGGAAGAGTATTTTGTATAAATGGCTGTTATATCTCCCGTTGCACCGGCTTCGGGCAATGGTTGTAGGGCGAAGTTTGAATATCCGCTTACACGTACAATGTAGTTACCCTTATCTTCGGTGGTTGTACCGCCATAAGAGAACCATGCCGAACCATAATAACGTTGGTTATTATAGCTATATGCATACGTGGGTGTTAATCCTTCGGATATATAAGACTTGCTAGTGTATGTAGCCTCGGTTTTACCATTCTCATAAATAGCCTCCAGATAGGAAGGATAGAAGTTGTTACCGGATGTACCTTCTTTATAGGTTAATCCTTCGAAACGAACCAGGCGTCCCAGCGCATCGTCGTTGAGTGCTGTTTCATAGTTGCTTGGAGTAATAACTAAAACATCATTCTCCGTCAGTTCTCCCATAGCACCCGGGCAGATATGTTCGTTTATCAACAGTTGGTTTTCCAGATTGCGGTTTGCATAGTTTTTCTCAATATCCGCTTCCGTAGGCGGCATACCGAGACTAATCATATACCGGTAGTTGCCGAGAGCCATTCCTTTGGTCTTCACATAAATAGTCTGTCCCATGTGATAATACACATAGTTGCTGACCATTAGCTTTAGTTCGATGCCGGATTGGGAAGTCTCGTCATAGATATAAAGAGATTTATAAACGTTCCCGGCCTGGTCGCTTGATATTACTTTACCACGGATTACATAATCCTCTGTGATTTCTACATATTTGCCAAGTCCGGCAGTTGATCCCGGAGCATATTTGGCATAATATATATCTTTCAACTGTTTGATTGTAATGATTTGGTCTTTGTTGAAATCTGCCTCTGTCCAGACTTTAGCCGGTGCAGGATCATCAAAGTCATTGTAGCAACCGGTAAAACTGAGTACAGCAGCTACAACCATACATATTTTTAATAATTTGCTCATAGTTCTCATTTTTATTCGTTACAGATTAGAAGCGGAAATAAAGATTCAGATAGTAAGTCGAACCAAACATATAGAAATATTTGGAGTCAAATGGCTGATAAGTTTGGTAACTTGTATCTTTGTTCTTCAACAAACGAACCTGTTCGTAACCACCGGTCTTGATGTCCTGGTCGTTGAGAAGATTCTTCATTTCCAGGCTGAATCCAAGAGTGTACTGGCGCTTGATAAACCAGTTCTTACCAATGCTGGCATTTACTACATAGGCAGAGTTGAATTTCTCTTGGCTACGGAGTTCTGCAACATCTTCTTTTGTCATACCCGGAGTCAATACCGCATCTGTACGATACAGCGGACTCATGGATATGTACATATTGCTGTAATAATTCAAATCCAGTGAAGCATAGATATTCTTGGGACCACGATAAGACAAACCGATATTCATTGCTTTCTGCGGAGTACTTTCTACGCGGAAGTTTTTCCAGTATACCTTACCTTCGTTTTTGATTTCACCACTATTATCCTGTATCTGAACGTAGTTGGGATTCGAATCGTATGTATATTGTCCCCAGCTAAGTGCACCGTTCAGGTAGAATCCGGCGTCGAGCGGAATAGAAGCAGCAACCTCCACACCAAAATGACGTTTGTCAATGCCGCTCATCGCAAAGTTGGAGAAAGTGGCTTCTACGTCGTCATAGTAAGAAAGAACCTTGTTCTGATTCATAAACTTGGTATAATAGCCGGATACACGTGCCCTAAGTTCTCCTAAACGGAAATTATAGGAACCGTCTACACCGAATACTTTTTCTGCGGAAAGTCCCGGAGTAACGGCGTTACGTGTACGCGGTGATACAAATGCGGACTGAAATTCCGGCGAATCTTGCATATACATGATATTAGCCTCGATAGAGTGCGCTGCCGAGAATTTATAGCTGAAGTTGGCTTTTAATTTATAAGTCAGATAATTAAGTTTCTTAGAGTCGCCTTGAGAGTCATCCAGGAACAAACCTTTCTTCCATAACCCGTGACGCCATAAAGAAGCATGACCGATCTCGCCGCCCAGGTTGACACCCAGTTTGCCGAAACTCATTTCATACTGAACCCATGCGCGTGCGTTGAGTACATTTCCGTAGTAATCATACCCGTATTTATCTCCTTTTTTGGCAGCGCGTGCATGACCGTATTTTTCATAATATTCCATGTCGTTCTGATAAGGAATCGGATTTAATCCGCCCATGTCACGTTCGGCAAATTTGTCGATGTCTACCCAGTAATCGCCACCGAGCAGGTCCTTCACTTCGCTATAATACTCCGTACGGTTACGGCGTAAATTTACTCCTCCGTTTATTCTGGAATTATTGCGGAACGTATGAGAGAACTGTGTATAGAAGTTCCAGTCCAACTGGTCGGTATGGCGTTCTTCTATCATATTGATAGAACGGTGTCCCGGACCATACGTTGCATTTTCTTCCTGATTACGGTTGATGTCATACAGTTGTCCCCAATTAATGTGCCGGATATTATCCGTATTGGCACGCCATGCTTCATCTAACCAGGCACCGTAAGTAGTCCCGTTAGAGTAGCTGGGCAAATATCTGTAATAGTCGGGGCGTGGGTCGGGACCGGCATACCAGGTAAGTGCCGAATAACCGTTCTCTCCGAAGCGTACGGAAGTAGCCACGTTCAGTTGTGAACGGTCGTTGATGTCATAAGTGTAATTCAATACGGCGATAGGCTCGTGATAATTACGTACACGTGCATTATGGCGTTTACCGCTTTGCCAACCCCAGTTCGGGTTGTAATAGTTGTTTCCGACTAGATCATACACTTCCTGAGTGGCAGCTTGTTGAGTACCTCTTTCTGTCGGAGCACCTAATACGCTCAAAGCCAAACGGTGTTGGTCGTTGAATTGTTTTTCTACGGCAGCGAAATATCCGAATGCATTGTAATATACACCACGAGCGTAAGAGTTACCTCCCTGTCGGGTTGAAACGGAGAAGGCGTATGACCAACCATTATCTTGCAGTCCTGAGGCATACGTCACCATACCACGGAAACGGTATGTTGAGTTGCCATTTACAAGACTGGCACGGAATCCTTTACGCATTTGTGAAGGACGCGTATTGATGTTGGTTGTACCGCCGAGGCTACCAATACCCATTTCTCCCATATTCAATCCTGAAGTAACTTCCTGATTACGGGTAGCGTCGTTTAACCCGCTCCATAATGACCAAGGAGAATATCCGGTCAGTGCATCATTGAACAGGATACCGTTCAAGTATACATCAGTATAGCGTGAGTCGTATCCGCGAAGGTTGAAACGCATCTCGCTGAATTTGTAGGAAGCGATGTTGTTGAATACATCTTTGGATGCCGACAGTGATGAAGGCAATGATTGGGCATCGTCCAAAGTCTCCGTATCAAATTCTGCAAAAATAGCATCGTCCACAGTAGGAGATTGATTGTCGGGTACTAACACTACATTGTTAATGTCCCTTATCAGTTTGTCTACCCGGACCGCAATGGACAATGGCTCATATTCTGCCGCTTCAAAAGCCAGTGAATATTCACCTTTATTCAAATTCTCAAATATGAAGTTACCTTTTTCGTCAGTTGTCGTTGTGACGTTGCCCGGTGTTAAAGTGACTTTCACACCGTCAATAGCCGTACGCGTGGCACGTGATACGACTTTACCCTTGATTCCGCCGTTCTGTGCAGCGACAGTCAGCGAAATCAAAGATAATACCATGATTAGAAAACTCTTTATTTTCATAAGTATTTCAGTTTTATTTGCTTATATAGATATATACAGGGAAATGGTCGCTGAATCCACCTTGGAAATTATTTCCGACATAGGTACGTAGTGGATACCCCTTGTATTGTCCCTCTTTTTGTATCATATAATGTTGTTTGAAGATATTGCCGTAGAATTTTGATCCGGGAGCTTTTTGTATTTTCAGTTTTCCGGTAGATCCTTTGGCAAGATTTTCAGATATAACAATATTATCAAATATGTTCCACGCATCACCGTAAGCTAATGTACCGTAACCGGCTTTCAGCATATCGGCATACGGGGCGTATAAATCACCGGCAGACAAATCTTTCATTTTTAATTTGGCTCCTAACCCTTCGGTTATACTTTTGTCTGTCGGATCATCATTGAAGTCACCCATCATCACTATTTTAGTTGCCGGGTTGGCCTGCAGTACAGAGTCTGCGATGCTGCGCATCTGGCGTCCGACCGCAATACGTTTGAACTCTGAAACATCTTTTCCTCCTAGACGAGAGGGCCAGTGAGCTACCATAAAGAAGAACGGTTCGTCTTCTATGGTTCCCCACATAGTCAGGATATCGCGAGTCTTGAAGTCCGGCAATGAAGGAATGACGGTCTTTACAGGATATTGTCCTTCCAATTTGAATACATCCGGACGGTAGAGGAAAGCTACGTCTACTCCACGGGCTTCGGGTGAATCGAAATGTGAGATCCGATAATTACCCGGTGCCAGCTTGGGGGTAGCTACAATGTCTTCCAGTACGTTCCGGTTTTCTACTTCCGATACTCCGATAACGATTGGATACTCTTTGTCGATAGCTGCCATACCGAACAATACTCGTTCGATATTGCCAAGCTTTTTATTATACTTGGCTGTATTCCATTTTTTTGGCCCTTCGGGGGTAAACTCGTCATCTTTAACTTCGGGATCATTGATCGTATCGAAGAAGTTTTCGAGATTATAGAATACCACTTTGTATGGTTTCTGACCAAAACAAACGGAAATCAGCAGTACAAAGAATATGGTGCAAAATAATTGTTTCTTCATAAGCTTGTATCTCATTTTATTCCCCATTGGGCGAGATCCATCTGTTGCTTCACAGAACTATCTACTTTGGGGAAGAATGTAAAACCTGTTTTTTCTTCAATATCAGCTACTGTTGTGCAAATACTTTTCGGTATAGAATTTCCATAGCCTTTTTGTTCTACCCAGAAACCAATAGATATTAATTCGTTGGGTGAGCAATCCTGCACCTTTTTATTCGTAGAACCGCTTTTTGTGCGTAGCAGTACTTTGAAATAGTTTGTAGGAACGGGTACGGAACTACCTACACCGTCTGTGGTTGTAGTTGCTCCGGACCCGAAATAAGCTCCGGTCACTACATACAATGTATCACTACAACTGTAACTGCGGACTTTTCCTTCAAGAGTCGCCCACATCTGTTGGTTCAGGGAGCCAAGCTGTGGTGTCATATTCGACATATAGAATGTCTGTGCATTCATTTCATCTGTACACACACGGTCGGCAGATGCTATCTGATGGCCACGGTCATAACTACCTTTATAAGAATGCTCTACACAATTTGCCTGGAAACTTTGAGGAACAATAGGGTCGAAAGCCCAACGATTGGTACGTTCTACATTCTTTCTTAAGTAGGCGTCATGTATCGGATATGCTACCCATAAAGCGGCTTTCTTAGTTTTATCGAAACAAATCGAATAGTTACGAATTGTTTGATTGTTTAAGAGCCCATAGTGAGTAACATATTGATAATTAGTGTTTTCTACTTTAGTAGGTAGCTCAGCCCATGAGTTAAACGCCGGCAGATTCTCTTGGGATTCTGCTAGCTGTACCAGATCAAAAGTCTTTTGAGCATTCTCTGCAAAACGCAACGTTAGTTGTGCTCTTCGTTGAGTTTTTCCAGAATTGGTCTTATAATATACGTATAGTACATTAAGTCCATCTGCTATCTGTCCACTTTTGGTCGTTATATTATAATCTTTACTACTGAAAGAACACCATTCTGTTCCTTCGGTCACTTCTGCGTGCCATTCCGTACCGGTTTTACCGGATAGAATGATTGCTGATGATCCGGAAACTGATTTCACGGTCGAAGATATTTTCCAATATGCTTCTCCGTCTTCGGTCGGGGATACCGGGTCGTCGTTATTGCTACACGCAAATGCACACAGTATCAGCACCGTAAAGAATACGGACTTTATTGCTGCTGCGTAGTATTTGGGAGGTGATGTCATCTTTGAAAATCTTTGAAAGTGAATTCTAGGAAGATAATATATTTCTTCTTAGAACTCACCTTACATTATAAATTATATTATTTCTTTTTGCAAGTAATGGTTATAGAACTTATGTATACTGCACCTCCACCTGGGAAAATACTAAACTGAGAAAGATTTAAATTCTCAAGGTTTTCGAAAGTAAAAGTTTCTCCTTTGTCTACAGATTTATTACTAGTTGCTTTTGCGGCGTTATCTAAGTCACTTTGTGTTGACTTTTCTTTATATACATAGTCAGGATCGCAGATTAGGAGATAGCGTTTAGCAACAGTTTTGATAGATGTTGTTATTACAATTTTTTGAACAATACCATTTAACTCCGGAACTTTTATGTGGGAATTGAAGGCTCCTTTACTGACATTGCTATCAAAGTTGATTTGTAGATAAGGAGCTTCACCCTTTGTGTCTGTTGCAGTTATCCCACATTTTCCAGACCAGTTCCCGAATGAGTTATCGTAATTGAAAGTAGCATATCCTGTTGAAGTCATTTGGGCAATTTCGGCAGATGTAAGAGTTACCTCAAATGTATCTCCACTGGCTGGAGCTGCAATAGTAACTTTAATATCTATAGAATTACCACCATTAATTGAAATTGTTAGGGTCTTTTCAATTGGAGTAGTGCCTTTATTCTCACCTACGTTAACTGTAACTTTATTGCCATTAACAGTTGCTCCTTCAATACCACTTGTTGAGAGTTCGTTATTGCCTTTATTAAGAACTTCTACGTCAACAGTTTTTTCTCCTCCCTCTGCAGGGAAACTTAAAGAAGTTGGATCAACAGAAAGAATCCAGGGTATTTCTGCATTGAAAGATTTTACATCATCCAAGTTGCGAGGAACAAGCTGTCCTTTATTTGAATTAACAGCAGCTAGACCTGAAATAGAAAGCCGTTCAGCGGATTTGAATGTTTTGTTTACGAAAGCTGCTGCTGCTTTTCTGCAAAATACAGTAAATGCATTTCCTTCGACATTGAATGTATGAGTAGAAATTTTGTTTGTTACAGCCCAAACACCTGCTTCAGGACTTGTTACATTCTCAATTGTAACATACATTCCTTGATAGTCGGCTAATTTGTCAGCTGTAATTGTTACTGGATTAATGGTTGCAGTCTCATTTAATTTTTCGATTGTAACCCAGTTTCCTGTACCTTTTAATTCATATAATCCGTTATAATTTTGTACTTTTGCCAAATCTTTCAGAAGAGTAACTTTTACTTTATCTCCCTTATTTAAGTCATGTTTGCTTGGCTCCGTTAAATTCGAGTCGTATAAAGTGATTCCATTACCGGCTTCTGTTGCATTTTCTGTTGCAAGAACTAAATTATTATATGAATAATTACCTCCTTCAACGTCATTCTGTACTACTGCCTCAAAATAATAACTAGCTTCCAGTGCCTTTTCTTCGTTACTATTAGGCATCATAGCATTTAATTCTGGAATCGTAATTTTGGTTGCAGGTTCTTCCGGTTCGCTACCGCCACCTAAATCAATTTCTTGTCCGCCATTGCCGGTGGAGAGTTTTACATCATCTATTGCAAAACCTGACTCAATATCCGCAGCAAACTTAATATAAAGAGTATTCACTGCTTGTTTCAGTGTAAAGTTAGAAGTTACATAAACCCAGAATTCGTCTGCCTGCTTGTAATCATATTGGATAGCGCTTGACCAAGTTATGCCATCCTTACTTAGGTAGAAATGGAAACTTTCGGGCTTAAATGTATTGTCATAATTTCCTCCGTTTATACTCTTGGAATAGCTTGCTCCAAATCCTAGCTTGAGGTTTGTCTGGTCAGGCTTCAATGTAATCTCTTTAATTATGAAGATTGGGCTCTTAGTTCCAAAGAACACTTTGGCATTACCGGAAGCACCTTCATATCCTGCACTTAGTTTTCCGGATTCGCGTAAAGATACATTGCCTGAGCTTTCATAACTTACATTGGTTGAACCTTCCCCTGATTTGACCCAACCATTGAAGTCAGCGACCAGAGGCCATTGTTTATCTATTTGTTCTGCAGTTCCGAATGTTTCTTTATAAATAGCAACTTCCGGAACAATGTTTCCGCTTCTAATCGTAACTTCCTCTTTCATCAGCACTCCTACCTTGTTAGAAATCTGAATCAGGACTTTCGCTTCGTCTGTAATACCTTCGGGGATACTCACCTGAACTTTGTCAGAACCGTCACCTTCCATTTTGGAAAGTGTCACCCAGGTTTTATCGTCCAGTACAGTTGCTGTCCAGTGACGGTTTGCTGAAATTTCAAAATAAGATTGACTTCCCTCTACCGGGGTTCCGTCGGTATCAAATACTAACGTTTTTGGAGAAACCTCCAAACGTGGAGCTTCAGTGTCGTCGTTATCGTCAACGCAACCTGCAAATAATGCTGTAGCCATTACAAACATCGTCGTAACGAACAGTTTGAGAAAAGTTAGATTTTTCATTAGCGTTTTTAAATAAATAGTTAATATTTCTTGTGAATTGTTTGTTATCATACGTTTCGATTTAAGTAATTAGCAAACAAAGATATTTTATTTTACGAAACTAACAAAGCTTTGTGCCACTATTTTTGTGTTACAATAAGGTTAAATTTGAGTTACAGCTTTACAAGTTGATACTGTTAAGGAGTGTAACAGTATGTAGGGGTTAATAAAAAATAAAAAAATAAATAGGAAGGTTTGTAATAATACTAAAAAGAATAACTGCTTTTTACAACTCTGTAGGAATATAAATGTGTGCTTATGTAAAATAATAGCAATGGTTCGGGTATTGTTATGAGATAATAGTCGGGTGTCCTTCCTGTCTTATGGTTGTAAATGCCGATAAGATTTGAGAAAATGTATAGTACTGTTTGATGTTTGTCTTTTAATACCTATATTTGTCTATATTTCATTTTAGAGAGGATAGGCATTATGAATAATACTTTTAGAATATACCCGATAGGGATACAGAATTTTGAAGACTTACGTAATAATAACAACGTATACGTTGACAAGACGGAGTTGATATATCGGTTGGCTAATACCAATAAGGTTTATTTTTTAAGTCGTCCCCGCCGCTTCGGGAAAAGTTTGCTGGTTTCCACTTTGGACGCTTATTTTCGGGGAAGAAAAGACTTGTTCCAAGGATTGGCAATGGAACGTTTGGAGAAAGAATGGAATGTCTATCCGGTGCTGCACATAGATTTCAGCATGACGAAATATACCACTATGGCTGATCTGAACGAACGTTTGAATCTTCAACTTTGTGAGTGGGAGCGAATTTATGGGAGCGCTCCGGAAGAGGAGGGCTATGCAGCCCGTTTTTCCGGGATAATAAAAAGAGCATACCAGCAAACCGGTTTGCAGGTAGTAGTGCTTATTGACGAATATGATGCACCTTTATTAGACAGTAACCATTTGCCGGAACTGCAAAATGAATTACGTGAAGAAATGCGGAAATTCTTTAGTCCTTTAAAGGCACAAGGAGAATATCTTCGTTTCCTTTTCTTGACGGGAATCAGCAAATTCAGTCAAATGAGTATTTTCAGTGAACTGAATAATTTGCAGAATATCAGCATGAGAGATGATTATAGTGCTATCTGTGGCATAACCGAACAGGAATTGCGTACACAATTGAAAACTGATATTGAAATGATGGCACAGGCTAATAATGAAACCTACGAGGAGGCTTGTACGCATTTGAAGCAGCAGTATGACGGATATCATTTTAGTGAGAACTGCGAAGACATTTACAATCCATTCAGTTTGTTCAATGCTTTTGCACAGAAGAAATATGCCAATTTCTGGTTTTCTACCGGGACACCTACTTTTTTAATTAATATATTGCAGCAGAGTAATTTTGATATTCGCGAATTGGATGGTGCAACGGCTACTGCAGAACAGTTTGATGCGCCAACGAGTGTTATTACCGATCCTCTTCCTGTACTTTATCAAAGCGGCTATCTTACCATCAAGGGATATGATCCGGAGTTCCAACTCTACACATTGGCTTATCCTAACAAAGAAGTTCGGAAAGGCTTTATCGAATCATTAATGCCGGCTTATGTGCATTTGCCTGCTCGCGAGAATACATTTTATGTAGTATCGTTTATCAAAGACTTACGGGTCGGCAATCTGGATCAATGTATGGAGCGGATCAAATCATTTTTCGCCTCTATCCCCAATGATATGAATAATAAGGAGGAGAAACACTATCAGACCATCTTCTACCTCCTGTTCCGGTTGATGGGGCAATATGTGGATGCAGAAGTAAAGAGCGCTGTTGGCAGGGCTGATGTTGTGATAAAGATGCAGGAGGCTATCTATGTATTTGAATTCAAAGTAGACGGTACTCCTGAAGAAGCGTTGGCACAGATCAATAGTAAGCAGTATGCGATTCCTTATCAGGCAGATCATCGGAAAGTTATCAAAGTGGGAGTTAATTTCGACAGTAGTACGCGAACTATTGGAGAATGGATCATTGAAAACTAGGGAATAATCTTACATATTCCTACATATTTCCACATATTCCGGTATAATTTGTATAATTCGGTGTAATCCGTTTTAATCCGGCATAATCCGGTGTAGTCCGGTGCAATCCGGTAAGTCGTCAATGTGTTGTCGTATCTTTGTTTCATCAACAGAAAGGGAGAATGTACTTCTTTTCGTAGAAACAATTTTTAAATATGGCAACAGTTACAGTTGTGCGCTACAAGCGCAGAAAACGGCTCGGTGATGATAAATCACCGATGATGTATCTTCTCAAGCCTAAGGCTGGAGAGTCGAAAATCTATTCAATTGATTCACTGGCACAGGAAATCGAGTCTATCGGGTCGCTTTCGGTGGAAGACGTGTCGCATGTGATGAAATCCTTTGTCCGTGCGATGAAAAAAGTGCTTGTGGCAGGGAATAAGGTGAAAGTGGATGGACTGGGTATTTTTTATACCACGCTGACCTGTCCGGGTGTGGAACAGGAAAAGGATTGTACGGTGAAAAATATCACTCGCATCAATCTCCGTTTCAAAGTCGACAACTCATTGCGTCTTGCCAATGACAGCACGGCAACTACTCGTGGCGGGGATAATAACATGATGTTCGAATTGTATACGGAGAAGAAGTCCGCTGCCGGAGGAAACGGCGGTGACGGCTCCGATGATGATGGTAAAGGCGATGGGGGAGAACCCGGTGGTGGTAGCGGTGGAGGAGAAGCTCCGGATCCGGCAGCATAAACCGCTTTGATTGACTCTGTTCTCAATTTATTAATTTATCATCTCAATCTATTAAAATGTTAGATAAAATTATCGAAATCATCATGACGATTCTGCCTTTTCTGGGCAATAGTCGTAAGAAGCGCCAGATGATGGCGCAAGAAGTGAAAGAGTTCAGCGAACTGGTGAAAGATCAATATACTTTTCTGATGCAGCAGTTGGAGAAAGTGTTGAAGGATTATTTCGACCTTAGTTCGAAAGTGAAAGAGATGCACGCGGAGATTTTCTCGTTGAGAGGACAGCTGACGCAAGCTGCGGCTCTGCAGTGTAGTAGCAAGGAATGTGTGCAACGAGTACAGATGGTCACTGAAACGGAGGGATGAATTTATGCGAACCATCAACTTGTGATCCACTGTTCCGCCACAAGGGCGGACAGGGATTTTACGGAAGATGATTTGGAAGTGTGCCACCGTCGGCGTGGTTTCAACGGGACGGGGTATCATTTTTATATCCGTAAAAATGGAGATATAAAGACCACCCGTGAGATTGAACGAATCGGTGCGCACGCAAAAGGACACAACCAGAACAGTATTGGCATTTGTTATGAGGGCGGACTTGACTGCCACGGTCATCCCGCCGA
>ERZ826016.1082-NODE-1082-length-27904-cov-23.545693_pt1 | contig 27904 bp, 29 predicted proteins | sample MGYA00519872_ERZ826016 | MGnify/ENA primary metagenome ERZ826016 (study PRJEB31778, sample SAMEA3449218) | human gut metagenome | biome: human gut; feature: human-associated habitat; material: faeces | place: United Kingdom | collected 2010/2012 ... | reverse complement strand
CACCTTCTGCAAAAATCTCAGCTGCCTTGGAATTACCATTGATATATCCGGTAATATTCAGTTTGCCCAGAATATCAATATTTCCATTAATCGTACCTACCAGATCCATAGATCCTTCGGAACTTACATCACCGGTGATCACCATTCCGGCAGTAATAACTGCGGTTTCATCTGATGCAACTTTTACATCCATTCTCTTCTCTGCTCCTTTGTTCTTCTCTGTATTTTCCTGCTCCAGAACCTTTTCTACTGTCATATCGTTCTGAAGTACACTGTCTAAATCCAGTTCCGGTGCGGCTTTTTCCCCAGTCTCTTCTGCCTGCGGCATCTCTTCTGCTACTTTCTCTGCCGGCTGTTCTTCTGTTTTCTGTTCCTGCGGAATCTCAATAGAATCCAGGTTTTTCAGCATCTCTTCGAATGCGACGTTATCCTTCGCATCCTCTGCGGTCTGCGCTTCAGGAATCTCTTCCTGCAACGGTTCCTGCGTATTTTCCACCGGCTGTTCCTTGAGTTCTTCGGCAGCTGCCTGATCCAGATTCTCCTCCGGCATCAGTTCATTGACCGCCTGAGACAAATCTTCTTTCAAATCTGAGAAAAATCCCATGATGATGTACCTCCGTTTATTTCTTTAAATTTGTTTTTTATTTGTGAATGTTTTTATGTTTACTGGTGATGCACCGGCTTGGTATTCTCCGTGATCGGCAGAATCACCGTATCCGGTCTCGCCAGAATATTCTCTATAATCTCCGGTAGTGCCTCCACTGTCGTTGGTTTTTCTGCGGAATCATGCAGAAGTATGATTGACGTATCTCTCGTGTCAATATCCTTCGTGCAGTTCTCTAACAGCGTATCCGTGGTGAGTTTCATACTGCCTCCGTCTCCGGAAGACACGTTCCAGTCGTAATACTCCACTCCCTGGCTCTCCAGATAATCAATGAATTCATGCATATCGATCTCACTGACCGTATTGGAGCTTCCTCCCGGAAAACGATAATAAACGCTCTCCACACCGGTCGCCTGATAGACATAATCCCTGATCTGTTCAAAATCCCGCGTGAAGCTGTCCATGGATTCGTATAGTTCTTTATATTTATGACTGTAGGAATGCATTCCTAACGTATGCCCGTCTTCCACGATCCGCTGCAGTGCTTCTTCCGCATCCGTTCCTTCCCTGCCCACTACGAAAAAGGTAGCCTTTACCTGATACCTGTCTAAAATATCCAGGATATCATTCGTATAAATGCTGGGACCATCGTCAAAAGTCAGATATACCTTATGGATCTGTTCCTGCCCGGAATGAGCATCCGTCAACGGATCCGCGCTTCCCTGCACAGATTCCTCCTGCGGTATCTGTGAAGTCTGCCAGGTCGTCTGTGCTTCCTCCTGCAAAAGCTGCTGTTCGGTCTGCAATCTCTGATTCCCGGCTTCCAGTTCATCCAGTCTCCGATTCAGATCGTCCAGAATCCCGTTGATCGTATGCAGCCTGCAGATCAGATACACGCAGCACATAAGCGGGATCACCAGTCCTGCTGCCACTATACCCACGATCGTCTTCTTCAAACGCTGCACTCTTCGCCGCCGGTTCTCCGGTGATGTCTGTTGAAGTTGTTCTCTTGCCATGAATACTTTAATGTCTCTCTTCCTAATTCTGAAGCCCTCCCTGACGTCAGACAAGACTTCTGTAACAGTATAGCATATTCCACTTTTTTGGGAAAGAGATTTATGCAAAACTTTAAAAGCCGCATCGGATCCCCTATCCTCTGCGGCTTTCTGACATTATATTGTTCCCCTTTTTTGTATTCCCTTCGTATGCTGCGATTTTCTACGCATTCTCCTGCATTTGTCTCTCCGGATAACGACCCATAATAAAATTATGGAAAAAGAACTCCGGGCGGAGATAACTCCGAAATCGGTACCAGATATCTTCCGGCACATTTTCAAATTGCCATATCTGACCGTCACTTGCGAACTCGATCTCCAGCATTTGTTGCTGCGCATCGTAGCCTGCAGACTTTATCATCGGATTACCCCATTGTATCCTTCTCATTCGTATAATAATCTCTCTTTCTTTTCCTGCTTTTGTCAACCCTGACATACATGTCCTTTCGCCGTAAGGCGTTCAGTTCTATCTTTTTCCTGAAAGATTTCCCCCTTTATACTTTCACGTGAAGATTTTTGTCCCACCCACTATGACAATCGCAGTTTATTTTATTTTCCCTTCGTTTTACCCTTATGCAGGTCTAGCATACTTTTGAATACCTGTCTCTACTCCCACCCCCATGGTGTTGCTTGGGCAGTCGCTATTTACGCTGCCGATATGACGTTATTCAGTTTTATCAAGTGTAGCAAATTAAAAGTTTCGTTGGTTAATAGTTAATTAATATGTATATTTGAAAGCACCGGTGTCGTTCACGACTTCTTCGTAGCCGTCAACGTCAGCATAATGGGTGCAGATAACGCGGTAGGTCTTATCCTTGATAGCGTCGGGATAAATTAACTCTGCTCCAAAAGTTGCACGGTTATAGGATTCAGCACCATCGGAAATAAATACTGTTTTCCATCCATACCACACCTTTTGCTGTACTTTAATATCTTTCACACCGATAACCTTTGCTTCTCCGGCACTGGATGTTGTAAAATCCATAACAAGCCCTTCGTCTGCACTGAAAGCCATAATAATTTCACAATCAAACAAGGTCGTTATCGGCTGCACTTTTAACAGATCATATTCCTGCGTCTTATTGGCTACAGCAACCGTAAGTGTTGAGCCCTCATTGTTGTAGCCTTCCGCTCTCACTTCCTGTGCCGGTGCATTTACTGCAAAAAGCAGTGCTAATAAAAATGCAACAATTACTCTTCCCTTTTTCATCCGTTTCTTGTTTTCCACTCACATTTTCCTTTCCATCATAAGATTTGCTGCTACACTTTTTCGAGGCTTAACTGTCCCTCTATATAGTTCATGGTTTTCAATGACGTAATCTTACAAAATAATTATTTTATTTTTAGAAAAAGTTTTTAGAAATTTTTAGAAAAAGTTTTTAGACCAAAAGTTTTTAGAATTTTCTCTAAAAATTTTCTCTATAAGTTTCTTTATACTTTTCTCTCTTTTTGATTTTTTTAAAGAGATTAAAAATATTATCCTAAAAAATATTTTAGAGTATAAAAAAGAAGCTGCGTTTTTATGATACAGCTTCTCTTTTTTACTTATTATTTTGAATAACTACTAATCACTGCCTGCAGATATTCCACAGCTATTTCCTTTAATTTCTCTATACTATCCTCTCCAATAACAGCATATTTTTCATTGCCATAGTAGAAATATATCACGTATCTTTGTTTTCCACTCTCTTCCTCTTTTTCAAAAACTTCTAAGTTTGTATCACCATTTTCAAATTCTTCACAAAAAACATACCCCGGATAAGTTTCTCTTACTCGCAAAATTTCCTGCTGATATACCTTTACTTCAAAATATAATATTTCTTCCTTTTCTTTTTCAAAATAATTATATATCGTGTCTGCTTTGGGTAATTTTACTACCTCTATACGGCTTAAATTATAACCCTCTTCACTTAAGCAACGAATTTGAAATGGTATCTTTGCATATGAAATATACGCATCCGGAACATCTTCTATATTGTAATAAATCTCTTCTGTACGATTATCTGACTCTCCTCCTGCAATCTCCGGTGCCGTTATTTTCGTCGTTCCTTCCTCATTCTTATCCATCCACCAGAAGAAGCCACCGTGTTTCTCTGCATTTACCGCCATCTGCCAGGAACCACCCAGCATTATAACAATCAGTGCCACTGCTGTCACCACAGCAATTCTGTGTTTGTGAAAATACCAAAGGAATTGATGCATCCGTCCTTCCTTTTCTCAGGCTCTGTTTTGCGGTTCTCCTCACTTTCCTTCCCATCTGCCGCCAGAATTCTTTCCTCTTCCTGACGTTTCTCACAATACTTCCAGAAGCTGTCCAGTGCTTCCTCCACCGGCAATTCTTCCTCTTTCTCTTCACCTTTCAGGCTATCCAACAGCTTCAATAACGTCTGAACTTCATCCGCATCAAATTCCTCGTCGGAAGCCTCCATTGTATACCAGTCTAACCGCTTCGTAACTTCCTGGATCAGACTTTTATTATCCTGTTTCTTCATTACTGTTCCGTTCCCTTCTATATCTCATCATCCGGCGTTGCTGCCGAATGACTGTCCCTCTCTATATGTCTTTGTCTCTTTTTTGTCATTTCTTACAGACTTTTTTTGCTTTTTGTCGAATATTATTCCATCGTATAGGCATTGGGCTATTTTGCCACGCAATCTGCTGAGTCGGACACTCATATTGTTCTCAGAAATATTCTCCAATTTCGCCATTTCCGATATTTTATATCCTGCCACAAAATATCTCGAGAAACGCGTCTTCTCTTCTTCGTCCAGTTCCGCTTCCAGGACCATGTCTAATTCTGCTTTTCCGTATTCGTCTTTCGCAACAACATGTTCATGGTCATCGTGATCATCCAACGAGGTTTCACATTCCAGCTTCTTTATTTTCCTGTTGAACTCCTGTATCTTATGCCTCGCGGTCTCCAATAGCCATCCCGTCTGATTCGGATGATCTTTCAGAATATCCCACTTTTTGTACGCCAGGTAGAATGTTTCCTGCATGACATCCTGTGCCAACGACTTATCAAGTATCCGATATCTGATAAAATTATACACTATGGCTTCATTTCTGCGAAACATTTCATTGAATTCTAGATGGTCTGCTGCTGTCTCTTCTGTCTTGTTTTTATGCATCTGTCATTCCCCCATATAAATGGTTTCATCCTTCTTAAAAATATTTACTTTATAATTTAACATTTATCCCTATATTAAATATAGATGGTTTTACAATGTGAGAAAAATTTGTTTTTCATATCTTTATATTTTACTTTCCGTAGATTTTCTGTCAATTTCTTCCCATCGACAAATATCGAAAAATTTTGCTTTTTTTATTGTTGACAAACGGTATCTCTTTTGTTAGAATGAATCACGGTGATTGCGTTAGCAGTCACGTGATGCTGCTGTGGCTCAGTCGGTAGAGCGTCGCATTGGTAGTGCGGAGGTCACGGGTCCGATTCCCGTCAGCAGCTCTTCTTTAAAAAGTATGATCTTAAAAGTGTTAAACTTTTAAGATCATTTTTTATTTCTCTATTTGATAGCTTCCAACAACTGATGTACGGATACTTCCAATACTTCCGCTATATCCAATATTACCTCCAGAGAAAACGGCTGGTCACAATTGGGAGCCTCTATTTTGGTAAGGTAACTGATACTGATGCATGCTCTATCTGCCAGTTGTTCCTGCGTAAGACCTCTGAGTTTTCGGTATTTGCAGATTGTCTGACCTATGTTCTTATACTCCTGCGAATGCTTTTGACTCATTTTTCCATCTCCTATATCTACCATTACAATTCTAATAGATAATGCGGAAAGGAAAATTTCAGTTATAGTGAAAGTTTTGCATAATAAAAAATACCGGTCTTATTTCTCCGCTATTTACGGATTATTAAGACCGGTATTTGTATCATTCTTTCATTAGCAATTAATCCCGACGTAGTGTAAACTTTCCTACCAGATCGTTTAATGCATATGCCTGTGCGGATAATTCCTCACTGGTAGCAGACGATTCCTCTGCTGACGCAGAGTTCGACTGCACTACTTCCGATATCTGATTCACACCAAGTTCTGCCTGTTGCATCGCCTGTGCCTGCGTAGCAGACTCTTCACTCAATCGTTTTGCATCTGTCGCAATCTCCTTGACTCCCGTAACGATCTGCTCCAGAGATTCCGCTGCTGCCTCCGCTGCCTGGTTGCCATTCTTGATCTCCTGCAGCGATCCCTCGATCAGGCTTCTGGTATCTACTGCCGACTGTGCACTCTGTTCGGCCAGTTTACGGATCTGTTCTGCCACCACTGCAAATCCCCGTCCGGCTTCTCCTGCTCTGGCCGCCTCAATTGCCGCATTCAGAGACAACAGGTTCGTCTGACTCGCAATATCTTCAATGTCAGCAATAATATTCTGTATCTTTTTAGATGTTTCATTGATTCGGTCCATTTCCTCCATCAATGACCTCATCTGCATATGCCCTGCATCCGCCTGCTGTGCATAATTCTCAGCCTTTTCCGTCGTCTTCTGCAGTTCACCGGCTGTACGGGACACGGCGTCTGTGATATTCGTAATGGTTGCCGTCAGTTCTTCCACAGATCCTGCCTGATCTGTTGCTCCTTCTGCCAACGCCTGGGCAGATTGTGCAAGATTCTCCGATCCTGCTGATACCTGCTTTGCAGCCTCTTCGACCTGCTGTAAGGTACTGTTCATCTGTCGGTTCATCTTACGCATGGCATCTTTCAGTGCCACAAACTGTCCTACATATTTCTCTTCGATCTTAGTACCGATGGCATAATTACCCTCCGCCATCTGTCCCAACAATTCTCCTGCGTCCGTAATGATCAGATTCAGGTCGGCAGCCATGCCTTTTGCGACCTGTATCATATAGGATATCTCATCTTTCGTGTTGCTGTCCGGGAATGCACTCTCCAAATCCCCCTGTGCAAAAGTCTGAAGTCAATCCGCAAGCGCTATCATCGGTTCTTCGATATCTCCCGCCATTTTCTTGCCTAATATCACAGAACTCCAGAAAGAAGTCACTACGATAGTCAGAATCGCGATCAGCATAATAAACTCCATATGACGCAGATTTGCCTCCGCCTGATCTCCTTTTTCGACGCACAGGTTCATCAAGTCTACAAATTCCGCGTATATCCGTTCGTACTGTGCGGTCAGATCTCCGGTATCCAGATCCTGCGCCTGCAGATATCCGTCCTCGTCATCGGAGGTAGCCAGTTCCAGCACCTGTGCATCCAGATCCCAGTACCCGTCCAGTTCCTGCAATACTTTATTATAGGCATCCCTGCCTTCGGTGAATTTGAGTGAGCGGTTCAATTCATCCATGTAAGTCTCAAACGCTGCCTTTTTCTGGTCATGCAGTTCGATCTGCTTTTCTATTACTGCTTTGTCATCATAGCCTACTACTGCACGTAATGCGCTCCGGCTCTCCGAAAATGCCGCGACCGCTTTACCGATATCTCCCTGTGTAAATCCGTATCGGCTCAATGCCTTTTCATACTGCATCGCTGCGATCAGTAGTGCTACGATTCCAATAACTGCCGCAATCGCACCGATTATTGCTACTTTCACAAATCCTTTCGTCAGTCGCTTTTTAATACCTTGTTGCTTTTGTGTTGCCATATAAAGCTCCCCCCTAGTCTTATCAGTTAAATAAGCTGCCGTGATCTGCATCTATATAACCAATAGTAGCACATCTCCTTTTATTGTTCAACTGTACAAAAGAATTAGAAATCAAATTTGATTACTACTCTAGACCATACTTCTTCCGCATTGCCAGCAACACTTTCGGCTCATTCTTCAGGTACAGTTCTCTGTCTTCCTTACACAGATTCTGGAACGAATACTTCACATATCCCCTGCCAAATGGATCAGAATTAATTTATCCCATATTTCTTTTTCATTGTCTTTAAGATTTCGGGTTCTCCAAACAAAGCAATCTTATCTCCATCACCGCCAGCAATCATACTATTTATCAGCTTTACCAGTTGGCTTTCACCTTCTGCTCTGCCTTCTTCTCTGACGTCGTCATCATGTAGCAACTCTTTCATGTACTCCGACCTCCATTCCTCATTCTTACGTGCCATACGCACTGCTTCATCAATCCTTTGGCTCAGGTCTCCTCCGACCTTCCCGCTTCTGATATAATCATATAACTCCCTCAGATTCTCCGGCACTTTCTCGGGATCCGCAGCACAGTTATAAAAAATTTTCTCCGTTCCATCCTTCAGGTACAGCTCCCTGTCTTCCTTGCACAGATTCTGAAACGAATACTTTGCGTATCCCCTGCCAAACGGATCAAAGGTGCATATGAACAGCACTCTTCCCTCCGGTAATTCCCGATAGGATTTTCCCTTACTCAGATGATCCGTATCCATCGTAGACTGGTAAAATCTGCTCCGTTTCGGCAGTTCCAGCTTCTCCACCGGCTGATGGTTCTGATTCTGCATCTCCGCATCGTACATGCGCTTTTTATCCCGCGTATATATATCCAGACGGATCGGCTTACCACCCGAAGTATACCGGAACTCCCGCTGTGGCTGGACATCCTCCAGTTCCCCTACCTTTTCCTCCAGCAGCTGTTCCAGCACATCCTGGCAAAGCACCTTATCGCCCATCGTCTTACCAAACATAAAATCATCCGAAATCGTCAGTTCCTCGTATCGTTTTACCATTCGTATTCTCCTCTCACACGTATGCAGGAGAATAAACAACGGCAATACACAGAACAAACGCTCTGTCCTTCATCATCTCCTGCTCTATTGTATTAAATGGGGTAAATAAGCAGGAATTCCTCTGAAGTCACAGATATCAACTTACGCCGATTTAGAAATTTGAAATAGAAAAAAACTGCTTACAAGCAGAGAATAGCAGACACCTTTATAATTGTCAATGTAGCAAAATAGCCAAATCTGCACTTTGTTAAATTTAGACAATATGGCAGCTATTGTAGGTATAAGAATTTTCCCCGGAAGTTGACGTTTATTTTGTGTAGGTAAAGCATGTCAAATGACATAGTCATGCTTTGTGTATAGCCGATACCTGTTTAAAAACTATGCAAAAAATTTATCTTCCAACATTAAACACAGACAATGATAAATAGGTAGGTGCAGTTCCTGAATCATATAAGTCTCCGTCTGAGGAGCTTTGATACATACATCGCTCATATCCATTAACCTGCTATCTTTTGCTCCAGTCAATCCAATGACCTTCATTCCCTTAGCGTGCGCAGTTGTTGCTGCAAACAACATATTTTTGCTATTGCCACTAGTGGAAATGCCCAGAAATACATCCCCTGGCTTTCCGTAGCCATTAATCTGCTGTGCAAAGCAGAGCAACGGCTCACAGTCATTCATATAAGCTGTAGATAGAGCCGGATGACCATCCAGTGCGATAGCCGGAAGCGCCCCCTGCAGGTTTTCAGCCAAAACGCCCCCGAGTTCCACATTTTCAGCAACCAACTGTTCTGCAAAATCAGCTTCAAGTTTACGGGACAGCTTAAACCCCTTCATCAGTTCTCCAACGATATGCTCCGCATCTGCTGCTGAACCTCCGTTTCCAGCCACAAGCAGCTTGCCGCCATTTTCATAGGTCTCTTCCATCAAAAGATACGCGGCAACAATATCATCTTTGACAAAATCCAAAGAAGGGTACCGCTCTACTAAAAGATTGATATATTTCATCAGGCGGTTATCCAATTTACGCATTGCAACAATCCTCCTCTTACTTCAGATACCGTTCTACAAATTCTCTTAAAGACGATACCGTCACCATCTGTCCAAAAGACTCAGTTCCAATCAAAGCCGTCCGACACCCTGCACGCTGCCCTGCCTTGATATCATTTTCTCCATCACCAATCATCCATGACTGCGACAGGTCAATGTTGAAATTTTGTGCTGCTTTCAACAACATTCCGGGGTTAGGTTTTCTGCAGTCACATTCAATTTTCAATTCCCGGCGTTCTCCCTCATATCCTTTATGTGGATGATGCGGGCAAAAGTAGATGGCATCCAAATAAGCTCCTTCATTTCCCAATAATGTCTCCATCTTATTGTGAATCATTTCGAGTTCTTCGAAAGACACTTCTCCACGGGCAATCACAGGTTGATTTGTAACAACAATTGCAAGATAACCGGAACTGTTGATTTTTTTGATTGCATCCGTTACGCCATCTATCAGTTCAAACTCGTCTATGTTCCGTAGGAAGCCCACATATTTATTGATGGTGCCGTCCCGATCAAGGAACACCGCTTTCTGCTTGTTCTTCAGATTCTTTCCTAAAACCCGACCCGTCTTATAATCCTCACATACAGAATAATAGCGTTCAGGCGTCCCCATGTCTTTCACATATTCCGGGCTGTCGTAACAGAACATTTTTTCTGTTCCCGCCAACGGCTTCAGAAGCTGCCGGTCCAAGTCCACCTTAATGGATTTCCCCTTTTCTCCCACAGTGCCAACCTTGTCCGCATTAATCCCAGAATACTTCAGAACTCTCGGATTGATAACATGAAGTCCGGCATTGACACGGTTGCGATAATATTTTGGACATTCATCTTCCTTAGCCAGCCATTGCTCGACAGCACCATTTTTATCGGCAATAATAAGTCCGCTGTCGTAGGGATGACTATTCGGATGCGTAAAAAGAGTAACCAAGCCGCCATGCTGCTTATGAAACGCTACGAATCGATTGAAATCCACATCGAACACTGCATCAGCATTCAGTAGTAGGAAATCTGAATCCAACTTATCCTTGATCTTGAAAAGTGCTCCGGCATTCCCCAGTGGCACCTTCTCAAAATAATATTCAATATGAACACCGAAGGGCTTTCCCGTTACCGGAGAGATGCCCGAACCATCTCCAAAATAGTCCATGATGATGTTTCCCAGATGAGACACCGTCAGAATAATGTCTGTAAATCCCTGGTCACGCAGGCACTCCAGCTCATGTTCCAGAACAGGCTTTCCTTCAATTTTTATCATCGGCTTTGGAATATCACTAACCACAGAGGAAATCCGGGTACCTCTGCCGCCTGCCATTATTACTGTTTTCATTTCAGACTATCCTCATTTCATCTATCTTTTCAACCCTGATAAAGAGACAAACTTATCGAGCAACTTGAATAAGATCTTGCGTTGAAATATGCAAAGCGTCAACACGAATGGAATTTGATATAAAACGTTGCCACTGCTCGATGCCACAACACATTGGATAAGGATGGTTGCAATCATTCCAATTTGACATTTCCAATCTACCTTCATCCGAATGATTTTCTTTAGTCCAACTGTCCTTGTGAGCCAAATTGCAAAATATCCAACCATTGTAGCAAAAGCTGCGCCATATGCTCCAACAATTGGAATAAGCAAAAAATTCAAAAGGGTATTGATTAATGCACTAATTATCGTTGTAATAGAAATGTCTTTGGTCCTTTTTACGGCAGTATAAATGCAACCATCAAACAAGCCAAGTCCATTAAAAACCGTACCGATAAGCAACAAAGGGACATATCTCCAGGCCACAAAAAAATCTTTTGAATATAGTAATCTAGCAATGTAAATGTTCAACAACATAATTAATGAACAAGCTAAAAATGATAACGAACTATACACGGTGTATGTGTCGCCGATAAAACCATCTGTATCCTCCGCATCAAACTCCGTTATTGACGAAATCGACCACGCATTGTAAAACACTGATTGTAGTGCAGATAGAATAGAAGGAATTTTATATGACACTGCATAAACGCCGTTGACTGCCGCCCCACAAAAATACGTCAATATGTAGCGATCACTCGCATTATTAATCCACCATCCTAATGAATTAGCAATCAATGGAGCACCATAAAGCAGCATAGTATATATAATTGGTGATGTATTTCGACTTTTTTTCAAATCGCGCAGTACATCTCCAGATAAGAACATTCCAATATCTGCCACGATTGTTCCGGATACATAGGCAATCATATACCCATTGACACCCATTTTTAGCACAAGAAGTAGAAACAGATTACAAATACATGTAATAATAGTATTTACGATTCCCCAAACTGCTAACACGCGAACTTGGTTTTTTGCCTTTATATACATTGACAAATTATTGTTAATTGCGCCAACAATAAAAGAGACATATAGAAAAAGTATATAGTTTACTTCGAGAGTAATAATGCCAAAAAATTTTAAAACGAATAATCCAACCGAGAGAAGAATTGTGCTTAAACATACAGTTTGAAGTCCAGCGCTGATCACATCTTCCGTTTGATACTGTTCATCAAGTGAAAAGCGTAAAACAGCATCTTGTATATTAATCGTTAAAATCGGAATCAAGAGCTGAACCGTTGTAGTAACAAGATCTACTTTCCCATACTCACCGGTCGATAGAACATAGGTGTAAAAAGGGATCAAAAAAAACGATACAATTCTGGTTCCGAAACCGCTAATTGTAAATAATATTGCATTCTGTGACAAATTTTTAATTTTATTATTTTTTTCCATCGCTTACGACAACCTTGTATCAAAAAACTCAAATCGAATCAACGCAGATTTTATCATAAATTTCATTTTCCCTTTTTTCGTGTAGAAACCATATTTTCTCACAATGTAATCAAATCCATATTTCTTATATAATTTCCAAAAATCCTCATAGTTAGATGGTCTTTCAGTTGGAGCATTCAAATTGTGCTGGTAATTCAAAAACTCACGACCTTGATAATTTTTGAGTTCTTCGCTAGAAGATAGTGTATTCATTATTTCCTCGATAATACCCTGGCCCTTTATCGTATTAACAAGAACTAAGGAGACACCTTTTTCTGCTGATACCTCCGGCATAATTTTGTCAATTCCCCAAAAATCTCCCAATGTTAAATCTGATGCTCGTTCCATATTTGAGAACTCACACGAATAGCACCTATTATCTAATGGGAGTAGCGAGAAATACATCCTAATATATAGTTGGGCCGTGTAAGAACGTCGAAGTATTTTTCCATTGGAAAATACAATTTTGGTGGGGTATCTTTTCCAGCCAACGCTTTTATCACGAAATGTAATATTAGTTACTCGACTCTTATATTTTTTCTCAATCCAACTAATAAAATCCTTCAAAACAATCGGGTTTGGTGTTCCATGACAAATAATGTCGATTGTCAGTAGTTTTCGAGTAGATACATTTTTTTTAGCCAGATAATGTATAAGTCCTGATATTTGACAAGGTGTTCCTGAAAAAAGTACAGCCATTCCATTTTGCAAATCGTTTTCTACTTGAATAAATATATTTGCAATATTACTTCTTGCATATTTGGATCCATTAAATTGCTTAAGATCAGCAAGTTGAGTAATTCTTATATGCTTGATTTCATTATTTTCCGTCCAGGCCGCACCATATATAGAATAATTATCCTTATATTGACCTGAAAATATATTTGCGATTTTTGAAAAAGCTCCTCCAGAGGATGATTTTTCAATAACTTCAGGTGTATTTTTATATGCATATATATCCATTTAGAACCTCTTCTCAAGTTCATCTTTTAAATATTGTTCAAGAATATATTTATTTGACACCGATATTTTGTCAATGCCGTCCCAATCAGTCGGTAACTCATTGCTAAGAATTTTCCCTTCACAGTATTTTTCTTGCAAGCCATATCGTTCCAACAAATCTGTAATCCTACTTGACTGTGATGCCGTATGTAAATGTTGCCGTGGAAACGTATAAAACTCTGTGTGCAGTAAAATAGAAAATACTGTTGAATGAAAAGAGTCAGTACATACACACTTTGCATTTTGTATTAAAGCCACATACTCTCGCGGGTTCCCATTGATATAGATTGCATTTTCAAACAAATCGTATTCATGATAGTCATAAGAAAAGCACAAAATCTTAGCGTCCAAGCGTTTTGACAACTTTTCAATTTCATAAATTGTCTGCTCCTTGGGTGGATTTAGAAAATGCACAAAGATGTATGCCTCCATCGGAACTTTTTCATTCATTCCAAACTGTTCCCATTGCTTTCTGTTAAGCAAAAATACAGGATCAGTCACTTGAATTGTAGGCACATCGCAAAGACTTGCAATTATGCTTTCTCCCGTTTTTTCCCTCACTGCAATTCTTTCAAATCCCTTTACTCCATTTTGAACAGTCTTCTTGTTATACTCCGGAATTGCGCTAATTCCAAAACTAGGTGCCAATGCTATACGCTTCTCTTTAGATGCAAATTTCAAAAAATAGATTGGATCTATATGGATGCTAGCATTCCAAATTTGATCGCTTCCCGCGATAAAAGCTACATAGCTTTCACTTTCTGCGAGTTCACGCAATTCTCTCCATGTAAATCCCTCAGGTTTAATGACATCCCTCACAAATCCGTTTTGTTTTTTTAAAGCTTCAGCGGTCAAAAAACCTTTCTCATTCCGCATCGATTTGCGCATCGAAATATACATAGTAAAATATCCATTATATCTCATCGATTTGTAAGCGTGGTATAATAGATTCTTCAGTCTCAACGCAAAATACTGCATTGAATCATATTTCTGATACAGCACATGACAATTAACCCCCACACTTTCAAGGAATGATTTGGTTGCGAAGCATTGCAGTATTGAGCCGTAGTTTTCCTTATAATATGTAACCAATCCGATATTTCTTCCTAAGTTCATATTTCTCCACCAAGTAGTTCTAATTCAATGGTCAAGGTTGCTGATTATTTCCTCGTAGAATCTTTTTTTTGAATTATTCGCATCAAACTGTGTTCTCGTTTCAATACAATTTTCTCTCTTTGAATTACTTTCTTCTTCGTTATCGAAAGCACTGCAAATGCTCTCAAATAATTCCTGCTCATGATCCACTCCACACAGATATGCATTCTTTTGAGATGCATACTCACGAATGCCTCGACAATCAGTTGTAACCAATACGCATCCGCAGAAAATACTTTCTAGCCCTGTAAGTCCAAACCCCTCCTGACGGCTAGTACACAGAAAAACCCTTGCATGATTCATTGTATTAGCGACTTCTTCTGGTTTCGCCTTTTCTGTGTAGTGAATCCATTCGGGCCATTCACTTTCTCGCTTTGGTGCGCCAAACAGAAACGCTTCAAAATCCGGATAATGCTCTTTTAACTTATAAATATTTTTCAGAGCAACATCGCAGCCTTTTCGTTCATCCCAGTGAAATAGTGTGCAGAGTGTATGCTTTCCTCGATTTTTATAAGGAATCGTCTCCAAAAACACCTTATTGTCAATTCCATTGGGAATATACACTGCTTCTGCCGGTGAGACATCGTCAATTATCTCTTTTAGCCACTTAGATATGGTAATCTTCTTCATATCCATCCGATATGTATCTAATACTTCTTCTCTACTTCTTCCCCAATCCTCAAAATCTTGTACGAAATATACTTTTTCCCCGTTTGCCTTATTTACATATGCAGCCGTTTCTGTGGCAGTGGCAATCACGAGATCATATCCTGAGAACGTTTCATTCGTAAAACTGGAAACTACAATTCTATGGATATTTGGCGACAATTTGATCCAATTAGGGCCAAATGTTCCGGTTATCCATCTTAATAATCTTACAACCACCTTGGGTAACCCCTTTGAGTTTTCGCCATTGTGAGCATTATAAATAATTGATACGTCCAGTTTATTCTCTGCTAAGTAGTTTGCATATTCATATGCCACTTTATATCCACCAATAATTTTTTGATTTGGAACTGGGAGCGCAATTGCAATCTTTACCATTTTCTATTTGCTCCTTTCTTGTAGATATCCCACAATGGCTTCAATATATATATGGCATAAAAGTATGTTTTCATTTTTATTTTGTACAAACTAATATTTTGCAGTAAATGCTGTTCATTCAAAATAACAGAGCTCTTTTCAATAAACTCTTCTGCGCAGCAAATCATTCTCTTTCTTCCAAATGGTTGCACTTCTATTCCATAATGCTGTGTCTGTCCCGGGTTTGTTATATAATATTTATAATTGAATGTACAAAAATACAAATATGATTTCGCTATTTCAATTGCTTTTTTCTCTTTGATTTGCCACGTAAAGGATAAATTCTCCATATGTTTTATAAACATTTGAAATTCCTTCAATCGTTCCGCAGGCGCAAACCATGATGTTTTTTCAGTTCCTTTGTTATAGTAGAACGACTTATTCTTTGCAAAAGATTCTGTATCTGCAAGTTCAAATATTTTATTATAACGAAACATTTTTCCGCCTTCGCTTAGTTTCCCAAGAACCAAGTCGTGAGGATGAATATATGACGTTTCCTTTTCAAAATATTTTTTTCTTTCTGCAATAGCTTTATATAAATCTGTTCTGAAAACAACACCTGTTGGATGCGATGCTTTATACGGAATTTCCAATAATGCTTCTTCAGGAGAATCGTAGTATTTAATTCCAGAGAAGCTGTCACAGATTCCTCCTGAATAGTCCATGTGATTTTTTAGGAACTTAATCAGATCCGGAAGCTTATCCGTGTAAAAAATGTCCCTATCGTTCAAGTGCAATGCAAATCTACCATCACAGGCTTCCAAAAGCCTATACCAATTTGGCATCGCACCATCTTCATTTATGCCAACTCTTTCCTTATTTTGAATGTAATGTAACCTAGTATCTGGGAATTCAGAGAGCATTTCAACTGTTCCATCATTCGAACAGTCATCCAATACCCACACATCGAAATCATCTGATTTAATTGCCAGCATTTCATCTATTTTTCTTCTCAAGATTTCTTTTCTATTATATGTAGCAATGTAAATGCTCAACATTATCATTACTTTACTCTCCGCTTTGCATTCGATTTATCAATAAAGTAGCCTCATACATCAAAACCGGACAAAAATTAATTAGAATAGGTCCGAACTCCGCCATAAAGTACAGCTCGTATGCTATCACGCTAAAGAAAAGAACTACTTTTCCATTTATATATGCGTAGCGAGATGTCTTAACAAATAGGCACAAATAAGCTATGAATGTTAATAAGCCATACTGTATGAGTAATCTTAAATACGCATTGTCCAAAGCTGCTATTGTGAGATCAATCCTCTGACCCCAAAAATGAATACCATATCGTGTAAAATACAAATCCCACGCCCATGGTCTTCCTGACAACACATTGTTAATTTGATACCATATCGCTGTTCTACTATGAAATAGAACCGCAATAGCTATCGAAGCAATCGCAAAAATTAGAAACAAATATTGAGAAACTGCTACCACCTTACTTAAACATTTTTCGTTTCTAAACAGTACAAGCAATATAATATACATGCCCAAAATAATGCCCGCTGTTCGTGCTCTGCAAAAATAATACAAAGCAAGACAAGCAACAGCCTCAACCAATAATACCTTTCCGTTGAGTTGTTCTTCCTTTTGCAGATTAAAAGCAACAATTATTGCAAAGACAATTACGGGAACGGTATTGGGATTTTGCATACCAAATTCTAACGCTATTTTTGCTCCTTTATAGTGCAAATCTATCACACCAATTAGTGATAGTAATGCTACGATGACAGAAGGTATCGCTAACGACCACTTATAGCCAATCAGCACATCTTTTAATTTTACATCTTGTGTAATCGCAAAGAAGAGTACGAGCTTCAGCAATGTAGCACCACCTGAAATCACCATAGCAACTACACCGACACAGATTAGCGTGACAATTTCTAAAATTGTTTTCCACTTGAATTTTGCCGATGAAACAAAGTGAAAAATGAAAAATAGCATCCCGCATAGAGAAAAAAGTAACTCAGCACAATTTCCAAATAGCGTATTATGTAATTGGCTCATGCTTATTACAAATGAAGAATTCATGCATAATAAGAACGCATTACATGTAAATGATTTTCTGTCAACTACCATATTCTCCCTTTTCTCCCTAAGACAGCTCTTTTTTATTTGCAAACTCGCCCTTTGTATTCTTCAAACCTGCCAACCACCTTGCGCGGAACCCCAGCTGCCACCGATCCATCTGGAATATCTTTATTTACAAGACTGCCCGCTCCGATAATCACATTATTACCAATATTTACATCATATAAGATTGTACTGTTCGCACCCACAAAAACATTATTGCCAATCAAGATTGCTCCTTTACGTTCTTGATAGTTTGGATTCTTATCCATATATCGAAACAGCAATGCTATAATGTCATGGTTTACAAAAGTAACGCCACTTGCAACATGGACATTATCCCCAAAACTGATCATCTCAGGTTCTGTTCCAAAGTTCCACAGCTGCAGATAGCAGTGTTCTCCGATCGATTTAAAGTACTGCTTTTTCTTCAAATATTCAGCTCGTGCGTACCCTAATGCACTACACCGATTGTAAAAATTCGTAATAACATACAATATCTTTTAAAACATCTCATTCATATTTCCTCAATCCTTCGGTTCATACATCTCTGGTGTATAATGAATTACTCTGGTACCGCCTTCTTCAAATAAAAACGGAATATACATCAGATCGCGCATTGCACAGCGGACAGCATCCTGACGATCCGGCTGAACATAAAACACAAGAAATCCTCCACCACCAGCACCAAGTAACTTTCCCCCAAGAGCTCCTGCTGCAATTCCCTTTGCATACAGCTCATCAATGCTGTCCGTAGACACTGCTGCACCAGTCTGACGCTTAAGTTTCCACGTATGGTCGAGCATCCGTCCGAAATCATCAAGATCTGCGTGCTTATCTGTCAACACACGTTCTGCATCATCTACTAGTGTGAGCATCTCCTTTAACTGATCTATCTTGCTCTGCTTTCCTATAGCATTCGCTTTTTGAACCTCCGAAGAAAAACGAGTAAAACCCGTAAAGAACATCATTAGATTTTTGTTTAGTTGCTTCTTGCGCTCCGGGGAAATGATTACCGGAAGTACTTCATAACCATCCGCGTTAAAATTGATACGGTTAAATCCACCAAAAGAAGCAGCTATCTGATCCTGCCAGCCGCCAACTTCCTGACAAAGATAACGTTCCAGATAAATTGCTTCATCTGCAAGCTTTTTTTTGTCCGCATATTTACCCTTTAGCGCATAGAACGCATTCAGCATCCCCACCGCAAAGGAACTGGATGTACCAAGTCCTGAACGGGCAGGAAGATCAGCTTCATAGGTAAGACGTATTTCATGCATATCTAACATTTTCATTGCATTCCGGATAGCCGGATGCTGAATGTCATCAATATTCTTCACTCGTTCTGTTTTTGAATAGGATAATTCAGTTGAATAGTCAAAAAATCGCGGCAAATGACGAACATTCACATAGCAATACTTATCAAAAGTTGTGGATAATACTGCGCCACCATTTTCCCGAAAAAAACTTTCCATGTCTGTAACACCACCAAAAAAAGACATTCTGAATGGTGTTTTCGTTATAATCATTTGCTTTTTTCCTCCAACAGTTCAATAAAACGATCTACAGCACCGCTTGCTGCGTACTTCTGACTACCATACTGATAAGCATATCTGCACATTGCATCGTACTCATCTGTATTTACTTTCACGGCTTCCTTCAGCTTGTCAGCAAACGTCTTATTATCCCCTGCCTTCACAAGAAATCCACTCTTGTTTGCATCGACCTGCTCATGAATTGCACCAACAGCAAAGGCAATAACAGGGCGACTATACTTGTAAGCATCAATAATAATTCCAGACTGTGAAGCTGAATTATATGGAACGATTACCCAGTCACAATTGATAAATGCTTCTCGCATTTCCTTATCTGTGACATAGTCATTATTCAGTTTTACATTTTTCTCTGAACCAAGCTTCTCAACAATATCATGCATCTGTGGATTAACTCGGCCTATCACATTAAACTGAATATCAGGGCACAGTCGGACTATCTCTAACAGATTATCTGCCCCTTTATAGGGATTGATTCTTCCAAAAAACAATACTTGACCATTATGTACAGGAGCAGTATATTCCGGGTATCTACGCCATAGTTCCAGATATTTTACACGTCCGGCACTGATGCCATAACGTTCGATCAAATCATGAATATAGGTCTTATTACGCAGAACAATCGTATTGGCTATCTTTACTACTACTTTGTTCATCAGATCGACCATCTTAGCCTGACTGTCACCCTCATGGGGAATAACTTCATGTATCACCTGATAAGTTCTGGTTTTACCTGACATCATCATGATAGGGAGATTCCAGGTATGTAAACTCTCAAAATAAATTGCATCAAATTTTTTCTTACGAATACGATAAATAATTGAAAGCAATAATGGGAAATTAAATGTCTTCTTTGTCACCCCGGGACGTTTCGGGCAATCGACCAGCCATGTATGGTCTGACTGCTTAAGATTAACCTTGGGTGTATTAATACAGAGCAGGTAGGCATCCCAGTCATTCCTATTTCTCATCTCTTCATACATTCCAAACAATGTGTCCTGATGATCTGCATTGTCTGAGAATGTCACCAAAAGTACCTTTCTCATCTGTTCTTCTCCCTCATATTTTCCTAATAAAACAGACTAGACCCATAATCTAAACAAGCCTAATTCACTTTTATTGCCTTCGCTTAAACATTCGTTTTCTTAGTTACTCATTATTTTCTGATATTTTTTCCGTTTATTGCGGTGATTTGGCTCTCGGAAATTCCTTCCGTGGAATCAGGCATAAACAGAACTTTTAATGTCAAAAACATCAGTTTTAAGTCCAACCATACCGAATAGTTTTCAATATATGTCAGATCTAATTTCAGTTTGTCATACGGTGAAGTATTGTATTTTCCATACACCTGAGCAAACCCGGCTAATCCGGCTTTTACTTTCATACGAAAAACAAATTCCGGTATTATTTCCACATACTGCGCAATAATCTCCGGTCGCTCCGGTCTGGGACCGATGAACGACATATCACCTTTTAAAATATTGAACAATTGCGGTAGTTCGTCCAGGCGACATTTACGTATGAATCTTCCTACAGGTGTAATGCGATTATCGTTTTTCTGTGCAAGTCGTGCTACACCATCTTTTTCCGCGTCTATACGCATACTACGGAATTTCATAATATAAAACTGTTTTTGATCAATTGTGCATCTTATCTGTTTATAGAGGACGGGACCGCGATCATACAGTTTAACAGCCAAGGCAGTCAGCAGCATCAGCGGTAATGTTATGAGCAACAGAATAACTGCTCCGATAATATCTATGGTTCTTTTAATAAATCGCTGTTCCATACTGAGTGAATATTCTCTGCTCAATAAAATAGGGGTGTCAAAAATATGTAATTCCTCTGCTCCTACCAGAATCACATCAGAAATTTTCGGCATCACATATACTCTGATGGAATGTGCATAACAAAATTTGAGCAGGACATTACGATCCTTATCATCAATATCCCAGATTACGACCGCCGTGATCGTTCCATTTTGATAATTTTGCAATATATCGCTACATATTTTGTCAGCTCCGACACTGATATGTTCATATAGCTTGATCTTGTATTTATCCTTACGACTCTCAAATTTATTACAAATATCCTCTATCGGACGGTCTCCATGTATTAACAGCAATTCTCTTGGTGGAAACGCTTTTCGATAGATTCGGTTAGCTATACTTACATATAGGATTACTGCAAGGATTTGTAACAGCACCATAAATAAAAACATTTCGGTAGGGAAAATGCTTCTAGCCATCATGCACAACTCTGCATATATCAAGACATCTGCCATCAGGGTTGCAAAAATTTGCGAAAAAATAATTTCAGAGTTTTTCAGATACCCCAGACGCATACCGCCATAGGTAATGGAAAAAAACAGTAGAATTACGCTATAGATACCATTTTCCAATAAGAATCCTCTGTACCAGATCTTCTGTAGCGGATCTACAAGCTCGAACTGGAAATAAAACTGCCACATATATGCAAACAGTCCAATCTCCAACAATAAACATACCGCTGACAGACATAGATTAATTAAACGTTTGAAAGATTCTCTCTTTCGTATTTTATCTGTATAAATATTATCTTTTGTCTGCATTGTTACTCTTCCACCTTACACTTTTGGTTAACTACTCTTCCGTCCCATAGTTTCCATAATACTTTCCATAGTACTTCCCGTAATATTTCCCATAATACTTCCCGTAGTATCCCTTGCCGCTCATCTCTACCTTATTCAGTACACAGCCGAGGATCTTGCAGCCGGTCATTGCCAGCTGGTCCTTGACCCGCTTGGCGAAGCGGTAGCTGATCTCACCACAGGCGAGGATGATCACCGCGCCGTCGCAGAATTTGGAGACTACTGCGGTATCGATGACGCTTCCCAGGGGCGGTGTATCGACGATGACCATGTCATACTTCATTCGACATATTTCGATCATCTTCTGGAAACGTGTATTTCCCAACAGTTCACTGGGGTTGGGTGGTACCGGTCCTGCGAAGAGGAGATGGAAGTTCGGAATATCCGTCTCGCAGATTGCCGTGTCGAGATCTACCTTTCCTACTAAGTAATTGGTCAGTCCGAAGCGGACTTTTCCTTTTTTATGTCTGCCCCTCATGACGCTCTTACGCAGATCTGCGTCAATGAGGATCGTTTTCTTTCCATTCTGTGCAAAGGATTTTGCCAGTTCATAGGATACGCTGCTCTTGCCTTCGTTCGGCGTACAGCTGGTCACACAGATGACCCTAATATTTTCTCCGGAGAATTCGATGTTCGTACGGAGCGTTTTAAATGCTTCTTTGGTACGGAAATCCTGTTTTTCCATTTTTAATTCAATGCTCTGCATCTTCCTGCTCCTTTTCTATATCTACGACTTCGATGGTCTCGTCCACTTCCATCCGGGGCTCATGGATTTCTTCTTCCTCCTTTGATCTCCGGGATTTCTTTTTCTTCTCCACGGTATCAAAGTTGGGGATCAGTCCCAGGGTGGATAGTTCCAGATATTTTTCAACATCCTCGGAAGATTTGATCGTATCATCCAGCAGATACCGCATCACGATAATGCCGGCTGACAGGATCACACCGAGCATTGCTGCGATCAATGTCCACTTCGGGATAGAAGGCTCACAGGGTTTTTCCGGCAGGTTTGCTTCATCTGCCACATTTACTGCCTCCACATCGGTCACATCCTTGATATGTACCGCTGCCACATCACGGATACTATTGGCTATGATCTGTGCATTTTCGGGATTTGGATCTTTTACTGTGATGCTGATGATGCGGGTGTTGGTCGTATTTTCTACGGACACTCTCTTTTTCAGACTCTCGTAGCTTTCATTCAGCTGATACTGTGCGATCACCTTTTCCAGCACTGTGCGTCCAAGGATCAGTTCTTCATAGTCCTTGGTCAGCTGGCTGGCCAGCTGTGCATCACTGTAAGTCATGCTGTTCTCATTCCCTTTGCTGGTAGAAATATAGATGCTGGTCGTTGATTCATACTGGGGTGTGATCAGGAAAAAGCTAACCGCGAATCCGATAGCCGCCGTAGCCAGTGTTGCCAGAATAATGATCCATGCCTTGTGCAGAAGCAGGCCGAACAGATCCTGTAAGTCAATTTCAATTACGTCTTCCTGATTAGAAGTCTGCATATTGTTTTTCCTCTCATTGTACATTGGTCAATTCATTAGTGTTACTTCAGGAACCTTCTGGCGTTGCCTCCGGTAAGTTCCGCAGCATAGATATCTCCGTATTTTTTGCGGAGGGTCTCCGCACATTTCTCTATATAAGGAGCCCTGCCCTCCGGTCTGTGTGCATCTGTGGATACGAAATCCACCAGACCGTTTTTCAGCAGGCTCTTCACATTCTGTTTTGTAGTAAAACCGTTATCTCCGGTCACAGAAGCGCAGTTCACCTGGATCAGTGCCCCGATCTCCCTCATCCACTGGATGGCAGCGAATTTCCGCTCCATCAGGTTCCGGTACCTTTCCACATGGGCGATCACCGGCTGATAACCGAAGCCCAGGATCTCTCTGACTGCATTGTGGATATACTTTTCCTCTGCATAGGGCTCGAATTCCACCAGTACACAGTTGGAAGCTCCCAGGGTGATGATCTTTCCCTCTTCCATCCATTCCGACATTTCTTCTATATAGTAATACTCGGTGCCTTTTTTTAAAGTGATCTGGATTCCTTCTGCTGCAGCCATCTCCTGTACCAAGCGTATTTTCTCCTCTACTTTTGCAAGCGTTGGATGTCCCTTCCCCGGCATACAATGGGGGGTAGTATAAATGATACGGATGCCTTCTTCTTCCGCTACCCGTAACATGGCAAGTGTCATGTCCATGTTCTTGGATCCATCATCCAGACCGGGCAGTATGTGGGAATGCATATCAATATATTCCATGCGATAGTTCTCCTTTTTTGATCCCGGCATGGCGCCAGAGCGCCACACCGGTCTCATAGAAACCACTCTACCTTTTTACTTCAATTTCATTCTTATTTCATTTATGACCAATACTTCATAAGGCCTTATGAAATCAAGTTCGTAAGAATATCTTAGAACTCGCCGGTCTTGGGTGCCTTCACTGCGGTTGCTGCAACATCAGCTGCATCAACTACCATGAATGCAACCGGAGAGAAGCTGGTGAAAGTACCGGTTACGGTGAGGTCATCACCGAGAACGCCGGAACCAACTACTTCCCAGGTGTAAGGTGCGTTGGGCTGTCTGTGAAGGACATATACCATATCACCCTTCTTAGCGCCGGGAACCTTGAAAGGAACCTGTACGCCGCCTGCAGGGATCTCTCCGCTGTAGGATACATCAACTGCTGCTACCAGTTTAGCGCTGGTAGGAACGTTTAAGTCTTTCAGAACAGACTCTGTGGAAGTAACAGATACTACCTGTTTAGCCAGTCCTTCATTGGGAACTGCTACAGAAGCTGCTGCTACGGAAGTCTTAACTTCCTTTGCTGCTGCTACGACATCAACGCCGGCAGCGGTCTTTACAACAGGATCAGCCTCAGGGCTGTTTGCTGCAAAGGTAGGAACTGCCATAGCTACGGTCATAACTGCAACTAATAACAAAGCATATACTTTTTTCATTGGACATTTATCTCCTTTCGTAGAGTATAGAATGGTCTCTATATATAAACGGTCGTCTCCGGCCGGTTATACCTAATTCACTTCCTCGTAGAAGACATCGAGGATTAGCTGATACAGTGCATCATCATCTACGTTGAACTCCGCATACTTTTCCCCCATGGTAACTGCACCGTCAATGGTATAGATATTATCTGTATCAAAGGAGCAGTTCATATATTCAGTACACAGATATACTGCCTGATCCAGGCTGAGGCTGGTCACCATCTGCTTTTCTGCGGTCTGGTACAGCTTCACGGGAAGGGTCATGTCTTCTTTCATGCCCTGCTTTAATTGGTTGACGAAAGCAACTGCATAGGCCTTTTGTCTGGCAATGCGCTTATTATTGGAAGCGACATCCGGAGAATTCACGGCTCTTGCACGTACAAATTCATTTGCCCTGTTTCCCTTCAGGGTAATCGTCTCTCCTGCCGTGAACAGCTTCGGCTTCAATTCCGCCAGCTCCTCCGGCACGGTCACGGTCACGCCGCCTACCGCATCGTTTAGGCTGGCAATACTGTTCATGGACAGTGCACAATAGCCATGGATTGGCAATCCATAGAGCAGTTCCGACACTGTCTCTTCCATGAGCTGGCAGCTCCAGTCTCTGCCGTTGCCATAGGCATATTGCAGAGCCAGCTGTTCCGTCCGGTCCTCCACGAAGCTTCCGTCAGTAGCATATACATGTACCGGCACCATGGAATCTCTGGAGATATTGATGAGTTGAATGGTCTTCGCCTCGTCATCCAGTACCGCCAGGATCACGCAGTCCGCCTGACCTGCCTTACCGGGTGTTTTCTCCTTTGCAATGCCGTCACGGCTATCGATTCCCAGACAGAGAATGTTCATAAGATTATCTTTATATTGGTAAGTCTTGCCGTTGTAACGGATCTGACCCTCCTGCAGTTCATAGGATTCTTCCGCTTCCTGCGTTTCGGAATCAGTAGCGTTATCATTTTTTTCATTTGCAACGCTCTGCATGTTCTGTGCGGCATTAGTACTGTTGCCCTGTGCATGATGAAGCAGGTTTGCACGGCCGGTGGACCGCCACACGTTAACGAGGATCACTGCGATCACCGCAAGGATTGCAAGCAGTGCCAGCAATATTCCCAGCGCACATAATATCTTCGTGCGGACACGTTTTCTGTGCCGGATGACGTGCTGCTTATTGTACTCCGCAGCTTTTCTTCCGGTCAGCTGGGATTCGTCCCGGTCATCTTCTGCCGGAATATCTATGAGGCTGTCTCTGCTTTCTTCCTTCTTCATAGTCTGTCTCCACGCATAAAATACTCTGTTGATCTATTCTGTCGTTGCTGCCGTCCGGGCAGTCTCCGTACCCGGTTCTCTGTCAGTCAGCACGGCCTGCACCAGGAGTCGGTTGTTCGGCTGGCTACCGATACAGGTCACTAATGTAATGATCTGATCGTCCGTTGTCACTGTGATATCCTTGTCAATATTCGCACTCATGTCACGGGTGCTGAATATGGAATCCAGATATTTCTGATAGACCTCCGGGTCTGTAAAATCAAAGCTGTACAACAGGTGTCTGTCATCGTAGATATGTGCTGCGAAAATGGTATAATGCAGTACTTCGTCCGGCAGATAGATCAGCACTTCTCTGTTCGCATCAAAAAAGTCCGGATCTTCGTATTTATGCAGTTGGGCAAACATGGAGCCGTTCTTCATATTGTGTCCATAGATCACGGTATTATTGTCTGTGAAGTCCTTACTATTAAGATTCTCGGTATAGATGCAGCCAGGATACCCATAAGAACCGTCAATATTGTGCATGAGATAATAGGAATTGTCGGATGCATGCTGTAAGATCGGATAGTCAATATCGGTACCGGGCACTGTGATCCAGGCATAGACATCCGGATTCACTGCCTGAAGTTCTTCGAACTTCACAGGGACGACTTCGCTCCGCTCTTCTACTGCTGTCTCAGTCTCTGCCGTCTCCGTTGCCTTCATGCCTGACAGCATTTCGTTGATCTCATCCTCGGTCATGGCAGCTTTGGCTTCCTCGGTGCCCTGTTCGGTGCTTTCCGTTGAGCTCTCAGTTTCGGCAGCCGCATTGTCCGTCGGACGATTATAGATGATATGAGAGATTCCGCTCGCTAAAAAATAAGCCATAGCCAGACCGGCCACGCCCGCGATTACGAAAATAATTTTTTTCTTCATTTGTACTTCCTCTTTCCGGACTTTTCCGGGCTATTGTAAGAATTTCCTCTGCCGCTACGTTTTTAACGTAATTTTATCTTCTGTTTTAAACGTAACCATTATATACGTTTAAAACTGGTATTGTCAATAGTTTACGGTCTTCATAATGTAAATAGGATGATGTTGCTTTAGCACGGACCGAATTGGGAGACACTGTAGTACGTAGTGCAAAACAATATGGGGAATTTCATGGGGTTTATACTATTGGAGGTATGAATGAAAAAAACATACGATCGATTGGCTGCCGGTGACCGAATTCGTCAAAAAAGAAACCTGTTGAGGTTCACGCAGGATGAAATGGCTGAAAAAATAGACCGTGCCGCTAAATATTATGCCGATATTGAACGTGGCAGCTGTGGTATGAGTGTAGAAACTCTGATGGCACTTTCCGAAGCTTTAGATATGTCACTGGATTATATTATTTACGGAAAAGAAATCGAAGAAAACGGATACCCCGGGCAAACAGCCGAAGTATCCGCTATTTTAACTATGCTGAATAATTCCGAACAAAGAGAACGCGATTATGCGCTCAGACTTTTAAAGCTTTTTCTGGCTTATCAGAAATAAAGTCCTGACTAGTTAAATCCGAACAACTTCTGACAGATTCTATATCCCTCCACGGAAATCTTACGACCGCCTCTTCCGGGCAGATTCATGGTTCCACCCATGATGCCGTTACGCATCCACAGGTAGAGTCTCTTGTCTTTTTCTTTCAGGTACTCCCACAGCTCTTTCTTTTTCTCCAGATGCTCAGGAGTGCCGGAACGGATCAGCAGCACAGAGGATACTGTCATGATGATCTCTAAATAATTGCGCATATACTGATACAGGCGTCTGTTTTTGACCAGTTCTGCTTTTTTGTCTACGAGATAATCGATCATCAGCCTGGTCACACGGATCTGCTGGTCGATCCTGGAGATCATGACCGTCTCGTTCACGGACTGATCCTGTCTTCCTATATAATATCTGTAGAAATTCACATCCAGATAATACA
>ERZ826016.1070-NODE-1070-length-28159-cov-19.109415_pt1 | contig 28159 bp, 29 predicted proteins | sample MGYA00519872_ERZ826016 | MGnify/ENA primary metagenome ERZ826016 (study PRJEB31778, sample SAMEA3449218) | human gut metagenome | biome: human gut; feature: human-associated habitat; material: faeces | place: United Kingdom | collected 2010/2012 ... | reverse complement strand
TCTCCCCTGACGTTGCTGAATCCGCTGTAAGCGGTAACCGGAATATTTTCCATTTCTAATTCTTAATTGTTTTAGTCTGCCTTATGGCGGCACAAAAGAATGGATAATATTTTAAATGTGATTGCGCCTTTTCATGAGGAAAAGGCGCAAAAACCACAATTTTGCAGAAACGTCCGGTTCTATTTCTGTTTCTTTCTTTTTCCGTCTTCCTTTTGCTCATTCAGCAGTGCCTTTCTTAGTTTAATGATTTCAGTGTTAAGGCTTTCTACGGATATGAATCCTTTTTCGTTTTTGTCTTTCTCGAAGACTGTACTGCGGTTCAGCAATCTCGCCAGATGCTTGGTCCCTTTCAGTCCCGCCTCCTTTTTCTGCCCGATAAGTTTCCGTACCCACGGGGTCAGGAACTCTTCCCTTTCCCCGGCTTTGACGATCATTCGCCCGTCAAATGCTTCATTTTCAACTAACAGGATGTTGATCCTGTATTCAGTTCTCTCTACCCGGATGTCATAGCCATCCTTCTTTATGAGTTCAATACTCAGGATTGTGTTTTTTTATCCATAAAACCACAATTTAAAAAGTTAGTAATTTATTGTTAGTTTGAAATACGAAAGCAAAATTAACGCTTATAATGGAAATATCTTCTGTTTTCGTGTGGAAAAGTGAATATTTTCTTTAGGTGTTGTTACACAGAGAGAGTCGAATAGGGTAGGGGGGGCTACCTCCTATTACTAATAAAATGTGTGTAACAAGGTCTAAAGAAAAAATAGGGAAATATGCGCCTGTGCGCATATACGCACATATATACCCGGGTACATTATTATAAAAGGGAAATCTCCTGTCGGTAGATTGAAAGGAAGGTGCTGCAATATGGATGTGATAGGAAACTGAAGCGGATGAACAGGATTGGCGTCAATAATGATTGTGTTAAATTGGGGTGTTTTTTAATCGTTCGATTAATGTGCGCAAAGATAGTACAGAGAAATGAAACAACAAAATATTCTGATAAATAAAAGCTGTTTATTTTTCTTTCAGTATGATATATTGCTAATTTATAACCGGTTATCCCTGGAATAAAATTGTGTTTTTTCCGCCTGCCTTTTGTTGAAAGAATCTTAGTGCGAATATGCCCCCGGACTATGCACATTAATCGAACGATTAAAAGACGATAATTGCTCTTAATCCATTCGTTTATAGCTTTTTACCTGCAATGTAATCAAGGTAATGAACAGCTACGAAAAATCAATAGGCAAGAAGAACACAATACTTGCCATATCTTACATAAAGTGTTCGCAAGTGATTGAAATTCAGGTGTATGCAAGAACTTCAAAGCCCCGAGAGAACACCCTTTTCTGAAATAACTCTTGAAATGGAAGCGGATAAAGAGATTGAAATATGGTATGCGATGCGTGCCACGTACCGTAGAGAGCCTGATGCTATGCGCTTGCTTGAAAAGGAAAAAATGGGTTGTTTCATTCCCATGCAATACAAGATCAGCATAAAGAAAGGTAAGAAAGTCCGTGCTCTAGTTCCCGTTGTACATAACCTGCTTTTTGTCCATGCCCGTCCTTCTGAGGTGAAGCGTATCAAATCACAGGTAAGCTATTTGCAATACATTACGGATACCCGTAGCGGTCAGAAGATTATTATCTCCGACAGTGAAATGCAACGCTTTATTGCTGTAGCCGGTACTTACAATGACCATCTCATGTACTTCCAGCCTGATGAACTGAATTTGTCCAAAGGTACAAAAGTCCGTATCACGGGCGGTGACTTCGAGGGTCAGGAAGGCGTCTTCCTGAAAGTGAAAGGTGCACGTGATCGCCGTGTGGTTATCGAGATACAAGGTGTTATTGCCGTTGCGCTTGCTACGATTCATCCGGATCTTATAGAAGTAATCAAATAATTGACGATCAGCCGTTACCATTGAACAGCTGATAAATCATAAATTATAAATCATAAATCATTATGTCTCTTTCTGAAGAAACACTTGCTCTTCAGCGTGCAGCGCACGATCTGATGTATTTAGGTATGGACGGGAATCCGGTTTATAGCGACGACCTTTCCCGTCGTAACGGTGAAGTTTATCGCCTGACTACGGCTTTGTATAATTCTGGTGCCAAAGGTTCCACAGTTGAAGAACAGGCGAACGTTTGTCTCGCTCTTCTGATGGGCTATAGTGCCTCGTTCATCGATCATGGTGAAAAACAGCAGCACGTTCAGGAGGTTTTGGACCGTTGCTGGGATATTCTTGAAGCTCTTCCCGCTTCGTTGCTGAAACTTCGTTTGTTCACAGCCTGCTATGGCGAGGTGTTTGATGAGCCTTTGGCGGACGAAGGCCGTACTATCATTGCTTCCTGGGATTCCGCATCACTCACCTCTGAACAACAAGAAGCCATTGCCGAGTTCCAGAATGTGATTGATAATCCCTATCCTTGGGAAGAAGTGGAAGAGTAACCTACGCGCATTAAGTGCGAACGCCTTGTCATCTGTTTTTTACCCTGCCGGTGAGTTCCCGGATAAGGAAAGAGGGTTATGCCAATGCGTTGGATTACCTACTTATGCATAGAACAGGTCTGATGTGAAGCTGGAGGAGGCGTACTGGAAATTTTAAGAGCAATGCATAGTTAGCACCTTCCGTATAACTTATTTTAGAAATGATACTATGAAAATATTATATAATAATCAAAAGCTGAAAACGCATATAGGCGGACTCGATGATTTATTGTTTGGAGGCCTACATCTTCAAACCGTAGTTCAGACAAATATGGTTAAACCATTAAATATCGTGATTTGTGGAGAATTGGGTACCAGCAGATCGCTTTTAGCAATGCAGATGCTTCATGGTATTACAAAATCATTATATAAATTAGAAGATAATGCTGGAAATGGAATAGAGTTGGACGCTCCCGTCTTTTATACGCAAGATAAGTCAGAGGAGAATGTTTCAGATATGTTGGTTGATACCGTCCTGTCACAATGCATAGGTAAGGTTATCGAAGCGAATATCACGGAAAAAACGGATGACAAAGGGAACGAAATCACATGGAAAGGCAGTCTGTTTTGCCAAACACTCTTCCGTGTGCCCTCCAGCACCACTCTGCCTATTGATTTGTCGAGTTTGGATTTATATGTGGCTAATGAGATATTAGTATATAATTCCAGAACCAACTCGTTACATGTAGGTCTGCCTTCCACTTCCGTTTCCTATAAATCATCAGACAATCCTCTTATTATAGAGAGAAGACATGCAACTTTGGGCGATTTTTATTATGACATGCAATATCCCATACAGCGATTAGGAGAATTGTCGGCTGAATTTTTCCCGGTATTTGTAAAGAGTGAAAAGAATATTAAAAAGAGCGGCCTGTTCAATCATATTTCGGGATTAGGGAATAAGAAAATCCCGTGTTTGGTACTGGATAAAAAATATGAGCCGTCAGATGTGGTGATTGCAGAACATGCTTTGGTCGTAATTTACATAGAAAATTCAGGATCCGATATTGACAAATATAATGCGGATGTCATCATTGAAATGCGCAATTACACGGATGTCGGGACGAATTATCTCTGTAACCAGTTATCTATCAAAAAGAGCGTTTTGCAGGATACCGCCCATGGCTGGCATCAGTATAAGAAAAGGGACTATGGCATAGAAGTATACCCCAGTACCCATGTTATCCTGCAACGGAGGCGACACATGCCCAAAGGGATACAACGTGCGCATGCAGGAATATTATTTGAAACCTACCAATATTTCATAGACCGCCAAAAGGATTATAACTGCGTGTCGTCTTTATCCAAATACATAGACACCTATCTGCAGTCGTCGGAAGAATGCCTGAGGAAGAACCTGGATAACCTCTACGAGAATTTCAGCAAAAGTGATTGTCCGGAAGAAATCTTAAATGACATTCTTGTAAAAGAGAGTGATTGCAATTCTCAGATAACGGCCATTATCGGGCCTACAAACAGTTATAAGCGATACCTCGCATTGGGTGGCACGTTCAGCGCCTGCAGCCATAAAGAACATACCCTGCATATATTGCTCGACAAAGACGATGATCTTATTCTGAAAAAAATGATTTGTCCTGCTACTATTTTCAAAGATCCAGACAGTATCCTTCAAAAGAAATGTGTTTCCTGTATGGAGTGTTATAAATGTATACATTTTAAAGAGATCCGAATGGGGTGTATTTCGACCGATGAATTTTTCTATTATCTTATCCAACAGTTGAAGGTATCTCTTGAGATGAAAGACAAGAGTCAACGTATAAGGAGGATAGTGTTGGATGATTTGCAGAAAATAGAATTTTGTTTTCCGATGATAGATAAGGACAGCTTATTTCTGTCCGGGCTAATTTCAATCTGCAAAGACTATGCCATCGACTTGTTCATCCTTTGTGATAAATCATCGGAAAAAGTTAATGCTTTGCGAAGCAATGCGGATAACGTGATCTGTACTGACAGGAATTCTGAGTATGACTTGGATATTTTTGTGGAACGTTATGCCGGCTATTCTTCTCCCAGCCATATTTGGGGATGCCATGTCACCAATATAAAAGACTTGTTCTGCTGCGATGCCGAGTCGAAGGACAAAAAGAAGTATCGTCTCAATGAGAAAAACCTGAGGGGATTCAAAGTTTGCTCACTTGAAAAATATTGGAGAAATGGCACAGGCCAGTGATTATAAGGACAGTTTTTATGGATGGGCCCACACAAATAAATATCCCATCTACCTGTCGATTTTCTGCGCTTTTATTCCATTGATAACAGAGCAATTGATGGGGTGGATTAAGGGACAGCCTGTTTCTCCAGCGGTTCCCTCGCCGTCTGTTTCTCTTGAGATGTCCTATCTCATTAGTATGCTGGAACATCAAATCCCCTTTCAGTTTGTCAATATTCTGTTTATCACATTCGCTCTGTACAAACTTGCAAGAATGAAATTCCTGCAAGTGGAAGCTCCTGAAAAAGAGAAAAAACTGCATGAATATGTGACGAATTTATTCGGTGAAAACAGCACGTTGGCCCGAAACACGCCAGGCGATTTATTCAAAAGAATAAATACGGGCATCAAACAGTTCTACTATTCATGGGTGATCGTGTGGGTTATTTGGCTCATCATGTATATCATAAAGTCTGTATACACTTTTTATCTGATTAACCAGGAGTTGTATAATAAATTTCTTTATACAGGTTGTTCAGACGGTCAAATGCTTTTCCGGATAGAAAATTTTTTAGAGAACAATCTGAATATGCTTGGAAGTTTTGTCCTGTTTTTCATCTATATGGATATAACGGTTTCCACCGTGCATGTCGGCACGTTGACGGGTAAAGGACGGGGAAACTTGCAAATAGGTGTATTTTTCATGATACTTATCGGTACTACTTTCGGCTTGATTGACCTGTTCAGTATTGTCGGCTGTGCCGATTATGACCGTACCCAATTTTTTCTGCGGTTGTTTATTGGCGTCATAGCGTCCATGTCCATCATAATGGTGTTGGGACGTTTAAATACGAGCTATTTGAAAATTCCACAATTCTTAATGATGTGCTTATATCTCTATGCAACGGTGCAGATGCTTTATCCTCTTGTTTATACGACGAGTAGTGGACATTTTTATGTGGGATTTGTAACGTCGACTGTCACCATCGTCTTGAATTTATTGGTTTTTTGTGGGAAAGTCACTTTGCTTCTTGTACTTCTATGGGTTGCCAGGAATAACCGTTTCATGTTTTTTTTGCTTCATAAGGCGAATAGTCTTTCCGATTCCACATTCATGATCAGGAGATTTAATAAGTATTATGAAGGATGTCCTGACAAGTAATATTCTCAAATTTAGCAAGTTCTCGAAATGAGAAATGCTTTAAATCCGTAAGTCTTATTGAAGTAAAATTTTATAATCATGATTAATGTTAATAGGTTTATCAGCGAGAATATAACTTCTCGCCCCTCCAGTATGTTTACTCCTGATATTGAAGCCAACAAAGAACAACTCAGAAAAGAAATATTTGGTAAAAGTATTTTAGTAATAGGTGGTGCTGGTTCTATAGGCGCTTCATATATCCGTGCAATTCTTCCATTCAAGCCATCCAAATTAGTTGTCGTTGATTTGAGTGAAAATGGTTTGACGGAGTTAACTCGTGATCTTCGTTCTACTTATGGCTTGTATGTTCCTGACGAATACCGTACTTATACATTAAATTTTTCAGATCCAATATTCGAACGTATTTTTCGTGAAGAGAAAGGTTTTGATATTGTTGCTAATTTTTCGGCTCATAAGCATGTGCGCAGTGAAAAGGATAAGTATTCTGTTCAGGCATTAATAGAGAATAATGTCATCAAAGCAAAGAAACTTCTTGATTTGCTTGCTGAATATCCCCCAAAACATTTTTTCTGTGTATCCACAGATAAAGCAGCTAATCCGGTAAATATCATGGGTGCCAGTAAACGTATTATGGAAGACATGATAATGGCTTATACTTCAAAATTTAAAGTAACTACCGCTCGTTTTGCCAATGTTGCTTTTTCCAATGGTTCTTTGCTTGCGGGCTTTATAGACCGTATTATGAAGCAACAGCCTTTGGCAGCTCCCTGCGATGTACGCCGCTATTTCGTTTCTCCTGAAGAAAGTGGACAGATTTGCATGCTTGCCTGCGTGTTGGGCCATAATGGTGAAATCTTTTTTCCAAAACTTGGAGAAGAAAAGATGATAACCTTTTCATCTATCTGTGACCGGTTCCTTGAAAGTTTAGGTTATAAGAAAAAAGAATGTGCAACTGATGATGAAGCCAAGAAATTTGCTGCGGAAATACCGGAAGACAGTAAGATATACCCTGTTGTTTATTTTAAGAGTGATACCACGGGAGAAAAAGATTATGAAGAATTCTATGTTCCTGGTGAGAAACTAAATATGACCCGCTTTTCCTCTTTAGGTGTGATAGAAGAGGCTGGCAGTCGTCCGATGCAGGAACTGGATACTTTCTTTGCTGAACTTGAAAAGATCTTTACTGAACCAGATTTTACTAAAGAGGAGGTAGTCGCTGCCATCAAGCGTTTTATACCCAACTTCGAACACATTGAGAGAGGGAAGAATCTGGATCAGAAAATGTAATAAATTTAATCATACGTAATTATGTATAACGATATAGTAGACTTCATTCACCACCTTTATGGAACGGAGGGGTTGGTTCCTTTACATGCCCCCTTGTTCATTGGTAATGAAAAGAAATATCTGAACGAATGTATCGACACCACTTTTGTCTCCAGTGTTGGCAAATTCGTAGACCGCTTCGAAGAGGAGGTTGCCACTTATACCGGTGCAAAGAAAGCGGTTGTATGTGTCAGCGGTACCAATGCCCTGCACATGTCCATGTTGCTTGCTGGTGTGGAACGTGAAGATGAAATCCTGACCCAGGCACTGACTTTTATAGCCACTTGCAATGCTATCAGTTATATCGGTGCCCATCCTGTTTTTATTGATGTAGATAAAGATACTTTAGGGCTTTCTCCGGATGCTGTCAGTGTATGGCTGGAAAAGAACGCGGAACTGAAAAATGGAGTTTGTTACAATAGACATTCCGGTAGGCGCATAAAGGCTTGTATTCCGATGCATACCTTCGGTCATCCGGTAAAAATAGACGAATTGACTACTATCTGTGATACCTGGCATATCGAACTGGTTGAAGATGCGGCTGAAAGTATCGGAAGCTTTTATAAAGGGAAACATACCGGTACTTTCGGTAAAGTGGGAGCCATCAGTTTTAATGGCAATAAGACCATCACTACCGGTGGTGGCGGTATGCTTTTGTTCCAAGATGAGGAACTGGGTAAATTGGCCAAACATCTGACTACCCAAGCGAAAGTTTCCCATCGTTGGGCTTTTATACACGACCATATCGGTTATAATTATCGTATGCCCAACATCAATGCCGCTTTGGGTTGTGCCCAATTGGAGAACTTGGAACGCTATGTACAGAATAAACGCGAAACGGCTGAGAAATATAGGGAATTCTTTGCTACAGTTCCTGATGTGGCGTTTTTCACAGAACCGGAAAACTGTCGTTCCAACTACTGGTTGAACGTCGTTTTACTTAAGGATAAGGCTTCTCAGCAGGAGTTTCTTGAATATGCCAATGACCACGGTGTGATGACCCGCCCTGTGTGGGAATTGATGAACCGGCTGGAAATGTTCAAGCATTGTGAGACGGATGGTTTGGAGAATACCGAATGGCTGGCGGACAGGATTGTGAATATCCCAAGTAGTGTACGCTTAAAAGGATGAATAAATAGTATAAATAATGGAGAAATTGAGAATAGGTTATTTTGCAGATGGGCCTTGGGGGCATCTTACATTGGATATTCTTTTACAGGATAAATCTTTAGAAGTTGCATTTATTGTGCCTCGTAATGATACCAAAGACGAGTATTTAAAGAATAAAGCATTGGAGAATGGAATAGATTATTTAGTACCTGTAAAAGTAAACTCTGACGAGTTTTATCAACAGGCGATAACGTATAATTGTAATATATTCGTTTCAATGAGTTATAATCAAATTTTTAGAGAGCGCATTTATAATCTTCCTAAATATAAAACTATTAATTGCCATGCCGGTAAACTTCCCTTTTACCGTGGACGTAATATTCTTAATTGGGTATTGATAAATGATGAAAAAGAGTTTGGTATTACAGTGCACTATGTTGATAATGGAATAGATACCGGTGATATCATTCTTCAACGTACATTTCCTATTACCGATAATGATGATTATCATACGTTGCTTGAAACAGCTTATGTTGAATGCCCTAAAATACTTTATCAATCGATTAAAATGATTCAGAATGGAACGTCACTTCGTATTCCGCAAAATATAATTTCTCAGTATGGACTCTATTGCGGTATGCGTCGTTTAGGTGATGAAATAATTGATTGGGAAATGACCTCCAGAAATATTTTCAATTTTGTTCGTTCCATATGTAAACCAGGACCGATGGCTACCACCTATTGTAATGGAATTCTTGTGAAGATAGATAAAGTAGGATATAATTCATGTTATCCTAAATATAAAGGAATTCCTGGGCAAATAATAGGCATTGACAACGGTTATCCAATAGTTAAAACTAAAGATTCTTATGTGAAGATCTTACAATATGAGTCAGAATATAGATTAAAAGTGGGAGACAGATTAGTAGCAAGATAATGAAAAAGACTCTAATTATAGCTGAAGCCGGTGTGAATCACAACGGATCTATTACAATGGCGAAAAAAATGATTGACGTAGCTGCTGATGCAGGTGTTGACTATGTAAAGTTTCAGACCTTTAAAGCTTCAAACTTAGTTACTAAGTTTGCAACAAGAGCTGATTATCAACAGCAAAATATGGAAGATAACGATAATTTACAATATACGATGCTCAAGCAGTTAGAGCTTTTACCCGAACAACATATTGAGCTTATAGAATATTGTAAAGTTAAAGGCGTGAATTTTTTTTCTACAGCTTTTGATTTTGACAGTGTTGATTTTCTTGCTTCTCTTCATTTAGGCTTGTGGAAGATACCTTCCGGTGAAATCACCAACTATCCTTATTTGAAGAAGATAGCAGGTTTTCATGAGCCTGTCATCCTTTCGACGGGTATGAGTACTCTTGAAGAAATAGAGGCTGCGATGGGAGTACTTATCGGTAATGGTTTGCAGAAAGAACAAATTACAGTTCTCCATTGCAATACAGAATATCCCACTCCCATGTGCGATGTCAATCTTTCTGCGATGAGCGAAATGCGCCGACAATTAGCAGTTAGTATCGGTTACTCCGATCATACACAAGGTATAGAAGTGCCTATTGCAGCAGTTGCTTTGGGGGCTGAGGTTATAGAGAAACATTTTACATTGGACAGAAATTTACCAGGTCCCGACCATAAAGCCTCTCTTGAACCTCTCGAATTGAAGGCAATGGTATTTGCTATCCGAAATATAGAGCAGGCCATAGGGGGAGGACACAAAACGGTCTCGGTATCTGAAAATAAGAATAAGGCGGTTGCCCGTAAAAGTATTGTAGCGGCTACATCCATAAGAAAAGGGGAGACTTTTACCGAAAAAAATCTGGCAGTGAAGCGTCCTGGCACTGGTATCAATCCCATGTGCTGGCCTGAAATGATCGGAGAAAAAGCTCCTCGTGATTTCGAAGAAGACGAATTGATTGAGTTATGAGAAAGATTTGTGTAGTAACCGGTACCCGTGCCGAATATGGTTTATTGAGTGGATTGATGCGCTTGATTGAAGAGTCACAGGATTGTCGGCTACAAGTCATCGCTACCAATATGCATCTGCTTCCTGAATATGGGAATACCTATCTGGAAATAGAGCGTGATGGCTTTCACATTGATGCCAAAGTGCCTATGAAAAAGTCATCCGACGATGCTTATGGAGTGATTGATTCCATGTCAGAAGAGATGAAAGGCATGAACGAAACGCTTCGTCGGCTCAACCCCGACATGTTGGTAATCTTGGGTGATCGTTACGAAATGTTGGTTGTTGCTATTGTCGCCATGTTACAACGTATCCCTATAGCTCATCTTCACGGTGGCGAAATCAGTGAAGGTGCCGTGGATGAAAGTATCCGTCATTCCATAACAAAGATGAGCTCACTGCATTTTACATCTACTGAAGCATATCGCAAACGAGTTATTCAATTGGGAGAACAGCCCGGACAGGTATTCTATGTAGGTTCTCTCGGAGTAGAAAATTTGAAGCAAGTCCCTTTAATAGGTAAACAGAATTTAGAGGATTGCTTGAACTTCACTTTCGATGAATATACTATCTTGGTTACTTATCATCCTGTCACCTTGGGCAATCGTAGCCCGAAAGATGAAATCGATGATTTTCTGCTGGCGTTGGATGCTTTCCCTTATATAAAGGTACTTTTCACAATGCCTAATTCTGATCAGGGAGGTGATGTAATACGCTTGGCCATTGAAGATTATTGCATACAGAATAGTGACCGTTGCAGTTGTTACTGTTCATTAGGCATGCGACGTTATCTTTCAGCTTTACGGTATGTAACAGCTGTGGTAGGCAATTCATCGAGTGGATTGCTTGAGGTACCTTCTGCCCTTATTCCAACGCTCAATATCGGAGAACGTCAAAAAGGCCGTATTCATGGCGAATCAGTACTTGATTGCGGCAGTGATACAGCTTCAATCATTGCCGGACTGAATACAGTTCTTTCAGATAAATTCCGTGAGATTGCACATAAGGCGGTAAATCCTTATGAGAAAGAGAATACAGCGCAAGTTGTTTACGATGTTATTTCAACGTATCCTCTTGATAAATTGCAGCAAAAAACATTTTATAATTTGTAGAAGATAAATGAAGACGTTAGTCATTATTCCAGCTCGTGGAGGTAGTAAAGGAATACCTTATAAAAATATAAAACCACTTCAAGGAAAACCGCTTATTTACTATACTATAGATGCAGCACGGCACATTACTGATGATGCTCATATCTGTATATCCACCGATGACAATAAGATAATTAAAACAGTTGAAGATTATGGTCTTACTGTTCCTTTTAAACGCCCAGATTCTTTGGCAACTGATACGGCTGGTACATATGAGGTTTTGCTCCATGCTCTAAATTATTATGAGCAACAGGGAGAATTGATTGATGTTATTATCCTTTTACAAGCTACCTCTCCGTTTAGAACAGGGAAACATATTGAAGAAGCGATGAAACTCTATCGGTCTGATATTGATATGATCGTGAGCGTGAAAGAGGCGGATTCCAATCCTTATTATATTTGTTTTGAAGAGTGTAAAGAGGGTTTTCTTCATATATCGAAAGGTGATGGCAACTATACGCGTAGACAAGATTGTCCATCGGTATATGAGTACAATGGAGCAATTTACATTATTAATCCTGCGAGTTTGAAATCTATGCCTCTTAATAAATTTACAAAGCGGGTTAAATATGTTATGGATAGAGAACACTCTTTAGACCTTGATACAATGATGGATTGGCATATGGCAGAATATATGATTGATGCAGGTATTGTTATTCCATAAATATGATTTAAAATAACAGAAAGTAAGATGAATTCATTTCACATAATTTCTCAATCCTTTTCTATTATCGATGCAATTCGGCGTATAAACGAGATTCATGGTGAGCCGTTGATACTTTTCGTTGTTGATGAAAACAATGCTATGCGTGGTACACTAACCGATGGTGACGTACGTCGTGCCTTAATAAAAGGTATTAGCGTGAATGCTCCTATTACTGATGCTATGCATTGCAACTTTAACTTTTTGCGTCTTGGCATAAATGACGGGGTGGAAGATATTCAGAGACAACGTGAATTAAAAATGCGCTTAGTGCCTATTTTGGATGATGACAATCATATCTGTGAAATAATTAACCTAGAACGTTATCATACTAAACTTCCCATTGATGCTGTCCTCATGGCTGGTGGAAAAGGGGAACGTCTTCGTCCTTTGACAGAGAAAACTCCAAAACCGCTTATCAAAGTAGGGGACAAATGTATTATTGATTATAATATTGACCGTTTACTCACTTATGGGATAAATCACATTTCGGTAACGGTCAATTATTTAGGTGAGCAGATTGAAGAACATTTTCAAAAAGAACGTGAAGGTGTGAAAATTGTCACGGTACGCGAACCTAAATATCTTGGTACCATTGGTAGTATCAAGTTTGTAGAGACTTTTTATAGTGATACTATCCTGGTGATGAACTCTGACCTTTTCACGAATATTGATTACGAAGACTTTTATCTTCACTTTCATCAGCATAATGCAGATATGAGTGTTGCTGCTGTGCCATATATTGTGAAGGTTCCGTATGGTGTATTTAATCTTAATGGACATGAGATTAAGGGAGTCACCGAGAAACCAACATATAGTTATTATGCCAATGCTGGCATTTACCTTATCAAGAAAGAGCTGTTTAGTCTTATTCCTGAAAATGAATTTTTTAATGCCACCGATTTTATAGATAAATTAATGACAACTCGCCATAAAGTTATTCGTTATCCAATATCCGGTTTTTGGATAGACATTGGTCAGCATGACGAGTTAGCTCGTGCCAAGGAGATGGTGAAACACATGAAAGGATTTTAAAAAAAATAACTATTTTAACAGTGAAAATATGAAGTATTGTACTAAATGCGTGATGCCTGATACAAGACCGGGTATCACATTTGATAAAAACAGAGTATATGCTATCTATTAAATTACAAAGGGAGGGATATGACCCTTTTATAGATTATCTCAAAGGAGTCTGTATCTTCTTGGTAGTGTTGACACACTGTCTGCCGCACACAGAATATATCTTGTTTCCTCTTTGGGGAGACCAAGCAGTGCCTTTGTTCCTGTTGATACAAACCTTTCATGCCTATAAGCATGGAGTGGACAAGGCTGTGAAGATGCCTAATTTTGTTAAGCTGTTTAATAGGATTTTCAAGCCTTTTCTTCTCTTACTGCTTTTTGAGGTATTTTTGCTGGTAGTGGTATTACAAAGAGATCCTTTGCAGGTGATGAAGACTGCTATTATCGGTGGCGGTATAGGTCCCGGTTCCTACTATGTGTGGATATACATACAGTTTGCGTTATTGCTGCCTGTCATAGCATTGATAATAAAATTGTTAAATAACGTTTCAGGGGGGGGGTAAAATATGCTTACTAATGATTGCATTAAGCTGCCTTTTGGAGTTGGTATGCATATATATCCACATACCTGAGATGCTTTACAGGCTTTTATTTTTCCGGTATTTCTTTTTGATCTATTTGGGATATATGTGGACGGAGAAAGGTATTCTCTTGGATAATATTAGATTGCTGCTTTCTGTGGTCAGTATAGCGTTTATTTTGATGTTCGCTTATACCTCAATTAATTTCGAACCTTTATTTTTTCAGGCAGACTGGAAGATATATCATTGGATATGCTACTTCTATGTAGCCTCTCTGTTCCTTTTCTTTCTGAAATTCTGTTATAATCATTTGAGTACTAAACTAAAGGAATTTATAGGTCTGATGGGGAAATATTCCTTCGAGATTTTTCTCCTTCAGATGATTGTTTTCGCATTCTTTCCACATGGAATGTTGGTGGCTCTTGTGGGCAATAAATACATCTGCGCTGCACTGACGATAATACTTACCGTATCACTGAGCATATTGCCGGTGATAGTGTGGAAAAGGTGGAGAGAATTGCGTAGTACTGCTGCTGAATAAAAATAATGTTTTTAAATCGTTTATTAGGCAACAAGCTTCTGCTTAAAGGAGCTTTGTTTTCTCTTTTCTCTTTTTTTAATCAGGGTGCAAGCTTCTTGTTACTGATTATTCTGGCCAATTATATTGCTCCTTCAGATTATGGTACTTTGAGCTTATTCAACACCATCATCTCTTTTTTGGGGTTTGTTGTTTCTCTCTCAACGCATGGTTACATAACTATTTCTTTCTTTAAAAAGAATGAAAAGGAATTTAAGCAAGACTTTACTCTCATCTTCCTAATCACTTTTGCGGTAACTACATTTTTCGCTTTTTTGCTTCTGTTGGGTAATACTTTTGTTGCAGAAGTGTTAGAATTGCCGATACATTATCTTTGGTTTGCATTAGTCATTTCTGTGATGAACTGCTATTTTCAAATTGTACTCGACTATTATCGCATCCGTGAGAAACTGACTTCTTTTGGTTTGGTGAGTTGCAGCTTTGCCGTTGTAAATTTCGCTGTAACTATGCTATTTGTTGTTGCTTTGAAGCAGGGATGGACGGGACGTATCTATGCACAGCTTGCTTGCGGAGTGCTCTATGGACTTGTAGCTTTTTATGTGTGTTTTCGCTATCGCCTATTTATTTTCAAGGGACTTTCGTGGCTTCAGGCAAAGCCTATATTGATGTGGGGCATTCCTTTAATTCCACACTTGGCTACGAGTTGGATTAAGCAAGGCGGTGACAGATATATCATCAATCACTATTATACTCTTGCCGAAGTTGGAATCTTCAGTTTTGCACTCAATCTTTCGAATATCATAGATATGATTGGGGCGGCATTTAATCAGACAAATTCTGTGTCGATCTATCAAATATTGTCTTCGGAAGCGAATGACAGGTGGTTGCGGCTGAAACGCCAAACAAGGAATATCTTTGTTATTTATACTATTGGAGCTGTCATCGTTTTTGTAGGTTGCTCAGTCATTATCCCTATCTTGTTGCCCAAGTATTCATCTTCCTTGCCTTATTTTTATTTATTAGGCATTTCCGGATATTTCCAGTGTATATATTTTCTTTATACCAACTATCTTTTCTACTATGATAGAACCAAAGATTTGATGTTCATAACATTCAGTTGCTCTGTTCTCCATTTAGGACTGTCAATGATATTTACCAGATATAGCCTTTACTATACTTGTCTGCTCTATGTTTTCCTTAAAGCCCTTATGGTGGCGATGGTGGTATTTAGAGCTAAAGGATTAATCAATAAATACGTGAATGATTACGTCACAACATGAATAGAATAATAAATCTAAATAAATTTTCCCACCCCTAAAATAAAGGTGGGAATATAGCAGGTTCTCAAAAAAAGTTTTAACTCGGAGATAAATGAAAAGAATGATCAAAGCAGTAGTTAATGACTCTAAGGATTTATTTGAATCGTTATTGTTTTGCTATTTTAGATTAAGGGAAAAGTCTTTATATGGCCATTACGAGTTCCCCTATAGTACACAGAATAAAGGGAAACGCATACACATATTATGTACCGGACCATCTTTGAAACAGGATTTGCCCGAATTGATTAACTACAAGCTGTTTATGGAGGAAGACAAAATATGTGTCAATTACTTTTTTCATGATGAAATCATTAGAGAATTAGAGCCAACGATATATTGTCTAGCCGACCCTTGCCTGTTTGAAGCTGCTCATATCGGAATCTTTAATGAAATAAACGAGCTTGTTGATTGGGATATGAAACTGGTTATACCTTTGTATGGAATAGATAAAATCGAAACAGTAAAATCAATGTTGACGAACAAGCATATAACGCTTCTTACAGTTTCGGCTTTGCTTTATAGAGGCTTTGACAAATACAGATATAAATCTTGGGAAAGGGGACATTCCGTACCTTCTTTTGTAAATATTTCCATAATGGCCTCCTTCTTGGCTCTAAATATGGGCTATTCAGAAGTTTATCTTTATGGAGTGGAACATACTTTTTTTGATAATATGGGCGTTGACGATGAGAACCGACTTTATCTGACTGATAACCATTTTTATGGTTCTGAAAAGTGCTTTATTTTGCGCGATGGACAGCATTGGCATATAAAAGATTGGCTATATGACAAATATCTCACATTCTTGGAACATGAAAGAATGCGAGGGTATGCGGATTATTTGGGGGCTACCATTGTGAATTGTACGAAAAACTCATTGATAGATGCTTATGATCGTTTGTCGCAAAAAAAATAGATAAAAATATGAAAGTTGTTCTTTTGGCCGGTGGCTTCGGCTCACGTATTTCTGAGGAATCTCAGTTCAAGCCCAAACCTATGATTGAGATTGGGGGTATGCCTATCCTTTGGCATATAATGAAAGAATATGCTTTTTATGGGCATACTGAGTTCATAATTTGTGCGGGTTATAAACAAGAATATATCAAGGAATGGTTCGCTAACTACTTCCTGTATAATTCTGATGTGAGTTTTGATTTCCGCAATGGCAAGAATGAGCTTATTGTGCATCACAGTAAGCTTGAACCCTGGCAAGTGGCAGTTGTAGATACAGGATACAACACTATGACAGGAGGTAGAATCAGACGCATACAAGAGTATGTCGGTAACGAACCATTCTTTATGACCTATGGGGATGGTGTGTGCGATGTAGATATAAATAAACTGCTTGAATTTCATCTGTCCCATGGTAAAACAGCCACTCTGACTGCCGTAAAATTAGCACAGGAGAAAGGTGTGTTGGATATTGGAGGAGACCAAGCCGTAAAAGCTTTTCGTGAAAAAAGTATCAACGATGGTGCTCCTATCAATGCCGGATACATGGTTCTTGAATCGAAAATCTTTAATTATCTCACCGACGATACTTGTGTCTTTGAACGCGAACCTCTCAGTAAACTTGTTGAGGAAGGCCAGTTGATGTCTTATATCCATACCGGTTTTTGGCAGTGTATGGATAACATCCGTGAGAAGACAATGCTTGAAAAACTCTTGGCAATCGATGCGGCTCCATGGAAAAAGTGGGACAGAGCGATTCCTAATAACCCCTATAAAGATTAATTAAAACAATTAAAGTATGGCTTTCAATAATGTATATAAAGGAAAGAAAGTCCTTGTGACAGGCAACACAGGTTTTAAGGGCTCCTGGCTATCCGTGTGGCTCAACATGCTTGGTGCCGAAGTTTATGGATTTTCTAATGAGATACCTACCACCCCTTCTATGTTTGAAGTTTGCAATCTTGCGGATAAAGTCTGCCATAGGTTCGGTGATATTCGTGATAAAGAGTTGATGAATGCATATATTCAGGAGATAAAGCCCGACTTTATTTTCCATTTGGCAGCTCAGGCCATTGTATCCACTTCGTACGAGAATCCTTTCGATACCATCACCACCAATGTTGTAGGTACGGCTTCTGTGCTTGAAGCGATTCGTAATATCATCTGGGAGTGTACATGTGTGCTCATTACAAGCGACAAGGCTTACGATAACGTAGAATGGATTTGGGGCTATCGTGAAACTGACGCTGTGGGTGGTAAAGATGTTTATTCGGGTTCTAAGGGGGCTGCCGAACTTGTAATCAAGAGCTATTGGAAGTCGTTCATTGCAGCGATGCCGAATATTAAACTCGGCGTAGGCCGTGCGGGAAATGTAATCGGTGGAGGCGATTGGGCAAAAGATCGCATTATCGTTGACTGTGTGAAAGCATTCTCGCAGGGCGAAACCGTTGAAATCCGTTGCCCCCAAAGTACACGACCCTGGCAGCATGTTCTTGAACCGCTATCCGGTTATCTGACACTGGGTTGGTATCTTTATGAAAACAAGTCGGAGAATGGTGAACCGTACAACTTCGGCCCTCGTGCAGAGCAGACTAAGACAGTGTTTGAACTGACACAAGACTTGGCAGAAAGATGGAGCTTGGATAAAAATAAGGCTGCAAAGATAACCGACAATATTCCATTTAAGGAGGCTTCACTTTTGAAACTGAACTGTGACAAAGCGCTTGCTTATCTGAAATGGCATTCGACATTCCATTACGACCAATGCGTAAATGTGATCGCCGATTGGTATAAGGCCTATTATTTAGAACACGAGGTTGATATGTTTGGGTTAACCGAGCGGCAGATTGCTTACTACATGAAAGAGGCTGCTGGCGAAAATTTGGATTGGGCGTTATGATAGAAGGTGTTTCTCTTCATCCCTTGAAGCAAATCGCTGTGCCCAAGGGGGATTTGTGGTATGCATTCAAGATGAATGATGAAGGATTTGTTGGTTTTGGAGAAGCTTACTTGACACAAATAGAGCCGCATCAGATAAAGGGATGGAAACGCCATAACCGCTATGCGCTTAATATAGTGGTGTTGGTAGGGGCTGTGAAATTCGTGATATATGATGATAGGCAAGGTAGTGTCACCAAGGGACAATTTGAAGAGATTATCTTGTCTCCCGTTCGCAATTATCAACGACTTACGGTGGCTCCGGGGTTGTGGATGGCTTTTGCCGGGGTTGCAGAATCGGAGACCAGTATGTTGATGGATTTGATTCCCGAACTGCATCAGCCCGAGGAGTCAGATAGAAAAGAATTAGGAGAAATAAAATATAACTTTAACGTATGAAAGTTTTATTGACGGGTATCACAGGGTTTGTAGGACAAAATCTTATACCTATGTTGCTGAAAGAATGTCCGAATGATGAGTTTCTAACAATGAATTTGGATGCTAAGGAGGCGGAACATAAATATCCATCAGCACTATATGGAAATTTTAGCCATGTGGGTATTAATGATTTTAAATCTGTCGAGGAGTTTAACCCGGATGTTACAATACATTTGGCTACGGTTACAACAGCCCGTAATGATACGGAGATTATAGTACCGATGATGAAGGCCAATATAGAATTTGGTGTGTTGTTGCTTGATGCGCTTTCTAGGTGCTCTGCAATGAAGCTATTTGTAAATACAGGTTCATTCGCTGAATTTAGATATGGAAATGGTGATTTTGATGCAGCCTATCTTTATACAGCTTCCAAAACTGCATTCCGTAGCTTTGTGGACTACTATTCCACGCTGTGCGGATTTAAATACATGACTGCTATTCCATACTCGGTGTATGGAGGAAAGATGACAGTGAAGCGTTTGATGGATTATATAAAAGAGTCTATGGATTCAGAGAATCCTGTTGACATGACACCTGGTGAGCAAATTCTCGATTTCATCCATGTGAATGATGTTGCCAGTTTCTTTACTCACGTGTTGAAAAATATAGATCGAGTTTTGTCTGTACCCAATGGCACAGATTTTCATTTGGGTACAGGGCGCGGAACAAGTATTCGTGAATTGGCGGAAATGATAGAGGTGAAATATGGCAAAAAATGCAATATCAATTTTGGGGGGCGCCTCTATAGGGAACGTGATATTATGTATGCTGTGGCACCTATTGCCAAGAATATGCCCTTAATAGGATGGAAGGCGAACATTGATATTAGTGAGGGGTGCTGAGGCAGGAGGAGTAGATGGTCTTTTATGCTGTATTAACATGGTTGATGGGGGCGGTAGTTCTGTTTAGGCGGAAAAACAGATGGATGGGTGTTTTCCTGCTTTTCCTCCTCTTTTTTTTTACTGCGTTTAGGGGAGAATATGTAGGAAATGATACCCAAACCTATATGGATAGCCATTATATATTCATTCATGCAACTCATTATGCCAATATTACTGATTTAGGCAGGTTTGAAATGACAGATTTAGGAGGTCAGATGGAACTATTATCCAATTTCATTTATAAAATAGTCTTTTTCAATGGATTGAATGAAAGGTTTATCTTAGCCTTCTTTGCATTCGTCTCTTTTTATTTCTTTTGTAGAGCAATAAGGGCTTTCAAGGTGAATTTGGCTTATGGACTGGCTATGTACGTTATGCTTGGCTTCATGTCTTATTCATTTAATATTAATAGGCAGATGTGCGCAGCTAGTATATTGCTCTATGCGTATTCTTTTTTGCAATATGGTAATAAGCGAAAGTATCTTTTTTTTCTATTCATTTTAATAGCTTCTTTTATTCATTCGTTTTCCATACTGTTCGCTTTTGTTTATTTCATTAAATTCATTCCATCGCTAAACAGGAAATGGGATGTGCTGCTCTTTTTGATTTGCTTGTGTTTACCTATAGTCAAAGTGGATATTATTAATCAAATATCTACTTTATTGGATATTGAACATGTATCCTATTATGTTTCGGCTTATGGAGGTGCTAGTTTGGTTGTAAATAAAGTCATATCCTCTTATATTAGAATTCTATTGCTGTACTATTTCTATTATAAGTGGAAAAAGCTTTATAAGACTGATAATCCTTTTTTTGCTAATTTTTATCTTTTATCGATTTTGATTTCAGCTATGTTGACTAACTATGATGGCGTTGTAGGACGTATCGTTTTGAATATTACCGTTTTTGAATGTGTTTTCTTGTCAAGTTATTATTCGAAAAAGGCATTAAAATATAATTCTGCAGATACGTTGGTGCTGTTGCTGATGATTGTATTCTTTTCCTATACCAATTTCAGGATGATAGAGCCGGATGCTCCTCAATTCTATTTATCATTTTAATTTTTATAATATGGCAAGTGATGAAATATTGTTCTCTATAGTGATTCCTACATACAATAGAGCAAACCTCATAAAAAGGTGTATAGAAAGCGTTATAAATCAGACATACCAGAATTGGGAAGCTATCATTGTAGATAATTATTCTGAAGATAATACGGAAGAAATAATCTCTTCGTTTCATGATGAGCGCATACGCTTTTATAAAAATCACAATTATGGTGTGATATCTGTATCTCGAAATTTTGCTCTTGATAAGTCCAATGGAGATTGGATTTGCTTCCTTGATTCGGATGACAGCTGGACATCCGATAAGTTAGAAAGGCTTTTACCTTATCTGAATGATTTTGATATTGTATATCATGGCTATGAGAGCAATATGAATGGAAGAAAGCTTTTTGGAAAATCTAGAAGATTGTTTTATACAGTTAAAGAACCTACCGTGTCATATGTGTTGCAGAGAGGAGATCCGTTTAATCCCACTTGTACGGCTGTGTCAAAAAACTTTGTTGGAAATACGCGGTTTTCGGAAGACAGAGTCTTGTATGCAATAGAGGATTATGATTTCTTTTTACAATTACTTGTGAGGAATCCACGTATCAAGCATTTGAAGAAATATCTTGCTTTTTACGACTCAACAACCGGTGTGTCGCATAATCAGATGGAACATTTGGGCAGAAGCAAATTAGTCTATTCTAAATATAAGTATTTGCTGACAGGAAACGAATTTCGTAATGTATTGAAATTATACATGTTTCTCCGGGGTGTAAATTATCTACATGCAGATTTGAAAAAGGCTTGCAAGTACTTGAAAATAGGTACTTCTTCTGACGCCATGGAAATTCGCCTTCTCTCTTATAAATGGCTGTTGACGGCTTATGTACTTCGATTTTTGTGTATGTTTAAACGTGGATGATGTTCAATATGAAACAATTTATTTCTGATACGTATCATTTCATTTTGAGTATAGTAATGTTGCTTCCCATTCATAATTTCAGAATTTTCTTTCTACGTTTTTTGCGAATGAAAATAGGTAAGCATACAGCTATTTGTAGAGGAGTGGATATTAGAACTCCTTATCGGGTTTTTATAGGCTCGAATACAACAGTTAATAAGCATGTAGTGCTGGATGGAAGAGGAGAAATTTTTATTGGAAGCAATGTGGATATAGCGCAAGAGGTCAATATATGGTCATTGCAGCATGATTACAATAGTTCCACTTATAGCACTGAAAAGGGAATGGTGATTATAGAAGATTACGTTTGGTTGGCTTCTCGTGTTACTGTGCTGCCGGGTGTCACTATTGGTCGGGGTGCGGTGGTTGGAGCGTGTAGTGTGGTCACTAAAGATATTCCACCCATGTGTATTGCAGTGGGAAACCCTGCTCGTGTAATTGGTGAAAGGGAAGATTGCTTGAAGTATAAATTAGGCAGCCGTGGTTGGTTTAGATAAATTTTGTTCTTATGAAGTTATTGTATATTGATCCTCAATCAGCTTATAATTTAGCGCAATATGATTATAGCCTGTTAAGCAATGTGGATGCTGAAATCACCTATTGCTGTAGTGTAAGATATGATGCAAAAGAAATTGCTAATGCTAATTATAGGTATGTATTCAGTTACGTGAAGTATAAATGGCGTGTTTTAAAAGCGTTTAGTTATGCTTTATCTATATTAAAGGTGATTGCTATTGTGCGTAAAACATGCCCGGATGTAATTCACATCCAATGGTGGAGGTTGTGGCTTGTTGATTATATGGCTCTCTGTTTTTATAAGAAATATTGCGGCTGTGTGGTGTTTACTGTACATAATGTTATGCCACATGATAGTGGAACTCATTATAAAAAAAAATGTTTTGACTATTATAATAGAGTGGATAAGTTAATAGTACATGTAAATCAAACAAAAGAGCAGCTTGTGAATGATTTTTTTCTTCCTGCGGAAAAAATATTTGTTGTGCCTCATGGACTATTGAATAATAACGTGGATGATTCCGAAGTAAATAAGTATGTGGCAGAGTTGGAAAACAAGTGGAATGTAAAAAATAAAATAGTTTTTTCGTTTTTAGGCTATCAGAGTTATTACAAAGGGACAGACATTCTAAAAGTTGCTTTAGAAAAGAGTGAATTATTACAGAATAATCCTCACGTTCTATTTATAATAGCCGGAAAAGGAGATATTATTACTCCTGAGATGGTGCATGGATATGACAATGTACTGGTGATAAATAATTTTATACCCTCTGAACAATTGGAAGCTATTATGAGAGTTACTGATGTTCAACTATTGCCATATCGTGCAATTTCACAGAGTGGTGTTTTACTCTCTACAATTGATAAAGAAATTCCATATATTTCAACGGATGTAGGAGGTTTGTCTGAACCTGTAAGCATAGCACCTATAGGTTGGCTGATATCTCCAGATTCTATTGATGAGCTACTGTCTTTATTAGAATTACTTTCTTTGCATCCGGAGGAGATTCAATGTAAAAAGAACAACCATGATGGATGGGAGGCTGTTAGAAAGTATTATGATTGGAAGGAGATTGGTAGAAAAACAATGGATTGTTACAGGACTGTTTTTTAGAATGTAAGCGTTCGGTGAAAGCTGTATTGTAGTCGAAAGATTTAGCCAATATCTTTGTCGCATTAATTATTATTACAAAATTATGACCGCTATTGTACTCAAATACAGATTATAATATCTTACTTTTGGAACAATATATAATCGATTACGATTGTATTGTACTTTGCTTAGATAAAAAGAGGTGGCGTGGTGATAATTAACCTAAAAAACTTGCAAGTTTTAGTAGAAAATATTGAATTTATTATTTGTGATGATGTAAAGTTTTATACAAAGTTGATTCCATGTTTGATGAAATACCCTAATGATAGTATCGTTACCGTAGATGATGATATCCTTTATACAAGAGATACTTTAGGGCAAAATCTAATATTTCCATGTGGAGTTGGGGCTGTTTTATATCACCTCATTCATTGGATTCTCTTGTAATAAAAACAAAGAAGAATTTTTAAAACTTTGTCCATCAGCTGACGATGTGTTTTTGGGGTTCTGCGAGATGCTAAAAAACAAACTCCCAAGCATGTCATATATAAGAATCGTTCAGATTATTATTTTGATGCCCTATACCAGTATTTTCATAAAGGATCGGCTTAACGCATACAAATAGGCTTGAGCATCAAAACGACAAGTAGATTCGTTAAATAATTGATTTTTATGGGATGGTTTTAGATGATGGTGCAACTTGTTAAATAGGAATGAAAAGCGAGTCAACCATTGACTTGCTAATATATTAAATATAGTAGTAAAATACAATTTTATTATGAATATAGCAATTGTTGGCACTGGCTATGTTGGCCTAGTATCTGGTACCTGTTTCTCTGAATTGGGTGCCAATGTAACATGTGTGGATGTGAACACACAGAAAATAGAAAGTCTAAAACAAGGTGAAGTACCTATCTATGAGCCTAATCTTGACAGTATGGTATTGCGTAATATGAAAGCTGGACGCTTGCACTTTATGACAGATTTGGCTTCTGTGTTAGATGAAGTCGAAGTAGTGTTCAGTGCTGTTGGTACGCCTCCTGATGAAGATGGCAGTGCAGATTTGCGTTATGTATTGGAAGTTGCGAAGACTGTTGGGCAACACATGAGCAAGTATTTGGTAGTGGTAACTAAAAGTACTGTACCTGTTGGTACGTCAAAAAAAGTGAAAGCTACCATACAGGATGAATTGGACAAACGTGGTGTGCAAATTGATTTTGATGTGGCTTCTAATCCTGAATTTTTAAAAGAGGGCAATGCTATTGAGGACTTTATGAAACCTGATCGTGTAGTAGTAGGTGTGGAAAGTGAGAAAGCTAAAGAATTGATGACTCGTCTTTATAAACCGATGCTGCTGAATAATTTCCGTGTAATATTTATGGATATCCCCTCGGCAGAAATGACTAAGTATGCAGCTAATTCCATGTTGGCCACCCGTATCAGTTTTATGAATGATATAGCCAATTTGTGTGAGTTGGTGGGAGCGGATGTAAACATGGTGCGTAAAGGTATTGGTACGGATAGCCGTATTGGTAGTAAGTTCCTTTATCCAGGTTGTGGATATGGTGGGTCCTGTTTTCCGAAAGATGTGAAAGCTTTAATTAAGACAGCTGCAAAAAATAGATATGAGATGCGTGTACTAAATGCTGTGGAAGCTGTAAACGAAAGTCAAAAGAACATTTTGTTTGAGAAGTTCAAAAAATATTTTGACGGAGATATTAAAGGTAAAAAAGTTGCTGTTTGGGGGCTTGCTTTCAAACCTGGGACAGATGATATGCGTGAGGCATCGGCATTGGTATTGATTGATAGTTTATTGAAAGCAGGTTGTGAAGTTTGTGCTTATGATCCGGTGGCAATGAATGAATGTAAAAGGCGCATTGGTGACGTGATTTCTTATGGTAAGAATATGTATGACACAGTGATTGATGCGGATGCGATATTTCATGTGACTGAATGGAAAGAGTTTCGTATGCCCAGTTGGGGAGTGATAAGGAAAGCGATGAAAGAAAATCCGGTATTGATAGACGGAAGAAATGTGTTCTGCGCTTCAGAACTGGAAGGAATTGATTATTTGAAGATAGGGTAATTCTTATGATAGAAAGGTTGGTATCTGTAATAATGCCATCGTATAATGCTTCACGTTTTATTGCTGAAAGTATTAATTCTGTATTATTACAGACATATTCGCATTGGGAGTTATTAATAGTAGATGACTGCTCGAAGGATAATTCGGTAGAGGTAATACAGAAGTTTACTGATATAGACAGCAGAGTGAAGCTGTTCCAATTGAAAGAAAATGTTGGTGCAGCGGCTGCCCGCAATATTGCAATAGAACATGCCCAAGGAAGGTATATTGCTTTTTTAGACAGTGATGATGTTTGGAATGAGAATAAACTGAGAATACAATTGTCCTTTATGGAACAAAATTCTTATGCTTTTACATTTTCTAACTATTATGTGATGGAAGAAGATGGTCAAAAAACAGGAAATATTGTCAGAATTCCTGCTTCTTTAACTTATCATCAATACTTACGAAATACAATTATAGGTTGTCTGACGGTAATAATTGACAAAAAACAGATAGGCGATTTCAAGATGCCTTTGATAAAGAGTAGTCATGATATGGCTCTATGGCTGTTGATTATGAAGCGGGGATTTATGGCGTATGGGTTGAAAGAGGTCTTAGCTGGTTATCGTTTGGTTTCCACTTCCAATACTGCAAAAAAGTGGAAAGCTGCGAAAGATGTTTGGAAAGTATATCGAAAGATTGAAGGTTTATCTGTAGTGTATGCTGCCTATTGTTTTTGTGGGTATGTATTGCATGCGGTATTAAAAAGATTTTGAGTCATGGATACTATACGTAAAGAAACTCTTTTTTCATGGATATGGAGGAAAATTCATAAGGATAATTTACCCCCCCCCCTATTATTGTTACTATTCTTTACTTATAATCGTCTCAAAACCTATAAGAAAATGGTTTTCTGCTGTATTGATACCAACTATTCCATTTTCGAATCTAAGAGTACAGTGCTATAGATGGTGTGGCTACAAGATAGGTAAAAATACCTTTATAGGAATGCGCTGCTATTTGGATGACATGTGTTATGATATGATTGAAATAGGGAATAATGTGACTATTTCTTATGGCGTTTTCTTTGCCTGTCATGGTCGAAAACAAGGACATAACAAGTTGTTTATAAAAGATGGTGCTTACATCGGAATGAATAGTTCTATAGTTGCCCGTAGTAGTGAGGGAGTAGTGATTGGAGAAAATGCAGTAGTAGGAGCCTGTAGCTTGGTAAATAAATCTGTTGCAGATAATTCTGTGGTGGTTGGTGTTCCAGCCAGAGAAATAAGTAAAATCACATAAATAAATGTTTTTTAAATCCGTCTTTGACCGTGTAGGGGCTCTCTTCGGCCTGATCTTTCTATGTCCTGTTTTATTGGCCGTTGGTGCTTTAATCTGTATTAGAATGCCGGGAGGTTCTGTTGTCTTCAAGCAGAAGCGTGTAGGACAACACGGGCGACTATTTACGATGTATAAATTCCGTTCTATGACTATAAGCCATTCGGGAAGTTCTGTTTCCGTGAAAGGGGAGAGTCGTATCACTCCTTTAGGAGCAAAATTGCGGAAATATAAATTGGATGAATTGCCTGAATTGTGGAATGTGTTAATAGGGGATATGAGCTTTGTCGGTCCTCGTCCGGATGTACCGGGATATGCAGATAAATTAGAAGGTGAAAATAGAAGGGTGCTATTGTTAAAACCAGGTATCACTGGACCTGCGAGTTTGAAATACCGAAATGAAGAAGAATTATTAGCACAACAGGAAGATCCTCAAAAATACAATGACGAGGTACTGTTTCCTAATAAAGTGAGAATTAATATAGAATATTTGGATCACTGGTCTTTCTGGAATGACATTAAAATCATTATTTATACACTACTTGGAAAAGATTTGTAATATCATAAAATGGTTATTTGTGCCTTATTATCTATGGCGTAAATAACCTTTCTTTTTTATACTCTTACTTTTCTATTTATCGTTTTCTTTTTAATCATATAATTAATGGACAAGAGAATTTATCTTTGCCTCGCTCACATGAGCGGCAAGGAGCAGGCTTTTATAAAGGAAGCTTTTGATACGAATTGGGTTGTTCCTTTGGGGCCCAACGTAAATGCTTTTGAAAAATCTTTGGAAGATTTTTTAATTGACAATGATAGGAAGTATGTGGTTGCTTTGTCAGCAGGTACGGCAGCCATCCATTTGGGATTAATCCAGCTTGGGGTTGGAACCGGCGACGAGGTGATCTGCCAGTCGTTTACATTCTGTGCGTCAGCCAATCCTGTAACTTATCAGGGAGCTAAACCTGTGTTTATCGACAGTGAAGAGGATACCTGGAATATGGATCCTGTTCTGTTGGAAGAAGCTATTAAGGATAGAATCGCCAAGATAGGCAAGAAGCCTAAAGCCATTCTTCCCGTTCATCTTTACGGTATGCCTGCTAAGATTGATGAGATTTGTGCGATAGCCGCTAAATATGATATTCCTGTGTTGGAGGATGCAGCAGAAGCTTTAGGCTCCGAGTTCAAGGGACAGAAGTGCGGTACTTTCGGTACGTTCGGTGTCCTGTCTTTCAACGGTAATAAGATGATCACTACTTCGGGCGGTGGCGCTTTGATCGTTCCTGATGAGAGCACCAAGAAGCAGACTATGTTTTATGCTACGCAGGCTCGTGAACCTTTCCCTCATTACCAGCATGAAAAGA
>ERZ826016.1065-NODE-1065-length-28235-cov-5.789851_pt1 | contig 28235 bp, 37 predicted proteins | sample MGYA00519872_ERZ826016 | MGnify/ENA primary metagenome ERZ826016 (study PRJEB31778, sample SAMEA3449218) | human gut metagenome | biome: human gut; feature: human-associated habitat; material: faeces | place: United Kingdom | collected 2010/2012 ... | reverse complement strand
TTGCTACTTTCCATTCTTCTTTGGAGAAGAAGGAAAGTAGCGACCATGGAGCTCGTACTCCTAAAATGGAACCATCCGTAAATTTCGGACACGTACGGAATCGAAGTGTGGGGTCCGCTCCCCCATGAGAGGAAACGCGTCCTGTCCCCGCCCGGCGCGGTCCGGGGAAATTGGGTATAATAGATACAAAGAAAAAGGAGGACTTTCCCATGGCTTTCGGTCTGGCGCTCCCGTTTGCGCACCGGCTGGACGCGCTCACGGCGGCGCTGAAGGCCTTCGAATCGGAGGACGCGTTCCTCGCTTCCGCCCGCGCGGGCGGCCATTCGGTGCGGGCGGACTACTCGTTCTGGCTGTACCACCGCACGGTGTCGGCATTCATCGCGCTCTGGCTCATCCTGCGGGACAATTTCGCCTCCGGCCGCATCGGCGAGACGAGCCTCGCCTACGGGCTCCTGCGGCACATGCTGGAAAATTACGCCGACCTGTACAACGGCTGGGCCACGAAGGGGCTGTCGTACTGGTACTGGAAATACCTGTCGGACCTCTCCGCCGGACGGACGGACGAGGCGGAAGCGTCGTTTGCCCGGCTCCGGGCGGCGCTGCCCCGGTGGGCGGAGCACCGGGACCGGGCGGGCCGCCTCCATCGGGCGGACCGGCTCACGCGGTACGTTATGATGGCCCCGCTGCCCGGGAGCCTTTCGTCGTCGCTCCCGCAGCTCGCCCCGTTCCACAGGCGCATCCGCGCGCTGGACCGCCGGGCGAGCGCCGCGTTCCACAGCAATTCCCCGGATTTCCTCCGGGACGTGCCCCGCTGCCACGAGGAGCTCTTCCTCTCCATGCACCTCGTCCTCGCGTCGTCGCTGGCCATCGTCACGGCGGTGTACCGCAATCCCTGGAGCTACGACCTCTCCCATCAGGTGTGGCCGCCGCTTCTCGCGAATCTCCGGGACCTCTCGGAGGGGCGGGCCTTCACGAAATAAAAAAGAGTCTGTGCCGAAATGATGCACAGGCTCTTTTTTGCGCTTATTTTTCCCACGCGCCCTTCTCGCCGGTCTCCTCCACATGGTACCACGCCGCGTAGAGCGCGGGTACGAAGAGGAGCCCCAGCGGGGTCGCCACGGCGAGGCCGCCGATGAACGCCGCCGACATGGGCGACCAGAAGGGATTCGGCAGGAGGGGGATCATCCCCAGCACTTCCGCGAAGGAGGTGAGCATGATCGGCCGGAAGCGGAGCACCGCCGAGTCGATCACCGCCCGGTACGGGGAGAGCCCTTCGTCCAGATGCTGCCGGATCTGGTCGAGGAGGATGATGCTGTTCCGGATGACCATGCCCATGATGGCCAGCATGCCGATGATGGCCACGAAGCCGAGTGGCTCGCCCGTTGCGGCGAGCGTGAGGAAGCACCCGATGAGGCCGAGCGGCCCGGACACCGCCGCGATGACCATGGGCCGCAGCTGTTTCAGTTCGAAGATGAGGATGGCCAGCACCACGAAGACCACCGCGGGCACCGGCGCGAGGATCTGGGCGAGGGAGTCTTCGCTCTTCTCGAGGGTGCCGTCCGTCTCGAGGGTGTATCCCGCGGGGAGCTGCTCCCGGAATTCTTTCAGGGTGTGCTCGTACAGGTCGCGCGTGACGGAGTCGGACTTGCCGCCGTTCGCCGTGTCCGCGCGGAGCGTCACGCACGGGAAGGCGTCCCGCCGCCAGATGGTGGGGATCTCGCTGTCGTAGGAAATGTCCGCGATGTCCCCGAGGGGCACATACCGCCCGCTGCCCGCCCGGATGGGGAGCGACGCGAGGCCCGCGAGCTGCTCTTCCGGCGCGCCTTCGAGGCGGAAGGTGACCGGCACGAGCTGGTCGCCCTGGTAGGATTCGGCGATCGTATAGCCGGAGAGCTTCGCGTACAGGTCCTGCGACACGGCGTAGTTGTCGATGCCGAGGGCGCGCACTTTGTCCTGGTCGATGGCGAGGCGCACCGCGGGCGTCGTCTCCGGCCAGTTCAGGCTCGCGTTCGCTACCTGCGGATGCCGCTCCATGAGGGCGAGCGCTTCTTTCGCGAGAGCCGCGGTCTTCTCCGCGTCCGGCCCGCGGAGGCGGAGCATCACCGGGTATTCCGCCGGCGGCCCGGTGGTGATGAAGCGCACGTGGGCCCGCGCCTCGGGGTACTCCTCGGCGATCATCGCCGTGAGCTCGTCCCGCAGGGCGTCCCGGCTCTCCGTGCTGTCCGCGGTGAGGATCATCTGCCCGTGGCCGTCCTCCGGCGGGAGCGGGTCGAAGAGGAGGATGAACCGCGGCGCGGAGTCGCCGATGTACGTGGCGAAGGACGCTACCCGCGGGTCGCCGTAGAGATGGTCCTCGATGCCGCTCATGACGCGCTTCGTGTCTTTGATGGACGCGCCGCCCGCCAGATTCACGTCGAGAATGAGCTCCGGCCGCACGGACGGCGGGAAGAATTCCTGATGGATGAAAGGATACGTGCCGAGCGCCGCCGCAAAGAGGGCGAGCGTCCCCGCGACGACGGATTTCCGGTAATGCACCGCCCCGCGGATGGCCCGGTAGAAAAAGGCGTAGGCCTTCTCGTGGAGAGCGTGCTTCCAGGCGGGAGTCTTCCCGATGCGGATGAGCTGGTAGCCCAGCACGGGGGAGACGAAGATGGACGCGATCCACGAGAGCACGAGCGTCCCCGCAATGACCCAGAAGAGGGAATTCGTGTACTCCGCGGTCTGCCCCTCGGCGAGCGCCACCGGCAGGAATCCCGCCGCGGTGATGAGCGTCCCCGCCAGCATGGGCAGCGCGCACGCTTTATACGCGCCTTCCGCCGCTTCCATGCGGCCCGCCCCTTCCTCGAGCTTCACCTGCATCATCTCGATGACGATGATGGCGTCGTCCACGAGGAGGCCGAGCGATACGATGAGCGAGCCCAGCGACACGATATGGAGGTCGATGCCTTTCCACGCCATGAAGAGGAACGCCGCGCACACCACCACGGGCACGCACAGCGCGAGCACGAGCCCGCTCCGGAGCCCCAGCGAGAAGAAGCTCACCGCCATGACGATGACCAGCGCCTCCAGGAGCGCCCCGGTGAATTCACGGATGGAGTTGTTCACCACCTTCGGCTGGTCCGCCACGAGCTCCACCGAGAGCCCTGCCGGGAAGGACTGCTGCATTTCCGCAGCCGCCGCGGAGAGCGCCTCCCCGAGCTTCAGATTGTCCCCGCCGGGCACCATGGACACCGCCACGCCCACGGCGGGCTTGCCGTTGAAAACCATGAGCGCCGTCTCCGGGTCCGCGTAGTCCTGCCACACCTCGGCCACGTCGCCCAGACGGAACGACCGGTCCCCCGCGTGGATGGGGATGGCCCGGAGCGCGTCCGCCGCGGGGAGGAGCCCCGTCACGCGCACCGCCACGTTCCGCGCGTCCGTGCGGATCACGCCGGAGGGCGTCATGAGCCCCTGCTGCCGGATGAGCTGGAACACGTCCGACGGGCTCATGCCGAAAGAGGCCAGCTTATTCTGGTCCATTTCCACATAGAGCGTCTGCTCCTGCACGCCCAGGAGCTCCACTTTCTGCACGTCCTCGATGCGGAGCATCCGCTGCCGCAGCGCTTCCGCGTATTTCCTCTTCTCCTCGTAGGAGAAGCCCTCGCCCGTGACGGCGTAGATCGAGCCGTACACGTCGTCGAAGCGGTCGTTGATGACCGGGCCCACGACGCCCGCGGGGAGCGTCCCCCACACGTCGGACACCATGTTCCGCACCTCGTGCCACCGGGTCTGCACCTCGCCGGCGGGCACGCTGTCCTTGAGATTCACATAAATGATGGTCTTCCCGTCGTGGGTGAAGGATTTGATGTAGTCCAGCCCGCGCGTGTCCTGGAGCTTCTTCTCCAGCGGGTCCGCCACCTGCGCGGCGATCTCCTCCGCGGTCGCGCCCGGCCAGGCGGCGGTCACCACCATCTGGCGGATGGTGAAACTCGGGTCCTCGCTCCGCCCCAGATGGAAGTACGACCAGATGCCGCCGATGAGGATAGAGAGAATGAAGAAATACACGATCTGCCGGTGGCGGATGGCCCATTCCGCCAGATTCAGGCCTTTCATGTCCGTACCTCTTCTCCTTCATGGAGGCGCTGCGCCCCCGCGGTGATCACCACGTCCCCCGCGGAGAGCCCGCCGGTGATCTCCACCGTGTCCTTCCCGTACGCGCCGGCCGTCACGGGGACGAGCGCCGCCCGGCCGTCACGGACCACCCACACCGCCGGCGCGGACGCGTCCCCCGCCATGGCCGAGAGCGGCACCGTCACCGCGTCCGCCCTAGGCGCGTCGAACGCCGCTTCCGCCGTCATGCCGAGGGCCACGGTCTCCGGCGGGTCGGCGAGCGCCACTTTCACATCGTACGTACCGGTGGCCGTGTCCGGCGAGGCCGCCTTCTCGCGCACCGTCCCCGCCACGGTCACGCCCGGCAGGGCCCAGAAGGTCACCGTGCACGGCGCGCCCACCGGGTACTGGCCGTACTGTTTCTCCGTGAAGGAAATGTACACGTCGAGGCTCGAGTCGTCCACGATGAGCGCCACCGGGGTGCCCGCCGCCACTACCTGCCCCACCTCGCACATGGTGGAGCCGATGACGCCGTCCCGGTCCGCGGTGAGCGTGGTGAAAGACAGATTGTTCTCCGCCCGGGCGAGCGCCGCCCGCGCCTGCGCCAGCTGGGCCGACGCCAGCTTGTACTGGTTCTCCGTCTGGTCCATGGCGAGGTCCGAGATGGCGTGCACCTCGTGGAGCGACCGGTACCGCGCGAGAGTGGACGAGGCCAGCTCGAGCTGCGCCTCCGCGGAGATGACCGCGCTCTGCGCCGCCGCGGCCTGCTCCTCCGCGTCGCGGGAGTCTACCCGGAAGAGCGCCTGCCCGGCGGACACCCGGTCTCCCGCCGCCACATACCGCGCGGTGATGCGCCCGCCCACCTGGAACGCGATGGGCGATTCGAACGCGCCGTGCACCGTCCCGGAGAAGGTGCGCTTCGCCGCGGCCGTTTCCGCCCCGACGGTCATGGTCTTCACGATGGGGGCCGCTTCCGCCGCCTCCGCCTGTTTCGCGCCGCAGCCGCACACCGTGAGGCTCACCCCGATGAGCGCCGCCGCAGCCGCCGTCCTGATCCTATGCATTGTCCTTCCCGCTCCTTTCCGCAGGCTCCCGCAGGACGCCCCGCTCAAAGATCCGCCACGCTTCCTCCAGAAATTCCTCCGCCCGGAGCGGCCGGCCGGGCGACACGTCCCCGTGGATGCCCGACGACTGGAAGAAGAAAAGCACCATCCCCGCCCAGGCGAGGCACGCCTCCTCCGCGCGGAGATCCGGCCGGAACCGCCCCGACGCGACGCCCTCCGCCACGGCGCGGTGCATGATGTCCATGAGGATCGCGAGGCGCTCCCGCACGAAATCGTGGAACACTTCCGTCCCGGCGAGGAATTCCCGGAAGAGGAGCCGCAGCACCGCGGGCCGCTCCTCGCCGAACCGGCACAGGAAGACCCCGTACAGGTGGAGGATGCCCTCCGGCGACGGGCGCTCCCGCGCCACGGTCTCGGCGAACTCGGTGATGCGCTCGGTCCCCCGGTACAGGATGTCCCGGTACAGCGCCGCCTTCCCGCCGAAATGGTACGAAATGGCCGCGCTGTTCACCTGCGCCGCCTCCGCCAGGTCGCGGATGGACACGCGCTCGTAGCCCTCCTCGGCGAAGAGCCGGAGCCCCGCCCGGCGGATGCGCTCCTTCACGTCGTCCGGCCCGGCCTCCTCCGGGAAGATCGTCCCGTAGAGCTGCGCCTTGCTCCCGAAATAATAGGCCACTGCCGACGGACTCGCTCCCGCCGCCCGGGCGATGGCCCGCAGGGACGTCCGCCGGTACCCCCGCTCGCGGAACAGCGCCTCCGCCGCCGCGAGGATCTGCTCTTTCTTCTCCACGGCGCGCCTCCTCTCTATATGATTCAATCAAATGATTAGACCGTTCGATTCATCTTCATTGTAGCATAGAAAAAACGCGGCCGCAGGCCGCGCCTTTCCTGAAAATTTTTATACCAGCTCCCGGAGATAGCGCCCGGTGACGCTCTCCGGCGACCGGGCCACCGCGGCGGGCGTGCCCGCGCAGACGATGCGCCCGCCTTTCTCCCCGCCGCCGGGCCCCATGTCCACCACGTAGTCCGCGTTCGCGATCATATCCAGATCGTGCTCGATGACGATGACCGTGGCCCCGCTCTCGATGAGCGACTGGAAAATGCCGATGAGCACCCGCACGTCCAGCGGATGGAGCCCGATGGTGGGCTCGTCGAAGACAAAGACCGTGTCCTCCTGCGGCCTCCCCATCTCCGCGGCGAGTTTGAGCCGCTGGGCTTCCCCGCCGGATAGGGCCGGCGTCGCCTCGGCGAGCGTGAGGTACCCCAGCCCCAGCCGGGAGAGCGCCGCCAGCTTTTCCCGCACCTTCGCCACGTCCTTCGTCTGCTCGAGGGCCTGATCCACCGTGAGCGCGAGCAGGTCCGGCAGGGCGAACGACCCGGCCGGGTCCGCCCCCTTCGGCGCGCGGCGCACCGCCTCCGCATCCTTCCCGTAACGCGAGCCGCCGCACGACGGGCACGGCACGGACACGTCCGGCAGGAACTGCACGTCCATGGTGATCTGCCCCGTGCCGTCGCACACCGGGCACCGGAGCCGCCCTGTATTGTACGAGAAATCCCCGGCCTTCCAGCCCTTCTCCTTCGCTGCGGGGAGCGCCGCGTACACCCGGCGCAGATCGTCCAGCACGCCGCTGTACGTGGCCACCGTGGAGCGCACGTTCGTCCCGATGGGCGCGGCGTCGATGAGGCACACCCGCCGGATGCCCGCCGCCTCGACGGACCGCACATGAGCGGGCAGCGCCCCGCCGGACGTGGCCGCCGCGAGCGCCGGCACGAGGCTCTCGAGGATGAGCGTCGTCTTGCCCGAGCCGGACACGCCCGTCACCGCCGTGAGCCGCCCTTTCGGAACGGCCAGATTCAGCGCGTGCACCGTGTGGAGCGGCCCCGTGCTCATTCGGATCGTCCCGCGGACGAAGAGCTCCTCCTCCGCCGCCGGCTGCCGCACGTGCACGGTCTCCTTCCCGGAGAGGAAGGGCCCCACGAGAGACTGGGGCGCCTTTTCCGCCCCCGCGACCGGCCCTTCATAGAGCAGGCGGCCGCCGCCCGCGCCGGCGCCCGGCCCCATCTCGATGAGCCAGTCCGCCGCGCGGAGCACCCGCACGTCGTGGTCCACCAGCACCACCGAATTGCCCTGCGCCGTCAGGTCCCGCACCATGCCGAGCAGGCCGTCCACATTCGCCGGATGGAGCCCGATGGACGGCTCGTCCAGCACATAGAGCACGCCCGTCGTACGGTTCCGCACCGCCCGGGCGAGCTGCACCCGCTGCCGCTCCCCCGTGGAGAGCGTCGGCCCCGACCGGTCCAGCGTGAGATAGCCCAGCCCCAGCTCGAGGAGCCGCGCCGCCGTGTGGAGGAACTGCCCGGCGATGCTCTCCGCCATGTCCCGCAGCACCGGCGGCATTTCGTCCGGCACCGCCGCCACCCACGGCACGAGGTCGTCCAGCGTCATGGCGCACGCCTCGGGGAGCGTGAGCCCGCGGAGCTTCGTGGAGCGCGCCCGTTCGCAGAGCCGCGTGCCGCCGCAGTCCGGGCACACGCCCTGCTTCAGGAACCGCTCCACCCGCTTCATGCCCTTCTCGTCCTTCACCTTCGAGAGGGCATTCTCCACCGTGCGCACCGCGCTGAAATAGGTGAAATCCAGCTCCGCCGCATCGTTGCTTCCTTTCGGGTGGTAGAAGATGTGCTTCTTCACCGCCGGCCCGTGGAAGACGATGTCCCGCTCCGCCGGCGTCAGCTCCGAGAACGGCACGTCCGTCCGCACGCCCATGGCGCGGCACACGTCCGTCATGAGCGACCACATGAGCGATTTCCACGGCGCGACCGCCCCCTCGTCGATGGTGAGCGACTCGTCCGGCACGAGCGACGCCTCATCCACCGTGCGCACCACGCCCGTGCCGCCGCAGGTCCGGCAGGCCCCCTCGCTGTTGAACGAAAAACTCTCCGCACTCGGCCCCTCGAAAGACGCGCCGCATACCGGGCACACGAGAGGCTTCATGGCCGCCACGTCCGGCGTGGGCGGGAGATAATGCCCGTTCGGGCAGCGGTGGCTCCCGAGGCGCGAGTACATAAGGCGCAGGCTGTTCAGGAGCTCCGTCGCCGTGCCGAAGGTGCTCCGGATGCCCGGCACCGCCGGCCGCTGATGGAGCGCCAGCGCCGCCGGCACATGGTCGATGCTGTCCACCTTCGCCTCCGCCGCCTGCGTCAGCCGCCGCCGCGTATACGCCGACAGCGCCTCCAGATACCGCCGCGACCCCTCCGCGTAGAGCACGCCGAGCGCCAGCGACGACTTCCCCGAGCCGGACACCCCGGCGATGCCCACCAGCTTCCCCAGCGGGATGTCGATATCCAGATGCTTCAGATTATGCACCCGCGCGCCCCGCACCTCGATGCACGACGGCGCGCCCGTCCTTACCTCGTCTCCCACGATCGTCCCTCCTTTTCTGTTTCTCTCTGTCTGTATTGTATCACCGCCGCCGGACGCTCACGGGACAGCTTATATATGATGAGAAAATTTCTGCGCAGGCGATGCGGAAGGATTTCTCTCTTCCTGCTTCCGGGCACGCAAAAAGCGCCCGCTGCGTTCGCAGGACAGGCGCTTTTGCGAGGGCTCTTTATCCTTTCTGTGCGGCCGGGCGGAGGAGGCGCCAGAGGCGAACGGGCCAGGTGCGCATGGGATAGTTTTCAAAGAAGAGGAAGATGATGGGGATGACGAGGAGGGTGAAGACGGTGGAGGTGAGGAGGCCGCCGATGATGACCCAGGACATGGAGCTCCGCGTCTCGGAGCCGGCGGTGACGGCGAGCGCCGTGGGGAGCATGCCCACGATCATGGTGAAGGTGGTCATGAGGATCGGGCGGAGACGCTCGCGGCCCGCTTCCATGACGGCGTCTTTCGCGCTCATGCCGTGCTGGTGCATGAGGGTGAGAGTGTAGTCGAGGAGGAGGGTGCCGTTTTTCGCGACGACGCCGTCCATGACGATGATGCCGATCATGGAGTAGAGGTTGATGGTCTGGTTCATGAGGAAGAGGAAGAGGAGCGACCCGATGAGCCCGAAGGGCAGGGAGAACATGCGGATGAAGGAGGTCTTCGCCGATTCATAGAGGACGGAAAGGATCATGTACACGAGGAGCATGCCCATGAGGAGCGCCGACAGGAGTTCCACGAAGGTCTCGGTCATGCTGTCCGCCTGTCCGGAGAAGCGGAAAGTGACGGACGGCGGCAGGTCCATGGCCTGTAGGTCGCGGGTGACGTCCTGGATGATGTTGTTCAGGGGCCGGTCGGAGGGGTTGCCGCCGATGGTGATGGTGCGCTGCTTGTCCGTGCGGTTGATGGTGATGGGGCCGAGGTCGTCCCGGATCTCCGCCACGTCGGACACGTGCACGGTGCCTTCGTCGCTCCGGAGCGGGATGGCGGCGATGTCGGATTTCTTATAGGATTCGCCGTCCCGGAAATAGACGTTGATGTCGGTGTCGTTGCCGTCGTTCAGCGGGTCGTTCGGGAGGACGCCCGCGTCGGCGCCGCTGATGGCGGAGGAGAAGGTGTCGTAGAGCTCGCCCACGGAGACGCCGTAGTGTTTCAGTTTCTCCCGGTCGGGGATGAGGGAGAGCTCGGGCAGGCCTTCCTGATAGGTGCTGTTGATGTCGGTGAGGCCGTAGTCCCCGTTTTTCAGCATGTCCTGCACTTCGATGGAGGCGGCGATGAGTTCTTCCATGTTGTTGCCGCGCAGCTCGAGGCGGAAAGCGCCGCCGCCGAGGCCGAGCCCGCCGCCGGAGGTGCCGGAGACGGAGGCTTGGTCTTCGCGGATGCGCACGTCCCCGTCTTTCACGTTCTGCGCGACCCAGGCGCGCATTTCATTGGTGATGTCCCAGATGGAGCGGTCCCGGTCCTGCCGGTCCGCGAGAGACACGCGGATGCGGCCGGAGTTGACGCCGTTCCCGCCGCCGGCCATGGCCATGTAGGTCTCCACTTCGGGGACCTGGGCGAGGTGGGCTTCGAGCTGCCGCGCCACGGCGTCGGTGCGCTCGATGGAGGCGTCGGTGGGGAGCTGCATCTGCACGTTGAAGCCGCTCTCGTCGGTCTTCGGCATGTATTCGGTGCCGATGAGACCGAGGGGCACGAGCCCTACCATGACGGCGAGCGCGACGGTGACGCCGACGAAGAGTTTCTTCTGGTGGCGGAAGCTCCACCGCAGGGCGAGGGTGTATTCATCCTGCGCTTTCCGCTCCCACCGGTCGATGGTGCGCCACAGTTTCCGGTCGGGAATATGGAGGCCGCCCCGGAAGAAGCGGGACGCGAGCATGGGCGTCAGGGTGAAGGAAATGAAGAGGGAAAAGAGCGACGCAAAGACGATGGTGAGGCCGAACTGCTTGAAGAACTGGCCGGTCATGCTGTCCATGAAAGCGATGGGCAGGAAAACCACCACGTCGCAGAGGGTGATGGCGATGGCGGCCATGCCGATCTCCATGCGCCCCTGGACGGCGGCTTCCTGCGGGTCTTCGCCCTGCGAGAGGTGCCGGTGGATATTTTCGATGACGACGATGGAGTCGTCCACAAGGATGCCGATGCACAGGGTCATGCCCATGAGGGACATCATGTTGAAGGTGAAGCCCGAGATGTACATGGCGAAGAAGGTGGAGATGAGGGAGGTCGGGATGGCGACGATGACCGCCGCTGTGGAGCGCCAGCCCCGCAGGAAGAGGAAAAGCACCATGCCGGTGGTGAAAAGCCCTTCGATGAGAGTGCCAAGGGTGCTGTGGAGGGCGGTGCGCACGTAGTCCGCGGAATCGCTCACCACGACGAACTGGTAGTCCGGGTACTCCTGCTTCATGGTCTCGAGGATCTCCATGACGTTGTCCGCGGTAGAGACGAGGTTTGCTTCACTGTTCTTGTAGATGGAGATACCGATGGCGTCCTGCCCGTTAATGCGGGCGTAGCGGGAGACTTTCGCGTCCTGCCGCACCACGTCGCCCACGGCGGTGAGGGGGATCTCCGCGCCGGAGGGCGTGGTGAGGTGGATTTTCTTGATGTCGTCCACGTCCTCATACTGCGCGTCCAGCCGGATCTGAGTCTGCCGCCGGTCGGTGTAGGAGGAGCCCGCCGGGGCGAGGCGGTTCTCCGCCCGCAGGGTGTCGATGATGTCCCGCATGGTGATGCCGTAGTAAGACAGTTTGTCCCGGTCCACCTTCACGGCGATTTCCTTGTCGCGGCCGCCGGAGAGCTCCACGTCGGACACGCCGGAGGCTTTGGTGAATTCGTTCGTGAACGTATTGTCCGCCATGGAGTACATCTCGTCCAGCGGATGGTTGGACATGATGGCCAGATCGATGATCGGCGCGGCGTCCATATCGCGCTTCTGCACCACCGGGTCGTCTGCGTCGTCCGGGAGGCTCCGGCGGATAGCGTTCACCTTCTGGAGGGCGTCGATGGCCGCGGCGTCCGCGTCGGCGTCGAAATTCAGCTCCAGCGTCACCCGGGAGCGGCCCGTGGTGGAGCGGGACGTGATGTGCTTCACGTCGGACACGGCGGAGAGCGCGTCTTCCACGGGCTTCGTGATCTGCTGCTCCACCGATTCCGCGTCGGCACCGTCATAGTTGACGCTCACCACCACGTAGGGTGTGTTGATATTCGGGTAGAGCTCCACGCCGATGCGCCAGTAGCTGTACAGGCCGAGCACGACGAAGAAGAGCACGATCATGAAGATCCCGATGGGATGCGTCACGGAGTAGTGCGTCAGGTTGAACTGCTTCATGCGCCGCCTCCGGCGGTGATCTCCGCTTCGATGCCGTCACGGAGCCGGGAAATATTCGTCACCGCCACCCGGTCTCCTTCGCGCACGCCGTCCAGAATCTCCATGGAATCGTCGTTGATGAGACCCAGCGTGACGTAGGCTTTCCGCGCCTTCCCCTCCTCGTCGATGAGGAAAACGTACTTCTTCCCGTTGTCGTCGCCCACCGCTTCTTTCGGCACGAAGAGCGTGTCTTCCCGCTGCACGGCGGTCACTTCCGTCCGGGCGAACATGCCGCCCAGGATCCGCCCGCCCCGGCTGTCCAGCGTGAGGCGCACCCGATAGGAATGGGTGGACGCATCCATGGAGGGGCTGATGTAGGTGATGCGCCCCTCGCAGGTCTCGCCGAGGGAGTCGATGGATACGGGGAGCGTCATGCCCAGCCGCAGGATGCCGATATCCTGCTCGGACACGTCGCAGTCCACGTAGAGGAGGCTGTTGTCCACCACGGTGAGGAGCTTCTGCCCTGCGGAGGCCCACTCCCCTTCTTCCGCCTGCCGGTAGCCGATGATGCCGTCCCGCGGCGCGGTGATGGTCATGTCGTCGCGCTGCTGCCGGAGCGCATCCACGGTGTACTGCGCCTGAAGGGACGCCGCTTCCTTCGCCGCCACCACGGCGGGCAGGTCGCCCATCTGCTGGTTCCGGAGGCTGTCCAGCACGGACTTCGCCTCCATCATGGCGCGGTACTTGTCGTCCCGCTCCTGCAGAGCCACCGCGTCCTGCTCGTACAGGGACTGATAGCGCTGGTACGTGGCGAGCGCGTTGTCGTAGTCGCTCTGGGCCTTCATGGCGTCCGCCCCGTACTGTGAGCGGCTCTCCACCGCTTCCGCCGCCGCCTGGTCGCTGCTCGCGCCGTTCTGCAGGATGGAAATATCGAGGTCGCGCACGTCCTGCTGGATGAGCACGTCCCCGGCCTTCACCCGGTCGCCCAGATCCACCGCCACGCGGGCGATGCGCCCGGCGTACTTCGGGGAGATGTCCACTTCCGCCTTCGGCACGGTCGAACCGGAAAGGACCACGCGCTTCATCATGTCCTGCCGGGCGAGCGTCTCCACCTGCACCGCAGGACGGACCGCCGCGGTCTTCGCGCTCTTCGTGGACGAATGGGTGTACCAGTACACGCCGCCCATGAGCACGAGTAGGATCACGGACCAAAGGATATATTTGAATCGCCGGCTCTGAAGCCATTCTCTATGCATACGATCACCGCCTGTACGGCCTGCCGCAGGAAAAGGGCCGCGCCCTATCCCCCGCAGGGTATTTGCCTTTATTATACCCTGATTTTCCCGCCATTTCGCCGGCCGCCCCGTCAAATCCCCATAAATCTTTCTTAAAGGAATCGTCTGCGCCGCCGGCCAAAGCCGCGCATCAAAAAAGCAGCCCCGAAAGGCTGCCTCCCCGACAGCCGATGCGAATGACGCCGCATCCGGCACGTCCCGGCCGGGCAGGTGCCCTGCCTGCGGCGGTTCACGACCCATGTACGCAAGGCGGAAAACGGGCACAAAAAAACCTTCCCGGAAAATCCGGAAAGGTTTTTCAGGCAGGTCACATCAGACCAGCTCGATGATGACGCGCAGTGCCGCGTCGCCCTTGCGGGGTTCAAGCTTCATGATGCGGGTGTAGCCGCCGTTGCGGGTTTCGTAGTTCTTCGCGATTTCGTCGAAGAGCTTCTTCGTTACGGTTTCATCCATCACGAAAGCGAGGACCTGCCGGCGTGCGTGCAGATCGCCGCGCTTCGCGAGAGTAATCATCTTTGCTGCGGAACGGGCCAGCTCTTTCGCCTTCGTTTCGGTGGTTTCGATGCGGCCATGTCTAAAGAGTTCAGTGGTCAGGCTGCGAAGCAGAGCTTTGCGGGCACCGCTGACTCTTCTCAATTTGCTGTGAACCATGTGTTTCCTCCTCATATCCTGTCAATCTCTGGGTTCCTTCAGATGAAGTCCAAGACCTTTGTACTGTTCCAGTTTGATCTTGATTTCATCGACGGATTTTTTCCCGAGATTGCGTACACGTGTCAATTCATCTTCCGTTTTGTCCGTGAGCTGGGCAATCATATTGATTTCCGCTCTCTTCAGGCAGTTGTATGCGCGGACCGACAGATCCAGTTCATCGATCGGCACCTGGCTCAGATCGATCGGATCTGCTCCGTCCCATTTGACGGCGGTTTCTTCAGCGGCCGGTTCTTCCGGCTGACTGACAGGAATCGGCGAAGACGCAAGCTGACGGAAGTTCTCAAAGCATCCGATGAGGATCGCTGCTGCTTTTGCAATCGCATCCGGCGCACTGATGGAGCCATCGGTCTCCAGATCAATGGTGAGCTTGTCGTAATTCATTTCATTGCCGACACGCGTATCAGTGACTTCGTAGTTGCATTTGATCACAGGAGAATAAATGGAATCAATCGGAATGACGCCGATGACGTCGTCGTCCTTTTTATTCTTCGTAAAGGGCACGTACCCATGGCCCTGGTCGATGGTGATCTCCATGCCGAGATGCGCACCGCTGTCCAGGTTGCAGAGCACCAGATCCTTGTTCAGCACGTCAATTTCAGACGGCAGCTTCAGATCTCCTGCACAGAAGGCTCCCTGCTCGGTGATATCCGCGCGCACCGTGATCGGGAATTCTGCTTCCGCATGAGCGATGAAACGGATCTTTTTCAGATTCAGGATGATGTCGGTCACATCTTCTCTGACTCCGGGGATGGTAGAGAATTCGTGGAGCACGCCGTCGATCTTGATGGACGTAATGGCTACGCCGTCAAGGGAGGAGAGCAGCACGCGTCTCAGGCTGTTGCCGAGGGTGATGCCGTAGCCTCTTTCGAGCGGCTCGCACTCAAATCTGCCGTGACGATCATTTTCATCCAGTGTCACTGTCTTAATCGTGAAGCTTCTGTTTTCGATCATCCGGATTTCCTCCTTTCGCGCTGATTGCGCCAAAATCATGCAAAAGAATCAATTATACTCTTCTGCGTTTCGGAGGACGGCAGCCATTGTGCGGAATCGGGGTGACGTCTTTGATGGAGCTGACTTCGATGCCAGCTGCCTGCAATGCACGGATAGCGGCTTCCCGGCCTGCGCCCGGACCTTTGACGAATACGTCGGCAGAACGCATTCCCTGGTCGATCGCCGCTTTGGCAGCCTGTTCAGCAGCCATCTGAGCGGCAAACGGGGTGCTCTTGCGGGAACCCTTAAATCCCAGTCCGCCTGCGGATGCCCAGGAAATCGTATTCCCGTTGGTATCCGTGATCGTCACGATCGTATTGTTGAATGTGGAACGAATATGAGCGGCGCCGGTTTCTACATGTTTCTTTTCTTTTCTCTTGGTTTTTGCTCTTACTGTAGCCATGTTATCCCTCCTTCAACATTATTTCTTGGTCGCAGTCTTCTTGCCTGCGATGGTTTTCTTCGGGCCCTTGCGGGTGCGCGCGTTGGTCTTCGTGCGCTGGCCGCGTACCGGCAGGCCTGCGCGATGACGGCGGCCTCTGTAGGAGCCGATTTCTACCAGTCTCTTAATGTTGAGGGATTCTTCTCTGCGAAGATCACCTTCGACTTTGTAATCTTCCAGTGCATTGCGGATCTTTGCAACGTCTTCTTCCGTCAGATCCCTGACTCTGACGTCCGGATTGATTCCGGTGGTTTCGAGAATTTTCTTGGAAAGAGTGAGGCCAATTCCATAAATATAAGTCAAGCCGATCTCAACGCGCTTATCACGGGGTAAGTCTACACCAGCTATACGTGCCATCTACTCTGAACCTCCTTTTAATTAACCTTGTCTCTGTTTATGTTTCGGATTTTCACAAATGACCATTACACGGCCTTTGCGCTTAATGATCTTGCATTTGTCGCACATCTTTTTGACAGACGGTCTGACCTTCATCTTGGTTCCTCCTTACTTATTTGAAACGATAGGTGATTCTGCCATGATCGAGGTCGTAGGCTGTCAGTTCCAGTGTGACCCGGTCTCCAGGCAGGATACGGATGAAATTCATACGCATTTTTCCGGAAATATGTGCCAGGACGATGTGTCCGTTTTCCAGTTTGACGCGGAACATGGCGTTCGGCAGTTTTTCCACTACCTTGCCTTCCACTTCAATGACGTCGTCTTTGCTCATGGGAGCCTCCTTCAGCTTGTGGTTTCGTGATGACAGAATCAGGACCGGAGTGTCAGGATTCTCGGGCCGTCTTTCGTGATGGCTACGGTATGTTCGATGTGCGCAGCCGGCTTGCCGTCCGCTGTGACAACGCCCCATCCGTCCCGAAGAGTCAGGATATCAGGGCTTCCCATCGTAATCATCGGTTCGATGCAGATCACCATGCCTTCTTCCAGGCGGGGTCCGTGTCCCGGCGTACCGTAGTTCGGCACTTCCGGATCTTCATGCATATCGGTGCCAATCCCATGTCCTACATATTCCCGCAGCACGCCGTACCCGTAGGGTTTGACGGTCTTCTCCACTGCGTATCCGATATCGCCTACATGGTTCCCAGGCACAGCCTGTTTTATACCGGCAAAAAGAGCCTGTTCAGTCACTTCGATAAGCTGAAGATTCTTCTTATTCGTATGACCGACAGGAATGGTAATGCAGGAATCACCCATGTAACCATTCAATTCTACCACAAGATCGATGGAAATGATATCTCCCTTGCGAAGAATTTTTTTTGCCGAGGGAATGCCGTGGACGACCATATCGTTCACAGAGGTACAGAGAGAGGCGGGGTACCCCTCGTAGCCTTTGCAGCTGGGGATACCGCCGTTGCTCCTGATGTACTCTTCCGCAATACGGTCCAGTTCGAGTGTCGAGATGCCCGGTCTGACAGTCTTCTCGAGAAGCGAGAGCGTGTCGGCTGTCAGTTTCGACGCGAGCGCGATTTTCTCTATTTCTTCTGGGGTCCGTATGGTAATCATTTTGCTGCCTTCTTCAGTGCCGCTTCGATCTGATCATGGACGTCTTCCATGGACTGGTTGCCGTCGATGTCATAGAGGCAGCCGCTCGCCCGGTAGTAATCGATGAGCGGCTTCGTGGACGTCTCGTAGACGGCCAGCCGCTGGCTGACGGTCTCCGCCTTGTCGTCGTCTCTCTGATAGAGCTCGCCGCCGCAGTTGTCGCAGACGCCTGCCACTTTCGGCGGGCGGAATTCCTTGTGGAAGGACGCGCCGCATTTGCGGCATACGAAGCGTCCGCTGATCCGCTTCACAAGGTCGTCCTTGTCTGCGGAGATATTGAGGACGGCCGTCAGGGTGATGCCCATGTCGTGAAGGATGGCGTCCAGCGCCGCGGCCTGTGCGGTCGTGCGCGGGAATCCGTCGAGGATCCACCCTTTCTTGCAGTCGTCCTGCGCCAGTCTTTCTTTGACGATGCCTACCGTGACGCTGTCAGGAACGAGCGCCCCCTTGTCCATGTAGCTTTTGGCTTCTTTGCCCAGAGCTGTGCCTGATTTGACCGCTGCGCGGAACATGTCTCCGGTGGAAATCTGCGGGATGCCGTATTCACTGATCAGACGTTCCGCCTGGGTGCCTTTGCCGGCGCCGGGCGGTCCCATTAACAAGATATACATATCCCTAACTCCTTATTTGATAAAGCCCTGATAATGACGATTTACCATAAGCGACTGCGCCTGTCTCATCGTGTCGAGTGCGACCCCGACAATGATGAGGAGGGCGGTGCCGCCGAAATACACGCCCTGGATGCCGGTCAGGTTTCCGATGAAGTTCGGAAGGATCGCGATGACCGCCAGGAAGATGGCCCCGGACAGGGTGATCCTCGTGAGGACTTTGTCCACATAGGTCATGGTCGGCTTGCCCGGACGGATGCCGGGGATGAACCCGCCGTATTTCTTCATGTTGTCAGCCAGGTCCTGCACGTTCACAGTGATGGCGGTGTAGAAATAGGTAAATACCACGATCAGGAACGCATAGCAGATGGTGTTTGCCCAGGTGCCCCAGCTGAAGAAGTTCGCCACGGCCTGGATCCACTCGACGTGAATGAACTGGGCCAGAGTGACGGGCATCATCAGGATGGACGATGCGAAGATGATCGGGATGACGCCGGCCTGATTGACTTTCAGAGGCAGGAAGCTGTTGTGGCCTCCGTACATCTTGCGGCCGATGACGCGCTTCGCATACTGGATCGGGATGCGGCGCTGACCTTCATTGACTTCGATGACCACAGCGATCATGACGAGGGCAATGACGAGGAAAAGCAGGCACTGGAAGGGGCTGATCGTACCCACTTTCAGATATTCGATGATCGTATTCACCGCATCGGGGAAACGGGCCACGATGCCGGCGAAGATGATCAGGGAGATGCCGTTGCCGATGCCTTTCTCAGTGATCTGTTCGCCGATCCACATGAGGAGGCAGGTGCCGGCAGTCAGCACGATGCAGATAAAGAGCACGTAGAACCAGCTGTTGTCCACGAGGGCATTGTTGATGCGGAGGCCGTATGCCATGCCGAAGGCCTGGATGAAGCCGAGGAACACCGTGCCGTAGCGGGTCACTTTCTGGATCTTCTTGTACCCTTCCTGTCCGTCTTTTCGCCATTCTTCGAACGTGGGGACGACGGCGGTCAGGAGCTGCATGATAATGGAGGCGTTGATGTACGGAGTGATGCTCATCGCGAAGATGGAGAACTTGCTCAGCGCACCGCCTGCGAATAAATCGAGGAAGCCAAAGAGGTTGCCTGCGGAAAACAGGCTCTCAATGACAGAAGCGTCAACCCCCGGTACGGGGATATGGACCCCGAGCCGGAAGATGACGAACATGACAAAGGTGAAAATGATGCGATCCTTCAATTCCTTATTGCTTAAAAGGTTTTCGAGGATGTTACTCATTTTACTTCACCTCTGCTTTTCCACCCGCTGCTTCAATCTTCTGCTGTGCGGATTTGGTGAAGCCCTGTGCCTCAACGGTCAGAGATTTGGTCAGTTCACCGTTTCCGAGTACACGAACGCCGTCAAGAACATTCTTGAGGATGCCTTTTTCGATCAGAGATGCCGGAGTTACGGTTTCTCCGTTTTCGAAAGCATTCAGCTGTTCTACATTGACTTCGGCATACTGTTTTGCCAGGACGTTTTTGAATCCGCGCTTCGGCAGACGGCGGTACAGAGGCATCTGGCCGCCTTCAAATCCCGGACGCACGCCGCCGCCGCTTCTGGCGTTCTGGCCCTTTGCGCCGCGGGTGGACTGTTTGCCCATGCCGGAGCCGAGGCCGCGGCCTACGCGGCGGCGGACTCTGGTGGAACCTTCCGCAGGTTTGAGTTCATGCAGTTTCATATCGTAGCACCTCCTTCTCTATCAGAGTTCCTTGACTTCGACCAGATGGCGTACTTTATGAAGCATGCCCTTGATCTGCGGAGTCAGTTCCTGTTCAACAGTGGAATTGGTCTTCTTGAGGCCCAGCGCCTTGATGGTCGCGATCTGCTCGGGTCTGGAGCCGATCACGCTCTTCTTCAGTGTAATGATAGCTTTGCTCATGATCGTTCTCCTAATTACGCGTTGTAAATCTCGTCCAGGGTCTTGCCGCGGAGCGCTGCCACGGTCTGGGCATTTTCCAGCTTGCCGAGAGCATCCAGGGTCGCTCTGACCATGTTGATCGGATTGGAAGAGCCGAGAGACTTCGTGAGGATGTTGCGGATGCCTGCGAGTTCGAGGACCGCACGGGTCGGGCCGCCTGCGATGATGCCGCAGCCTTCTGCCGCCGGCTTCATGAAGACTTTGCCTGCGCCGTAGGTGCCGAGCGCTTCATGGGGGATCGTGCCGTTCTTCGTCGCCACGGTGATCATGTTCTTCTTCGCATCTTCGACGCCCTTGCGGATGGCTTCCGGAACTTCAGCCGCTTTCCCGAGGCCTGCGCCGACTTTGCCCTTTCCGTCGCCGACTACAACGACTGCGGCAAAGGAAAAGCGACGGCCGCCTTTAACAACTTTAGCAACCCGGTTGATGAAAACAACGTTTTCCTGTAAATCGGATTCCGGTTTTTCAAATCTTGGCATGTGCTTTTCTCCTTTAGCTTAAAACTTCAGGCCGCCTTCGCGAGCGCCTTCAGCCAGAGCTTTGACTCTGCCGTGATAAATGTAGCCGCCGCGGTCGAATACTACTGTGTCGATTCCCTTTTCCAGCGCTCTCTTGGCGATGAGACGGCCGACTTCCGCAGCCGCTTCCGCGTTGCCGCCATAGGGGAATTTTTCCTTGATTTCCTTGTCCATGGTATTGGCCGATACGAGGGTCACGCCCGCTACATCGTCGATCACCTGCGCATAGATATGCTGCAGGGAACGGAATACGTTCAGACGCGGACGCTCTGCAGTACCGGAGATTTTCTTACGGAGACGAAGATGGCGGCGAACCACTGCATCTCTGCTTGCATTTTTACGCATATTTCATTGCCTCCTGTCTTACTTCGTTGCGCCGGTCTTGCCAGCTTTGCGGCGTACGTGTTCGCCGGCATAGCGGATGCCCTTGCCTTTGTACGGTTCCGGTTCACGCCATGCGCGGATCTCTGCTGCCACCATACCTACTTTTTCCTTGTCTGCGCCGGATACGAGGATCACGACGGAGGAAGGAGTGCTGATGGTGATGCCTTCCGGCGGGGTGATGATGACCGGATGGGAGAAGCCCAGGGACAGTTTCAGGTTCGTGCCCTGCATCTGCGCGTTGTAGCCGACGCCCTGGATTTCCAGACGCTTTTCGAAGCCCTGGGTGACGCCGACCACCATGTTGTTGATGAGCGTGCGGGTCAGGCCGTGAAGGGAGCGTTCTTTGATGTTATCGTTCGGACGGGTCACCAGGATCTCGTTGTTTTCCATGGTGATCGTCATTTCTTCATTCAGTGTACGGGAAAGGGTGCCTTTCGGACCTTTTACGGTAACGGTATGTCCGTCAATCTTGACTTCCACTCCTGCCGGTACCGCAATCGGTGCTCTGCCTATTCTTGACATGTTATTCCTCCTGCTTACCAGACATATGCGAGAACTTCGCCGCCAAGGCCTTCTTTACGGGCTTTCTTGTCGGTCATGATTCCCTTGGACGTGGAAATGATCGCGATGCCGAGGCCGCCCAGCACGCGGGGCAGGTCTTCCTTGCCCGCATAGACGCGCAGACCCGGTTTGGAAATTCTCTTCAGACCTTTGATGACCTTTTCGCGGTTCGCGCCGTACTTCAGGGAAGCGCGGAGCACCTGATGGCCGTCGACTTCGATCTGTTCGCAGTTTCTGATAAACCCTTCATCCTTCAAAATTTCAAGCACAGCCGCTTTAATTTTAGAAGCAGGCATATCAACTTTGTCATGATATGCATCGTTCGCGTTACGAATACGGGTAAGCATATCCGCAATCGGATCGGTTGTTACCATATATAGAATCCTCCTTCCAAAATTTCTCTTACCAGCTGGCTTTTCTTACGCCCGGGATCTCTCCCCGGTAAGCCAGGTCACGGAACTGATTGCGGCAGATGCCGAATTTGCGCATATAGCCATGGGGACGGCCAGTCAGTTTGCAGCGGTTGTGCAGACGGGTCGGGGATGCGTTGCGCGGCAGCTTGCTCAGTGCTTCCCAGTCGCCGGCTTCTTTGAGCGCCTGACGTTTGGCCGCATATTTCTGGACTGCGAGTTCTCTCTTCTTCTCGCGTTCCAACATAGACTTCTTTGCCATATTGTCCTCCTGCTTATTTCTTGAACGGCATGCCGAATCTGGTGAGAAGCTCGCGTGCTTCTTCGTCGGTCTTGGCTGTCGTGACTACAATGATATCCATACCGCGGAGCTTGTCGATCTTTTCATAGTCGACTTCCGGGAAGATCAGCTGTTCCTTCACGCCGAACGCGTAGTTGCCGCGGCCGTCGAAGCTCTGCGCGCTGATGCCGCGGAAATCGCGGACGCGGGGAAGAGCGATATTGATGAGGCGGTCGAGGAATTCATACATCTTTTCGCCGCGGAGGGTGACTTTGCAGCCGAGGGGCATGCCTTCACGGATGTGCCATGCGGCGAGGGATTTCTTCGCCTTGCAGATGATCGGCTTCTGGCCGGTGATCGCTGCGAGATCGGAAGCCGCTGCATCTACCGCTTTGGCATTGGTGGTCGCTTCGCCCACGCCGATGTTGATGACGATTTTTTCGAGCTTCGGAATCTCCATCGGATTCTTGTAGCCGAATTTTTCCTGCATTGCATTTCTGATTTCTGCAGTGTACAAATCTTTTAATCTGGACATGTTTTCCTCCTTCCCGCTTATTTCGCCTTGTCGAGAATGGCGCCGCTCTTCACGGCCGCTCTGACGTAAGATCCGTCTTCCTGCTGGATCTTCTTGATGCGGGTCGGTTTCTTCGTTTCCGGATCCAGGATCATGACGTTGGATACGTGGATCGGAGCTTCTTTGGAAATGATGCCGCCCTTCGGGTTTTTCTGGGTGGGCTTCGTGTGCCGCTTCACCATGTTGACGCCTTCGACGACGACACGGTTCTTTTCGGGCATGGCCGCTTTGACCTGGCCCTGCTTGCCTTTATCCTTGCCGGCAATGACCACTACGGTGTCACCGGTCTTTACGTGTAAATGGCTCATCGTGTACCTCCCATCAGAGCACTTCCGGCGCGAGGGAAATAATCTTCATGAAATCTTTTTCACGGAGTTCCCTTGCGACCGGTCCGAAAATACGGGTCCCAATCGGGCTCTTGTCGTCTTTGATCAGGACGACTGCATTTTCATCGAAACGGATATGAGAGCCGTCCGGACGGCTGATGCCGTTCACGGAACGGACGATGACGCCCTTGACCACCTGGCTTTTCTTTACAACGCCGCCTGGTGTTGCATCTTTGACAGTGCATACGACGACATCGCCGATGTTGCCGCTCTTGCGCCAGGAACCGCCCAGGACCTTAATGACCAGGACGCTCTTTGCGCCGGTATTATCTGCAACGTTGAGTCTGCTTTCCTGCTGAATCATCGTGCCTATCCTCCTATATTCTTTCTATATCAATTCTGACGGGCAACGATTTTTTCCACTCTCCAGCGCTTGTCGTGGGACAGCGGGCGGGTTTCTACGATGCGTACGGTGTCACCGACGCGGCATTCGTTGTTTTCGTCATGCGCCTTGAATTTCGTTGTGGTGTTGATCGATTTATTATACAGCTTGTGGGGAACTTTACGTTCTACAGCAACGACGACGGTCTTGTCCATTTTGTTGCTGACGACGACGCCCTGGCGCACTTTGCGCAAATTTCTTTCTTCTGCCACAGTACTTTCCTCCTGCTTCATCATCATGCCTTGTGGGCAGCTTTCAATTCTTCTTCACGCTGAACGGTCTTGATGCGGGCGATCGTTTTCTTCACTTCACGAATGCGTCCGGGATTTTCGAGCTGACCGGTAGCGAGCTGAAAACGGAGGTTGAACAGTTCTTCTTTTAAGCCGGCGACTTTTTCGTCCATTTCGGCAGCAGTGAGGTTGCGGATTTCATTGACCTTCATTTTATTCTGCCACTCCTTCATGTCCCTTGACTACAAATTTGGTTTTGATCGGCAGCTTGTTGCCTGCGAGGCGCATGGCTTCTTTTGCAGTCTCCATCGGGATGCCTGCCATTTCGAACATGACGCGGCCCGGCTTGGCGACAGCTACCCAGTATTCTACGGAGCCCTTGCCGGAGCCCTGACGGGTGCCGAGCGGCTTTGCGGTGACCGGTTTGTCCGGGAAAATCTTGATCCATACTTTGCCGCCGCGCTTGGTGTAGCGGGTCATGGCAATACGTGCCGCTTCGATCTGGCGGTTGGTGATCCAGGAAGGTTCGAGGGCGACCAGACCGTAATCACCAAAGGTGACGGTGTTGCCGCGATGAGCTCTGCCCTTCATGCGGCCGCGGAACTGTTTGCGGTATTTTGTACGCTTCGGAATTAACATCAGGCGTCACTCCTTTCCGTGTTTCTTGCTCTGCGATCGCCGCGGCCTTCGCGACGGTCGCCTCTGCGGCCGCCTCTGCGGCCTTCGCGGCGGTCTCCACGGTTCTTGCCGTCGCGGGTGTTTTCAGTTTCAGATACGATTTCGCCAGGAGCGACGAGACCTTTGTAGATCCATACCTTGATGCCGATGGCGCCATAGGTGGTGTGCGCTGCGGTTACGCCGTAGTCGATGTTCGCACGGAGGGTCTGCAGCGGGATGGAGCCTTCATGATAGCTCTCGGAGCGGGCGATTTCAGCACCGCCCAGACGGCCGCTCACGCAGACTTTGATGCCCTTCGCGCCGGCGCGCATGGTTCTGCCCACCGCCTGTTTGATCGCGCGGCGGAAACCGATGCGGCGTTCCAGCTGGGAAGCGATGTTCTCTGCGACGAGGATCGCGCTCATGTCGATGGATTTGATTTCCAGAATGTCGATGTCGACTTTCTTGTCGGTGATCGCGGTGAGGGCTTTCTTGATGTCTTCGATGCCCGTGCCGCCGCGGCCGATGACCATGCCCGGCTTGGCGGTGTAGATCGCCAGTTTGATTCTGTCGCCGAGGCGTTTGATGCCGATCTTGGAAATGCCTGCGATGAACAGGTGTTTCTTCAGGAACGTGCGGATTTTAGCGTCTTCTACGAGCAGATCTGCATAGTCCTTTTCTGCATACCACTTGGAATCCCAGTCATCAATGACGCCGACGCGCAGTCCATGCGGATTAACTTTCTGACCCAAAACGTTTCCCTCCTTTTAGTCTCTTTCCGCAACCTTAACCGTAAGAGTGCTGGTGCGTTTCATAATCGCGAAAGCCTGTCCGCGGGAACGCGGATGTACACGTTTCATGATGGGGCCTGCATCTACATAGGTAGTGGATACATACAGATTATCGATGTTCATATCGTTGTTGTTTTCAGCATTTGCCATCGCGCTTCTCAGGGTCTTTTCGACGACAGAGGAGGCAGCCTTCGGGGTCTGGCGGAGAATGGCCAGCGCTTCTCCCACGTTCTTGCCGCGGATGACGTCAATGACTACACGGACTTTGCGAGGCGAAATGCGGATGTTTCTTGTAACTGCTTTGACTTCCATGTTCATTCCTCCCCGGATTATTTATCCTTGTTATGGCCTTTGAAGGTACGGGTCGGTGCGAATTCGCCGAGTTTATGGCCGACCATATCTTCCGTTACATAGACCGGTACGTGTTTTCTTCCGTCATGCACGGCGATGGTGTGACCCACGAAGCTCGGCAGGATGGTAGAAGCACGGGACCAGGTTTTGACTACTTTCTTTTCGTTGGCATCGTTCATAGCATTGATTTTCTTTTCCAGGGAGAATGCTACGAAAGGCCCTTTCTTTACGGATCTGGACACTTTGACTCCTCCTTATCTTACTTGCGTCTCTTGACAATCAGCTTCGTAGAAGCTTTCTTGCTGTCGCGGGTCTTCACGCCGTATGCCGGCTTGCCCCACGGAGTTACCGGACGCTTGCGGCCGACAGGAGACTTGCCTTCGCCGCCGCCGTGCGGATGGTCGTTCGGGTTCATGACGACGCCGCGGTTCGCCGGACGTACGCCGAGCCAGCGGTTTCTGCCCGCCTTGCCGAGGGTGATGTTTTCATGATCTTCGTTGCCGATCACGCCAACAGTCGCGCGGCAGCGGATGTGGACTCTTCTCAGTTCGCCGCTGGGGAGACGGAGGAGCGCATAGTCGCCTTCTTTTGCCATGAGCTGAGCGGTTTCGCCGGCTGCGCGGACCATCTGGCCGCCCTTGCCGATCTTCAGCTCTACGTTGTGCACGTTCGTGCCGAGCGGGATATTGAGGAGCGGGAGGCAGTTGCCCGGTTTGATATCGGATTCCGGACCGCTCGTGACGACGTCGCCCACCTTCAGGCCCTTCGGCGCGAGGATGTAGCGCTTTTCGCCGTCTGCATAGTGCAGGAGAGCGATGCGGCAGGTGCGGTTCGGATCGTATTCGATCGTAGCGACCTTAGCCGGGACATTGTCCTTCGTACGCTTGAAATCAATGATTCTGTACTGGCGTTTGTGTCCGCCGCCCTGGTGGCGAACCGTCATTTTGCCGGAACCGTTGCGGCCGCCTTTGCTGTGTACGGGAGCCAGCAGGGATTTTTCCGGCGTCGTGGCCGTGATTTCTTCGAAAGTGGAAACGGTCATCTGACGGCGTCCAGGGGTATACGGTTTAAAAGATTTGTAAGCCATTTATGTTGCTTCCTCCTTACCTATTAGACCCCTTCGAAGAATTCGATCGATTCGCCCGGCTTGAGGGTGACGATCGCTTTCTTCCAATCGCTGCGGCGGCCCTGATAACGGCCCATGCGTTTCAGCTTGCCTTCATAGCGCATCGTGTTTACCGCTTCGACTTTGACTTTGAAAATCTGTTCCACAGCCTGACGGATCTCGATCTTGGTCGCTGCCAGCGGTACGCGGAACGTGTATTTCCCCTCTTCCATGAGAGCGGTGGTTTTTTCAGTGATGATCGGTTTCACGAGGATGTCGCGTGCGTCCATTATGCGAGTACCTCCTCAATTTTTTCTACAGCGCTCTTCGTCATGAAGAGTTTGGTGTAATGGACGAGATCGTAGATGTTGATGCCGTCCGTGGTCATGGCTTTCACGCCGGGGATGTTGCGGGCGGACAGGATGGTGTTCATGGCCTTGTCGCCGCCGTCGACGATGAGAGCTTTGCCTTCCGCCTTGAACGCATCCATCATCTGGACGACGCTCTTCGTTTTCGGCGCATCGAAGTCGATCTGGTCGAGGACGATGAGTTCGCCGGCGCGGAGTTTTTCAGAAAGAGCGGATTTCACTGCGAGACGGCGCGCCTTGCGGGGCATGGCCTTCTCGTAGCTTCTCGGGGTCGGTCCGAATACGGTGCCGCCGCCGACCCACAGAGGGGAGCGGATGGAACCGACGCGGCTGGTGCCTTTCTGTTTCCACGGTTTCTTGCCGCCGCCGCGGACAAGGCCTCTGGTCTTGGTGGCATGGGTGCCGAGACGTTCGTTGCTCATCTGACGCACCACTGCCTGATGAATGACAGCTTCGTTGTATTCTACGCCAAAGACGCTGTCGTTCAGTTCGATTTCGCCAACCTGTTCGCTGGCGATATTATACAGTGCTACATTCGGCATTACTGTTCCTCCCTTTCAGAACTTATTTGACAGGCTTTACGGTTGCCTGCACCATGACGAGGCTTCCCTTCGGTCCGGGGATCCCGCCTTTAACGAGCATGAGATTGCGTGCGGTATCGACTCTGACTACCTGAAGATGCTGCACAGTGACTCTCACGCCACCCATCTGGCCAGGGAGTTTCTTGCCCTTAAATACTTTGCCACCGCCGCCGGACATACGCGCGCCGAGGGAAGCGGGCTGACGATGGTTCTTGGAACCGTGGCTTTCCGGTCCACGACGGAAATTGTATTTCTTGATCGTGCCAGCGAAGCCTTTGCCCTTGCTGGTGCCGATGACGTCTACAATTTCACCTTCAGCGAAGATATCGGCAGCCAGAGTTTGGCCCACTGTATAGGACGGGGTTTCGTCCATTCTAACTTCGCGCAGATACTTTACGGGAGCTACGCCCGCCTTTTCGAACTGGCCTTTGACCGGCTTGGTCAGATGTTTTTCTTTGACTTCGCCGTAGCCGAGCTGAATGGCATTGTATCCGTCGGATTCCACAGTCTTGACTGCAACGACTACGTTCGGAGCCGTTTCCACTACAGTGACCGGAATCAGGTCGCCGTTTTCAGCGAATACCTGAGACATTCCTAATTTCGTTCCCAAAATAGCTTTAGACATTTTCGCACCTCCTTACGCTTTTACTTCAATGCTGACGCCTGCGGGGAGCTCGAGTCTCATCAGTGCGTCCGCGGTCTTCTTGGACGGATCCAGGATATCGATCAGTCTCTTATGCGTGCGCATTTCGAACTGTTCGCGGCTGTCTTTATTGACGTGGGGAGAACGGAGAATGGTGTATACGTTCCGTTCGGTCGGCAGCGGAATCGGACCGGACACTCTGGAACCGGTTCTCTTCGCGGTCTCCACGATTTTCGCCGCGCTCTGATCGACAGCTTTGTGATCATAGCCCTTCAGACGAATTCTGATTTTTTCCTGTTTTGACATTACATAAACCTCCTGACGTTCATTTCCGGAATGAACTGCTCCGTGGAAATTCCCCTGCCGTGCAGGCCACCTTCCACTTCATAGTTTTTATATAAAACACAACAGAGCGGAGCAGCCGCGAAGCCGCTCCGGACTTGTGTGTTTCAGCTGAGATCAGCGTTGTTTCAAATCGAAATTATTTGGAAATCTTCGCAACGACGCCGGCGCCGACCGTACGGCCGCCTTCGCGGATTGCAAAGCGCTGTCCTTCTTCCATGGCGATCGGGGTGA
>ERZ826016.1063-NODE-1063-length-28285-cov-5.536592_pt1 | contig 28285 bp, 22 predicted proteins | sample MGYA00519872_ERZ826016 | MGnify/ENA primary metagenome ERZ826016 (study PRJEB31778, sample SAMEA3449218) | human gut metagenome | biome: human gut; feature: human-associated habitat; material: faeces | place: United Kingdom | collected 2010/2012 ... | reverse complement strand
GTCTGGGCCGCCTCGCCGCTGGCCTGCCGGTCCCGCGCGGGATCGACCGGCGATGCGTCCCGGCCCATCGGGTCTTCCACGCCTGCGGCCCGCCGCTCCGCCGTCACCGCCATGAGCGACTGGAGCCCGTTCAGGCTGCGGGGAAATCCGGCGTACGCGTAGAGCTGGAGCATGAGCTCTTTCTCTTCATTGACCGTGAGGCCCCGGTCGAGGCCGTCCGCCATGGCCGCGCGGAGCCGCGGGAGATCGCCTTGCGCGCCCAGCGCGGAAATCGTGACGATGGACGCCTCCCGGGGCGGCAGCGCCGGCGCGGCTTCCGCTTCCGCGCCGCCCAGGAGCGCCGCGAAGAGCAGCGCGAAGAATAGCAGGATGTTCTGTTTCATGGGGATACTCCTTTCTTTCACAACGGTTCCGCGGTTCTCCGCGGATCAGGGCCGCAGATGGCGCGCTTCCACCATCTGGTAGAACCATTCCACCATCTGCGGATCGTAATGGGAGAAGAAGAGGCTGTCTTTCTCGTCGAGCGCGCGGAGGGCCTCCATTTCTTCTTCGGACAGGGTGAAGTCCAGCACGTCCAGATTCTCTTCCATGCGGCTCCGGCGGACCGACTTGGGGATGACCACCACATCGCTCTGCAGGAGGAACCGCAGCGCCGCCTGCGCGGCAGTCTTCCCGTGCGCCGCCCCGATGCGGACGAGCACGGGATTCGTGAAGAAATCGTGGCGCCCTTCCGCAAAAGGCGCCCACGCTTCGTGCACGATGCCGTAGCGCTCCATGATGCGGTGGAGCTCCTTCTGCTGGTGGAACACGTGGGTCTCCACCTCGTTCACCGCGGGCCGGATGTCCGCATTGTGGCAGAGATCGATGAGCCGGTCCGCGAAGAAATTCGACACGCCGATCGCGCGGAGCTTCCCTGCGCGGAGCGCTTCTTCCATGGCGCGCCACGTGCCGTAGTAGTCCCCGAAGGGCTGGTGGATGAGCATGAGGTCCACATAATCGGTGCGGAGGCGGCGCAGGGAATCGTCGATGGACCGCTTCGCCCGCTCGTAGCCGCTGTTCGCGATCCAGATCTTCGTGGTGAGGAAGAGTTCCTGCCGGGCGATGCCGGACTGCTCGACCGCCTCCCCCACCTCGTATTCATTGTCATAGGACTGCGCCGTATCGATGAGGCGGTAGCCCGCGCCGAGCGCGTCTTTCACGCAGCGCACGCAGTCCGCCGGCGGGATCTGATAGACCCCGTAGCCGATCTTCGGCATGGCCACTCCGTTATTCAGCAGCACCGTTTCCATGGTTCATTCCTTCTTTCCGTCCAGGTGATGGGTTTCCATCCATCGCTCCATGAGGTCCGCCACCTCCCGGTTATTGAGGTCGGACATGAGAAAATGCGTATTGCCGTGCAGGCCCGCGTCCGGCAGGGAGAGCACCGTCACATCCCCGCCGTACCGGTTCACCGTCTCGGCCCACCGGCGCGCCAGACGGAGGCGCACCCGCCAGTTGTCGAGGCCCCACACCTCGGTTCGCTCTTCCGGGATATTGTCCCCGAAGAGGACGAGGATGGGGATCTCCGTGAGGCGGAGGAAATCCGCCATGGGCACGGCCTGCCCCGCCGCGGGGAAGGGACTGGACGTCTCCTCCGCTGGCGGCACCTCCCCTTCCGGGAAGAGGAAGGTCCCCGGCTCGAGGGCGATGACGCCTTTCACATCGCGGCTCAGGATGGCCGTGTACCACCCCGGGCCGCCGCCCTGCGAATGGGTCACGAGCACGCCCGGGCCAGACCGCTCAAAGACGGCCGCCATGGCCCGGCTGATGACGCCGTCGTCATACGCGCCGGTATTGGGCGTCATCTGGCGGAAGAACTGGTCCCGCCACGCTTCGTCGTCGGGCACGGCCGCGCCGGGCAGCGTCTCCGGCCATACACCGATGCGGAAATTGTTGTACCAGAGCTGGTCGTCCGGCACCGCGGCGATCGTTTCCGGCACCGTGGACCGCCCGGCCCGTCCCCGCCGGGGCTGATCGGCCACGTACGTGGCGTAGCCCTTCTCGAGGAAAAGATTCTGGAAGCCGTCCCGCCCGTCGGGCGTGGTCTCCCAGGTCTTGCCAGACTGACCGGCCCCGTGAAGGAAGACCAGCGCCATGCTCCGGGCATGGGCCGGCCGCTGCCAGAAGACGTAGGCGTGGTCGCCGTGGAGCGTCTCGCCGGAGAGATCGCGCGGATCTTCATTGCCTCGGTAGACGCCTTCTGCGGTGCGCACGGCGCCGCCGGCGAAAAAGCTCCCCTGATCTTCCAGCAGGACGGGCTGCATCGCCTCCGCCGGCGCGGCGAGGAGAAGCGCCGCCGCGAGCGCCGTCTCAATATATTTCATGAGAGTCTCCTTTCGTCAGAAACCGAGCCGCCCGAGCCAGCGGAGGACGGACGGCTCCGCCTCCGGCACATCGGTGCGGTACACTTCGTATGCCGGGCCCCGCACGTCTGCGCCGGGCTCGGCGGCGGCGATGCGATCTGCCGTGCCGGTGAGGCCGCTGCCCCCGTGGGTCACGAAGGGGATGATCGTCTTCCCGGAGAGGTCGTACGTCTCCAGGAAGGAATACACGGGCATGGGCATGTCATACCACCAGATGGGATATCCGAGAAAGATCGTGTCATAGCCGGAGAGATCTCCCAGGCTGCGGATGGGCGGGCGGCTGTCCCTGTCCCGCTCGCCCCGCGCTTCCGAGACGAGCGCGTCGTGGGAGGATGGATACGGCGCGTCCCGTTCGATGCGGAGAAGCGCTCCGCCGGTCCGGTCCCAGATGATCCGGGCGATGGCCTCCGTACTTCCCTGTACGGCACGGCGGTCAGCGGTCTCCGGCTCGGAGAAATACACCACGGCGATGCGGCTCTCTCCCGCTTCCGGCGGCGGCGCGGCCGGCCCCCGGATGGAGGCGGACGCGTCCGCGTCGATGGAAGCGGAGCGGGCCGCCGTGTCCTCCTGCGCGGTGCAGGCGGAGACGGCCGCCGCGGCGAAGCATCCGAGCGCCAGGACGGCGAAATGCTTTCGTTTCATGGGAAGGCTCCTTTCTATACCATCAATCTTTCGGATAATCGCTGTCTTCTACCGGTTCGAGCCACACCACGGGGGCGCTCCCGGTCTCGGAAATGGCGATATGCGTCATGGCGGTCTTCGGTCCCGCGCCGTGCCAGTGCTTCACCCCCGGCGGACAGCGCACCACGTCTCCCGGGCGGAGACGCACAGCCGGCCTGCCCCACTCCTGGGTATAACCCGCGCCGTCCGTGACGATGAGCACCTGCCCCGCGGGATGGATGTGCCAGTGCGTGCGCGCGCCCGGCTCGAAGGTGACGCGCGCGCCGTAGGCCTGGAAATCTCCGGCGGCGGGGAAGAGGCTTTCCATCCGCACGCGGCCGGTGAAATGGTCCGCTCCGGCATAAGCGGAGACAACGTCCGCCCCGGAGACCACCGTCTGCCCCGCCGGCCAGTCCGCCGCCATGGCGGGCGCTCCCGCGAGGAGTGCGGCGGCCAGCGCAGCCGTGAAAATGCGTTTCATGGCGTCCTCCTTATTTCCGGGCCAGCTTCGCGGTGAAGAACGACGTGAGCTTGTCCGCGATGGTGTCCACATAATCTTTCACCCAGTAGGTCTGGATGTGCGTCGCGCCGGGCACGAGGAAGAGCTCCTTGTCCGCCGTGCCGGTCGCTTTCGCGAAGGCGTCTTCCGTCATGTAGAGGGAGTCCGCGCGGCTTCCGGCGATCATGAGCAGCGGCTGGCGGATGAGCGCCATGTTCTGCGCCGCATCGAAGGCGACGAGGTCCATCAGGCTGGACACGGTGTAGCTGAACGTGTCGTTCGGATGGTAGTAATCCTTTCCGTAGTAGTAATAGCCTTCGCGGTAGAGGTCGAAGGGCAGCTTGTCCGCTTCCTCCGGCGTGAGTTTCTCCGTCATGTTCGGCGTGAGATCGATGATGCCGGTCTCCACTTCCTTCTGGCGGGCCGCCGCGGCCTGGGCGAGCGTCTTCTGCGCCGTCTCCGGGTCCGGATGGGTCACGCCGTAGCCGTCCCGGCGGACGATGCCGCTGTTGAACATGGAGAGCGTCGCCACGGCCGCCACGCGGGGATCGGTCTGGACCGCCGCCAGCGTGTAGCCGCCGCCTCCGCAGATGCCGAGCGCGCCGATGCGGGTCTTATCCACGCCGGGGAAAATGGAGAGGATGTCCACCATGCCGTGCACGTCCTCGATGCGGTGCGCCGGCACGTCCAGATGGCGCGGCTCCCCGCCGCTCGCGCCCTGATAGGACGCGTCCGCCGCGATGGTGATGAAGCCCGCTTCCGCGAGACGCTGGGCGTAGAGCCCGGCCACCTGCTCCTTCGTGCCGCCGTTCGGATGCGCCACGGCCACCGCCGCATAGGATTTCTGCGGATCGTACCCGGCGGGCGTGTACACGTTCGCCGCGACGGCCACGCCGTCAAGCTCGTACGTGATGGGATGGATCTGCACCTGTCCGGGCACGTTCTCCCGGAGGGCCCCGTCATAGACTAGCCCCCACCGGTTGCCCTTGTACTGGAGGATCTGATCCTCCGGAATGCTGCTGTATGTCTTTCCCTGCATGACTGTTTCCTCCTTTGTGCTCACCGCGGGCGCCGCCGGCGCTTCCGCCGCCCGGACGGACGCCTCGCCGCCCCATGCCGCCGCGCCGATCATGGCGCCAATCAGGATGGCCTGTATGGCTTTCATCGTCATCTCTCCTTTCCACTCCAGCTCCTTCGGGAAATCTGCGGGGCGCGCTCCCTTGTCATTCTCTTTCCCTTCTGCTATACTGAGCATAAATCTTCGAGTTCACCCGAAGTCAAGGATTTTCTCAAAAAATTTTTTCAGGAGGTCTCTTATGGAATACACCATCGGCGAGCTCGCCTCGAAAATGCATCTCACCACCCACACCCTGCGCTACTACGACGACGAAGGGCTCCTGCGCCACGTGAAGCGCAGCGCCAGCGGCCGGCGCGTCTTCACCGAGCGGGACGTGGTCATGCTGAATACCATCGAATGCCTGAAGAAAGCGGGCATGAGCATCCACGACATCCGCCAGTACATCGACTGGTGCGATGAAGGCTTCGGCTCCGTGGAGAAGCGGTACGAGCTCTTCGCCAGGAAAGAAGAAGAAGTGCTCCGGCAGCTCGCCGATCTGAAAAAGGTCCTCGCCACCGTGCGGTGGAAGAAAAATTTCTACAAGCAGTGCCTGGACGACGGCGAGATCCGCTTCTGCGACGAGGACCGCCAGAAGATGGCGGAAATCATCCTCCGCGGCGACGAGCTGAAATAAAAAAGCGCAGCAAAAAAAGCCCTGTGAAATCGTTCACAGAGCTTTCTTTTTTTGCCGTTTATTCGCCGGATTATTTATGGTTCACGCCGAGTTCCTGATCGACCACGGAGGCGATGTCGTCCACGATGCGCTCGAGCTGCTCTTCCGACGGGCCTTCGCCCATGACGCGGATGAGCGGTTCCGTGCCGGAGGCGCGCACGAGGATGCGCCCTTCGCCGCCGAGCTCTTCCCGGCCCGCTTCGATGGCCGCCGCGATGAGCTCATTCTCTTCCCAGCCGTTCTTGCTGTACACTTCCACGTTTTTCAGGATCTGCGGATAGTCCGTCATGAGCGCGCCCAGCGCGGAGAGCGGACGGCCCGCTTCTTTCAGCGCGGAGAGGGTCTGCACGGCGGTGATGAGGCCGTCGCCGGTGGTATTGAATTCCGAGAAGATGATGTGGCCGGACTGTTCGCCGCCGAGGGAATAGTTGTGCTTCCGCATCTCTTCGAGCACGTAGCGGTCGCCCACCTGCGTGGATACGGTGTGGCAGCCGAAGCCTTCCAGCGCCTTGCCGAAGCCGAGATTGCTCATGACCGTGCCCACCACCATGTCGTCAGCGAGGCGGCCTTCTTTTTGCATGCGCAGCGCGTTGATGATCATGAGGTGGTCGCCGTCGAGCACCTGCCCCTTCTCGTCCACGAAGAGGCACCGGTCCGCATCGCCGTCATTGGCGATGCCGCAGTCCGCGCCGAGGCGCACCACTTCTTCCTGGAGGTGCTCGATGTGGGTAGAGCCGCAGTTGTCGTTGATATTGACGCCGTTCGGCTCGCACGAGAGGGCGGTCACATCCGCGCCGAGCTTGCGGAGCATGTCCGGCAGGAAGCGGCTCGCCGCGCCGTTCGCCGAGTCAGTGACGATCTTCATGCCCGCGAAGTCCGTCTTCACGGTGGAGAGCACGTACGCCCGGTATTCGTCGGCCAGCTCCGGCACGCGGCGGATCTCGCCGATCTCCGCGCCGGTCGGGCGGGGGATCTCCGGTCCGTCCACATGGCGGAGCAGGTTCTCGATCTCCTCTTCGGTGGCGTCGGGCAGCTTGTAGCCGTGGCCGTCGAAGAATTTGATGCCGTTGTCCGGGAAGGGATTGTGGGAGGCGGAGATGACCACGCCCGCGTCGTAGTCCTTCGTCCGCGTGAGATAGGCCACGCCCGGCGTGGGGATGATCCCCGCGAGGTCCACGCTGACGCCGGAGGAGCAGAGCCCTGCCGCGAGGGCCGCTTCGATCATGCCGCCGGAGAGGCGCGTATCCCGCCCGATGAGGAACCGGCGGGAGCCGCCGGCCCGGCAGAAATATGCCCCGGCCGCGCGCCCCATCTGATATGCCAGCTCCGGCATGAGCGTCGAGTTCACGACGCCGCGGACACCGTCTGTACCAAATAATCTAACCATATCCATCCTCCCTCTTTGCTTCTGCTGTTCGTTCTGTTTTCAGTTGTCGCAACTTCCAAATCATACCGCCGCCCGGCGCTTCCGTCAAGGCGCTCACGGGGCCGCTGTGACCGGCACGGTGACCGTCACCGTCTCCGGCACGGACTCCGCGCCCTCGGGGACCGGCACGGGGAGCTGCTGCACCACCGGGGCCGAAGCGCCCGTCACGTCGATCTCGCCGAGGCTGATCGTCTTCAGGTCTTCGAGGACGCTCCCCGGCGCGGTGACCGTCGCCACGAGAGGCGAGATCACCGGCGCGCCGGCCGCATAGCCCGCGGCGGGCGTCCCTTTCACGCGGCAGGTGAGCTGCACGTTGGACGTCTTCTTCTCTTCGGTGATGTCGATGGCCACCCGCACCTGCGTGGGCATGATGTCGATGCCCGTGACGGTATTGCCGTTCGCGTCCATCACGCTGATGGAGTCGAACTCGGTAAAGCTCTTCGTCTTGCCCGCCAGATTGACGGACGCCACCGCCCGGTCCACAGAGGCGACGCTCGAGCTGCTGCCCGCCACCGTGAGGCCGCCCGGTGTAGTGGACCGGAGGTTCGCCTTGTACCCGTCAGGCAGGTCGCCGAAGAAGCTCACCGTGATGGGGAGCGACTTCACCGCGTACGGGTCGATGGTGAGGTCGAAGTAGGCCGGCGTCACCGACACGGCCTCCCCGTCGCCGGGGACGCTCACATTGATCTTCGTATTCGGATACTCGCCGTCCGTGGCGTTCTGCAGGTCCACGTAGGCGTGGATGTCGTCGCTCCGGAGGCGCATCAGGCTGTTGCGGTTCATGCTCACGTCCACGCGCACCGATTTCGGCACGTCCAGCGCCACGAGGGACCGGTCCAGATTGCGCACTTCCACCGGCACGGTGTAGGTGCTCGTCATGATGGGGTTCTGCTCGTTCATGACATAGAGCCAGAAGGCGCACGCCGCGATGAGGCACAGGATCTTCGGAAGCCACCAGTGAAATTTCGTGTATTTCATTTCTGAGCCCTCCATTTCTGGAACATGTCATTCACCACCCGGGTGTGGCTCCGGTTCATCATCATGAAAGACCGCAGGCGGTTCCGCAGGGTCTCGCCGTCGATGTGGCGGTAGATGTGCCCGCCGTAGGTGTAGGAAATGGTGCCCGTCTCCTCGCTGACGACGACCACCACGCAGTCGCTCATCTCGGAGATGCCGATGGCCGCCCGGTGGCGCGTGCCCAGCTCGGACGAGAGCGACCGGTCGCGGGTGAGCGGCAGGAGGCACCCCGCCGCCATGACGCGGTTGTCCCGGATGATGACCGCCCCGTCGTGGAGCGGCGTATTCACGATGAAGATATTGCCGAGAAGCTCCTTGGACACGAGCCCTTCGATGCGGATGCCCGTGTCGATGTAGTCGTCGAGGCCCGTGGACCGCTCGAAGACGATGAGCGCACCGATGCGGTTCTTCGACATGACCTCCGCCGCCTCGGTGACATGATCGATGACCGACGCCCGGTCCGTGTCGTTCACCACGCCGGCGGACACGTAGAACTTGCCCCGGCCGATCTGCTCGAGCGCGCGGCGCAGCTCCGGCTGGAAGACCACCGGCAGCGCGACGATGAGCATCGTCATGAGCTTCTCCAGGATCCACGACACCGCGTGGAGCTGGAGCCAGCCCGACACAAGCGTGAGTACGCCCAGCACGGCCATGCCCTTCACCAGCGCCGTGGCGCGGGTGTTGCGGATCAGCATGTACAGCCGGTACAGGAAAAAGGCGACCACGAGGATATCGAGGATATCCCAGAGGCGCATGGTCATGAAAAGGCCCTGGATCTGTGTAAAAATCATGGTTCCCCCACAGGTATATACGACATGGATGCATGCATAAGGAAAGTATATAAATGTATTTTACCATGCCCGGCGCGGAGAGGCACCGCCCGCAGGGAAAAACTTTATAAAGAATTGACGGACGGCGCAGGGATTTTCTCCGCCGCGGCGGGAGCGCACGCAAAAACGGCTCCGGATCGCTCCGGGGCCGTTTCTCATTTTCCGTACACATCCCACTCCAGCTGCATGAGCCGCCACTCCTGATCGGCGCTCTTCTTCTGCAGATGGAGGATGTCCTTTCCCTGTTCGTCCAGCGTCTCGTCCACCGTGCCCGCGTGCCAGTAGAGATTCGTCAGCTGGTCGTCGTAGCGGGAGGCCTCCACGTGCATCATCCGCTCCTGCAGGTCCGCGATCTGGCTCTCCTCCCAGGAGACGAACGCGATAAGCGCCGCGATGATGCCGAGGAAGACGCGGTTTTCCTTCCGGCGGAAAAAGTCTCTCATGATTTACACTTCGTAGGGCTTGTCCGCATTGAGCATCGCCAGATGACCTTTCGTGAATTCGATCCACAGGCGCGCCGCCCGGGAGAGGTAGCGCCCTTTCTTCCAGATCGCGTAGAGGTGATGGGTCATCTCCGGCTCGATGAGGCGGCGCACCACCACGGGGCTCTCGTCGGAGTTCCGCGGGCAGAGGCGGCTCGGCAGGAGCGCCACGCCCAGCCCGGACGACACGGTCTGGATCATGAGCTCGCGCTGGCTCGTCTCGAAGACCACCTTAGGCGCGAAGCCGATCTTGCTGCACGTATTGAGGATATCGTCGTGCATATTGAAATCGTCCCGGTACAGCACGAGCGGATAGTCCGCCAGGAGCTTCATGGGCACCGTCTTGTTTTCCGCGAGCGGGCATTCCTTCGGCATCACCACGCACACCTCGTCGTTCGACAGGAAGAAGGACTCGAAATCCTTGTTCGGGATGGTGCAGATGATGCCCACGTCGATGATGCCCTCCTGCACGGACGACTCGACGATCTTCGAGCCGTGCTCGTAGAGCTTGATCTCGATCTGCGGATAGGTCTTCTTGAATTCGCCGAGGAGCTTGGCAAAGACGTGCGCGTCCGTGATGGGCGGCAGGCCGATCTCGATGGTGTCCTGCTTCAGGTTGAATTCATTCTCGAAGTCGGACTTCAGGTGCTCGAAGGAAAAGACGCAGCGCTTCGCGTAGTTCAGGAAGATCGTCCCCGGCGCGGTGAGCTCCACCGTCTTCGCGTTGCGGATGAAGAGCGTCACGCCGATCTCGTCCTCCAGCGATTTGATCATGCGGCTGATCGCCGACTGGGAGATGTGGAGATTGCGCGCCGCCTTGCTGAAGCTTTTCTGCGACGCCACCTCCAGGAAATATTTCAGATGTCTGTAATCCATCGTATCCGCTCCTCTCTCCAGCCCTTCGCCCGCAGGCCGCCGCGCGGCATTTTCCTTGAGAATTCCCTCCCCTTCCCGTATAATATAGGGGACTACAGCATGAAACAGGCAGGCGCAATGGCTGTTCTTCTACAATTGATGAAATAATGTAGAACATCTATGCATATTTATCATAGTTACATTGTACCCAATTTCGGCTGTATTCGCAAATCTTTTCAGTAAAGAAATTAAAGAGGTGTTATTTCATGAGACAAATGAAAACCATGGACGGCAACACGGCGGCGGCGTATATTTCCTACGCCTTCACCGAAGTGGCTGCCATCTACCCGATCACACCTTCGTCTCCGATGGCCGAAGCCGTGGATGAATGGGCTGCCCACGGCCGGAAGAACATCTTCGGAGACACCGTCCGCGTCGTGGAGATGCAGGCGGAAGGCGGCGCGGCGGGTGCGTTCCACGGTTCCCTCCAGAGCGGCGCGCTCACCACGACCTACACCGCTTCGCAGGGCATGCTGCTGATGATCCCGAACATGTACAAGGTGGCCGGCGAGCTGCTGCCGGGCGTGTTCCACATCGCCGCCCGCGCGCTGGCGAACCACGCGCTCTCCATCTTCGGCGACCATCAGGACGTGATGAGCGCCCGCGCGACGGGCTGCGCCATGCTCGCGGAAGCGAACGTGCAGGAGATCATGGACCTCGCCGCGGTGGCGCATCTCTCCGCCATCAAGGGCCGCGTGCCGTTCATCAACTTCTTCGACGGCTTCCGCACGAGCCACGAGATCCAGAAAGTGGAAGTCCTCGGCTACGACGAGCTGGCTCCCCTCATCGACCAGAAAGCGCTCGCCGAATTCCGCGCCCGCGCTCTCTCGCCGAACCATCCGGTCATCCGCGGTACGGCGGAGAACCCGGACATCTACTTCCAGCACTGCGAAGCGGCGAACCCCTACTATGAAGCGCTGCCGGCCATCGTGCAGGGCTACATGGACGAGATCGCCAAGCTCACCGGCCGCCAGTACCACCTCTTCGACTACTACGGCGCAGAAGACGCGGACCGTGCGATCATCGCCATCGGCTCTGTCACAGACATCGCGAAGGACGTGGCGGACGCGCTCAACGCGCACGGCGAAAAGGTCGGCCTCGTGAACGTCCACCTGTACCGTCCGTTCTCCGTGAAGGACTTCATCGCCGCGCTCCCGAAGACCGTGAAGAAAGTGGCCGTCCTCGACCGCACCCGCGAACCGGGCGCCCTCGGCGAACCGCTCTACCTCGACGTGCAGAGCGCCATCGCCGCCTCCGGCCTGGACATCCGCGTATGCGGCGGCCGCTACGGCCTCGGCTCGAAGGACGTGGTGCCGGAAGATATCATGGCCGTGTACGAGCACCTGAAAGAAGACCGTCCGCGCCACAACTTCACCCTCGGCATCAAGGACGACGTGACGAACCTGTCCCTCGCCCCGGTGCCGGTGCCGGCCATGCCCGACCGCACCGTGTCCTGCAAATTCTGGGGCTTCGGCTCCGACGGCACGGTGGGCGCGAACAAGAACGCCATCAAGATCATCGGCGACTACACCGACATGTACGCCCAGGGCTACTTCGCCTACGACTCCAAGAAGTCCGGCGGCGTCACCATCTCCCACCTGCGCTTCGGCCCGGACCCGATCCGCCGGCCGTACCTCATCCGCCAGGCGGACTACATCGCCTGCCACCGCCCGTCGTACGTCTATAAATACGACCTGCTCCGCGGCTTCAAGGACGGCGGCGTCTTCCTGCTGAACTGCCAGTGGAAGCCGGAAGAGCTCGACGCCATGCTCCCGGCGATGATGAAGCGCAAGCTCGCCAAGCTCCACGCGAAATTCTACATCATGGACGCCTTCAAGATCGCCGAAGAGATCGGCCTCGGCAGCCGCATCAACATGATCATGCAGTCGGCCTTCTTCGCCCTCACGAAGATCATCCCCGTGGAAGACGCGGTGAAATACCTGAAAGAAGCGAACCAGCACTCCTACGGCCGCAAGGGCCAGGACGTGGTGGACATGAACAACGCCGCCGTCGACGCGGGCATCTCCGCCCCGATCGAAGTGCCCGTGCCGGAAGAATGGGCGCACGCCACCACCGGCGGCACCCGCGAAGTGGTGGACCGTCCGGCCTTCATCTCCGACGTGTGCGACGTCATGAACCGCCAGGAAGGGGACGACCTCCCGGTATCCACCTTCAAGGGCATCGAAGACGGCACCTTCCCTGTGGGCACCTCGAAATACGAACGCCCCACCGCGGCGATCAGCGTGCCGGAATGGATCCCGGAAAACTGCATCCAGTGCAACCAGTGCGCGGCCTCCTGCCCGCACGCCACCATCCGTCCGGTCCTCGCCACGGAAGAAGAAGTGGAGAAAGCGCCGGAAGGCTTCATCGTCCGCGACTTTCAGGGCCCGGTGAAGGGACTCAAGTTCCGCATCGTCATCGACCCGCAGGACTGCTACGGCTGCGGCATCTGCGTCAATACCTGCCCGGCCCGCAACAAGGCCCTCGTCATGAAGCCCATCGAGAGCCAGCTTGAAAAGCAGAAGCTCTGGGACTATGCGATGACCCTGCCGCGCAAGAAGAACCCGGTGAACAAGAACACCATCCGCGGCGCCATGTTCGAACCGACCTACTTCGAATTCTCCGGCGCATGCGCCGGCTGCGGCGAGACCCCGTACGTCCATCTGGTGACCCAGCTCTTCGGCGACCGCATGAACATCGCCAACGCCACGGGCTGCTCCTCCATCTACGGCGCGTCCGCTCCGTCCATGCCGTACACCACCAACGCGGAAGGCTGCGGCCCGGCGTGGGCGAACTCCCTCTTCGAAGACAACGCGGAATTCGGTCTGGGCATGCACCTTGGCGAGACGAAGCTCCGCGACCGCCTCGCCTCGAAAGTGGAAGCTCTCCTCCCCGCGGCGGACGACAGCATGAAGGAAGCCATGCAGGAATGGCTCGACAAGAAAGACGTGGGCGAAGGCACGAGAGACCGCGCGCAGAAATTCGAAGCCGCGCTCCGCGCCGAAGTGGCCGCGCATCCGGAATATAAAGAGCTGCTCGACCTGCGCGATCATTTTGTGAAGCGCAGCCAGTGGATCTTCGGCGGCGACGGCTGGGCCTACGACATCGGCTTCGGCGGCCTCGATCAGGTCCTCGCTTCCGGCGAAGACGTGAACGTGCTCGTCCTCGATACCGAAGTCTACTCCAATACGGGCGGCCAGTCCTCCAAGTCCACGCCGGCAGCGGCCATCGCGAAATTCGCCGCGTCCGGCAAGAAGACGAAGAAGAAAGACCTCGGCATGATCGCCGTGTCCTACGGCTACATCTACGTCGCGCAGATCGCACTCGGCGCCGACATGAATCAGGCCATCAAGGCCATCACCGAAGCGGAAAGCTATCCGGGCCCGTCTCTCATCATCGCCTACTCCCCGTGCATCAACCACGGCCTCAAAGCCGGCATGGGCAAGAGCCAGGACGAAGAAAAGCGGGCCGTGGAATGCGGCTACTGGTGCAACTGGCGGTACAACCCGGCTCTCCTCGAGCAGGGCAAGAACCCCTTCCATCTGGACAGCCGCGAGCCGAAAGGCAATTTCCGCGAATACCTGATGGGCGAAGTCCGCTTCTCCAGCCTCGCGACGCTCTTCCCCGACAAAGCGGAAGAACTCTTCGAGAAGACCGAACGCGACGCCAGAGAGCGGCGTGAAAACTACGTCCGCATCCAGAAGTCCTACGACGACGAACTGAAAGCGAAGAAAGAAGCGGCGGAAGCGAAATAATCCCTTCCCCGTGAGATCCCCGGGCCCCGCGTCCGGGGATTTTCGTTTGCCTTTCCTCCGCCTCGCGCCCTCTCCGATTGACGTTTCGCCCAAAGCATGCTATCATGTTATCAATTTCTACAGACAGGCAAAGAAGGAAAAGAGTACTCATTCCGGCGCCGCAGCAGAGAGCCCCCACAGGTGGAACGGGGCGCGGCAGGTCTGACGAAGTGCATTCCGGAGCCTGACAGGCCCAAATCCTCAGACGTAAGCCTGCCCGGGACCGCCCGATACAGCGGATGAGTCACAGACTCGCAGAGGCCGCCGCGGCGACGCGCCGGCGAAATTGGGTGAGAATCACGGAACTCCTGTCCCTTTGGGGGCGGGAGTTTTTTGTATGTCCCTGTCTGTCCCGTGCGGCCCCGCCGCAGAAGAAAGGAGGTCTTCCGCTGCCATGAAACCATCCCGCATCCTCTATGTCCCCGCCCGGACGCGCTGTACCCCGCCGGACGCCCGGCATTTCCTCCATCCACCTGGAAGCGCGCTTTTTCGGAGAAGGCCGGCCGTTCCGGCAGCCTGATTCCCGGGATTTCCCGATTCCGGTCTACTTTTACCCTATAAATTTTACATTTCTTTTATAGGTAATAGCGTTTTAGTTCTCATTCTATGATATAATAGCATCGAGCAGGATTCCCTGCTCATTCCGCAATCCTGCGATCCATCGAAAAGGGGAAGCTTATGAACGACAACAGAAACCGGACGGACGTGCGCGAGACCGCGCAGGAAGCGCTCCGTCAGAACAAACCGAAACATCAGGGACGCCAGTTCGCGCTGTGGTTCGGCGCGCTCATCCTGGGCGGCGTCCTCGGCTGGATGGGCATCCAGCCCCTCAATGAACTCTTCAATTTCGTGGCGACGGTCTTCACCCGCCTCTTCCAGTTCGTCGCGATCCCGACCATCACGCTGGCCGTCATCACCACGCTGGCCGAGCTGGGCGGCAACCGGGAGACGGGCCGCATCTTTGCCCACGCCGTCTTCTACACGCTCCTCACCACCATCTGCGCCGCCGCCATCGGCCTCGGCCTCTACCTCGCGATCGCCCCGGGGAACCTCCCTGTGGAGCTCCTCGCGGAAGGCCAGTCCGCGGTGCCGCTCGGCAATTTCAAATCCCTCTCCTACTATGACCACATCCTGTCCGTCATCCCGAACAACGTGCTCCAGCCCTTCGTCTCCGGCAACGTGCTCTCCGTCATGATCATCGCCGCCGCCGTCGGTCTCGCGCTCGCCTTCATGCCCCGCACGGAAAACCGCGCGCAGCTCCTGAAAGTCATCCTGGGGACGCAGGAACTCTTCTTCGCTCTCATCCGGGCGCTGCTCTTCATCCTCCCCGTGGGCATCATCGCCTTCGCGGGACAGCTCTCCGCCCAGATCGAAGCGGGCGTCATCGTGGGCGCACTCGGGAAATACACCCTCGTCGTCCTCGGCGGCAATGCTATCCAGATCTTCCTCATCCTGCCGCTCATCCTCATGCTCCGCGGCCTGAATCCGCTCTACATCTTCCGCCAGATGGCGCCGGCTCTCGCGGTGGCCCTCTTCACGAAGAGCTCCGCCGGGACGCTCCCGGTGACGCTCGCCTGCTCCGAGCAGAATCTCCATGTGAATCCGAAGGTCTCCCGCTTCGTCCTCCCCATCTGCACCACCATCAACATGAACGGCTGCGCGGCCTTCATCCTCGTCACGTCTCTCTTCGTCATGCAGAACGCGGGCTTTGAGCTCACCATGGGCACCATGATCACCTGGCTCTTCATCGCCGTGCTCGCCGCCATCGGCAATGCGGGCGTCCCCATGGGCTGCTACTTCCTCACCCTCTCCCTCATGTCCGGCATCGGCGCGCCCGTGGGCCTCATGGGCATCATCCTGCCGATCTACACCATCATCGACATGATCGAGACCGCGGAAAACGTCTGGTCCGATTCCGCCGTGTGCGCCATGACCGACCACGACCTGAAAGGCCAGCTCTCCGACGACGGCGAGATCCCCGCGTCCATCCTCTGAGGCAATCCCTTCGGAAAGGCGGAACGCCCTGTGCGCTCCGTCTTTTTTTGCGTGCATTTCCCCGCCGCGGCGCACGCCTCATCCGGCCCGGCGGGACGTATAGAAACCTTCTGCCTCCATATATAGAAGAAACCGAACCCGTCCGCCGCGCCCTCCGGAAAATCGAATTTTCCCAAATCGGGCCGTACCGGGCCTTCTGGGGCGATTTTCGGCCCTCACAGTCAAATCGAAAATTTCCATTTTCTTTGGCTATGGCGTAAATATTCGCATTTTTCGTGTATTTATACAGCAGTATACACTTTCCGGACTGCTGCCCGAACCCGGAAATGCCCACAGTGCGGACACTTTCGGGCTTTCCGTAAAATCCCCCTGAAAAATCACTGCCGATCCGGATAGATCATGCCAATCCATGGCAATCCGGAATGGCAATTCTTTTTTACCGTTTTTCTCCGTTTTTCGCCATTCTCCTCGAAACTCCTCAAAAGTCCGCGGAAAAATTTTTGAAATTTCCTCTTGTACCGCACCCCCATCTGTGATATATTGTTGAACACAAAGCTGCGGTGCGCCCTGCATGAACGTGCAGCCGAGCGGCACCCGAACGGAAAATGGTTTTCTTTTCTACCCTGTTTCTTTCACCATCAGGCAGGCCATCCCGGAAGATGGTACAGCCCCTGCCTCCCCGAAAGCAAATGGGGTTCCTGCTTGCCCTGAAAAAGCAGCGCGGCATTCCGGAGCCAGTCTATCCGGGACAAACTTTCCCCGTGAATCCATTCACGAATACCAGCAGAAAGAAGGGAAACACCTTGTCCAAGAGCAAAAAAATGGGAGTGATACAGCTCACAACAGTCACAGCCATCAACATGATGGGATCCGGCATCATCCTTCTTCCGTCCAAACTGGCGGAAATCGGGACCGTGTCCATTTTCGCGTGGATCCTCGCCTCCCTCGGCGCGACCCTCCTCGCCTACGCCTTCTCCGTATGCGGCATGTACGGCAAAAAGAGCGGCGGCATGGGCGGCTATGCGGAGTACCGCTTCGGCCGGGCCGGCAATTTCCTGGCGAACTTCACCTACGCGATCTCCCTCATCATCGCCAATATCGCCATCGCGACCGGCGTGGTCAGCTACGCGTCCTACTTCTTCGGATTCGAACTCTCGCCCATCGGCGTATGCGCCGCCACCATCGGCGTGCTCATGCTCGCCGCCTCCATCAGCTTCGGCGGGCCGAAGGAAGCGGGCCGCTTCTCCACCCTCGGCGTGGTGTGCGTCCTCACCCCCGTAGCGGGGCTGCTCCTCGCGGGCTGGTACTTCTTCGATCCGGCCATCTACGCCGCCGCATGGAATCCGGAAGACCTGCCGTTCTCCATCACTATGCGCGACTCCATCGCCGTCATCCTGTGGGCGTTCCTCGGGCTGGAGACCGCCTGCGCCAATTCGGAAACGGTAGAGAATCCCACCCGGAACGTGCCGATTGCCGTCCTTGCGGGGACGCTGCTCGCTGGCTTCGTCTACACCGTCTCCACCGCCATCATCGGCGGTCTCGTCCCCTACGGCGAGCTCATCGGCTCCGAAGCGCCCTTCGGCCTCGCCTATGCGGCCATGTTCGGCGACACCGCGGCGCTCATCGTATCCGGCATGCTCGTCTGCTCCTGCTTCGTGTCCCTCACCGCCTGGCAGTTCACCATCTCCGAAGTGGTGCGCAACGGCGCGAGCCTCGGCCAGTTCCCGTCCTTCCTCACGAAGGTGAACCGCTTCCGCTCCCCGTACCTCGCCATCATTTCCCTCGTGACCATCCAGTCCATCCTGACGCTGTCCACCATCAGCCCCACCCTGCTGAAACAGTTCAACGTCCTCATCAATCTGGCAGTCATGGTGAACCTCATCCCCTACCTTCTGTCCATGTTCTCCGTACCGGCTCTCCAGCGCGCGGAAGGCCTCTCCGGACGGAAGGCGAAATTCACGAACTTCACCGCCGTCTGCGGCGCGTTCTACAGCATCTACGCCGTCTACGGCTGCGGCTGGGACATCATCACCGACGGCATCATCGTCGCCCTCTTCGGCCTCGTCATCTACGCCTTCAAAACCTACCGCGTACAGCCCGCGCCGAACCTCGCGACCTATCCGCCCTTCCACATCCACAAGAAATAAAATACGACTCAGCAGTCCGCCTTCCCGGCGGGCTGTTTTTTTTGCGCCGCAAAGGCCGAGATCCGCACGTATGGCTCCTCATAGGCTCTCCAACATTCCGCCGCTCAGACAGCGGGAATTTTATGGGAAATCAGGAAAATCCGCCCGGCCGCGTCCGCGGCCTTCTGCGTATAATAACAGAAGCCCCGCCGTATGAGACGCATCCCTGCAACCGCCCACTCTCTTGCGGAGGAGCTCATTCGGGAATGCCATGCCAAAACCGCCCCCTTTCCTTTCCGATACAAGTCCGCATCGCCGTCAGAAAAGGAACAGCCTGTACAGGCCTCTTTCCGGCGCACAAAGGCCGCGTGCTTCCCCGTGACCCCAAGTTTCCCTGCCCGCTCCTTTCCGGCCGGAGAGCTCCGTTTTTCCTATTTTCCGCGCACGAAAAAAGCACAGAGCCTTTTCGGTCCTGTGCTTTTTTGCCGGTCAGCCAAGGCGGCTGCTCCGCTTCCTCAGAAGAAGAAGCTGCAGTTGATGCCCCACTGGTTGGCTTCCGTGTCGCTGCCCCGTTCATAGCCGTAGTGCACGCCAAAGCCGATGTTGTCCTTCTTCGCCTCGAAGCCGATGCGGGTGAAGAAGCTGTCTTCCGCGATCTCCGTACCGAAGGAACCGGCCCCGCTGTCATAGCGGAGCGTCTCGTCCACGCTGTCATCGCCGAAGGCGAAACGGTAGCCGAGGGTCACGGTCGGCGCGTAGGTCCATGCGCCGTTCGCCACTTCGTACTTGTAATTCACGCCGACAGGCATGTTCCACAGACCGGCGCTGTCCCCTTCATGACGGAATCCGAGGCTGTCGCTGTAGTCGTCGATGGAAAGATCGATGTACTGCAGGCCGAGGAACGGAGTCCATACGCTCGAACCGGTGCGGATCTCCTTCTCCGCGGCCACGCCCACATGGAACGCGTCCGCGTCGACCGAGCCGGTGATGCGCTCGCCCGTATTCCACTGGGTGAGATCGTTGCTGCTGCGGTTGTAGCCGATCTCCGCCCGGTACGTCATGCCTGCGCCGCCCTTCACGGAGCCGTAGATCATGCCGCCGTAGTAGTCCACGTCGTTCTTCGTGGAAATGCCGCTCTTCGTGGACACGTCGCCGTCCGCATAGGCGAAGGCCGCGCCGATGGTGGTCCGGCCGTTATCGTAGAAGTCCGAGCCGATGACCGCGCCGTCGTAGGTCAGGTCATAGTCCGCGCGGAGATTGCCCACGGAGAGGCCGTCCACGCTGCTCTTGTCATGGAGATAGGACGCCCACAGGTCACTCGCCTCATGATTCGCCACATGGTCCGTGAACGCCGTAGTAAACCGGTACGTGCCGTATCCCACGCCGGCCAGTCCCGTCATGCCGGCCGCGGAATTGAGGGCATTCGTCACGCGGGCCACTTCCTGCGCTTCCGTATTGGACAGCACCGGATCGACCACATGATTAACGAACGCACCGGCCGTGCTGCCCGTATCCGTCAGCGCCGCCGTGAATGCCGCCGCCCCGAAGACGCCCGGGAAGGCTGCTGCAATATCTCTGTTTTCAAAAGTGCCGGTCTCTTTATCCATGACCTGAAGCAGATTCGAGCCATAGACTTTCCCATTCCAGCCGGTTTTCTGATCCTGCTGCACAGTGGCGGTAGAAATATCATACTTCGTCGTGCCGTCGGCTTTGACACCGTCCACATAGAGCAGCGCATTCGGATTGACTTCGATGCTGCTGCCATCGTTCTGCGCCGTAGCGACTGTCGCAACCGTATTGTCCGCATTGGCGGTCGTATACGCAGCCGAACCGTCAGCAAATACGATTTTACCTTGATTGGTAGCCACTACGCCGTCTACCGCATCTCTTGCTTTGGTTTCAGCACCGTCCAGATGGAGTTCCGAACCGCTCTGGAACGTCATAACAGCCCCATCAACAGTAATGCCGGACGTGTCGTAGAGATATACCTTGCCAGTTACATCCACATTAGCCCCGCTCGTCAGTGCGAGCTGGCCGCCATCCTTGAAATTAGCAGTTCCATTGACAGTAAGCGTGCCCTGACTTCCTACAGAGACCGTACCCGTTTCTGCATCGATATTGTTGGCCATGATCTTCGCACCATCATCGATCTGCACTTCACTGCCGGCACCATGGACAATCAGGTTCTCTGTATTGGCCACAGCATTTTGATGGAAATAAACTTTGCTCCCTGCTTCCGCAGAAATCCGATCTACATTTGCACTGCCGCCATTCATGGTAATTGCGCTGGCATCCTGCGCACCGATTGCACCGCCATTGAGCTTGCTGTTATTCAGCGTAACCGTGCCATTTTTTCCATCTTTATCATGCGACCAGATTCCTGAATTAATAGTGGTTCCGTCTGTGATAATGGTCCCGCCTTCGGTCGTGAAGTAGTCCGTCGGCACATCCACGGTGCCGCCTTTAAGATTCAGGGTTGCACCGCTGTCTACAGCCACTTCACCGCCGGTAAAGGTCACATTCGTCGCATTCACCGTAGCATCGGTCGTCGCGTACAATGCAGACGTATTACTCTTTCCGGACAATGTACCGCCATTGAGACTGACCACACCATTATTCCGTACAGCAAAATGAGTCGTATTGACATTTCCATCAGCAGTAAAAGTACTATTATCAACATCGACTTCCTGACCATCAAATGTTGTACCAACTGCTGTTGTAACCGTACTGCCATTGAGTACATTAGTGGTACCGTTAACAGTAAGTATCCCACTATCCAATGCCAGTTTGCTGTAATCCTCTATCAATATGTTTCCCGTTATCACGCTGGCCCCATTGGAAATCGTGACGGTACTTCCCGGCTGGGTCTCATCCGTCTTCTCAGCAGAATGACCATCTATAAGAGTATCCTGCCGCACCATTAACCCGTCTCGCCATTGATATGAACAGCAGCGCCATAGCCTTGTGCAACTATATCGCTACCAGTAGTTTGACTGTTATTCAGATTAATTGTCCCGGCATTGCCGTTTACCTCACTAGCCCATGCGCCGATAGAGGACGTGGAATTATTCAGCGTAAGCGTGCCGCCCTGCGCTGTCATTTTTCCATTAGATCCATTTACAACACCGTCGTGAATAACAAACGTTCCTCCCGCATCAGCATAAACACCATCCGAATAAGTTTTTCCTGTTTCTTCCAGATTCTCGCCTGCATCAGCGCCATAATCTCGCGCCTGAGAAGTAAACATCCCCCCATAAATGAGCAGGGATGCAGCCAAGAGGGCTGCGGTTTTGCTTTTTTTCATACTCTCTCTCCTTTATCACAAATCGGCCGTCCTGTCGGACGCAGGGACGGCTGCACTGTTTTTATTTTACCACTTGAAGTTCTCTTTTCAATCCGTTTTACGTTCTTTTGACATGAAAGCGCGTGTTTGGCTCCATAGGAAAACGCTATACCTGTGGAGAGACGAGGCGGCTGCCCGTGCCGTTTTTGCGGGAAAGCGGACGAGACGGGTGAAATGGCGGCGCAGCAGGCACGAAAAAAGACATGCGCGGGGCATGTCTTTTTTTCGATTTCAGGCGCTGGCTTTTTCAGGAGCGGGAGATGCTTCCGGGGTCTCTGCCTTCGGGGCTTCTTCCTCGGCGGCGTCCGCTTCAGCGGCCGGGGCGGTCACGGTACCGGAGAGGTTCGTGCTGCGGTCGGTGGGGATGCGGCGGTAGGGGAACTGTTTCAGGAGGCGCTTCCACATCTCGTCCAGGATGTATTCGGGGCGGGTGTCCGGGCCTTCGAGCTCAGCGTCGAAGTAGCGCGTGCCGATGCTCTTCACATTATCCATGCCGTCTTCCCAGTAATAAATGCGGAGCTCCGCATGGGTAACGATGACCGGATCGCGGTCGCCGAACATGGGGTACTGGCTGTACTGGTCGAAGCGGACGGCCACGGGCCAGACGGCGATGTCCGCGCCGGCGGAGACGGCGGCGGCGCGCATGGCGTCCGGACCGGCGGGGGCGTCCGCGGTCTCCACGAGCCGGGAGTAGGGATAGCGGAAGATGCGGCCGAGCTGACGGTCCATGAAGGACGCGGCGTAGCCGCTCCGCCCCGCGGCGGGCAGGAGCAGCACGGCCCGCGTATTGTCGAAATAGCCCGCTGCCCGGTTGGCCGTATCCGCCGCGGCGGACGGCACGGCGATGAGGAGCGCCGCGGCCAGCGCGAGGATCCATTTCCAGAGTGCTTTCATTTTGATGACCTCCTTTGCTCAGAACGGTTCCTTTATGTCCAGTGTACCACATCGGCCCGCCCCTGTCCCCTGCGGTCCGCTCCGGGATGGCCGGCCGCGTATGATTTCCCCGCATGGAGACCCGTTTCCCATCCGGTTTTTTTCTACATACGGGGAAAGTATGGTATAATAATAGAAATATTTTATGAATAGAATTTTTTTATGTGCTATTCAAAGTTTTCCTGGAGCCAAGCAGCGATGAACAATACAGACTGGAAGATCCTGATCTATCTGCGGGAAGAGCGGAGCATCAACAAGGTGGCGAAGCGTCTCTTCATGACGCAGCCGTCCCTCACGTACCGTCTGGATCAGATGGAGAAGGAGATCGGCGTGCCGCTCTTCATCCGCACGAACAAGGGCGTCCACTTCACGGACGCGGGGGACCGCCTCTTTTCTTACGCGGAGAAGGAACTCCAGCGGTACCAGGACATGAAGAATTTCGTCACCCATGAGCCGAACACGATCTCCGGAGTGCTCCGCATCGGGGCGAGCCGCTCCTTCACGCAGTCCCACATGCCCGCGCTGCTGAAAGGCTTCGTGGACAAGTACAGCGACATCGAGCTGTCCCTCACGACGATGGCGAGCGACCAGCTGATGAAGCTGGTGAAGAAGGAGGACATCCAGCTGGCGATCATCCGGGGCAATCCGGAGTGGCCGGAGATGGACATCCTGCTGGCGAATCCGCTGATGTACCTCATCTCGGCGCAGCCCATCGACTACAAGACGCTGCCGCTCGCGCCGACGATCCGCTACCGCTCGGACCCCGGCCTCGACGAGACGCGCACGAAGTGGTGGCGGCAGAATGTGGGCGACCCGCCCCATTTCCTGCTCGCGGTGGACGACTGCCTCACCTGCGTGGAGCTGGTGAACGCGGGCCTCGGCCACTCGGTCATCCCGGGCGACCTGCTCCCGAAGTGCGATCCGAAGGTGTACCGCCAGGTGCTGCGCGGCAGGGACGGCCATCCGATCTACCGGCCGATCCACCTGATCTGCAAGAACGCCATGACCGTGTCCACGCCAGTGGCCATGTTCATCGACTACGTGAAGCAGTATTTCCACGAGACGTCCCGCATCGCCGACGCCGCGCCCGCCTCCCCCATCGTGAAGCCCGCGCTGGTGAAAAACGCATAAAAAATGAGCACTCTCTTTTCAGAGGGTGCTTTTTTTGTGCGCCGGTTCATTGAAATTCCCGCGGGAAGGATTCGAGGCGGCGCTTCCGCTCTTTCCAGTCGGGGAGCCAGTGAGTCATGAGGGCATGGAAGCGCGGGCTGTGGAGGCCTTCGAGGAGGTGGTTCAGCTCGTGCACCACTACGGACTCGATGCACGCCACGGGCTTGGCGGCCAGCTCCAGCGAGAAGGAGAGCTGCCCGTCGGCGGTGCGGCAGCTCCCCCAGCGGCTCTTCGTGAGACGGATGGCGAAACCCGCGGGCGCGACGCCCATGCGGGGCGCCCACTCCGCGATGAGGTCCGCGAGGACCGCCGAGAGCTCCGCTTCCCAGCACGCGGCGAGCAGGCGGTCCCGGCGGGTGCGGCGGCTCCGCACGGTCAGAATCGCGGTGTCGTCCTCGATGCGGCAGGAATTCTCCGCTCCCGGCCTCACGCGGAGCGTCACCCGCCGCCCGAGGAGCCAGTGCGTCTCCCCGTCTTCGTACGTGTGGGACGGCGGCGCGGGGAAGCGCGCGAGCGACGCTTCGATCCAGCCGCGCCGGCTCTCCACGAAGGCCCGCCATACGGCCTCCGGCGTGCCCTGCGGCACGGTGACGCGCACCACCCGGTCCCGGCGGATGCGGATATACATGTGCCGCACGTCCCGGTACGCGACCCGGACGTCCATCAGTCCTCCCGCAGGTACTGCGGCGCGAGCTCTTCCGCCGCCCGGCGGATCTCATCGGCCGAGGCCCCGAACCGCCCCTGTACGGCGTCTTTCCCGCCGCCCCGGCCGCGGAGCCGCTCATTCAGCGCCTTCCCCAGGGGCCGCACGTCCCGCGTGCCGGACAGGAGCACATAATCGTAGACTTCGTCTTCGCCGGAGAGGAGCAGGTACGCCGCGGCCCGGCCTGCCCCGGCGAGCGCTTCCGCCCCTTTCCGCAGGTCCCACGGGGAGAGGCCGTCCTCGAAATCCACCGCCAGCCCTTCTGCCGGCAGGGTCTCCGCACGGAGACGGAAATACCGCTGCTGCGCCGCGGCGAGCCGCTGCCGGAGCGCCTCTTCCTCTCTCCGGAGCTTCTCCACCGCCGCGCCGGTCTCCTCCGGCTTCACCGAGAGCGCCCGCGCCGCCCGGGCATTGCTGTCCGCCACGCGGTCCATCCACGCCAGCGCCCGGCGGCCGCAGACGAGCTCCAGCCGCACGCCGCCCCGGTGGTGCATGAGCGAGAGGATCTTCACGCAGCCGATCTCCCCGGTGCGCGCCACATGGGTGCCGCAGCACGCGCAGCGGTCCGCGCCGGGAAATTCCACGAGCCGCACCGTGCCCGCGAGCGCCTTCTTGCTCCGGTAGGGGATGCGCGCCAGCTCCTCCGGCGGCGGGCAGACGATCACCGTCTCCCGGTCCGCCCAGATTTCCTCATTCGCCTCCCGCTCCACCCGGAGCGCGTCGTCCCACGTGAGGACGCCGTTGAAATCCACCGTCACCACGTCCCCCAGATGGAATCCCACGTTGTCCCAGCCGAAATCCCTATGGATGAGGCCGGACACAATGTGCTCGCCCGAGTGCTGCTGCATGTGGTCGAAGCGGCGCTCCCAGTCAATCTCGCCCCGCACGGCCGTCCCCGGCGCGAGCGGCCCGTCCGTCTCGTGCACGATGACCCCGCCCCGGCGGTGCACGTCCAGCACGCGGACCCCGCCGAGCGTGCCCCGGTCCGCCGGCTGTCCGCCGCCCTCGGGATAAAACGCCGTGTCGTCCAGCACCACGGCCCAGCCTTTCCCGGCCGCCTCGCAGGACACCACCCGTGCCTCGAACGCGCGGCAGTACGGATCCCGGTAAAACAGTTCCTTCATTTCCTCCGCCATGGTCCCACTCCTTTCGTCACACACCCGCCGCCTGCCGCGCCGCCGCATTGAGGAAATCCTTCGGCGAGAGCGCCGCGAGCGGCAGGGGAAACAGCCAGTCCGCGCCCCGGCAGGCGTTCCACGCGGCGAGCGTCTCCGTCAGATGGCGTCGGGCCTCCGCCTGCTCCTCTCCGCTCCGCGCCCCGTAGAGGATGCGCCCCGCGTCGTCCTGCACGGACCGCACGCCCTCCCGGAGGAGCGCCTCGTCGGAGAAGAAACGCCGCAGCTCCGCCCGCCACGCCGCGGCGAAAGACGCCCGTCCCGTGCGGAGCCGGAGCCCGCCGTCTGCGTCCTCGATCTCCCACAGGCCGTCCCCGGTGCCGCCGAATCCGCGGAACCGCCACACCGCGCCGCCGGAGAGACGGGCCGACACGTCCCGCCCCTCGCCGATTTCGTACGCCCAGAGGAGCAGCCGGTACGCGTCGTCCGACGCCGGGTCCAGCACCGTGCGGTACGCCGCGCCGGAGAGCGAGCCCGCCTCGACGGCCATGCCCGTCTCCTCCGCGCCGACGGACGCGCGCACCGTCACCGCCTCGATGGGCCCCTCCTCCGCCGGGAGCGGCGCTTCCGCCCGGAGCGCGCCCGTCTCATGGAGCGCCGCCGCCAGAGCCGCCGCGGGCCGGCAGGGATTTTCCCGGAGCCAGCCCCGGTCCGGCGGGCCCTGCATCTTCCGGGACAACGCCGCCGCGCCCTCCGCGCCGAACCATTCCTCCGCGGCAAGCGGCGCCTGCGGGGACGGGAAAAGCCACCGCGCGCTCCGCAGATCGTTCCACACCGCGAGGGCCGCCGCCGCGCTCCACGCGTCCGCCGTGGTCAACGGCTCCGCCTGATACGCTGCGAAATAGCACCGCCCCTCGTCGTGGATGATGTCCTCCGAAAGAAACGCCTGCAGGGCCGCCTTCCCCTCGGCGACGAAGTCCTCCACGCGCACCACCGCCTCCGCGCGCTGGAAATCCGGATACTTCACCGAGAAGACGCCGAGGCCGTCCGTCCCCGTCCGGCGCAGCGTCCACTCCGCGCAGAACGAGCCGTCCGACAGGTCCGCCCGCACGCCCGGCGCGCCCGCCTCCAGCATCCACAGGAACGCCGCCGCGCCCTCGTAGGCCGGCACGAACCACTCTGCCGGCAGGCCCAGCACGCGCCCCGCCATGTGGAGCCGCAGCACGTGCACCTGCATGACGTACAGCTCCATGCGGACCTCCTCCGGCCCGCCCCGCACAGGCTCCGCCAGCGCCGGCACCTCCGCCAGCCGTCCCTTCGCCTTCCATTCCTCCGCGATCGCTTCGATATCCATGAGGCACCTCCCCGTCATTTTCTCCCATTGTATCACAACCCGCAGAGGCCGTCTTTCGGGCAGCAGAAAAGCGGCGCCTATGGCGCCGCCTCTCCTGTGCAATGCCCGCCTTCTGCGGAAAGCCCGTCTCAGGCCTTATTCACGCGCACGCGTTCGATGGTCGGATTGCCTTCGCTGTCCTGCGCGATGGTGTCCACGCGGATCAGTTCCAGCTCCGGCTTGAATTCGTCCACCAGACGCTGGAGCTCCTCATTCATGCCGAGGCCCTTCTGGAGCGCGCGGTAGACGATCGTGGCGAATTCGTAGCGCGTCATCTGCCGGTCGCCGCCGAACGTGCCGTCCGGGTAGCCCTCGACAATGCCCCGTTCGCGCATCTGCTCGATGGTCTCATACGCCCAGTGATTTTCCGGCACATCCGGGAAGGGCGTGGTCATCGCGTTCTGGATCTGGTCCTGCGAGCCCACGAGCTTATTCACCAGTTCGGTGAGCTGAGCCACGTTGTGCCGCAGAATCTCGATTTCCTTCGCCATGGCCACACGGGACGTGGAAATATGGTTGCCCTGGCCGATCTTGAAGGACACGCCCGCGTTCACCATGTTCTCGCCGGTGCCGAAGCTGCCGCCCACGCTGAACATGGTGTCTTCGTTCGGACGGTAGAACGCGCCCACCGCCATGGCGTTCTCGCCGCCATAGTTGCCGACGCCCGCCGCGAAGTCCCACTTGTCGTCCGGGTCGAAATCGAGCGGATGGAGCGCCGCCAAAGCCGCCGCGTTCGCGCCCACCTTATCGATGCGCCCGTCGAGATTATTGATGCGGCCGTCCAGATCCTGCTGCATGCTCCAGAGCTGTCCGCCGTTCACCGCTTCCTTCGAGCCTTCCGCAATGAGACCGTCCGCCACATTTTTCAGTGCGACCGGCGTATTTGCGCCCGTTCCGCCGAGGGTGACGCTGCCAGTATGATTGCCATCGCCATCAACATCATATTTGACAGCGTTGTTATCCAGTGTGGTAACCTGCTGGCCGACTTCATCAATGTCGGATTTCAGGCTCGTGCTGACATCGTGGAGCTGACCTTCGGTTGCCGCCTGATCGGAGCCTTCATAGGTATGCGTTTCCGGCTCCCATTTCGTATTCGTCAGGCCGTTGATCGTGCCCTGATCGCCTTTGTTGATAGTGATGCCTTCTTCGCCGCCAACGGTCAGACTTTCTTCAATGTCCACATTGGGAGCCAGAGAAACTTTATAGTCGGTACTCCCATTGAGATTTTCAGAAGGTTTAACGACAAAATTGCCATCTCCACTGACCGTAGTATGTTTCAGAGCTTCTTCATAAGCCTCCTGCGTCGCTTTGTCCAGATCACCGATGGCCATCGTTACATCCTGCCCATCCGTGACATAGTTGTTGTGGCTGTAGTTCAAATCGCCGACTTTATTATCGACTTTGTCGATATCGATATCCTGCTTTTCATTCCAAGCTTTCTGGTCATCCAACTGCTGCTGCTGACTGTTGATCTGGTTCTGCTGGCCTTCGTTCCATGCTTTCAGGTCATCCAGTTCCTGATGCTGGCTGTCGATCTGATTCTGCTGACCTTTGTTTACCGCTTCGATATCATCCAGACGATCATCCTGTTCCTCATTCCAGACTTTCTGGTCGTCTAACTGCTGCTGCTGACTGTCGATCTGGTTCTGCTGGCCTTCGTTCCATGCTTTCAGGTCATCCAGTTCCTGATGC
>ERZ826016.1057-NODE-1057-length-28398-cov-9.418304_pt1 | contig 28398 bp, 25 predicted proteins | sample MGYA00519872_ERZ826016 | MGnify/ENA primary metagenome ERZ826016 (study PRJEB31778, sample SAMEA3449218) | human gut metagenome | biome: human gut; feature: human-associated habitat; material: faeces | place: United Kingdom | collected 2010/2012 ... | reverse complement strand
CTCTTTCTCCGCCAAGATGACCCATTTTTGGGTCATTTTTTATTTTGTCTTAAATGCAAAAAGGCAGGATGTCTGCGATTCAAGCAGATACCGTGCCTTTTTATATTATTTGCGTGTGTTATTCTGCGAACATAGGTGTTGAGAGATATCTGTCGCCTGTGTCCGGAAGGAGAACGACTATAACTTTGCCTTTGTTTTCAGGTCTGGCTGCAAGCTCTCTGGCGGCCCAAATTGCAGCGCCGGAGGATATTCCTACGAGAAGCCCGGCTTCGCGCGCGATGCTGCGGCCGGTGTCGAAAGCGTCCTCGTTTTTCACGGTAATAATTTCATCGTAAATTTCGGTATTTAGAGTATCCGGAATAAACCCTGCGCCGATGCCCTGGATTTTGTGCGGCCCGGGCTTGCCCTCGGAGAGAACGGGCGATGTGGCAGGTTCGACAGCGACAATTTTTACATTCGGGTTCTTAGATTTGAGGTATTCGCCTACTCCTGTGAGAGTGCCGCCTGTGCCTACGCCTGCGACGAAAATATCTACTTTGCCGTCAGTGTCAGCGTAGATTTCAGGTCCGGTAGTTTCTCTGTGTATTCTCGGGTTGGCAGGGTTTGTGAACTGACCCGGAATAAAGCTGTTGGGAGTAGATTCCGCCAGCTCCTGCGCTTTGGCGATGGCGCCTTTCATGCCCTGCGCTCCGTCTGTCAGCACCAGTTCGGCGCCGTAGGCTTTGAGCAGGTTGCGGCGTTCCACACTCATGGTTTCAGGCATGGTAAGGATCACGCGGTACCCCCGGGCGGCCGCCACGGCGGACAGGCCAATGCCTGTATTGCCGGAAGTGGGTTCGATGATCACAGAATCGGAATGCAGCAGCCCTTTGGCCTCGGCGTCGTCGATCATGGCCTTGGCGATACGGTCCTTGACGCTGCCGGCGGGGTTGAAGTACTCCAGCTTGGCGACGATCTTCGCCTTGAGGTCATGGGCTTTTTCAATATGGGTCAGCTCCAGCAGGGGAGTCTTGCCGATCAGCTGGTCAGCGGAAGTGTAGATGTTAGACATAGTGTTTATCTCCTTTATCGTTTATAGTCAGATGTTGTTGTGTGGAATGAAGGGAAAAGGAGTCAACATCGTCCGGTCAGGAGAACAAGAGTGCGGGTCATGTGATCGCCTCATTTCTGAAATACAACTACCAACTCGGTAGGTTGGTACAGTTATAACACGGCGGCGCGGATTTGTCAACCCTGTTTTTGAAAAAAATCCGGTAAGCGAATGTGACAATATTGAAAGAGTAAGAGGGCTTGCGGGACAGAGGCGAGGGAGGGTATAATGAAGAGCGTAAAGGATGTGAGCGTATGTACCGTATATTTATTGTGGAGGACGACAGGACCATCGCCCAGGCGGTGGCGCATCTGGCGGAGAGCTGGGGACTGGAGGTCCGGTGTGTCCGGGACTTTCGGGCGGTGACGGCGGAGGCGGCGGAATTTCAGCCGCACCTCATCATACTGGATATCGCCCTGCCGTGCTTTGACGGCTATCACTGGTGCCGGGAGCTGCGGAAGCAGACCAGTGCGCCCATCCTGTTTTTGTCCTCGGCCGGTGATAACATGAACGTCATCATGGCCATGAACTTCGGCGCGGACGATTTTATCGCCAAGCCCTTTGACGGCGGTGTTCTGATGGCCAAGGTACAGGCCATGCTGCGGCGCAGCTATGACATGGCGGCGCCGGCGGTGCTGCGGGAGAGACGGGGCGCACAGCTGTCCGCCGACGACCAGAAGCTGACCTATCAGGGGCAGACAGTGGAGCTGACCAAGAATGAGTACCGTATCCTGTCCTGCCTGATGGAGAGCGCCGGGAAGGTGGTCAGCCGGGAGAAGCTGATGCAGCGGCTGTGGGAGACGGACAGCTTTGTGGATGAGAACACGCTGACCGTCAATGTGAACCGCCTGCGGCGGAAGCTGGCGGGCGTGGGACTTGTGGAATTTATCGCCACCCGGCATGGGGTGGGGTACATCGTGGAGTGAGAGATATGGAGCTGCTCAAAGCATATCTGAAGGAGCGTCGGCTGACGCTGGCGGCATTTCTGCTGTTTGTCGGGGTGTTTGCTGTGTCCTTTGCCCTGTACGGCCTGCCGCTGGCGGCGGTGGGCTATCCGGCAGGGCTGTGCGTTCTGCTGGGGGCGTGCCTTGCGGCGTGGGATTACGGCCGCGCGGCACGGCGGCACAAGGCGCTGAAGCGTCTGCGGGAGGCGGGCGAGGCGGTGCTGCTGGACCTGCCGGCCATGACCACCGTGGAGGGGGCGGACTGCGCCGCCGTGGTGGAGACGCTGCGGCGGGAGCTGCGCCGGCAGGAGACGGCGCGCGCCGCCCGGTGGGAGGATATGACAGCCTATTACACCGCATGGGTGCACCAGATCAAGACGCCCATCGCCGCCATGCGCCTGACCCTGCAGGGGGAGGACACCCCGGCCGCCCGGCGGCTGATGACGGAGCTGGGCCGGGTGGAGCAGTACGTGGACATGGCGCTGACCTATCTGCGGCTGGAGGAGGGCGGCAGCGACTACGTGATACGAACGTGTGCCGTGGATGACGTGGTGTGCGCCGCTGTGCGGCGGTTTGCCGGGGAGTTCATTGACCGGCGCATCGCGCTGGACTACACGCCGGTGGAATGGGAGACGGTGACGGACGGCAAGTGGCTGACCTTTGTGGTGGAGCAGCTGCTGAGCAATGCCCTGAAGTACACCGGGCAGGACGGGACCGTCCGGATCTACCGGGAGGGAGACGATCTGTGCATCCGGGACAGCGGCATGGGCATCGCGCCGGAGGACCTGCCCCGGGTATTTGACATGGGCTATACCGGGCAGAACGGGCGGCTGGACCGGCGGTCCAGCGGCATCGGGCTGTACCTGTGCCGGCGGATATGCCGCAATCTGCGGCATGAGATACGAATCGAGTCCGTGCCCGGCGTGGGCACCACGGTGAGGCTGACGCTGGGCCGCCCGGCGTTCGTGGCGGAGTGAGCTTTCCTCTGCGCGGCTACACCTCATCCGTCACGGCTGCGCCGTGCCACCTTCAGCTGTGCACACCCCAGTGTGAGCACTGGGGCTCAAGGGGAAGGCTAACGCTGCGGCGGGGAGATGGTGACATTTCTGTTCGTTTTTGGTAAGGCAAAGCGATGGATTGGGGGAAGGACCCGGACTATAATGGCCTTGTAAGATAAAGGAGGTCATGCTATGAGCATTTTGGAAGTCAGTGGGCTGCGGAAGGTATACACCTCGCGGCTGGGCGGCAGCCGTGTAGAGGCGCTGCGGAATGTCAGCTTCACCGTGGAGCAGGGCGAGTATGTCGCTATCATGGGTGAGTCCGGCAGCGGCAAGACCACGCTGCTGAACATTCTGGCGGCGCTGGACGAGCCCACGGCGGGTACGGTGCGGCTGGACGGCCATGAGCTGGGCAAGATACGGGAGAGGGACGCGGCGGCCTTCCGCCGGGACAACCTGGGTTTTGTGTTCCAGGAGTTCAACCTGCTGGATACGTTCACGCTGGAGGACAACATCTATCTGCCGCTGGTGCTGATGGGAATGTCTTACGAGAATATGCGGGCGCGGCTGCTGCCTGTCGCCCGGGAGCTGGGACTGACGGAGCTTTTGAAGAAGTACCCCTATGAGGTCTCCGGCGGGCAGAAGCAGCGGGCGGCAGTGGCCCGGGCCATCATCACCGAGCCAAAGCTGCTGCTGGCGGATGAGCCTACCGGCGCACTGGACAGCGGCTCCACCGACGAGCTGCTGCGGCTGTTTGCCGCCATCAACCGGGCAGGACAGACCATACTGATGGTGACACACTCTGTGAAGGCCGCCAGCCGGGCGGGCAGGGTGCTGTTCATCAAGGACGGCCAGGTGTTCCACCAGCTGTACCGGGGCGAGGACGACGACACCCGGTTCTATCAGCGCATCTCCGACACGCTGACCATGCTGCAGTCGGGCGGTGAGCCGGCATGAGGGAAAAGACATTATACGCCCGGCTGGCCTGGACGGGCATGAGAAAAAACAGGCGGCTGTACCTGCCGTATCTGCTGAGCTGCGCCGGGATGGTGCTGATGTTCTACATCCTGATGGGGCTGTCCGGCTCGCCGGTGCTGGAGCACATGTCCGGCGGCGGCAGCAGCGCCATCATACTGCGGCTGGGCACGGTGGTCATCGCCGTGTTTGCGCTGATATTTTTGTTCTATACCCACTCGTTCCTCATTCGCCGCCGGGAGAGGGAGTTTGGCCTGTACAATGTGCTGGGTATGGGCAAGGGCAACATCGCCCGCATTCTGCTGTGGGAGACGGTCATCACCTATGGCCTGACCACGGGGACGGGACTGCTTCTGGGCATGGTACTGTATAAGCTGGCGGAGTTGGGTATGGTGCGGCTTTTGCAGGTGCCCGTGACCTATACCCTGACGGTGTCCGTATCGTCTCTGCTGGCTGCGGCGGCGTTGTTTGCGGCCATCCACACGCTGATCCTGCTGAACAGCCTGCGGCAGCTGCACGGCGTCAACGCGGTGGGGCTGCTGCGCAGCGAGAGCGTGGGCGAGAAGCCGCCCAAGGCGCAGTGGGTGCTGACGGCGGCGGGGGCGGTGCTGCTGGCCGGGGCCTACTGGCTGGCGGTGTCCATCAGGGAACCACTGGCGGCGCTGACGTGGTTCTTCGCGGCGGTGCTCATGGTGATCGCGGCCACGTATCTGCTGTTTATCAGCGGGTCGGTGACGCTGTGCCGCGGCTTGCAAAGGAACAAAAAATACTACTACCGTCCCCAGCACTTCGTGTCCGTGTCCTCCATGGCCTACCGCATGAAGCGCAACGGCGCGGGACTGGCGTCGGTGTGCATTCTGGCCACTATGGTGCTGGTGATGATCTCGTCCACCACCTGCCTGTATGTGGGGCAGGAGGACGCGGTGAATGCCCGGTATCCCCGCGACATGGACGTGGCGGTATACGGCAGAAGCGATCATCCGCTGGACGAGGCGGAGGCGGAGCAGCTGCGTCAGGGTGTGGAGAGCACCGTTTTCAACTTCGGCGGGCAGACCAGTAATGTGGCGACATACCGTGAGATCAGCGTCAGCGGTCTGCCGGACGGCGGGGATCTGCGGTTGGGCAACGCCGGTGCGTCCGCAGCGGACAGCACCCGTGTGACGCAGCTGCATTTCCTGCCGCTGGAGGACTACAACGCCGCCACGGGGCAGAGCCTGACGCTGAACGACGGGCAGGTGTATGTGGCGACTCTGCGGACGGATTTCCCGTACGACACCCTGACCGTCGACGGGGAATGGACGTTCCGGGTCATGGATCGGGACATTCCGCCGCTGAGCGGTCCCTTCACGGCGGATATTACCCCGACCCTGATGGTGGTCATACCGCACTTCACGCAGTTCGTGCAGGAGCTGGAGGACGGACTGAGCGAGAAATACGGCTGGTATCTCACGGCCACGTGGCACTACGCCTTCGACACCGATCTGCCGGAAAACCAGCAGGGGAACATCGACGGAACAACGCCCAATCTGGAGGACGCGCTGAATGGCTATCTGGCGGGCGTCAGCAGTGACTGGGGCGTGGGCGTCAGCGTGGAGTCCAAGGCCGCCAACCGGGCAGACTTCTACGGCATGTACGGCGGATTGTTCTTCCTGGGCATTATGCTGAGTATCGTGTTTATCTTCGCGGCGGTGGCTATCCTTTACTATAAGCAGCTCTCCGAGGGCTATGAGGATCAGTCCCGGTTCGACATCATGCAGAAGGTGGGCATGACCAAGGTGGACATCCGCCGCAGCATCAACAGCCAGCTGCTGACGGTGTTCTATCTGCCGCTGGTGCTGGCGGGCGTGCACCTGTGCTTCGCGTTCCCGTTCATCCACAAGCTGCTGATCCTGTTCAATCTGGACAACAGGGGGCTGCTGATCGGCACAACGGCGGTGAGCTTTGCGGTGTTCGCGGTGCTGTACGCCATCGTGTACAAGCTGACGGGGAATACCTACTACCGCATCGTGGCGGAGGATACAGAAAAAGAGTAGAACGAAAGAGACGGCGGGAGCCGTCTCTTTTCTGCTTTTTTGGGCAAAAAACGGGTTTTGTGTGGACAAATCATGGCGGCTTCCTGTATAATACATACTGATACACTATTGTTTGCAACAGTTTTATATACAGCGCGGCGTGCCGCGCGTAAGGAGGCAGTATGCGTAATATCTGGACGGTGTTCAAAACCGATATACGGACGCTGAGCAAGTGCTTTTTCGCCTGCGTGGTGGTGGTCGCCATCGCCCTGCTGCCCAGCCTGTACGCCTGGCTGAATATCTACTCCAACTGGGACCCTTACGGCAACACCGGGGGGATATCCATCGCGGTGGCGTCGCTGGACGAGGGCTATACCGACGCGGACGGCACCTATGAGAACAAGGGCGACGACGTGGTGGCCGACCTGCGGGAGGCTACGTCCATCAACTGGGTCATCGTGGACACCGAGGAGGAGGCCAAGGGCGGCGTGGAGTCCGGCGACTACTACGCGGCGGTGGTCATCGACAAGCAGTTCAGCCGGAATATGTACCGGATGCTGACGGACTGGACCGGTAAGCCGGCCATCACCTACTACGAAAACGCCAAGAAGAACGCCGTGGCCACCAAGATCACCGACACGGCGGTGGAGACGCTGAAGCGCTCCATCAGCGAAAACTATCTGGAGGTGGTCATCGACGGCATCATGGAGCAGAGCAATCTGCTGGCGGCGGACCTGACCGCCGACGATCCGGAGGCCGCTGTGAAGGGTGTGCTGTACCAGGCCCAGGACCTGCTGCACGCCTGTGGGCGGATGATGGATGCCTTTGAGGCGGCGGGCGGCAGCGGCGTGTCGGAGAGCAGCGCGGCGGCGCTGGAGGCGGCCGTGGCCAATATCAACAAGAACCTGCCGGACGGCGCACAGCTGCAGCAGACGGCGGCGGAGATACAGATGCAGCTGAATACGGCTCTGGCCCGGGTGGAACGGGCGCTGGACCGGCTGAGCAGCGCCATTGGGAACGCGCCGGAGTTGCCGTCGGCACAGCAGCAACTGCGAGATGCGGCGGCGCAGCTGGAAAAGGCGGCCGACACGTTGGATCGGTGGGCGGAGGATATCGAGATGGAGGCGCCGGCCGCGGCAGAGCAGGCGCGAGCCATTTCCGCCGAGTGTACGCGTCTGGCGGCGAAGCTGCAGGCGCTGGCTGACAAGCCCACCGCCAGCGACCTGCTGGCGGACTGCGACGCGTTGGTGAAGTCCATCCGGACGATGGTGGACAGGATCCCCGTGACTTCAAAGGCGCTGCAAAAGGAACTGGACACCGTGGCCGGTCAGGTGGCGGACACCATGGAGGGCATGGCTGCGCTGGCTGGAGACGCCAAGGCCATGAAGACCGCGCTGGCGGAGACCGCTGACGCTGTGGGCGACACCATGGCGCTGCTGCGGCCGGCTACGGAGAAGCTGCTGACCTCGCTGGAGAGCACCATAGACGACCTGGAGGGGCTGACCACAGACGAATACATGGATACGCTGGTGAATATCCTGGGCGGCGACCCGGCGGTGTACGGCCAGTATTTCCCGGAAATGGTGCAGACCAGCGTGAACGCGGTGTATCCCATCGCCAACTACGGCTCGGCCATGACGCCGTTCTACACGGTGCTGGCCATCTGGGTGGGCGGCGTGATATTGTCGTCCCTCATCAAGATACACGCCCGGACGGAGGGCCTGATCGACCCGAAGCCGGCGGAGCTGTACTTCGGGCGGTACCTGTTCTTTTTCGTGCTGAGCCAGATACAGGCGGCGGTCATCGTTACCGGCGACCTGTACATACTGAAGCTCCAGTGCCTGCACCCGGGGATGCTGTATCTCACGGGCGCGCTGACGGCCTTTACCTTCAGCCTGCTGATCTACTCGCTGGCGCTGTCCTTCGGCGATGTGGGCAAGGCCATCGTGGTGGTCATCATGGTCATGCAGATCGCAGGCTCCTCCGGCACGTTCCCCATCGAGCTGCTGCCGGCCATTTACCAGAAGATCTATCGCTTCTTCCCCTTCCCCTACGCCATCGACGCCATGCGCGAGTGCATCTGCGGGATGTACGGGAATTACTACTGGCAGCAGATCGGCTTCCTGCTGCTGTTTGCTGCGGCGGCGCTGCTGATCGGCCTGCTGGTGCGGCGGCCCTTCATGGGACTGAACCGCTTTATGGAGGAGAAGTTGGAGGAGACGGAGCTGCTGTGAAAGGAGGTGTTGACCGATGACAAAAGAACGGGACTATCAGGAGTTGTATGACCGCCTGCTGGAGGAGGTCAGCACCCTGCACCGGAACAACCGGCGGCGCATACGCGTCGGTATGCGGATGCTGCTGGCGGTGACGCTGGGATTGATGCTGCTGATGTTTCTGGCGGAGGGGAACAAGGTGTTCACCCTGATGCTGTGGATACTGTCCATGTTCGCAGTGGCGGCGTATCTGATCGCCGTGGAGTACGCGGACTATGAGCTGCAAAAGAAGCTGGAGAACATCACCCAGATGGAGCAGGAGAGCCTGGGCACACTGCTGGAGCTGCCGGAGCTGCCCAAGGTGCCACGGATGGGTCTGCTGCTGCGCCACGGCACCCGGGAGGAACAGGAGACGCCGGAGACGGAGGCAACGGCGGCGGAAGCGGCACCTGCGCCGGAGGAGACGGCTGCGGCAGCGGAGGACATATCCGCGGAGCCTGTGCCGGAGACGCCGGTCACAAAGGCACCGGCAGCGCCGGAGCCGGAGGCATATTCCGTGGACGAGATACTGCGGGAGGTGCACGGCGGAGCGCCGCAGGCAGACAACGCCCCGACGCCTGCCGCGCCGGTATACAGCGGCGCGCGGGTGCTGGAACGGCTGCTGGACGACCCGGAGAAGCTGGCGTCCGATCTGGACGCGCTGACCCGGGCGATACAGGGGCTGTCCGATGACCTGCGGCGCGGTGCGGCGGAGAGCCGGGAAGGGCAGGTGGACCGATGAAGAACATCTGGAATATCTTTCGCGCCGACTGGCGGCGGCTGACGGCCAGTGTGGTGGCGGTGGTGGTGCTGCTGGGGTTGTGCCTGGTGCCGTGCCTGTACGCCTGGTTCAACATCCTGTCCAACTGGGACCCCTACGGCACGGCGTCCACCAGCCGCATCAGCGTGGCGGTGGCCAGCGAGGATGCGGGCTGCGAGGTGCTGGGTCTGGAGGTGAACATCGGCGCGCTGGTGCTGCAGGGACTGGAGAGCAACGACCAGATGGGCTGGGTGTTCGTGGACAGCCGGGCGGAGGCTCTGGACGGGGTGGAGTCCGGCGACTACTACGCGGCGCTGATCGTGCCGGAGGAATTTACCGAGGATTTTGTGAGTATTCTGTCCGGCGATCTGCGCCACCCGCAGATACAGTATTACGAGAACGAGAAGAAGAACGCCATCGCCCCCAAGATCACCAGCAAGGCTAAGACCGCCGTGCAGGAGCAGATCAACACCACGGTCATCGGCAAGGCTGCTGAGGCGCTGACCACGGCGGGCTCCGTGTTCAAGGCCATGGGGCTGGATTCGGAGGCGCTGGCGGACGGCATTATGGATAAGCTGACCGGTGCGCGGCAGGAGATGGCGCAGCTGCAGAAGGTGCTGCTGTCGCTGAAGGACGTGATGAACGGGGCGGACGGGCTGCTGACCGCGGCGTCCGTGACCATCGCGGACGCACGGGGAACGGTGGAGGACGCCGACGCGGCGGCGGGCAGCACGGTGCAGCTTATCAGCACGGGCCTGAGCGCGGCGGACACGGCGTACAGCGACCTGCTGACGGTGCTGAACAACACGGATAAGGTACTGGGCGACATCGAGGATGCCCTGCGGAGTATGGATACCTCTGCCGCCGACGAAGCGTTGAAGGCGGACCTGCACCGGAAGATACAGGCGGCCATCGACGCGCTGAAGGTCCAGCTGGAGGCCGCTGAGGACGAGGCCCTGAAGGCGCAGCTGGAGACGGCCATCGCCGATCTGGAGGCGCTGGACGCACTGGTGGATACGCTGGAGCCGTCGGCCCTGCAGGGACCGGTGCTGGATATGCTGCATCAGGTGCGGCAGGAGCTGCTGGCGGCGGCGGTGCAGACCAATAAGGAGGTCAACGAATACCTGCACACCACCGGGGCACAGGCCCAGACCACGCTGCGGTCCGTCCAGCAGCTGCTGGGGGCTGTGGGCGGCAGCCTGGGGGAGGTGTCCGGCACGCTGGACAGCTACGCCGATGCCATGACCACCGTACAGCCTACGCTGGACGCAGGCATCACCCTGGCCAACACGGTGGAGACGTATCTGGCGGATATCGAGGACGATGTGCGCCGGGTAACGGAGAGCGAAGCCTTCAAGCGCTTTACGGAGCTGATGGAGAGCAGCGATGCCGAAAGCATGGCGGACTACCTCAGCTCGCCGGTGCAGCTGAACACGGAGATCATCTATGAGATCAAGGACTACGGCGCGGCCATGTCGCCCTACTACGTCATGCTGGCGCTGTTTGTGGGCAGCCTGCTGACCGCCGTGATGCTGAAGGTACCGGTGACCCAGCCGGAGTTTGCCGGGTGCCAGGCCGTGGAGCGGTATTTCGGGCGGTTCGCCACCTTCTTCCTGATGGCCATGGCCCAGGCGCTGGTGACGGCCTTCGGGTGCCTGTACTTCGTGGGGATGGAGACGGCGGAGCCGGCGCTGTTCGTGCTGGCCTGCTGCCTGTGCTCGCTGAACTTCGCCAGTATGAACTACGCGCTGGTGTATGCCCTGGACAACGTGGGTATGGCGCTGTCGGTCGTTATCATGGTCATTCAGGTGGCCGGGTCCGGCGGTTCGTACCCAGTGCACGTGCTGCCGCAGCTGTTCCAGACCCTGTATCCCTTCATGCCCTTCCACTACGGCATGGATATGATCCGGGAGACGGTGGGCGGTATGTACGGCGATACATATCTGCGCTGCGCGCTGGTGCTGCTGGGCATGTGCGCGCTGTTCACGGTGTTCGGCCTGCTGGTATACTACCCGGCCCGAAGACTGAACGCGGCTATCGCTGCCAGCAAGGAAAAGTCCGGTATCATGTAAACAGAGAGTGCCCCCCGCAGGCCCATGGGCCTGCGGGGGGCACTTATGCTGTCGAAGCTATGAAAAAAAGTTATGCCCCCTTGCTTTTTGCCGTTTAAGGCAAAAAAGCGGGGACGTTTTTGTGCAGGGTGGAGAAAAGTTCGCACGGCGAGAATTTCCCCTCTTTTGCTGTTGCAAGGCGGGCGGGCCTATGGTACAGTACGGGTGGAGTGTTAGAAAATTAACAGGCAAAGCGACACGGCGTTCAACACGTTTTAGGAGGAGAGAGCATGAGATCGGAACAGGAGAAAACGGCGGCCATCGTCCGGGCCCACGACTGCGACAGCGCGAAGCTCATCGCCATTTTGCAGGAGATACAGGCGTCGGAGAACTACCTGAGCCAAGAGAATATGGAACTGGTGGCGGATATGCTGCACATCAGCGTCTCACGGGTGTACAGCGTGGCCACGTTTTATGAGAATTTCTCGCTGGAACCCAAAGGAAAGCACATCATCAAGGTCTGTGACGGCACAGCCTGTCATGTGCGGAAGTCCGGGCCTATCTACGACGCGATCTATGAGTACCTGAAGCTGGACGGCAAGCGCAGGACCAGCGCGGACGGCGTATTTACGCTGGAGACGGTGGCCTGTCTGGGTGCCTGCGGTCTGGCGCCGGTGATGACGGTTGACGGCGAGGTGTACGCCAAGATGACGCCGGAGACGGCGCTGGCGGAGTTGGAGGCCATTCGCGGAAAGGAGGCGGCGGAATGAGCAAGCTGACACGGGAGGGCTTCCGCGCCATGCACGAACAGGCGGTGGAGGCGCTGGAACGGAGCAGATCATCCCTGAACGTGCTGATCTGTGCCGGTACGGGCTGTATCGCCAGCGGGTCCATGAAGGTGTATGAGAACCTGCGGGAGGAGTGTGCCCAGCGGGGACTGCAGGTGTATGTGGGCCTGACCCACCACGGCGACGCGGAGAAGAGCCTGCACATCAAGATGAGTGGCTGCCACGGCTTCTGCGAGATGGGACCGCTGGTGCATATCGAGCCGCTGGGTGTGATGTATGTCCGCGTGAAGCCGGAGGATTGCCGCGAGATCGTGGAGAGAACGCTGCTGGGCGGCGAGGTCATCGAACGGCTGACCTATCACCAGGACGGCGTGTCCTATCCCCGGCAGGAGGATATCCCCTTTTACAAGAAGCAGCACCGGGTGGTGCTGGCCAGCTGCGGCACCAGTGACGCGGAAAATCTGGAGGAATACATTGCCAAGGGCGGGTACATCGCCTTTGAAAAGGCGCTGTTCGACATGGATGGCGCGGCGATCTGCAGGGAGATCTCCGACTCCGGTCTGCGGGGCCGGGGCGGCGGCGGGTTCCCCGCCGGACGTAAGTGGGAAAGCGTGCGCCGGCACATAGAGGAACCGGTGAAGTACATCGTCTGCAACGGCGACGAGGGCGACCCGGGCGCTTTCATGGACCGCTCCATCATGGAAGGCAATCCCCATTCCGTGCTGGAGGGCATGATGATCGCCGGCGCAGCCACCGGAGCCACGGAGGGCTACATCTACGTCCGCGCCGAGTATCCGCTGGCGGTGAAGCGTTTGCAGGTGGCCATCGACAAGGCTGCGGCGGCCGGACTGCTGGGCGACGACATCATGGGCAGCGGGTTCAGCTTCCATATCCACATCAACCGCGGCGCCGGCGCCTTCGTCTGCGGTGAGGGCAGCGCCCTGACCGCCTCTATCGAGGGCAAGCGGGGTATGCCCCGGGTAAAGCCGCCCCGGACGGTAGACCAGGGACTGTGGGGAAAGCCTACGGTGCTGAACAATGTGGAGACGTTCGCCAACGTGCCGAACATCATCAACAAGGGCGCGGCGTGGTATCGGGGCATCGGCACCGAGGGCAGCGCCGGCACCAAGACATTTGCTTTGACGGGCAACGTGGTGAATACGGGACTGGTGGAGGTGCCTATGGGCGCAACCCTGCGGGAGATCATCTTCGACATCGGCGGCGGCATACCGAACGGAAAGAAGTTCAAGGCCGTGCAGATCGGCGGGCCTTCCGGCGGATGTCTGACCGAGGAGCATCTGGACTACCCTATGGACTTCGACTCGCTGAAGAAGCTGGGGGCCATTATCGGCTCCGGCGGCCTGGTGGTCATGGACGAGGACACCTGCATGGTGGAGGTGGCACGGTTCTTCATGCACTTCACCCAGAACGAGAGCTGCGGCAAGTGCACCCCCTGCCGGGAGGGCACAAAGCGTATGCTGGAGACGCTGGAGCGCATCATCAATAACGAGGGGAGTCTGGCCGATCTGGATCTGCTGGAGTCTCTTAGCGATACCATCACGGACACGGCCCTGTGCGGCCTGGGGCAGACGGCCTGCAAGCCGGTGATGTCCACCCTGCGGAACTTCCGGCAGGATTATCTGCGCCATGTGGTGGATCACCACTGTCCCATCTGCAACGGGCGCAAACGCCGGTTGGAGATCAAGCCGGAGCTGTGCAAGGGCTGCGGCAAGTGCGCGCGGAACTGTCCCATGGAGGCCATCTCCGGGCAGCCCCGTATGCCCTACGTCATTGACAACGAGAAGTGCATCCACTGCGGCGCTTGCTGGGGCGCGTGCCCCTTCGGCGCGATCGACGCCATTGAGGAGGAGTGAGCCATGGCAAAGGGAATTATGGTCATCGACGGGCAGCGGGTGCCCTTTGACGGCGAGCGCAACGTGCTGGCGGTCATCCGCAAGGCGGGTATCGACATCCCCACGTTCTGCTATTACTCCGACCTGTCCGTTCACGGCGCGTGCCGTATGTGCATCGTGGAGGACGTAAAGACCGGGAAGATCGACGCCTCCTGTTCCATGGAGCCCCGGGACGGCATGGAGATCAGGACCAACACCGCCCGGCTGCTGAGGCACCGGCGGATGATACTGGAGCTGCTGCTGGCGGCCCATGACTGCTCCTGCACTACCTGTGCCAAAAGCGGCAACTGCCGATTGCAGGAGCTGGCCCAGCGCTTTGGCGTGCGGCATATCCGTTTCCCCAACAATAAGCCCCGGTACGAGAAGGATTACACCAGCTACGCGGTGTTCCGGGACCCCAACAAGTGCATTCTGTGCGGCGACTGTGTGCGGGTGTGCGAGGAGCTGCAGGGACAGGGCATTCTGAACTTTGCCTTCCGGGGCAGCGAGCTGCAGGTGATGCCGGCCTTTGACAAAAAGCTGGGCGAGACGAAGTGCGTGGGCTGCGGCCAGTGCGCCGCCGTGTGCACCACCGGCGCTATCACCGTTAACGATCAGATCGGCACCGCGTGGGCGGCCATCCACGACCCGAAGAAGCGTGTGGTGGTGCAGATCGCGCCGGCCGTCCGTGTGGCGGTGGGTGAGGCCTTTGGCATTCCGGCAGGCGTGAACGTCATTGACAAGATGACCACGGCGCTGAAGCTCATGGGTGTGGACGAGGTGTACGACACCAACTTCGGCGCGGATATGACCACCATACTGGAGGCGGAGGAGTTTTTGCAGCGGCTGAAGAACGGCGGGCCGTTCCCCATGTTCACCAGCTGCTGTCCCGCCTGGGTGCGGTATCTGGAGTTCAACGCCCCTAAGTATCTGAAGCATATCTCCACCTGCAAATCGCCCATGGAGATGTTCGCGGCGGTCATCCGTGACAAATACGCCGAAAAAGATGCCGCCGACGGGCGGACTACCTACAACATCGCCATTATGCCCTGCACTGCCAAGAAGATGGAGGCGGCGCGGCCGGAGTTCGTCCATAACGGTCGGCCGGATGTGGATCTGGTGCTGACTACCCGGGAACTGGTGGACATGATGCGTGAGACGGGCGTGCAGCTGGACGAGCTGGAGCTGGAGTCTCCGGACCTGCCCTTCGGTTTGGGCAGCGGCGCGGCGGTGATTTACGGCGTCACCGGCGGTGTGGCCGAGGCGGTGGTGCGTCACTGCCTGCCGGACAAGAGCAAGAATGCGCTGCGGGCCGTCCGTGTCACCGATCTACGGGGAGACGGATCCATCCGCCATGTGGAACTGAACGTGGACGGGCAGGAGCTGCGTATCGCCGTGGTCAACGGGCTGATCCACGCCAAGGAGCTGATCGCGGATATCGAAGCGGGCAAGTGCTTCTACCACCTGATAGAGGTCATGACCTGTCAGGGCGGCTGCGTGGGCGGCGCGGGACAGCCCTATGGGCTGAGCAACGTGAAGAAGAAGCGGGGCGAGGGACTGTATGCCGCCGATGCCTCCGCTATGTTTAAGCGGGCGGAGAAAAACCCCATCGTCACGTCTTTACTCAGGGAGTACGGCGAGGAAAAGTGTCACGCGCTGCTGCACGTGCACTACGGAGAATAAAAAAGCGGCCCCCGGCTCACACCGGGGGCTGCGGGTAAAGAAAGAGCATGGCCCCGCCGGGGCCATGCTCTTAGCTTGCCTTTTTATCCAGAATATACACGGTGACGTTGCGGCGGCCCCAGGAGTAGCAGTCCGCCTTGGTGGGGAACCACAGGTCCACGATGTTGCCCTTGATGGCGCCACCGCAGTCCAGGGCGGTGCCCATGCCGTAGACACGGCGGCCGTTGGTGGTCTGGATGAACATTTTGGTGTAGTAGGGGATCACCTTGGGGTCTACGGCCACGGTGCCCACGCCCACCGCGGCACCCACCGCCGTGGTCCAGGCAGCGCCGCCGTCGCCGCCGCTGTAGTAGGCGGTGGAGGAGCAGAGCATCACCTTGTTATAGGTCATGGTGTCGCCGGAGGCGAACAGCAGGTAGCCGCCCTCGCCCACCTCGTTGGGGAAGTCTTTTTCGATGGTGTCGCCCTCCTCCACCTCGTAGACGCGGGTGCCGTAGCGCACCAGCTCCGCGTGTGAGGTGTCGTGGCTGGCACCGATATACTTGGTAGATACTACCTCACCGCTGACCACAGTGTCCTCATACGTCTCCACGATCTGGCCGGGGATACCCTTGCGGATGATCTCCTCGGTGCCCTTGTCCATCAGGGGATCCGGTGAGCGAAGGATCTTGTAGTCCGTCTCCACAGTGACATAGTGCTGGTAGGTCAGCGTATCGCTGATGCGGATGGCGGGGTCCTCGCCGGCGACATTCAGCTCCACCATCTCGTCCTCACCCAGACGGATGCCGCTGCGCCGCAGCAGGGAGGACAGGCGCTCGGCCTCGGTGGTGAGGGTGTGTGTGTCGTCGCCGTGGGTGATGGTGACGGTGCGGCCCGGCTCCAGCAGCAGCTGCATGGACTTGTCGCCCAGGCTGCGGCGCAGCAGCAGATCGTCATAGGTGCGCTCCTCGCTGCGCTCGTCCAGTACGTGGGGACCGTCGCCGTCCACCACGATGCAGATGGCGTCCATGGTGCGTACCGGCTCCGCCATAACGGCAGCGGCGAAGATCACCGCCGTGACGGCGATCATGGTGATGGCGCGGATAGAGGGATGATCGCGCATGATGTGGTGCACCTCCCGCAGGGCCGGGGAACGCAGGGCGTCACGGCAGCCGGTCACCAGCCGTCCGCAGCAGAAGGCGCGCCAGTTGGCCCTGACGTCGGAAGCGATGGCGTCCCAGGTCCAGGCAAAGCAGTGGCCCACTGCGCGCACGGCGCGGATCAGGGCCCGAGCCACGATGTAGGGCACATCGTGGATTGCCTGGCACACCGTGGTCGGCGTGATGCGGCGCCGCGGCTTTTTCGGCTGCAAGCGCTTCGGTTGTGTGACGACTGTTTGTTCCATAGTACCTCGCAGTATAGCCGCCCCGGGAGGTGTTCAAACAGGGCGGACAATAAAAATTGAAACAATTTGTAACTTTTGTTACCGATTAGCAATACCCGTGGAGTATAGCACTATCTTCCAATTTTGTCAAGTTTTAGGGGACGCGGCACGGAGAAAGACAAACTTTTTCCGGCTTTTCGTTGCGCGGGTGGGGAAAAGGTGGTACAATGGCGGCAATATGCAGTGAAGGAGAAACACGATGGATCTGTGCGATCGGAACGATATACAGGCACTGCTGGCGCGGCACGGCTTTCACTTTGCCAAGGCGCTGGGACAGAACTTTCTCATCCGGGGTGACGTGGCGGAGGATATCGCCGCGGCGGGCTGCGTTCCCGGCTGCGGCGTGCTGGAGGTAGGCCCCGGCATCGGCGCACTGACGGTGCAGCTGGCCCGGCGGGCGGAAAATGTGGTTTCGGTGGAGCTGGACAAGCGCCTGCCGCCGGTGCTGGCGGAGACCATGGCGGACTATGACAACTTCACGCTGATCGAGGGCGACGTGATGGCGCTGGACTTGGCGGCGGTGACGGCGGAGAAGTTTCCGGGCTTGCCGGCGGTGCTGTGCGCCAACCTGCCCTACAACATCACCACACCGTTTCTCACGGCCTGTGTCCGGGCCGGGTGTTTCCGGCAGCTGACGGTGCTCATTCAAAAAGAGGTAGCCCTGCGGATCTGCGCGAAGCCGGGCACGGCGGATTACGGCGCATTTTCCCTGCTGATGCAGTATTATACCGTGCCGGAACTGCTGTTCGAGGTGCCCAACAGCTGCTTCATGCCGCCGCCCAAGGTGACATCCGCCGTGGTGCGCTGCGTTACAAGAAAGGCCCCGCCGGTACAGGTGCGGAGCGAGGAGGCCTTCTGGCGGACGGTGCGCGCGGGCTTTGCCCTGCGGCGCAAGACGCTGGTGAACAGCCTGCAGACCGGCTGGCAGCTGCCTAAGGAGCAGCTGGCGGCCATCGTCGCCGGCTGCGGCCTGTCCCCCACCGTGCGGGGCGAGGCCCTGGGCCTGGAGGAGTACGCAAGGCTGTCCGATGCGCTGCTGGCGGCAGCGGGTGAATAAAAAGCTTCCCGGCAAATGCCGGGAAGCTTTTTATTCGCCTTTTTCTATCTTTGCCTCCGTCTCCCGCCGGATGGCGGCGCGAAGCACCGTGAGGTATGGGGAGAACGCCACGTGTTCGTCGGCGTAGGTCAGGTTCAGGTCGTACTCCCGGGGCAGCCAGGAGGAGATGGGGGACTCGTTGTGGGCGATGACGGCCTCCAGCTTGTCCAGCGCCTTATAGAGCTTGGCCTCCGGCGTCTCCAGCGCGTCCATCTCCGCGTACAGGGCGGCCATCTCCGCACGGTAAGGCTGGGGCAGCGTCCCTACCCATTGGATCAGGAGGGCGTCCTCCTTCGCTGTGTCGGCGTCGGTCTTGAGAAAGCTGGGGATGTCGCCGGTAAAGCACTCGCCCAGGTCATGGATCAGGCACATTTTAATGACCTTGTCCATATCCGTATCCGGGAACTCGTCCCGAAGAAAGAAAGCCGTCAGCGCCAGCCGCCAGCTGTGGTCGGCCACGCTCTCGTGACGGTTCCCGGGCGTCCAGCAGTGGCGGGTGGTGTCCTTCAGACGGTTGGCGGTGTGCAGGACGGACAGCAGCTCTTCAGCTTTCATGGCGGGGCCTCCTTGCATTTTTCCACAGTATAGCACACTGCCGCGGGGCAGTCAACGCTTGCACTTGCACGGCGGAGAAAAGTGTAGTAGAATAGCGGAAGAACATAAAGGAGGGAGACTTTATGGGAGTTTTGTACGCGCTGGAGAGCATCCGCACGCCTGCGCTGGATAAGATCATGTCGGTCATCACGCTGCTGGGCGGCGAGCTGTTCTTCATGGTCATCGCCGTGACGGCGTTCTGGTGCGTCAGCAAGCGCGAGGGCTATTACCTGATGATCGTGGGCTTCTTTGGCACGGTCATCAATCAATTCCTGAAAATACTCTGCTGCGTGCCCCGGCCGTGGGTAAAGGACCCGGATTTCACCATTGTGGAGTCTGCCCGGGCGGAGGCTACGGGGTATTCCTTCCCCAGCGGTCACACACAGAACGCCGTGGCCACCTATGGCGGCATCGCCCGGTATACCCGCCGCGGCTGGCTGCGGGTGGTGCTGGTCGTGCTGACGGTGCTCATCGCGTTCAGCCGGATGTATCTGGGTGTCCACACGCCGCTGGATGTGGGCGTGTCGTTCCTGATCGCGGCGGCGCTGGTGCTGGTGGTCTATCCGCTGATGGAGGAGGCCGACCGGCGGCCGGTGGTGCTGACGTACACCATACTGGCTATGGTGGTGTGCAGCGGGGCCTTCGTGGGGTATCTGTACCTGCGGGGCGATACGGGTGCTGCCGCTGAGGACACCGCCAACTACCTCAGTGCTTTGGAGAACGGCTGGAAGCTGCTGGGCGCCACGGTGGGCATGCTGGTGTCCAACATCGCCGACCGGAAGCACATACGGTTCGAGACACAGGCGGTGTGGTGGGCGCAGCTCATCAAGCTGGCAGTGGGCTTTGGCTGTCTGCTGGCCATACGCTCCGGGCTGAAGGCGCCGCTGATCGCGCTGCTGGGCGGCAACGCCGCCATCGCCGGGGGCATCCGCTACCTGCTGGTGGTGCTGTTCGCCGGGTGTGTCTGGCCGCTGACCTTCTGGTGGTTCAGTCGCCTGGGGAGAAGATGAACAACAGAAAAAGCGCATCCCCCGGCGTGTGCCGGGGGATGCGGTGCGTTATGGGGGACTGTCTCACTCGGTGACGGTGAGGGTGGGGTGTATGAGCGGGTCAAAGGTGGCGAGGACGCGGTCGCCCTCCACGGTATATTCGCTCCACAGGCGGATCTCGGCGCAGCGCTGTGTCCGGTCAAGGGTGATGCTGTGGATGGGCGTGGGTTCGGAGTAGGCTTGGTCGCGGCAGTAGACATCGGTGCTCTCGTCGCCGCGGAAGATGACGCAGAGGTCGTCACACTGGAGTACACCGGGTATGTCGTAGCTGCCGGTGTAAACGTTCTTGCGTAGCTGGCCGTGGAAGGAAACGGGAACGGCCTCGATGGCAGAATCGAGCGGGCTGGCATGGTACAGGCCGGTGCCGTCGAAGTCGATGGCCACGCCCCTGTCCCGGCAGGCGAAAATAAGTACGGCGGTGAACAGCAGCAGGATGGGAAGCCAGACCTTGCGGGATGTCCATATCTGTCGCATGGGGAGCCCTCCTTTACGGTGTTGTACCTACTGTAAGTATACCAAAAACGGGGAGAAAAGCAACAAGAAAACCGTGCGCGGCTGTGCGGCGCACGGTTTTTGTATGTACGGGAGGTCAAGTGCTCTCCTTGGGCTTCTTCAACGCCACAATGACGCCCACGGTGATCAGCACCGCACCGATGACGCTCATCACCGTGATCTGCTCGTCCAGCAGCAGGTAGCCCACCACCAGCGTCACGAAGGGGGAGGCGTACAGATAGTTGTTGGTGATGACCACGCCCAGCCGCTGGAAGGCGATGTTCCAGATGGCGAAGCACACGGCGTTGCCGAACACGCCCAGGAACAGCCAGCTCAGCAGGACGTTGGTCTGGGTGAACAGGGGTGTGAGATCAGGCATACCGTCCGTCAGCAGCATCAGCGGTACGGCGGTGATGAAGGCCCACAGCATGACCCGGCGGGTGACCAGGAAGTTGTCGTACTGCTCGGTGTATTTCTTGATAAGGATGGAGTACACGGCCCACATGAGGGCGGCGGCCAGGGCGATCAGATCGCCCAGAGGGTTCAGGTGGAAGGTCAGCTGGCCGTTGAGCACCACCAGCACCACACCGGCGATGGCGATGACCGCGCCGATGTACACGAACTTGCCCAGGCGCTCGCCATTGCGGGAGAACAGCTGGGCCAAAATGACCGTCAGGATGGGGGACAGGGCGATGATGATGCTGACATTGGCGGCGAAGGTGTAGGTCAGCGCTGTATTCTGCAGGAAGAAGTAGAAGCTGCCGCCGGTAACGCCGATGAGGATGAACATCAGCTCGTCCTTCCAGGGGAGCTTCAGAGTCTTGGGCCGCAGCGCCCACAGCGTGATATAGGCCAGGCCCATCCGCAGGGGGATGATCTGGATAGCGGTATAGGCGGTGAGCATCTGCTTGGTCAGCACGAAGCAGCTGCCCCACACCAGAATGGTGAAAATGGCGTACACATGGCCCATGACTTTTTGGGTGGCGGACATGGCGGTTCTCTCCTTATGACTCTATTTCTCTCATCTCGCGCGGCAGCTGGCCGCAAAAAATCATTATACACGGCGGAAAAGGAAAAATCCAGTAGTTCCCGGGTATTTTCTTCCAAATGCCTTAACTTTCTATTAAGACGCTTGAAATGCGCTTGTTTTTTTTGCCATCCGTGGTATGATGGTAGCTATGAAAAATCAAGGAGGAAAGACTATGCACGCAGCGCTGGTCATCATGGCGGCGGGGATCGGTTCCCGCTACGGCGGCAGCAAGCAGACCGACGGCGTGGGGCCCCACGGAGAGATACTGATGGAGTACGGTGTGTACGACGCGGTGCGGGCGGGCTTTGACAAGGTCGTGTTCATCATCAAGCCGGATATGCGGGAGCTGATGGAGCGCCTGTGCGGCAATATGGCGTCCCGGCTGCACACGGCGGACGGGCGGCCCGTGGAGGTCCGTTACGCCTATCAGGACGACACGACACTACCGGCGTGGTATACAAAGCCGGCGGGGCGGGCAAAGCCCTTCGGCACGGCCCACGCGGTGCTGTGTACCCGCGATATCGTACACGAGCCCTTCTGCGTCATCAACGCCGACGATTTCTACGGCGCGGACGCTTACCGCACCATATATGCGGAGCTGCAGCGCCTGCCGGAGACGGGCGCGGCCACCATGGTGGGCTATCTGCTGAAGAACACCGTCACTGCCCATGGCACCGTGTCCCGGGGTGTGTGCCATGTGAAGGACGGGTATCTCAGCGACATCCGCGAGACGCTGAAGATCGCCCTGCTGCAGGACGGCGTCATCCGGGACGAGGACACCGGTACGGTGCTGGCGGGGGACACGGTGGTGTCCATGAACTTCTGGGGCTTTGCCCCCTCCGTCTTCGACGCGTTGGAGACGTATTTCCACGACTTCCTCCGCAGCGAGGCGGGGCAGTCGGTGAAGGCCGAGTGCCTGCTGCCCACCATGGTGGGCGACCTGCTGGCGGCGGGAGAGCTGCGCGTCAGCGTGCTGAAGTCGGCGGACCGCTGGTTCGGCATGACGTATCACGAGGACCGCGCCCGGGTGGCGCAGGCGCTCAGCAAACTGCACGAGACGGGGGCATACCCCGAGGAATTGAGGTAACAGAATGGATTACGAAAGAGAACGCCGCCGGCAGAAGCGCTACCGGGAGGCCATGCGGAACCGCATCATCGCCGCCGTGTTGCTGGCCGGCATCATCGTGGGTGCGATATTCATCATCAAGGGCTGCAAAAAGGACGATGCTCCGGCGGACGACGCCCAGAACACGAATCAGCCCGTGGACAATGTAGGCGACACTACGACGCCAGACGACGGCGTCATCGTGGACGACGAGCTGCTGACACTGGTGAACCCCTGGAACCCCCTGCCCGATGACTGGACGGTGGACCTGGTGACACTGGATGACGGCCACCGGGTGGACAGCCGCTGCTATGAGGCGTATATGGAGATGATCAACGCCTGCAAGGCGGCGGGCTACAGCCCGGTCAACTGCTCCAGTTACCGCGCGCAGGAGACGCAGCAGAGCCTGTACGACAACAAGGTGCAGCGGCTCATCAGCAGCGGCATGAGTGAAGAGGAGGCCAAAACCGAGGCGGCCAAGGCCGTGGCCATCCCCGGCACCAGCGAGCATCAGCTGGGCCTGGCGGTGGACCTGGTGGACGCCAATATGCAGGACCTGACCTCTGCTCAGGAGAGCACGGAGACCCAGAAGTGGCTCATGGCCAATTCCTGGCGGTACGGCTTTATCCACCGCTACCCCAACGGAAAGACCGATATCACCGGTATCATCTATGAGCCGTGGCACTACCGCTATGTGGGCAAGGACGCGGCACAGGAGATCTTCAACCGGGATATCACACTGGAGGAGTATCTGGGCAAGACGGAGCATTGATGGATATAAAGGGAGGGGCCGTCCGGCCCCTCCCTTTATACGAAGACATGAAGAAGTTATTTGCAGTTTTTCGCGTTCTTGGCGTTCTTGGTATTGGTGTTTTCCGTGTTGTCGATGGTGTTGGTGTTCTTGGTGTTTTTGGTGTTCTTCGTGTTATCCATGAGATATACCTCCATTTTCTGTACCCTTTGTACCTCAGGTACAACCATAGTTTCACCGCCGCCGCAGAAAATATGTAAAAAAATTCTGGAAAAAGCCGTTGACAAACACGCCGGGATAGTATAAAATATCCGAGAAAACAAAGAAGGTCGGTGCATCCGCCTCACCTCCAGCAACGGCAAAGAGGTCAACAGCGTCATACAAGCGCCCGAAAGGGCTGTTTGTGTTGTTTCGCGGATGCCCGGAGCGTCCGCGTTTTTATTTTGGATTGGAGGTGCTTCGGTATTAGCAAGGTACAGCATCAACTGAACGAGGAGATCACCGACAAGGAGATCCGACTGATCGGCGAGAATGGCGAGCAGCTGGGCATTGTGTCCGGCGAGGAGGCGCTGCGTACCGCAGAGGAGCAGGGCCTGGATCTGGTAAAGATCTCTCCGCAGGCAACGCCTCCGGTGTGCAAGCTGATGAACTACGGCAAGTACAAGTTCGAGCAGAGCAAGCGCGAGAAGGAAGCCAGAAAGAACCAGCACGTTGTCGAGATCAAGGAGATCCGTATGTCTCCGGGCATCGACGTGGGCGACTTCAACACCAAGCTGAAGAACGCGCAGAAGTTCCTGTCCGACGGCAACCGCGTCAAAGTCTCCGTCCGCTTCCGCGGCCGCGAGATGGCGCACACCGAGATCGGACGCGATCTGCTCAACAAGTTCGCCGAGCTGTGTACCGAGGTGTCCACCCTGGACAAAGCCGCCAAGCTGGAGGGCCGGAATATGTCTATTTTCCTGTCCCCCAAGGTCGGCAAATAAGCATTTCATTCGCAAAGGATCATATTGGAAGGAGAAAACAACTATGCCTAAACTGAAGACCCATAGCGGCGCAAAAAAGCGCTTCAATCTGACGAAGACCGGCAAGGTCAAGAGAGCTCACGCGTTCAAGAGCCACATCCTGACCAAGAAGGACACCAAGCGTGGCCGTCGTCTGCGCAGCACCACCTATGCTGACTGCACCACCGAGGCGACCATCCGCAAGATGATCCCCTACAAATAAGATACGTTTTTCGTTAGAATAGGAGGCAATTAGAATATGGCACGTGTTAAAGGCGCAATGATGGCGCGTAAAAGAAGAAACAAGACGCTGAAGCTGGCTAAGGGCTACTGGGGCGCCAAGTCCAAGCATTTCAAGATGGCCAACGAGCAGGTCATGAAGTCTCTGACCTACGCCTATGTGGGCCGCCGCCTGAAGAAGCGGGACTTCCGTCAGCTGTGGATCACCCGTATCTCCGCCGCTGTGAAGCCCAACGGTCTGAACTACTCCACCTTCATGCACGGTCTGAAGGTCGCCGGCATCCAGATCAACCGCAAGATGCTGTCCGAGATGGCCATCAGCGATCCCGTGGCGTTTACCGCCCTGTGCGAGATCGCCAAGAAGGCGTAAATCTTGTGCACATACAGCGCTCTGCCGAAGGCAGGGCGCTGTTTTTCGCATTTCGGTGCTGGAAAAAGCTTGACATTACTGCTATAATACCCCTGAAAAGATCATGGAAAGGATGAATGACCATGTATTGTATCAGAAAAGTCAACGACGACTACACCTGGGTGGGCGCAGACTGCCGCCGTCTGGCCCTGTTCGAGGGCGTGTTCGGCGTGCCCGACGGCGTCAGCTTCAACAGCTATCTCCTGATGGACGACAAGACTGTCCTGTTCGACACGGTGGACAGCGCTGCGCGTACCACCTTCCGTGAAAATGTGGCCCACGTCCTGAACGGCAAAGCCCCGGACTATCTGGTGGTCCACCACATGGAGCCGGACCACGCCGCCGAGATGGCCGACTTGGCCCGGCAGTACCCGGATATGGCCATCCTGTGCAGTGCCGCCGCCAAGAACATGATCGCCCAGTTCTTCGACGCGGAGCTGGCCGGCCGCGTCACCGTGGTGAAGGAGGGTGACACCCTCTGCACCGGCCGCCATACCCTGCGCTTTATCGCCGCGCCCATGGTCCACTGGCCGGAGGTGCTGATGACCTATGACGAGACGGACAAACTGCTGCTGTCCGCCGATGCCTTCGGCAGCTTCGGCGCGCTGAACGGTACCCTGTTCGCCGATGAGGTGGACTTCGACCGGGAGGTGCTGGACGAGGCACGGCGGTATTATACCAACATCGTGGGCAAGTACGGCGCACAGGTCCAGGCGGTGCTGCAAAAGGCCGCTGGACTGGATATCCGTATGCTGCTGCCGCTCCACGGCCATGTCTGGCGGCAGGACCTGGGCTATATCCTGGGCAAATACGACCTGTGGAGCCGTTGGGAGCCGGAGGTCCGCGGCGTGATGATCGCCTACGCCTCCGTGTACGGCAACACGGAGAACGCCGCCAATATCCTGGCCTGCCGTCTGGTGGAGCAGGGGGTAAAGGTGAAGATGTACGATGTGTCCGTGACCCACAGCTCCTATGTGGTGTCCGACGCCTTCAAGTACAGTCACCTGGTGTTTGCCGCACCTACCTATAACGGCGGCGTGTTTATCACCATGGACGAGGTCCTGCGGGACATCGCCTCCCACGGTCTGCAGAACCGCGGCTTTGCCCTGCTGGAAAACGGCACCTGGGCGCCGGTCACCGCCCGGCAGATGGCCGCCCTGCTGGAGCCCCTGAAGGGCTGGCGGCAGGTGGGGGAGAGCGTGACCGTCCGTTCCGCCGCCCACGCGCCCCAGCTGGCGGCCATCGAGGGCCTGGCCGCCGCCCTGATTGCGGATATTTCCGGGGAAAAGCAGTAAAAAACTGCGGAAAACGGGCAAAAACTTCTTGCATTATGCCGTGCCGCGTGGTATCATATTGCGGTAAATCCGCACAGCTTCAGACTTTCGGTCGGTGCCGCAAGGTTGGCCGGAGGGCGGAAGAGGCTGGAGGTACAAACTAAAATAAAAGGAGAAACAAACCAACATGGCAAATCAGAACGTCGTATCCATGAAGTCCCTGCTGGAGGCAGGTGTCCACTTCGGTCACCAGACCCGCCGCTGGAACCCCAAGATGGCTCCCTATATCTACACGGAGCGCAACGGCATCTATATCATCGACCTGCAGAAGACCGTGAAGAAGCTGGAGGAGGCCTATGCTTTCGTGCGTCAGCTGTCCGAGAACGGCCAGACCCTGCTGTTCGTGGGTACCAAGAAGCAGGCCCAGGAGGCCATCAAGGACGAGGCTGCCCGCTGCGGCCAGTACTACGTCAACGCCCGCTGGCTGGGCGGCATGATGACCAACTTCAAGACCATGCGTACCCGTATCGACCGTCTGAACCAGCTGAAGACCATGCAGGCTGACGGTACCTTCGATATGCTGCCCAAGAAGGAAGTCATCAAGCACCTGGGCGAGATCGAGAAGCTGGAGAAGTACCTGGGCGGCGTGAAGGAAATGAAGAAGCTGCCCGGCGCCCTGTTCATCGTGGACACCCGCAAGGAGCGCAACGCCATCGCCGAGGCCCACAAGCTGGGCATCCCCGTGGTGGCCATCGCCCACAATGAGGGCATCTTCGACGAAAACGCCCTGACCACCCTGGAGGTGCTGGGCCAGGTCTACCACAAGGAAGACCGTGCCCAGGCCCTGACAGACTATCTTCTGGACGCCCAGGCAGACCTTAGCCGCCGCACCCAGGACATTCCCCAGGAGCGCAAGCCCACCGTGTATGTGGGCGGCGTCTCCTATAAAGGCCATCACGGCTTTGAGGGCACGGAGGCCGGCTACGCGCCTCTGGCGGCCATCGGCGCCGTGAACCTGGCGGACGAGACGGGCCAGTCCGGCCCCTTCAATATCGACACCGAGCAGGTGCTCACCTGGGACCCGGACGTGATCTTCCTGGACTACAACGGCATGGACCTCATCCGGGAGAACTATGCCGCCGCGCCGGACTTCTACAACGCCCTCACCGCCGTCCGGGAGGGCCGCCTCTACGCCCAGATCTCCTTCCGCTCCAGCGCCACCAACGCAGAGCTGGCCCTGGCGGACGCCTACTACGCCGGCACCGTCCTCTACCCGGAGGCCTTTGCTGACGTGGATATCGGGGAGAAGTTTGACGAGATCTTCTCCACCATGCTGGGCGTGGAGGATGCCTATGCCCAGTACACCGCCCAGGGGTACGTGTTCGGCCCCATGACGCTGGAGGGCTGATATGGCATCAGTACGCAAAGACCAGGCGCCGGAGGCCTACCGCCTGCATGTCCTCCGCCACGCCGCCGCGCTGGCGTTTCTGGGGGCGGTAGTCGTCATCGCCTGCGTGGCCGCCCTTTGGAGCGGCTCCTATGCAACGCCGCTTCCCCAGCTGCTGCAGGGCATCTTCGGCGCTGCGGAGGACCCGGCGGTGAACACAGTAGTGCGCTCGCTGCGTCTGCCCCGGATCTGCACGGCCCTTTTGGGCGGCGCGGGACTGGGGGCGGCAGGCTGCGTGCTCCAGTCGGTGCTGCGCAATCCCCTGGCCTCTGCCTCCACTCTGGGCATCTCCCAGGGGGCGGGCTTCGGTGCCGCCTTTGCCATCATCGTGCTGGGGGCGGGCATCCAGTCCAGCGGCAGCGCCGCCGGCGGACTGACCTTCACCAGCCCGGTGACCATCAGCCTGTGCGCGTTTGTTTGCAGCATGGCCGTGTCCCTTCTGATCCTGGCGCTGTCCCGGCTGCGGTCCGTGTCGGCGGAGGCCATGGTGCTTGCGGGCGTGGCCCTCAGCTCCCTCTTTTCCGGCGCCTCCACGCTGCTCCAATACTTCGCCGACGAGGTGCAGCTGGCCTCCGTGGTGTTCTGGACCTTCGGCGACCTCGGCGGCACAAACTGGACGCAGCTGCTCATTCTCCTGCGCCGCGCGATGGACGCACAGCCGCAGGCCGTGGAGAGCCTTGCGTCCGATGAAAAGATCGCGGCCATCATGCAGTATCTCTCCCAGCACCCGACGGAACCTGTCTCCATCGACGATCTGGCCGCCCGGTTCTATATCAGCAAATACCACATGATGCGGCAGTTCCGCGCGCAGACCGGCTATACCATCCACGGCTATCTCACCGGCAAACGTCTCATGTTCGCCCGGGCGATGATCGCCGCCGGAACGCCTGTCCTCCAGGCCAGCGAGGAGAGCGGCTTCGGCGATTATTCGGCCTTTCTCCGCGCCTACCGCAAGCAGTTCGGCACGACACCGAATCAGGAAAAGCGCGCGAATTGACCGGGAAAATGGGAATTTCCACTTGACACGCACCGCGCAATATGG
>ERZ826016.1053-NODE-1053-length-28432-cov-4.568735_pt1 | contig 28432 bp, 20 predicted proteins | sample MGYA00519872_ERZ826016 | MGnify/ENA primary metagenome ERZ826016 (study PRJEB31778, sample SAMEA3449218) | human gut metagenome | biome: human gut; feature: human-associated habitat; material: faeces | place: United Kingdom | collected 2010/2012 ... | reverse complement strand
CTAGCCTACCGACTGTCGCATCTTCAGGCCCTTGATCGATGACATCCGGGCAAAATCCATAATGCTCCAAAGCAGTAGCCATAGCGACGGACTCATCCACGGGTTTAGGTAACACAAACTCCAACTCATCGTGACTCATAGCAACCGAGACAGCACCAAATTTTTCATACCAATATTTAGAGACAGCCATCAGCTGAGGCGTATCAGGACACTCATTCCACTGACCAAAAGGCAGATACGCGAAAATTTCCCAAGGCTTCTTCACAGGAATCTTGGCAAGAATGAGCGGATACGTCATGTCTGTTTCGCCATTCCAATAGCTTGAGAATCGATGGTTGTCATCTCCCCCCGTCATTTCACCAAGAACCTCTTCCTCCCAATCCATGTCATCATCTTCAGCCTCTGAACGACGATCTCCAATCATGGACTGAAGCACACTGTTGCCATCCAAGATGGCTTCATTGAGCCACTTCTTTCGATACTCACCAACCGTGTGAGAATCAAATTCGTGAATATCGTCATCATGAGCTGGATCGGCATTCATCACTAGGCATTCCAGCAGCGTTTCATCATCAGCTCTGATCAACATAGGTATGAAGCCTTCATGCTCACAATCGCGCTTCGCATAGCTATATGCCGCCATAATCGGATCATCATCAGCCATCGACGGGAAATAGGTGCATTCGCAATCGAGAAACTCCATGAGCGACTGAGCAACTTCTGATGGTTCGAGCGTCTTTTCGTCAAAGCGCTGTCCATGCCAATTTGCAAATCGCGTGTCCATAAACTTAGCTATGGCTTTATAGTTGGCTTCGTTAAAAGGAATAAATAGTGGAGCCTTAAATTGGTACTCATCGGAATAATACTTATCTGAGCCTAAATATTCCAAGGCATAGTTTTCTATGTCCTGGGGAAAATTGGGACTATCATGTTCACCATAGTAATAGCCAGTAAATGCTTGCCCAATCTTGTTGAACATTGAAATAGTCAGTTTCCCGTTGAGTTCAACACGAATAAATTCCCGCAGATCCATGGTATCTGGTGCAGTCCTGACCTTCTGTACAATCTGGCTGTATTTTGCTAGGAAGTCTTCGCCCATCAGGTCATGTTCTATGCACCAACGTAAGTAAATGGCAAAAAGAACGTAGTATTTTTTGTCCGACATCTGTTATCCCCTTTGTTCCCCAGCCAGTCGCTCAATGAGCTGATTCAAGTGCTTCAACCACTCAGGAGCGACCTCTCCAGTGTCTTCATCCTTCCAAAGCTCTACAATTTCACGGATACCATCCTCGTCTGGCACCTCATTTTTTATATCACCGAGCTGACTCAGCAGAAAGGCAAGGGCCTCTTTAGATGCCGTGAACCCCGTGACCTTATCCCATATTGCTTCCTCAAGCTTGCTGTTATCCTTCCATTGGAAATACAGTTCGGCCAAAGCCATCGCAGTATTGTCAAAGAGAAAATCGATTTGCGAGAAGTCTGCTCCCAACATACATTCCTCTTTCATCAGTTCGATCATCTCACCCAGATCCATTACCGGATGATCTGGTACATAATCATTTTTGAGGATGTCCAGTACATCCAGTCCTTCATCACGCTCTAATGCTGTTATGCCCCATGCTCCCATGACACCCCCCTCTTTCTTACCGTCTAATCAAAACTCCATTGTCTACAACGAGGTCCATCCCTTCTATAGCATAGCCTCAAGCTATTCCCGTTCATCCAAACCAGTATCCGCCTCCTCAGTCGTTTCTTTAGTGTCATCAGGATCGTCATCCGACGAATCCCAAGAAACTTTGAGCGTCATTTGTTCCGGCAGCGCCACACCCTGGCTACGCGTAATGCGATGTTTATCATCGGCTGAGAAACCAATCGTCTCGCCATCCTTGAGTGTGACGTCTTCATCGAGCACATAGCCAACAAGATTGACCAAAAACTCGCGTACGGTCATCGGTTCGGCATTCGCATCGAGGACTTCGAGTTCTTCCTTACCAAAAACATCCATGCCGTAGGTATAGGCATTGACACCGGTTGCCGTTCGATAAAGCCCGAACCAAATCCAATTATTGAGAGGGAGTTCACCCTCCTTCATGATTCCGGCCATCTCTTCATAAAAAGACGGCTCAAACACCACACCACTGGTATAGACACCCGTAGCATGCGCTTGTCGGCAACATGTAGCAACTAACTTGGTATAAAACCGGCCTCGCTCTAAGACATCCTCTTCCTTACCGATCACTGCCACAAGGATATGTGCGGCATGCTCTTTCGCAACCTTAACCGCATCAGGCCACATATAGTTATTTTCAGCACATTCTTCTGCCTCACCATTTGGGACAGGCGAGCGCATTAGCGTGATTGCGCCTATCATGTCGCCCGAAGTGATCAATAGAACATCGGGATGTTCAGTGTCGCCTTTTTCGTCATCATCGACATCTATATTCCACTGTTGCACCAAATCAGCCATCAATTGATTTCGATCCCATTCGCCTTTTGACAGCAAAACTGATCCAGCGAACATGCCTGTCTTATCCTCATCCTCAGTTGATGCCGGATTTGATGACTCACGCTTTGCGATTTCGGCTTCACATTCCTTGATCACAGTAACTGCATCCTCGTCTTCAGGATCCAACTCGGCCCATCGCTTGGCGTATGGAATGGCCTTTTCCTCCTGACCATTGAGATACTGATAGCCATAAGCCATACGCATGTGCCACTGGGCCTTATCCTGACCGTCCTCACGAACAGCTTCCAAGACCTCAATGGCTCGACGGAGCGCTTTGTCACCCTTGTAGCTCGGAGTACCCTCGCCATGATCACCAAGAATGGCGTAGTTTTCCAACGCGCGAGCCATCGCGTAAGCAATACGATAATTGCGCCAATCCTCTGGGATGGCATTCAACGCCTGAATGCAACGGGTGTACTCATCATCGTCATTCCATTGCTCAAGCTGCGAGAAAAACGCCTCGGCGTTGTCGGGAGTGTAAGGAATGTAGTCCATACCTGTGAGCGTCTCGTCTAACTCAGGCACCTCATCATCGGACACCTCCTGATCAGCCGTAGCCTCCTCCGGCATTGTTTTCAAAGGCACGGTGCCGGCTTCACGACGGAAGGTATGGAAACTCGCCCACACCACGTCACTTTCTTCAAAAAATGCCTTGGCCTCTTCCAATACCGGCATCAAATCCCAAGCAATAAAGTCAACGTATCCGTAATAAAGGCCGGTTGCTCCGCCAATCAATGTCACCAAGTCTGAACCACAAGACTCCGCTAGTCGATTCTCTAATGCTTCACGAAAATCAAAAATTTCTTGCGTGCGATCGTCACCGGTAAATCCATCCAACGGGAAACAGACAAAGCCCGCGACGATGCCGTCCGCATGGAGATCATCCATCGTTTCATTATCGGCACTCATATAGCCGTTGATCAGCGGTGCCGAACGCGTTGATCCTGCGATGATATCCAATCGCCAATCAGCCTCGGGATCCTCATCGGGTTTCGCTTGATAGCCTAGATAGCTGTTTTCCAACAATTCTTGAGCATCCAACGAAAGTTCTTTACCCAACGACTTCAACTTTTCAGGGAGTTCGGCCAATCGAATCGCAGGCTCAGGCCTGGTCTCGTCCAACACCTCGAAATCCGAAATGTATCGCATGTGTGGGATTTCACCCAAAATCTGATCCGTCAGATTCGTCAACATCCACCAAACGCGACCTTCTTCCTGCGCTTTCTTCTCCAACAACTTTTCACAATAAACGAAAAGTCGATATTCGTCGTCATCGGGCTCAAGCCATACCAGGACGTCGTTGCCATCCACATCGATGCCATCGACGCGCAATCCCATATTGGTCGAACCCTGGCGACCAACCAAAATATTCCAATGTTCTAAAACGGATTGAGGCGCGTGGTTTCTGAAATAAACCAATTCGAAGAGCTTCTGTCGATCACCTTCGGGTGTCAAAATCAATTCGTGTTTGACACCGTTAAAACCCAGTTCAAAAGAGATATTGTCAAACGCTATCGCTAAAATCAACTCACAGCGTTCAATGAGCATTTGCCCGTTTTCATGTTTGTGATCCGCATCCATGATGCCGCGAAGTTCAGCTTCTTGTGCTTCAAAGGCCGCCCAAGCATTTTGAGTACGCTCTCTAAAGGTCTCCAATAAACGTGGCAGTGAGATACATTTCTGACAAGATTCAATGAACGTTTGGGTATCTTCGTCATCAGGTTCTACCTGGTGCGCTCGGCGGAAATAAGTTAGCGCCTTACCTTCCTGATCAAGGTAGTAATAGGCATAACCCATTCTGAAATTCCAAGGAGACGTTTTGCCCAAACTGTCCTCATGAGGCTCTAAGAGTGCAATCGCTCGACGCAACATTTCCCGACCGTCAGGTGTCCGAGGGTCTGCCTCATTGTTATAGGCTCGAGCCAATACGCTATCCATCTCGGGTGTTCGCTGATCCGCATCTATGGACTCAAGCGTATCGATGATTGTTTGGTGTTCATTGTTCTCATGCCACTTTTGACATTGATCCAAGACGTTCATGTGAGCCTCCTCTATTTTGGGCCATCAGACGTGCTTACACACGCAGTAACAGCAAAGGCCAAACGACAATAAGCGTTAGAACTAGCTTATATGCCATAAAGTGTTTTTGACAATCAGGGACACACCTAGAAACAAGTCAACGATACAGATGGAAAATGCACAAACTCAGCAAAATCTCGCCTGGAACCCTCGCCTCTGTAGTTCATGGTGGGCATGGAGTTCCGAATGGGATCCCGATAGCCCTAAGAGATTGGTGGATGGGCCTCTCGCGTGAAAGTAAACTGGTTGTTGTGAATCGCTTGTCCCCTATAAGTAATGGAGGGCAAAGGGGGCCTTATTGCTTTCGTTTTACGGAGTTCCAGTCGCTATTTCAATTAGGTTGATGAGCAACTACTGTGCGCAAATCAGTCAAGTTATGCGAGCATTTCGTAAACGCGCTTTTACATCAAGATGGATGTATTCAATAATACTGCATTAGACAGCGTCATACACATGCCAGGGTCTTTTTGTCTTTGAGCGTCTTGACTTTATCTCTTAGTAATGGTGCGCGGCCTTGGCCGCGCTGATGGGTAAACGGCGCTCAGGGGTGAGCGCCTGGGGCTTGCGCCTAGAAAGTTACTTGCTACCCCTTGACAAGAGTGGGTGGTCCAGAGATGAGAGGCGGGGAGGAAAGGCGGGGTTTTGCTGATTAACCTGTTCACGCTTCCAATATGTTTGAATGCCATTGGCCTCATCAGTTGCCGATGTCACGTCATTTCAACTCAACAAGTCCATAGTCGAAACAACCGCCGCACACCCAGCAAGCATCAATGCGCTCATCGTAATTAATGATTTTCGAAGCATTGTTTTCTTCTTATATAGATATAGCCTTATTCTCGTTGAGCACGGCCACAAGTTTCTTCCCACATGATTTCGAGTTCTGCTCTCATATATCGAGCATCTGGATGTGATTTTGTAGCATTTAAAATATTGCCATCAAACTGGATCCACTCGCCATTAAAAGGTAAGGTCTTCGCGTCCGTACTTTGAAATACTTGGTCACCCGACTTAAACGGCCCAGTTGTTCTCACGCGTTCAACGACTTTTGCGCGATTACGCCGACAATCGTAGACATAATGGTCAGCCTCAGTCGAAATGTTTTTATATTTATCGCTCTCCATCGAAAAGACGGTTTTCAAATCTGGTTGAGTGCGTCCAACAGTAATCGCCAACCAAATATCTCGATTTAACCATTCTTTCACAGGTTCTCTTTTCCAGACGAGAAATACGTTTGACATTGGTATTTTGCCTTTCCAGCCTTCGATTTCGATCAAACTGCCAATGAGTCGTTTGAACTGATGGCCCTGTATATATTCGGGTTCCGAGGTTGTTGGAGCTGCTAAAGAAGTAACCAAAGGCAGTAACACACCGCATAGGCACAAGAATGCGTGGCATTTCATAAGGTTGTCCTCGTGTCAAATTTCGCCTGGCTCTTTAATTAAAAGATTGATCTTCCATGAAGACCTCCACAAATTTCATAATTCTTCGACGAATTTCTTCGTGATCAACATCGGGATTTAAAGTAATCCTTAGCTCATAGCCTCTTGGCTTCTGATGGCTGCCACTACAATGCTTAACTTCAGGCATGGTGCAGATATGAGTACGCAATGGCTCCAAGATAGTAACTTCAGCCTGCGTTTGATCCTTTGGCAAGTCTTCGACGCTCACCAAGATGTCATATGGCTCCGAATTGTCCGGTGAATCCAAGCCGGAACTCGACCAACGTTCGATTTCTTTGCCATTCGCCGACACTTTCATATGTCCGTGCTCATCCATCGCAAATGTTAAGTGAGTTTTGTAGATGTTATTCTCATCTTTTTCAGCTACCTCCATACTCACGTAGTCCTTGAAAAGATCGGCAACCTCTCGATTCATGGCAATGTGTGATTCAGAGTGGAGGCCTCGAACAGCGGGCTTCAATTTTCCCTCAATATCTAAGTGTCCAGATAAGCTTTCATGACTGATAAAAGCTCCGGACATATCGACGGCGCCCGTCTTCCAATCAATCGTCAACCTGTCGAGCCTACCTTTGGCAGAGAGACGCCCCAATTCCTCAAAAGGATTGAGGTTAATGTCTTTCGGACAAATCCCTGGGAATAATGGTTGACGAGATGAGAAACACAACTGTGACAATAGACAGGGGATCCATACATCAGTTGGCGTTGCCACTGACCCGACAAGGTCTACTTTGATAGGTGGCAAGTCAGCAAAAAAGACCTCTTCGGCTTGCCAGAGGAACTTCAAGTTATTTTGGTCCTGTTCAGGCCTTATCGTAATGTCGTATTGGTTCCTACCAAGCGCCAAAGGCGGTTGATCCTCAGCTGTCACCTGATCACGCTGACTCTTATATTTGAAATCCAATGACCGAGGACTGTTCTGATAGACATACGAAAGCGTTTTCTCGCCAGCCTCGACAAATAAGCCAATCTCAGGAAGTCGAATCTTTATGTCACCGATGTCTCCCGTCAGCTGCAGCGATGACAACGTTGTATCTTGAAATTTAAATGCCGCATTCAGCTGGCCACTTCCAATTCGTTCGTCTTGTTCTACGGCCTCCCTCCAATGAAGATTAGCTGATCGAGGACGCATGACCACATCAAATGCGACTTCTAGCTGGGGTTTCGCTTTTTTGACTAATGTGTTCTCTTCATCAGATTTACTTTCGGGCGTTAATAAAAGAACAGGGCTCACACCTGTTTTTAGCCGTCCTCTCATTGTTAACATCTTGGAACTAGTTGGTGTTCCCACCTCAAGGACCACCTCACGTTCCAAAAAACCAATCTTATGAAAACTTACGAAAGTATCAAAGCCTTGAAGGGATGCAAGATTCAGTGAACCAACCAAACGATCAAAAGCAGTTACCTGCCAAAACAACAGGGCAACATAGCCTAAAGCCAACGCAAGCACCACACTCATCGACAACTTGACTTTATTTGTAGGAGCAAAACGGCATTTAGACATGATGTCTACTCCTAATAAAGCCAATTCGAAAGCGAATAAGCAAGTTCGTCAATCCAGAAGATTAGGCGATCGAACCATATGCTGAATGCTTCAGTACCATACTCGCCAAACTCATCCGTCGATAAAAGAAAAACCACAGTGAATAGTATGACTAGCTGAATCAAGTTCAGCTTCTGCTTATGATGAACAGTTCCAACGCCATTTTCTTCAGTTTCTTTTTGTTGGCGATAAGTACTCCACGCCTCTAGCAGTTTGTCCAAACGATGATTGCTATTCGCCAGGTTCGTATTCGTATGTGGATGCTTTTGGGAATTTGAAATCAGCTGCTCGTTTTCTTGACGAATAACCTCAAGCTTTGATGTCGAAAGATGCTCGACTAACGAAACAAAATCTCCATTTTTAGGCTCGCCGGAATCCATTTAAAAAGCTCCCAAACATCAGTCTTTGAGGTTCAAAGCATCTTTGGCATCAATTTTGAAAGGACTTCCAGTGACATACACATCACCGAATTGATCCATGCAAAGCACACCCTCTGAAGTGACACCATCGAGATGTCCTACTGCAAAAAGGCTGCCTTCAACAAAAATATCACCGAAAGCATTGCACCATAAACGTCCTTCTGTAGAAGTATCTACATGACCGACAGAAAATGGCGAACTGCCATTAAATACGTCTCCAAACGCATTGGTATGAAGTTCGTCAGCACTTGAGACAAATGACAAAAGGAGACCTGGCAGCAACCAAAAGCCTTTATACATCCTCTCTATCCTCAATAAATCCATACCTTGGTTCGCTGATCATTGTCATCACTCGAACGATTGAGCTACTCATTCACCTCTTTGATCACGATTCCACCATTGTCATTGGGCGCAACCTCATTCGACTCTGGTCTTGGCGAAGACATTTCCTTGACAGTGCTCACAGCATTATCATCATGGGTGCCCTCTTGAACAATATTGCCTCGCGAATCATAGGCACGAAATTCACCCGTCGCACGACCATTCTTCATCATCATTTCGCCCATCAACGCCCCTTGTGCGTTGTAGTTTTTCTGCCAGCCATTGGCAACACCATTTTTGTAGGTCTGAACAACTTTCATGCCATCAGGTCGCCATATAGTCACTTCACCGTCGTACTCATTCATCTTATAAGTTCCTTGACGGGCGGGTTTACCTGTTTGCGGAAAATAGACGGTAAAAGGACCATGACGTACGCCGTTTTTAAGCATGCCCTCTTCTAAAGGGTGGCCGTCATCAGAAAAAAGTTTAAACGGGCCGTTCTGCTTGCCATGCTCGAAGTTCACTGAACTCCGAAGTTGTCCATTTTCAAAATAATCCAAAGCTTCACCATGTAATTGATGATCAGCGTACATGTGCTTTAATTGGACGGTGCCCGATGGATAGTATTGTTCAACGAGACCATTGAGCTTACCTGCTCGATACTGAGCCTTGACCTTGAGCTTACCGGTATCTGGCCAATATTGAACAGTTTCGCCATCACGCTCACCATCTTTAAAGATGCCGTGGTCTACCAGCACACCTTTGTCTGTCCAGGCTTCAAAAAGGCCATTTTGCTCACCGTTTTGCCAGTGCCCTATCTCACGAAGTTGACCTTCACTGAAGACCACATTGAGCCCGTCAAGCTTGCCGTCTTTATAGGCATAAAGAGAATAGCCGGAATCTGAAGCATCTTTGACACGCCCTGTAAACGGTTTCCCGTCCTTGTCCATCAATAAGCCATCAACATTCTTGAGCTCGGACGAAGCTGTCGAAGGTAACCAACCATAGAGCTGATATTTGTAATACCAAGCGCCTACGGCCGCTCCAAGACCAACAGCAGCAACAGCAACCAAAAAACCGAGTTTGCTCATGATGATCTCCTTATTAAGATCTTTGTGACGCAAGGACTTGTAGGAAAAATCTTGATTCCATTAAGATTAACTATAGCTGTTGAGCGTTTTGGCTGACATCAGTGTTTACATCTCCTCACTTTTGCGAGGTGCCTTATGCGTTTTATTGACGAGCAAAGCGACTTGGTCAACGTGCTGTTAAACACCTATGACCAACATGTCGGCCATACACCTGCAAGGCAACTCTCTATATCATCATTGATTCATGTTGGCATTGAAGCTCTTCGCGATACCGAGCCTAATTTAATCAACGCTTCACCAGCCAACGATTCTCATGGCTTCTTTGACCTTGTCTTTCTTTCCATTGCCGAAATTGGAGTCGCCCTCTTGGATGGTGAGTCTCTTCCAAGCCAGTACCTATTTCTTTACCAACTCACAAAAAAAGACCTACTCTTCGACAGCCTAGGTATCCGACAAACCGTCCAAACGCTTGACCTTCTCTTTCGAGATTCGCAAACAGATCGACAACGGTTTTTAAGCCAGATAGCGTTAAAAACCAATGACATTGATCGTTTGACACACCATATCGGTGAATTGCAAATGCGTTTAGTTGCCTGTAACGAACAAAAGTCTCACGCAACACAGGTACATCACCGTCTATCAGGAGGTCGTATGTCGCTCGTAGATCTTTTGCTATCAACCTCCTTGATCTTTGTCGCGCTCTGGGTCGTCATTTATGGATTTGACATTGTCACTTCTCATCGACACCTTCAGCGTCTCGGCATAATCACTGAAGCACAAATCGTTCGCATCAGTCAGCAGTCCGTGATGTCTCAAAACTCTCAGGGCCTCACTCAAAGAGAACATCAGGCTTTTGAAATCGTACGTTTTACTTTGAAAAACAATACGGACTTTGAAACACCGCTTCGCTTTGACATTAAATCCGACAGCAACGCTCCTAGAGCCACTGGTTCTCGCGTGATGGTTGCTTACAATCCTGACAATCCCAAAGAGGTTATTGATATCTCGACCGTTAGAGCGCAATGGCAAGGTTGGCTCGCCCTTGGTCTAGGTCTTATGACAGGTGGCCTGGCACTCTTTGGACTACTTATATGTTGTCGACACCTATGGTTTGCTAGCACCCCGATCAAAGGTTTCTCACTCTTAAGCCTAGCATTCATCAGCCTCATCGCAAGCCGTCTAACCTGGCAATTTTGGGAAGACGCCTTGGCTCTGAACTTCACAAGCACATTAGTCTCAGAAACTGTTTCTTCTGGTGGACTGATACTGACAGCCAATAACATGCAACCTTTTACGGGTACGCTTAAAGAGGAATCCTTAGCCGTCACAACACTCACTCGTTATCATCAAGGAAAACGTCATGGGCTCGCACAAACCTTCCTCAAAGGTCGCTTAGTAGCCTTCGAAACCTATCATGACGATATACGAGTCGGGCCCTTTCAACATACTGACGACTATGGGCGTAAAACAGCGACTGGCCATTTTAACGGTGGTCATTTGGACGGTGACTATCTGAGATTTAATCCAACCACAGGTCACATCACTGAAAAAGGCCATTGGCGTTGGGGTGATAAGGACGGCACATGGACCTATTATCACTCAAACGGTTCTCTTGCAATTGAAGAGCATTATCTCAACGGGCAATTAGAAGGGGTTCGTAAAGAATATGACGAACACGGTAACCTTCTCCTCCAAGCCCATTATGTACAAGGCCAACTCAATGGCCTATACATCAAGTATTGGCCCAATGGACAAAAAGCAGTAGAAACCAACATGGCTCACGGCCAACCTAATGGGCCATACACTACTTTTCATAAAGACGGAACAATTGAAACCACCGGTATCAAGCAAAATGGTCAATGGATCACCGCGCCGACCGCCTATGGCTCTGATGGCATTACAAAAGATGATGAGCCATCCATTACGATCCGAGAACTAACGCCAGAAGAAGTACAGGCCTTGGAAGCCGCGGCCAACACGACTAAGCAAGCAACCGATTGGCTTGAAAAAGAAAACTTGCGTGAAGATTCCCGCGCGGACGCATCGAATAATGCCTATGCACCATTTGATAAAGCCATCACTGGCCTCTTAGAAAACGCTTTGAAGAAATGGGCTGGTCTGGAAACTGACAACCTGCCTGGACTTGAAAGACAGACGAACCGTTTCCAATTTGGTAGTGGCCGCTCTAGATATGCGGCCTGGGCTTATCTTTTTTATCCTGAAGAGTTTGTTCTCACTGTCACAGTTGGAACACCTGATGAAGGCGATCCTCCTGTTGCCATCAAAGGACTACAACGTGTACAACTTAATTTCGATCCGATTCAACTAGCGAATCAAGTTCGAGATAAATTCGTACACCATCACCCTGACCTGCAGCTCAATGATTTTGTCATCCAGATTGACTGGAGAAAATCAGGCACATAGAAAGGCTTAACGAATCACAAAAAAGATCAGGTCAAAAATCAGTAACACAAAACCCAAAACGAACCATTTCGCTTCTTGAGCAAACACATTTTGACCTGCCAAATATATTTCTCTAGGTTGATTTGGATTGACATGGAGCCAGTATGTTTGTCCAATCGCAAACTCTGGTTGTTGTTGAGCCAAGGCACTAAGCCATTGCTTTAGTCGGCCTTCCTTAAGTCCTTCTCTCTCGATGCTATGCGTAATTTTGGAACGGTTAATGGCTTGGTATTGATATTCAGTCTCGTACTCAACACCATCCAAAGAATATTTGAAGACTGGATAGGTCTTACTACGAAAACCATTCATTGGAGGTGTGTATCGTAGTTCGCTTAATACCGCCATGACCTGCCTACAATGCGTTAGCGTCGTTTTGTAACGATGAATGTTCCAAAACCCCATGGCAAATAGTACCAAAGCAATCAGCCAAAACATGACGAACCACCTCCGAATAATCATACTTATTCTGATGTTTTTAAATATCAATGAAACGGTCGTTGTTCAATCCTTGACAAGCAAAAAAGGCCTACAACCATCAGAAAATAAAATATGATGCCCATAACAACAGCGACAACGATCGTTTTGGCTTCAATCTCGTTATAACATTGCACCTCATAAATCCAAGGCCAGATAGCCAAGTTTTCTAAAAATTCCTCAATGCCATAAATAAATCTAAAAGTAGCCTGTGATGCAATCCATAAGCAGAGGCTAGGAAAGCAGCACAGCAAAACATATTTGGCCACACCATTGAAGGGAAACGGCTGCAAACAGCAACGTAATAACAAACCGGAGATCAGCGGAAAGGTTGCCCAAAATGCTAATACGATGGATAGATTGCCACCAGAAGTAGCAGCACACGGATCGACATCCGCTGCTAACCACTCGGCGAACCACACATAAAAACTGACCAATGGAATGAAAGAGTAAGACACTTTTTAGGCCATTTGTCGCTTTTTAAGATGAATCTCTAAAAAAATGCAAGGATATCTCATCCTTGCATTAAATTTTTATTTAATTAAATCATTAGAGATTCCAATTTCGATTTCGAAAATTTTTAGTGTTTTCGGTGTCCCGTCGGCCGGGAATACAAATACACTTTTTACTGCAGATTTCCTTGGTATATTGATGTCTCCAACTGGGCATGATGAAAAGACTGAAAATCCATCTGCATCTTGAAGCTGTAAAGACTCTTGCTCGTTAAGATTTGTAATCCTAATCAGCTGGTCTGTTTTATTCTTTAAAGCAACGGTTACTTTATATTCACTACCATCCTTGATTACAGATAAAACCTTAACTTCTACATTTTTTTCAAGTTGCTCTCTATCATAAATGATAGAAGCATTATCAATACTTGTCCCTTCTTTTCTGCCTGTATCAATGCCTTCTTTAACACCTTTTAAAACATCTTTTCCAGTAGATACAACACCAGATACTACGGATGATACGGCGTTAATGACATTAGATTGCTCTTCAGCATATGAAGCCATACTCAGAAACAATCCCAAGACAACAACTAATTTTTTCATATTTAGTCTCCTCTAACTATCTCAATAGTATCAGTATAACCATATAAATTTGAAAAAATTTCTACTGCACCACAGGCATTAGTAAGTCACTAGTGAGCAAGTATCCAAACGTCGTAATGACAATCAAAATGTAGCATTACGAAGCGCTAATAGGCAACTACGTATACACATTGTTCCAAAGCAAAGATCTATGCGAGTCAACGCCATAATTAACTGGCTTCAAATCCATGCTTTCATTGACCACAAGCATCAGCGATACAACAAGAACGCAATACAATCCTGCGATTTCGCATCATAAAAAGCGGACATCGTTTAAAAATAATCGTTCCATACGCACGCCTTCTCACACTTTTATACTAGTTTAAGTGTCTTCCAATCACACTTTTATTAGAAATTGAAGGATAAATACATGGAAACCCGAATCGTCCTCACGCTCTAAATGAATGTCTTCGTATCTACATTCTGTCACTTGCCAAACCACCTCTACCTCAATTTGCCTCTCACACTGCCTTGCTACTTCACAACAAAAACGCCACTCAGCCTCAATAAGCCAAGCGGCGTCTCCTCAATGAAGATTAACTATGTTTAATCCTTCATCGCGATCACTTTCTTGATCTTTTCAACCCCGAAAAGTAACTCATCATCTGTGATCACAAGCGGCGGCCAACAAGCGCACACGGTCTTTAGCCGTCAAAATCACCAAGCCTTCCTTAAGTGTCTTCGCTTTAATATCTAGGAACTTCGAACTTTCAGAGCGATCCCAATTAACCGATCTATCTGATCTGTCATAAACAGTGGGATGTTTAACACATCATCATCGAGTTTCAGATTATCCATTGAGATCCGGATACGGAGTTTGACTCGATCTGTAAACAACTCTTTGAACTTTTTGAGACTCCTGCTAGTCGTGTTGGATTCGGACTTGACCTCAACAGGAAAAATATCGTTTTCTCGCTGAATCAGGAAATCTACCTCGAAAGGAGGATTTGTCTGCGTCCAATATCGAGGCGTTACCTCGAACTGTGTCATTAACGTCTGAAGTACGAAGTTTTCGGTCAATGCACCCTTGAATTCAGTCAATAAGCGATTACCCTCGCCAAAGGCAGTCGGTGCGAGTTGTGCTAGTCGGCGTAGTAGTCCAACATCGACAAGATATAACTTAAATGCTGAAAGATCATCATAAGCAGCTATAGGTAGCCCAGGCGCTGTGCTGCGATAGATCTTATGCACTAGACGGGCATCCACCAACCACTGCAAGGCATCCTCATATTCACGTGCCCGTGCTCCTTCTTTAACTACCTTGTAGATAAACTTTTTGTTTTCTCTAGCCAGTTGAGATGGTATGGACTTCCAAATCATTGAAATCTTTGGAAACTCGCTGACATTTGGATGTTTAGAAAAGTCACGCTCATAAGCAGTTATTATCCCGGACAGCGCTTCCTGCATAGCATCCACATCTCTTGCTTCCGTCCACATCTTGACGGATTCAGGCATACCACCAGTCACGTAGTACATTTTTAACTTTTCGTACAACGGATTAAAGAAGGCATCAGGAATCGGCTCAATGGTATCCACCCTCGCCAAATATTCCGCTAAGTTCTCATCTCCATTGGCCAATAGAAATTCAGTAAAGGTCATCGGATCAATTTGCATGACGTTGACTTTACCGACAGGAAAAGAAGATGGCCTTGCTAAGGCAATGCCTAGAAGAGAGCCAGCGCAGGCAATATGGAACTGCGGAGCATTCTCACAGAAATACTTCATCGAATTAATGACCTTGGGGCAGTCCTGTACCTCATCAAAAATAATGAGAGTTTTTTCTGGAAGAATTTTCTGACCGCTTGCCAGCATCAGATTCTGCAAAATCCGATTGACGTCTTTAGTGGTTTCAAAAAACTGCTTATATTCTTCGTTTTCATCAAAGTTGAAATAAGCGGTATTTTCGTAGTAGCGTTTGCCGAATTCTTTCAGAATCCAGGTTTTGCCAACCTGGCGCACACCTTTCAAGATCAAAGGTTTGCGATAGGGTGAATTCTTCCAGTTCAGTAGCTTCTTTAAAATTAATCGTTCCATACGCTCCCCTTCTCACACTTTTATACTAGTTTAAGTGTCTTCTAATCACACTTTTATTGTATATGGAAGGATCTATCAATACAAACCCTATTATCTTCGCTGTTTAGCAACATTTCTCCGTATCGCTATTCTGTCACTTGCCAAACCACCTCTACCTCAATTTGCCTCTCACACTGCCTTGCTACTTCACAACAAAAACGCCACTCAGCCTCAATAAGCCAAGCGGCGTCTCCTCAATGAAGATTAACTATGCTTAATCCTTCAGAGCGATCACTTTCTTGATCTTTTCAACCCCGAGAAGTAACTCATCATCTGTAATCACAAGTGGCGGCAACAAGCGCACACGGTCTTTAGCCGTCAAAATCACCAAGCCTTCCTCTAAAGCCTTGGCCTTGATATCGGCTGCCTTTTGACCTTCTACGCTAAACCCAATCATGAGACCAAGACCAGACACATCTGTGACACCTGGAAGCGCTTCAAGCGCCGTCTTCAAGACTTCTCCCTTACGTGCAACCTCCAGCAAGAACTCATCATCCACCGTTGCAAGCACCGCCAAAGCGCCAGCACATGCCACGGGATTGCCTCCAAACGTTGAGCCATGCGTACCTGGCGTCAACACATTCGCAGTTTTTTCGTTCATCAAGGTGGCACCTATCGGTAAGCCATTGCCTAAACCTTTAGCTGTTGAAACCAAATCAGGCTTCAAACCAAAGTGCTCAAACGCAAACCAGTGTCCGGTTCGACCATTACCTGTTTGAACCTCATCGACGCAAAAAAGCACATTTTTTTCGTGACATAACGCTTCAAGCGCTTTTAAGTAATCCGCATCCAAAGCGCGTACACCACCTTCACCCTGAACGATTTCTACCAAAACGGCAGCACAATCTTCTTTGTCGAGCTGCGCCTTCATGGCGTCAATGTCACCCGCTTTGACGTAGCGAAAGCCTGGCGTAAATGGCCCAAAGTGCGTATGAAAAGTATCTTGACCCGTGGCGGTCACTGTGGTCACGGTACGGCCATGAAAGCTATTCACCAAGGTCACAATGGGATGCTCACCCTCCCCCTTGACGTCATTTGCCCACTTACGAGCGGTCTTAATCAAACATTCATTGGCCTCAGCACCAGAATTAGACAAAAAGACCTTATCAAAACCCGTTCTTTGCGCCAAACCCGCCGTCAGTAATGCGGTCTTTTCGTTATAAAAGAGGTTCGATGTATGAACAAGCGTCTTGACTTGTTCAGTCACATACTGGGTCCAGGTCGGATGTTGGTAGCCAAGGCTCATGACGCCAATGCCACTCCCAAAGTCCAAATATTGTTTACCCGCTTCATCTTCGAGATAAACACCCTTAGATGACTTAAAAACGACCGGTGCACGACCATAGGTATTGGCCGCATAAACACGATCCAAAACTTCAACATTAGACATGGTTTCTTCCATGATAAAGACCTCCTCATTGAAGCGAATACACTCTGAAAGTCGATTCACTTCAGTATTTGTTACTTAAATGGCCATTCAACAGCTTTAACACGTGACCATCGTGCCGATGCCACCTTTCGTGAGCATCTCGACCAAGATACTGTGGGGCAACGTTCCGTTAATAAGAACGACCCGTTCCACGCCTTGAGCAATCGCGTCGCGTACGCAGGCCATTTTTGGAATCATCCCGCCAGATATGACGCCATCTTGAGTGAGGGTGTCGATTTCGTCGACCTTCAAGCGTGAAATGAGACTTTCCGGATCATTGACATCACGCATCAAGCCATGAATGTCAGTCATCAAGATCAAGCGCCGGGCATGAAGGGCTGCCGCAATAGCAGCCGCTGCCGTATCGGCATTGACGTTATAGCTATTACCCTCATCGTCCCCCGCGACAGACGCTATGACCGGGATATAACCTTGATCAAGCAAATCTTCGACGAGATCCGTATTGACGTCCGTCACCTCACCTACCCAACCAAGGGCACTATCCTGAGGCTTCGCCTTTAATAGATTGGCATCGAGTCCACACAAACCCACGGCACGACCGCCCTCACTATTTAAGAGTTTGACGAGGTCTTTATTGGTCTCACCCGCGAGCACTTGTTGAACCACACGCATCGTCACATCGTCCGTCACACGTAACCCATTCACAAATTGCGTCGGAATCGCTTGCGCGGCCAGGGCTCGACCAATAGCCGGTCCTCCACCATGCACCAACACAATGCGTACACCAATCATTTGCAAAAGGACTAAGTCATGCATGACCTGGCGTTGGCACTCGGGGTTTTTCATGGCATTACCACCATACTTCACGACCACCGTTTGGTTGCGATAAAGTTTCACGTACTTCAAGCTGTCACTTAAAATACCGGCGACTTCAAAGTCGGTTAACGTCGTCATGCGCATCTCCTTTAGGAGCGATAGTCGCCATTAATCTTCACGTAGTCATAAGAGAGGTCGCACCCTAAGGCGGTGGCGCACCCTGCCCCCTCTTTCATCGAGACCAGGATCTTGACTTCGTTTTCAGTCAAAATCTTTTTAGCGAGCGTTTCGTCAAAGTCGAGCGCTTCACCCTGGTGGCAGACATCAATGACACCAACTGACGATGCAAAGCTCACATTCGTGCCACTCGGATTAAAAGCAACGCCGCTATAACCTAAAGCACAAAGTACACGTCCCCAATTGGCATCTGCACCAAACATGGCGGTTTTGACTAAGCTTGACGAAATGACGCTCTTTGCCAAAGCACGCGCTTCGTCTTGTGTCTTTGCGCCCGTCACAATGCACGAAAGGAGTTTCGTTGCGCCTTCGCCGTCACGCGCAATGGCGCGGCTCAAATGCGTGGTGACGAGGTTGAACGCTTTCGAAAAAAGATCAAAATCCTCGCCTTCGGCATCAATTACAGGGTTGCCAGCTAACCCATTAGCCATCACGCTCAACATATCGTTGGTCGAGGTATCACCATCGACTGAAATCATATTAAAAGTGTCTTTGACATCGTGACTCACGGCCTTTTGAAGCATTTGCGGCGTGATCGCACAGTCTGTCGTCACAAAAACCAACATTGTGGCCATATTGGGATGAATCATGCCAGAGCCCTTCGCAATGCCACCGATCGTAACGGTCTTGCCGCCGATCGTCACTTTGACGGCGCAGTGCTTAGGCACAAGATCAGTCGTCATGATGGCCGCAGATGCATCGGCACCTCCCGTGACTGAAAGCGACTCAACCAAAGCGGGCATGCCGTTAACAATCAGCGCTAAAGGTAACGGCTGACCAATCACACCCGTTGACGCGATAATGACATCGTTAGGATCCATGTCGGCCGTCTTTGCGAGCGCTTCACACATCGCGTTGGCGATCGCTTCGCCATTAGGTGCACAGGTATTGGCATTACCCGAATTACAGAGCATTGCCTTAGCATAACCATCCGCCAAATGCGCTTTCGTCACGGCAATAGGCGCGCCTTTCACAACGTTTAGCGTATAGACCGCGGCCGCTGCTGCACGCACGTCAGACACAATCAAGGCCAGGTCTTTTTTAGATTTATTGCGACGTAAGCCACAATGAATCCCGCTTGCCTTAAAGCCTTGCGGTGTACAAACGTTACCTTCTGGGTCAAATTCAAACGCACCAGCTTGCGCCACATCGAACGTTGTCATGGTTTTATCCTTATTTTGAGTGATCGTCTTGATCAAAATTGATTGAATGCTGTCTGACGGGTGGTTAACGACTTGGCGTGACTCAGCACTAAGCCCGCTGTGGGTTCGAGTCCCAACATCACATTGAGACATTGAAGGGCGGTACCCGATGCCCCCTTACCCAAGTTGTCGTAGAGAGCCATGAGCGTGACGCGCTCGTTGTCTCCATAGACACTCAAACGAATATCGTCAAACCCTGCGAGCGAATTCATTGCCGGGAGTGCTTCATCGTCAGTCGCCACAGTGACGGTTGGATATCCTTGATAGGCCTCACTTAAACACGTGACCACATCTTCTTTGGTCACCCCAAGTACGCCAAGATCAAGCCCAATGGAGACCAACATGCCACAAGGCGTATCGCAAACCATGGGCACAAAAACGGGAGCACGGCTTAGCTCTGCATAGCGCATCACTTCAGGTAAATGTTTATGGTGCTGCCCTAAGGCATAAGGCTTGGGTAACGACAACGCGTCATGGGGCATACGGTCAGAAGACTCATAGGTCGCAATCATGCTTTTGCCGCCACCCGTATAGCCCGTCAAACTTGTGACGCTCAACGTGATGTCCTTCGTTAATATCCCTTGACGACGTAAGGGCGCTGTGAGCATGATCATGCCGGTCGCATGGCATCCAGGCACTGAGACTCGGTTCGCTTGATGAATCAGCCCTACTTGAGAGGACTGTAACTCAGGCATCCCATATACCCAGCCTTCGGCCACACGATGTGCACTTGAAGCATCCAAAACGCGTGTCTTTGTTTGGTTGGCCAAAGCGACCGCTTCACGCGCAGCCTCATCAGGCAAACAAAGAACCGTTACTTCTGCTTTAGCCATCGCGCTCAGTCTCGCATCTCGATGGCGGCGTTCGTCGGCTGGGAGTGAGATGATTGTCACGTCACTACGTGTAGCCAAACGGTGCTTTAACCTTAAGCCCGTTGTACCGCTTTCTCCATCAATAAAAACCGTTGCCATCGTGGTGCCTCTTCATTCAAGAGTCGTGTTTAAACCCAAACGTCTATCCCTTTGATTACGTCTTAAAAGTGAACGCGACGATGATCTCGACCGATCTTAGAGAGGTCGTTTTTCTCTCGCGTAGGGTCAATCGTAATCACGTTTAAAGGCGATTTTCACGACGGCCAAAAGAAAATTCACGCCTTTTTTGCGACGCATGAAACGCCCTCCGCACTATCGCCTAATTTCGAGATTTTCCTTGAACAAGTGGCGTTTATATGTACAACCATTGGTCGACTAAAGGGACAATTTCGCTGATGAATAAGAAAATTGTTGGCAACAAAAATCGAGCCTTGTTATGCGTTTGTCCTTGCGCACCTTAGGTCGTTCGAAATGGCTTGCCTTGAGGCCTGATTTATTCGTAGCACTCTCAAGGCCTTGCTTTTAGAAAGCATCATTAATGCGAAGCGGGACCTCAGTTAAGACGCTACATACCATTCTGGGCATAGCCATTGCACCAAAGTCCGATCCACCATCCTCGGGCTTTGGCGCATCTCAAACGCACGCCTTTTGTGCTCGCCAAAGTCGCCCGAAATCACCCATTTGTCGCCAATAATCAAGCGTTAGCGTCAATACCTTAATCGACACAAAGTCGCCTCAAACAACTGTTAGATAAATGTTGAGCGACCCTTCTACCAGGCTAAATTCGTCCTACACTACGATCAAACGGCACACATCCAAGTAGGAGGAATTAGCAATGCCTAATCACTTTTTAAAGCTCTCTGACTTTACGGGCGAAACCTTACGCTACATGCTCGAACGCGCCAAGGTCATTAAATCCATGCAAAAGTCTGGCGTCCCTTACGAGCCTTTGCGTGGCAAGGTGCTCATCATGGTCTTTGAAAAGGCCAGCACCCGTACGCGTGTGAGCTTTGAAACGGGCTTTTATCAGTTAGGCGGTAATGTTGTGCATTTGGCCACTGAAGGTTCACAGATCGGTCGCTCTGAATCTATCCCAGATACGGCACGTGTCATTAGCCGCATGGGTGACCTCATCATGATGCGCACCTTCGGCCAAGATCGTTTGCTTGATATGGCCAATAACAGTAAGGTCCCCGTCATTAACGGTCTCACGAACGAATATCACCCCGTCCAGATCATGGCGGACATTCTGACCTTTGAAGAGCACTGCGGTCCCATTACCGGTAAGACCGTTGCTTGGGTTGGTGACGCTAACAACATGTCTTACACCTGGATTGAAGCCGCTAAGCTCTTAGGCTTTAAACTTCATTTCTCAAGTCCCAAGGGTTATGAACTCGATCCCGCCTTGACGATCGAAGGCGACCACCTCAAGGTCTTTGATGATCCGATTGAATGCTGTAAGGGTGCTGACCTCGTTACGACCGATGTTTGGACGAGCATGGGTTACGAAGAAGAAAACGCAGTTCGTAAAGAAGCATTCGCTCGTTGGCAAGTGAATGCTGAATCGATGGCGGTCGCGAACCCCAATGCGGTCTTTATGCACTGCTTGCCTGCTCACCGTGGTGAAGAAGTGACGGCTGACGTGATTGACGGTCCGCAATCCGTTGTGTGGGATGAAGCTGAAAACCGCTTGCATGCCCAGAAAGCCATCATGGAATACTGTCTCTTAGGCGTACTTGACGGCAAAATGAAATAACTCGATCAGGCGGTTGTCAAAAAAGGCGGTTTGGAATATATCCAGGCCGCCTTTTTGTGTCGAACTTAAATTATCTAATAATGCTATGCAAAGGCTAATTGAAGACCAACTCTTCCTGTGAACTTTCTTGAATTTTGAGTCGCTCGTCAATATCTACAGTTTCAATCGACCACCCTTTTATTTGACAAAGTTTCTTGAAAACTCCCATCCGATTTACATCGTTTATTTCTCTTAAAGTTACTACGATGCTAAAAGGTATTTGCTTTTTAGAAACTGTTTTGTCACGGTGAACCATCTCAATTGCAAATCCCCAAGCATCTGTATATGCCGTTAAACCACGTGATATTATTTGACGTTCGACCTTGACGTTTTGCCACTTCTGGAAAATCTCTCTTAGTTCCTTTTCAAAAATTTTTTCTCTCTTAGTTCCTTCATTCAGTCGTTTTATTTCTGGTTTTCCTTTATTAACTTTCACTCGACCGAAACGAAAACTTAATTCATTAGTTGTATAGTCAACACCTTGCTCTCTGGAGCAGTCTGGAAAATAACACATAGTCGCCCTAACATCAAATGAAAATTTTCCATTTTCATCCTTAGGAATTGGGATCATATAGTGAAATGTATGGTACTTTGAAGCTACCCCATGAATGATAAACCTGATTTCGTTATTCTCTGAACGAAGAATATTATTTATATGTGTAGGAACTACGCCAAAGCCGATCTTTTTCCAACTCTCACCCATATTTTTCTTCCAACCAAGAGCGCTATCGATGATGAGTGCTTTAGCCACCTCCCGCGAGAACCCCATTTTATGAATTAAAAACGCAAGTTTTCTAGAAATCCATGGTGCAGCAAATGAAGTACCAATTACTTTGGCCTCGCCAAGACTATTACAAACGCTTATACATTCCTTTCCTTCACCTCCAAAATAAGCCACATCTGGTTTAATAAAGTAATGTAAAGCAGGGCCTTGCCTAGTGTATGTTGTTGGTTGACCATAACCGTTAACAGCACCAACTGTTAATCCGTTAACAGCATCGGCAGGAGAACCAATTCGGTAATCATTATTTTTTATTGTCCATGGGCGATTTGTAGCAGCAACAACAAATATAACATTATATTTAGCTGCCAATTCATCCAATACCGCTGCAGCTGGTGAAATTGAATTAAAACGAATTTCAGTACTCGCCCCCAGTGACAAATTCCAAACCACGATATCTGGATTACTTATGACAATCGTTTTGATTTTTTTCAAAAGCTCAACAACACTATTACGACCTTCTCTAGCTATGCCGAAATGTCGTACACGAAACCGACCGCAACCATCCTGCAATTTTGGGTTACTTGTTGGACCATCGACAATAATCGAACAGACTTGAGTTCCATGCTTAAAATGTTGGCTATTTTCAAGATCCGACTCTTCCAGCTCGTTATGCGACTCTATCCATTTGCTGAAATAAACCTGTTTTGACACCTGTGTATCAAGGACACCGATTATTGGCTCATCTTTAGGATCAGGTATCTTTATGGGGGCAACGGGTTGCTCAACTGAAATAACTTCAGGAATCAGTGTCAAATCCCTCGCTTGCATACTAATTAAATAGGGAACCTGTGCCTTGATAAGATCTAAATTATGAGGATCTAATCTTACCGTCAAACTATCCAAAACATCGTCTGGCATCAGATTAACTCCGAGTTTGGATAAAATAGTGTGCACTGGCACCGCTGTTCGGTAAAATGATACTATTCCATTTTCTGAAACTTCTTCGACATCTTGCTCAATATTGATTTTCTCTACCCAGGCCGCATCCCTTAAAATTACTTTAAATTTAGTTTTACTTATAACAGTCTGATCAAGTATATCTGCCTCGATATTTCTAAAATCACCTTCTCGAATCCATTCCCACCCCTTATTTTTCAGATAATCAATAATATATTTTAGATTATCAATACAAGCATCTAAATGATCTTTACGGAAAAAATGCGTAATAATATGATGTTCAGGCTTACCATCATGAAGAGCAAACTTAACTCCTCGAATGCTTGCTTTGGCACTCTCAATTGAATTAAGCCCGAGTAAATAGGTAGCACGCCCTGACTTCGGAACAAATTTTTTATAATGAACACTTAAAAGAATACCACCGATTTGGTCATGTTTTTTCCAAAACTCCCTAATCTCAACAAGTTGATTACGAATTTCATTAAGATGTCCAATTGGATAATCTTTTCCTTTTGGAAAACTAATCCCTCCACCAAAACGAGTATGCGATTCATCTTGGATTGCACCTTTTAACATAACAATATTATTCATTACTAACTCCGAAGATCTCGAGCCACTTTGCTTTTAGATACTCCTGTTAAAGTTTGAATTTCTCGTACAGTAAACCCTCTATGATGCAATTCTTCAGCCGTTAGTGCTCTCCCATTTAAAACAGATCGATACAATCTACGAATGCAACTATCTGCTTCATCTGAAGAACTAAAAACTAAACTTGATTTAATATAATTTTTTAGATCACCAGGGTAAGGTAAGGAGTCAAGTAATAAAAGAACCTTATGGTACAGTCGCTTTGCAGGTTGTTTTCTTTTAAATTGCGCGCAGTAGTGCTTCATCAGACTATCCGCAACCATCAAGAGATCCTCTTTTTCATATCTATTGAAATCAACTACTGCATCAAATCGTCGGATTATTGCTTTATCCATATGCTTATGGAGATTTGTCGCTGCAATAACCACGATTCTCGAATCCAAGCTATCTAATTGTTTAAGAAAAGCCGACGTCACTCGTCCCATCTCTCGAACATCTCTAGAGTTGGTCCTATCCATCGCTATAGCATCAAGTTCGTCTAAAAAAAACACTGAATGCTCAGCTATCGTACCTTCACTCATTGTCCGAAAAGCTTCTGATATATTTCGAGCCGTCTCGCCTAAATGACTATCTATCAGTTGAGTAAAATCCAAGATAAATAAATCACGGCTCAATAGTCTAGCAATTTGCTTTGCAGTTTCCGTTTTACCAGTTCCAGGTGAGCCAATAAACAAAAATTTATTAACGCCACGTTTTTCAGCCACTGCATTGACGACTCCCATGACATCCTCAACAATAATTTCAGGAAGAGGCAGTGGCTGATCACTCGGTGTGCTTTTTTGCCAAAATCCAGGTAAATCGATTTCACAACTATCTTGAGGAACCCAAGAGTCACCAGACAGCTGAAAGCGAATAAATCTAGCGATCTCGTGATCTCCCATCTGTTCAAACTCGTTCGCAATATCATAGGCCTGCGACCGAAATCCCGATTCATTACCTTCGACGTGGTAGCGAATCAAATCGACAATCACTTGTTTTTTCATGACGCCTCCCAAGCACTTGTTACACTATGGGACATAATATCTGATTTTGGGACATTTTTAATTTTCCTGGCTAAAATTCTTTTACTGCCTAACTCTACTGTTCGGTTCAGTCTTGATGCACTGCTTGCCTGATCACCGTGGTGAAAAAGTGACGACTGACGTCATTGACGGTCCGCAATCAGTTGTGTGGGATGAAGCTGAAAACCGCTTGCATGCCCAGAAAGCCATCATGGAATACTGTGTCTTGGGTGTGTTGGACGGTAAGACCAAGTAATCCAAAAAGGCAATCAACACCGAAGCCGGTTTGGATGACTCCCAAGCTGCCTTTTTATTGTTCATGGTCGATCAACGCCATCGCGTAGCAACTACGAAGGATTTTTGACACTTTCTTCATTCAACAGTCTTCTTGACAAATTGTATATTTTTTCATTTTTTTTCAAAAGGTTTTCCAATTAATTCCTTTAGATTTCAATTACTTGCACTATTGACACTTAGTTAATAAATAGTTGTGCAATCGCTATAATTCAGTCATCTAGATGAGGACTGAAAAATGCTTAATCAACCTACCATTGAAGAGTTGCGACTTCATCTCCAAGCGTTGGTTCAAATGCCACATGAAACAGAATGGGTCGAATTTAATACAAACCCTGACTGGGAGAAACTTGGAAAATATATATCCGCCTTATCCAACTCTGCAGCATTACTTGAGAAGGAATGTGGTTACATTGTTTATGGCGTTGATGACAAAACCCATGAAATCGTAGGTACCCATGTCCATTTTTCTGGCGCTACGCATAAGCAACAAGAAGTCGAAAGTTGGTTGCAGCAAAAACTTTCACCAAAAACCGAATTTCAACCTTACGAATTTTCAACGGCAGAAGGCATACCTGTTATTCTGATCCAAATTCCTGCCGCAGCAAACACACCCGTGAAGTTTGATGGCGATGAATGGATACGAGTCGGCTCCACTACAAAGCGACTTCAAGACTTTCCTGAAAAAGAACGCAAACTTTGGCGATCTTTTGATAACAAATCATTTGAATCCCGTATTGCCGCTAAGTCTTTAAATGGCGATCAAGTATTTAACCTACTCTCTGACACTGCCTACTTGAAGTGCATGTCACTGACGAGACCCAAAACGCAAGAAGCCCTTTTGGAGCGAATGGTTCAGGATCAATTGCTCATAAAAGAAATTAACGGTCTCTACTCTATAACCAACCTTGGTGCCATTTGCTTTGCACAAAATCTCAGCCATTTTGATTCTTTAGCTCGAAAGGCACTGCGCATCGTTAAGTATGTTGGCAATAACCGTTTGCAAACAGAGAAGGAGTTTCTTTGTGATCAAGGCTATGCTGTCGATTTTGAAGGCACGATTAGGCTGATCAAAGCTTTGTTGCCTAGTCATGAAATCATTGGTGATGCATTACGCAAAGAGGTCAACATGTATCCTGACATCATCCTTCGTGAATTGGTACCCAATGCGCTCATTCATCAAGACTTCAGAATTCCAGGCACAGGTCCCATGTTGGAAATTTTCGACAACAGGATTGAAATTGTTAATCCTGGACATCCTCTAGTGGACACCGCTCGCTTAATTGATTGTCCTCCTCGAAGTCGAAATGAGGCGCTGGCCTCTCTGATGAGCCGCATGTACATTTGTGAAGAACGCGGTAGTGGTATTGATAAAGTTGTTGATGCGACCGAAAAAGCCAACCTTCCAGCACCAGAATTCGAGGATACAGGTGATAATTTCAAAGTTGTAATTGGCGTATACAAATCGTTTAAGGATTATTCAACACAAGAAAAGCTTGAAATCTGTTATCAGCATTGCGTACTCAAATATGTGAATCATGAACCTATGACCAATGCCACTTTGCGTAATCGCTTCGGTATTGAATCAAAAAGTTCAGCCGCAATCAGCCGTATTATTAAAGAAGCGCTTTCGAGAAACCTCATCAAACCGTATGACCCTGAAGCTGGCCCACGATTACGCCGCTATATTCCGTATTGGGCCTAAGGATATTGCAAGAACCGCCATTGACAGCTACCGACCTCCTCGGTAGCTGTTTTTTTGACCGCGCTCTCGATTGACGCAAGGCCTCTTATGCTTTGTTTTGAATGATCCGACCTGGGTGAAGAAATCTTCGAAGAACAAACCCGTCCAGAACTCTTTAATAGTGAGGATGTTGATCACAACTATATGGTCGCCACAGGCAGCAACTTTATCCTCTCTAACCTCACCGGCGGCATGGCCTGCGGTCCAGTTTGGGGGCAACTTGATCTTGTCTTTGAGGCCTATCCGGAGCGCCTTGAACGTGAAGACAACGAGGGCTGACAATCTCTTTTGATGAGCTGATATATAAATGGCGGCAGCTTCTTGCGAGGCACCGCCATCATGCGTTCAATCTCCACAGCCATTGGCTCATGTACTCGTTCAAACCTTCTTCCAGGCTGTAATCTGCCGCGATGTGCCATCGAATACCAAGGCCAATCGAACTAATGGCTTTTGATGTGGCGTTTCACCGTAACGGTTCTCTAATATCTGCTCGACAGCATGTAAGCACAAAGCATTGGCGTCAATGCCAGATCGTGAAAACTTGAGCTCCAATACCCAATAAAAGTCTTTGGCCAACAATTCGATATCACTACGACCATGCGCAGAATGTACCTCAACACGCGGGCTAAGCTTCATGCCAATGAAAAGAAGTTGCAAACAGGCTTGCAACGCTGCCTCGTTTCGGATCGGATAACGCTCATAATTAATGGCATTGAAAACCTTATTCAGATCGGCAACGACCTGATCGGCATCACCAGACATGAACGCATCAAGTAACTGGTCGACATCGCGATCGTCTTCGTCGGTCATCATCTGTACATAAAGCTGCGCCATCGAAGCCTCGACTTCTCGATTAGGATAGCCCAGGGTTAAAAGTCCGCCTTGAGTGACTGATCGAATGGTCAAATAGCCTGTCTGGTGCAATAGCACGTCCACATCGAGTTGGTCATACGGGCGGCTTGATAGCAATTGTTTAGGATTGAGAGAAACGGTTTCGCTAAAGTTGAAGGGCGCTTTTAATTTTCGCAGTGCCAAATAATTCATCAACACATTAGGTTGTCCGCCCGACTCAAACCAAAAATTCTCAAACGTGTAGTTTCGGTTGAACAAAAAGCAGAGAATGGACCAAGGACAATACATGGTCAGCTCCCTGTTTGCAAGGGTTGATCAAATTTTTCACGGCGCAAGCCCCCAGGCGCTCCATTTAGAGCGCCTTTTTTCCAATCAGCGCGGCC
>ERZ826016.1046-NODE-1046-length-28626-cov-17.003605_pt1 | contig 28626 bp, 21 predicted proteins | sample MGYA00519872_ERZ826016 | MGnify/ENA primary metagenome ERZ826016 (study PRJEB31778, sample SAMEA3449218) | human gut metagenome | biome: human gut; feature: human-associated habitat; material: faeces | place: United Kingdom | collected 2010/2012 ... | reverse complement strand
TCACGCATTGTTGTTACAATCATAAAGAAGAACAACAAAGTAAAGATAAGGTCAGGTAGAGAAGAAGTATTCAAAGCAGGCATTCCACGTTTTGCGCCTTTATTAAATTTTCCCATTACTTCTTTCCTCCGTAGTTTTTAGGTTCTGCCTCAGAAATCTTCTGAGGATAAAAATCACGAACAGCCTTTTGCTGATCCTCAGTCAACTGATTATAATCTTTTTGCCACTTTTCCTGAGCATATTCATTTCTCAGTTCATTGTATGCCGCAACCAACTCATTTTGCACATCAATATATGCTTGATAAGAAGTTCCACGGTCATTCTGCAAAGAGATTACATGGTTTTCCGTAACCATCACTTTACCTAATAAAGGAATATCCTTTTCATGTTTTTCAGGTAAATTTGGGTCATTATATGGATTAGCAATGAATTCTTTAGCTTTCTGTCTTAATTGCTTGACATTCATATAGTCCTTACCTACCATCAACTGATTGCTTGAATTCAAACGAACAGCTAGAACGTTACGTTCCTTTACAATGATATCATCCAACTTCTGATCTTTTTCCGGTGGCTGCGGCAAGCGTCTTGCCAAACCTCGGTCAGTATCCATTGAAGTTGTGATAAGGAAGAAAATAAGCAATAAGAAAGCAATATCGGCCGTTGAACTCGAGTTAATCTCGGGGACACTTCTTTTTCCTTTTGCCATTATTTACTTTATTTTTATTGGTATTCCAATAATTATTACTTAAATTTCTTTGCTATACCAAATCCTAAGATTAAAAGAATAGCCACTCCCATCATAAAATAGAAAGAATATAAGAACATATCGGTAATCTTCAACCAGAAAGGAACATTATCAGTTCCATCATAAGCCGGCAATACCAAAGGTTCCCCACTACCAATAGAATATGTTACTACTAAAAGCACAACCATAGCAATTAAGCCTATGAGTGATTTTATAGCCTCTTTTGGAGAATCCATAAAACTTGTAGCAAATTGGAAGATAGCTGCCAATATAGTTACAACCACTGTGACTCCAAACAAGATATATATCCAATAAATCAATGGATCAGTGTATAGAGGCTGAGACATTTCAGGATCATTTACGATCCGGTTGGTGTCTTCTCCACCAAAGAAGAACATTCCCAGAATCACAAGTGTCACCACAAGGATTACATATAGGATTGAACTTGATATCTTTTGAATTTTAATTTTCATTTCTCTAAAAAATTATTTTTTGTACTTCAAGTTGTATTTGATTACCATATCAAGCAATGTGATAGAAGAGTCTTCCATATCGCTTAACAAAGCTTCGATCTTAGAAAGAATGTAGTTGTAGAATACCTGAAGGATCAAAGCTACAATCAAACCGAAGATAGTAGTAATCAACGCAACTTTCATACCACCAGCAACAACTGTTGGAGAAATATCACCTACTTGTTGGATTTTATCGAACGCCTGAACCATACCGATTACAGTTCCCAAGAATCCTAATGACGGAGCCATAGCGATGAACAATGTAATCCAAGAACATCCTTTTTCAAGATAACCTGCTTGAACACCACCGTAAGATACAACTGATTTTTCAACTACGTCGATACCTTGATCAATTCTCATCAAGCCTTGGTAGCAGATAGAAGCGATAGGACCTCTGGTGTTACGGCAAATTGTCTTAGCAGCTTCAACGTCACCTTTTTCCAAAGCAGCTTCAACAGCAGCAAGTAATTTCTTAGTGTTAACTTCAGCCAAGCTTAAGTAAATGATTCTTTCAATACAGAAAGCTAAACCAATAACTAAAGCAATAGCTACGAAACTCATGAAGAATGCAGATCCTTCAATAAACTTTGTTTTTAATTCTTTGTGAATACCACCTTCTTCTTCTACCGGAGTAGCATCAGCAGCGTTAGCAGCTTCATCATTAGAAGAAACAGCAGCTTGTTCTGTTTGGTCTGCTGCAGCAGGAGCATCCTGTGCTTGAACGATTTGAGTTGATCCAAATGTAAGGACTCCCATCACAGCAAGAATTGCAAATAACTTTTTCATTGTGTGTCTAATTTTTAAGATTAATTAATTAATTATTTATATTTATTTTTACTTCTCTGTCTCTTTTATTTCTGCGGAGAGAGCGGGATTCGAACCCGCGATACACTTTAGGCGTATACACGCTTTCCAGGCGTGCCTCTTCAACCACTCGAGCATCTCTCCTTCTATCATCTGTAAAGGTAGCGCCTTTAAAATCGGCTGCAAATTACAAAAAAATTGCGAATCACAAACAATTTCAGCTACAAATGTATTCTTTTTTTTCGTCTTCCACAGAATTATTGCTTTTTAATCTTTAATAATACGCTAAAATTAATAAACTTTAAAATCTAATCCGCCTATTTCTCCATTTTAAAGACACTCAATGCACTCTCCGTAGTCACTTTCGCCACCATTTCCACATCTTGCTGATAAATCTCTGCGAGCTTTATTAGTGTGTCTTTCACATTAGCACTCTCATTCCTCTTTCCCCGATTCGGAACAGGAGTTAAATAGGGAGAATCTGTTTCTAAAACAATCCGTTCCAAAGGAATATGTTTCAGCACCTCCGGCAATGTAGATTTCTTAAAAGTCACCACACCATTTATACCTAATTTGAAAGAGCCGAATTCCAACAATTTTAATGCTTCATCCAAAGTTCCCGTAAAGCTATGAAAAATTCCGGTTAGTCCGGTATCCGAATAGTTCTTTATTACGCTATATACCTCATCAAATGATTCGCGACTGTGAATAACTACCGGAAGACCATACTCCAATGCCCACTGAATCTGGGTATCAAAGACCTCAGTTTGCTCTTTTAAGAATGTTTTATCCCAATATAAGTCCATTCCTATTTCACCAATAGCAGCATAACTGTTAGGTAAATCCAACAGACGTTTCATTTCTGCCAATTCTTCTCTGTAGTTTTCATTCACAGAAGTAGGATGCAATCCCATCATCGCATAACAATATCCCTCATATTGCTTAGTAACCTTTAGCATTGCTTCTATTGTAGAACAATCAATATTCGGCATAAATATCTTTGAGACACCGGCTGTTTTAGCCCTGTCAATTACTTCCGGTAAATCATCGGCAAATTCTTCCAGAAATAAGTGTGAATGAGTATCGATAAAAGTCATAAGGAAAGTTTTTTCTTTTCGCTTGTTCTATAATAGTAAATGATGCCATACTCCTGACATTTCTTCATTTTCTCATCAGAAGGCAAAGTTTCAAAAAACTTTTCTATCTGGTTCCATATATCCAAAATGATCTCATCTGCCTGCGCACGCATGGAAGATAAATTTTCAAGGCTGCGGTTTGTTATGGACTGCAAACCTTTTTGGAGTTCATAAGATTCTTTGAATATATCATAATGTACATTCACCTTTGCAATGGTAGGATTATAAATAGGGATTCCTCCTTTTCTCAAACGCTCCTTCTCGCCTTTGATGATTTTCTCTCCCCATTCACAAATAGAGGGCTCATTGGTTAAATCGGGAACTGTATAGCAAGTGGGCTCTAACCCATAAAACTTTTTATAATCTTCTTTTATTTCCGAACGGATAACGGCCAGGTTCAAAACTTGAATAAAATGGGAAATATACAAACGCGCCATTTTCAATTGAGACTGATACTTTTTATTGGACTTGACCTGATTATCCAAACATTGCTTATAGTATCTTTGTGCAGTATCAAATTTAGCAAGAAAATTCCTTGCATCTGCCAAAGTTTTGAAAGAAACAGGGAGTTCGTTTACCTTGAAGCCATCATTCTTATCAACAATAGCTTTAAGGGCTCTAATCCTCGCTTGATCCGTATTTGGAAGTCTTCGATAGGGCATAAACTAAATTACATTTCTCTATACAATAATAGTTCTGCAAAAGATTTCAACGCATATTTCTTTTCCACGGAAACATTTACTTTATTCAACGCTTCAAGACCTTTTGCATAATACTCTCTCATTTTATTTTCGCATACCGCTTTTATACCTACTTTGTTATATAAATCGGTAACTGCTTTTATTTTATCAGCCGGATTATAATCTTCCTTTTGAAGCCATTCCAACAACTCGGTTTTATTAAAATCGTCTGAGCGTTCAAACGCTTTTATCAATAGATAAGTCTTTTTATTACATAAAATATCCCCTCCGATCTTCTTTCCAAATACATCCGGATTTCCATACACATCCAAGAAATCATCCTGTAACTGGAAAGCAAGTCCGACAGCAATACCGAAATCATATAAAGCCTGTGCATCCTCTTTAGAAGCTCCTCCGAGAATTGCTCCTATCTTAAGACTGGCAGCAAGCAGAACAGCAGTTTTTAAACGGATCATCTCAAGATATTCTTCTTCGGAAACATCATCCCGATGCTCAAATTCCATATCAAACTGTTGCCCTTCACAAATCTCCAAAGCTGTCTGGCTAAACAAATCAAGCACCTCTTTCAAATATACAGGTGAACAATCCGCCAAAAGCTGATAAGCAAGAACCAACATAGCATCTCCGGACAATATTGCCGTATTATCATTCCACACTTTATGCACAGTCGGTTTGTTTCTTCTCATATCCGCTCTGTCCATCAAATCGTCGTGCAACAATGTATAGTTATGATAGGTTTCTATTGCGGTAGCCGGAGATAATACATCCGATACATTTTCATCGTATAAATTATATGCCATCATCATCAGAACCGGACGAATGCGTTTTCCACCTAACGACAAAACATATTCCACCGGATCATATAGTCCCTTAGGGCTGCGTGTGAACTGTAATTCTGAAATGTATTCATTTATTTTATCTAACAACTGTGGAGCTGTAAACATACCAATCAAAAATTAAAGGGAACGGGATTTATGAAAAGAGGCTGCTTTAGGCAGCCTCTTAATTTGAACTTATATAAAAGTTACTGTAATTTAAATGTAACAGGCACAGTGTATTTTACACGTACTGCCTTACCTCTTTGCTGACCTGGTTTCCATTTCGGCATGGTTTTAATCACACGGATTGCTTCCTTATCCAAATATGGGTCAACACTACGAACAACTACCGGGTCAACGATTGTACCGTCTCTGTTCACAACGAACTGAACGATTACACGTCCTTGAACACCATTTTCCTGAGCAATTGTCGGGTATTTGATATTCTTTCCCAAATATTGCATCAAAGCAGACATTCCACCAGGGAATTCAGGCATCTGTTCTACCACCTGGAAGATAGTTTCTTCTTCCGGTTCCGGTTCTTCAACTACCGGAGCTACATATTTCACTTCGACAGCTTTACCGGTTTCTTCAGTTGAAGCAATTGTTGTTTCCGCTACATCAGTCTTGTCATCAACAATGTTCAAAACTTCGGCCACAGAAGGTGCTTCGGGGGGAGGTGGAGCTTTAATCTCTTCCTGTTGCGTGATAGGAATAATTTCTTCCTCAAAAACAAGGTCTTGAACACCTGTATCCGTAGCTACTTTGACGTCACGCTGCGTCCATTCGAAAGCTACGAACATGAGAGCAAGTACAATAACATAGCCAACCAACAGCCATGTACCCCTCATTCTCTTCAAATCTACTTTGGGCGATTTTTTTACTTCCATAATTATAATATAAATTTTACGTGTTTCTCATTTTGGGCAAATGTAGCACATATTTTCATATCTAGGCTTTCTTTGGCTTCTTTTTTTATACTGAAAGTCTCTTATTTTTTATTTTTTTAATTCTTCCCGGACTCAAAAACAAGCTTGCATACCCGAATATTGGTACAAATATAACTCGGATATTTTAAATTTGCCGTATCTTTGGCAACAAATTTACAGGCTTTAATGAAAAAAGATAGTTCTGAACGATTTAACATGAAAAGAATATGAAAAAAATAACCATTGCCATCGACGGCTTCTCTTCCTGCGGCAAAAGTACTATGGCAAAAGACCTGGCCAAAGAAATCGGCTATATCTATATAGACAGCGGAGCCATGTATCGTGCCGTTACATTATATAGTATGGAAAACGGCTTGTTCACCGGTGATAAAATCAATACCGGAGAACTGGAAAAGCAAATGGGTAATATCCGTATCAGTTTCCGGCTCAATCCTTCAACCATGCGTCCCGATACTTATCTCAACGATATAAAGGTGGAAGATAAAATCCGTACAATGGAAGTCTCATCTAAAGTAAGTCCTATCAGTGCTTTGGGTTTTGTACGCGAAGCAATGGTTGAACAACAACGTAAAATGGGAGAAGAAAAAGGAATCGTTATGGATGGACGCGACATCGGCACCACAGTTTTCCCCCATGCCGAACTTAAGATATTTGTAACCGCTTCGCCCGAAATCCGTGCAAAAAGAAGATACGACGAATTGAAAGCCAAAGGAGCCGATGCAAGCTTCGATGAAATTCTTGAGAATGTAAAAAACCGCGATTACATTGACCAGAACAGGGAAGTCAGTCCTTTGCGCAAAGCAGAAGATGCTATCCTGCTGGACAATAGCAACATGACCATTCAAGAACAAAAAGAATGGCTGACGGAACAATTCAATCAGGCTATTCGGAAAGCAAGCAAAGAATGATAAAGGTAGAAATAGACAACGGTTCGGGCTTCTGCTTCGGGGTGGTCACAGCTATAAACAAGGCAGAAGAGGAGTTGGCAAAAGGGCAGACACTCTATTGTTTGGGTGACATTGTGCATAACAGTAAGGAAGTGGAGCGTTTGAAGGAGATGGGATTAATTACTATCAACCATGAAGAGTTCAAGAAACTGCGTAATGCCAAAGTGCTGTTGCGGGCACACGGCGAACCTCCCGAAACTTATCTTATTGCCAAAGAAAACAACATCGAGATTATTGATGCAACCTGCCCTGTAGTTCTGCGATTGCAGAAGCGCATCAAACAAGAGTTCATACAAGCTCCAAAACCGGACAAGCAAATTGTTATTTACGGGAAAAACGGTCATGCCGAAGTACTTGGGCTAGTCGGGCAAACAGAAGGGAAAGCCATTGTCATCGAAAAGCTGGAAGAAGCCAAATCACTGGATTTCAGTAAAGATATTCGCCTATACTCTCAAACCACCAAATCACTGGATGAGTTTTGGGCAATTGTGGAATACATCAAAGAGCATATTTCCGACAATGCAACGTTCGAATACTACGATACCATTTGCAGACAGGTGGCAAACCGCATTCCGAATATCCGTTCGTTTGCAGAATCCCATGACCTTGTATTCTTTGTCAGTGGCAAGAAAAGCTCCAATGGGAAAATGCTTTTCGAAGATTGCCTGAAAGTCAATCCTAACTCCCATTTGATAGATAATGCCAAAGAAATAAACACCGATCTAATTAAAGGTGTAAGTTCCATTGGCATATGTGGAGCCACCTCTACACCCAAATGGCTAATGGAAGAAGTACATAAGCATATTTTAAAATATATAGGAGACAACAATCTGTAAACAAGCTTGTAACATCGGCAAACACTTTAACGTTATTTATTAGTGCAAAAATCAGTTTATAATCAAAACAGCGCAATAAATTCGATAATTTGTTAACTTTGCAACGTAATTATTAAAAAAATGGTTATATGGGAACAGTAAAAAGCATCGGTATATTAACCTCCGGAGGCGATGCTCCGGGCATGAACGCCGCTATCCGTGCGGTAACTCGTGCAGCTATTTATAACGGATTACAAGTATTTGGTATATATAGAGGATACAAAGGATTAATTACCGACGAAATCATAGAGTTCAAAAGCCAAAACGTAAGTAATATCATCCAACTGGGAGGCACTATTTTGAAAACCGCACGTTGCAAAGAATTCACTACTCCCGAAGGAAGAAAAATTGCTTATGACAACATGCAGAAGCATGGAATTAATGCCTTGGTAGTAATCGGCGGTGACGGTTCTCTGACCGGCGCCCGTATATTCGCACAAGAATATGATATTCCTTGTATCGGCCTTCCGGGTACAATAGATAATGACTTATACGGAACGGATACGACAATCGGCTATGACACGGCACTGAATACTATCCTCGACGCAATAGATAAGATCAGAGATACAGCTACTTCCCACGAACGTCTTTTCTTCGTTGAAGTAATGGGACGAGATGCCGGATTCCTCGCACTGAACGGTGCTATCGCATCGGGAGCCGAAGCGGCTATTATCCCTGAATTCAGCACGGAAGTAGACCAATTGGAAGAATTCATCAAGAGCGGTTTCCGCAAATCAAAGAACAGTAGTATCGTCCTTGTTGCCGAAAGCGAGTTGACAGGTGGCGCCATGCACTATGCAGAACGTGTAAAGAACGAATATCCGCAATATGACGTACGTGTTACCATCCTCGGTCACTTGCAAAGAGGTGGCAGTCCCACGGCTCACGACCGTATTCTTGCCAGCCGACTCGGCGCGGCAAGTGTTGACGCTTTAATGGAAGGACAAAGAAATGTAATGATTGGCATAGAGCACGACCAAATTGTTTATGTTCCGTTTACGAAAGCCATCAAAAACGACAAGCCCATCAACAAAGAACTGGTAAACGTACTGAGAGAACTCTCTATTTAAGCAGTTTTCCATTTTTACCTTCAAATATTCATTTAACATTTAGTTGATTCAGTATAAAGTAGATAAGGTGAACATTAAACTATTCTAATGTTCACCTTATTTTCAATTTATGTTCACCTGTATCAAAATAAAGATAAAATTACTCTGTCTTATATTCTGAGTGTAACTTCAACATGCATATTAAATTTAGTAGCATTATTTACTAGATGGTTATATTTCCCTCATCAAAACCATTGCCTAATTCCACACTGACTTTATCCCCGTTGATTATTAACTTATAACGATACCCACTTCCTGCCTGTATATTCATTTTCTCTAGTTTAATAGAGTAAAATTTTCCTTTATCCAATATCAAATCAATACCTTCTATAAAAGAGCCACGATACAGATAGGTAGTAAATTGGTTATTATCGGAAGCTGTTAAGGTCAGGTTGCTATTTCCTGCTGACGTAGTACCGAGAAAAGAACCTTGATTGTAGAATATTCCTCCTTTTAGGGTGAGCGATCGGACTTTCTCATTTAATGTACTATTAATGAATTCAACTGTACATTCTACTTTGGCAACTGGATGTCTCATCGCAACTTTGAGAATTTGTTTTTTTACATTGGAGTCTTCATTGAGCGAATGATTCAAAGTCCAATTATTCGTTTCCCCTATATAGAAGTTCTCCAAATTCTTTACTTTCGTAAGATCAGTATTCGATTGCAGATTGTGCAATTCGGATAGATCTCCCTGAAACTTGGAGAAGTCATATGGTGAATTAATGATAGTAAAGATGGTACAATTATTGAAAATTTTATTATCTAATTTAATATAACACTTATAAGTGCTTGCAGAAATGATAGGATGATCCTCTTTCTGCACAAACAATAATTTTCCCTGATCATCAAATGTAAGAATGCAAATATCGGAAACTTTATCATCAAAATAATTATCATTGCCCACTGTTCTTATGCCCATATCCGGTAATTCCATTGTTACTTGAAAGCACATTGCTTTCCCACGTTGTTTTACAACTAACTCTTTAAGTGTTTTATTATCGGGAGATTGTACAGTTAGCAGTGTTTCCCGATCATGTTCGGCATCTGTAAGTGTGAATACTAGTTTATCGTTGGTGCAATCAGTGATGGTGATCCAATCACAATCTTTTGGTAGCATGATTTTTGGTGTACAATTCGCTGTCCAACTCAATGTATAAGTCAACACTCCCGGCTGTATTACAATGTGAGTATCCAAGGTACTTACATAAGGTTTAGCATTATTCAGTTGTCCGTCGCCGTCACTATCTAAGTAACCATAGAAATCAGGAATAAATATATCGGTCATTCCAATCTCTTCAAATCTTTTACGCAAATTAGTCTGTACCGAATAGTTATCAACACGGGAAGCACTATAGGTAATGGCTTCCTTTAAATTTTGAGCATCTACAGTACCATTATCTTGAAGGTCGCCAGCCACTTTAGAGATAAATTCACTAAGCTCAGCTTCCGTACGATCTTGTTGCATAATGGAAGATATAGCTAACAAAATGGCATTTTCTTCGCCTTTTTGAACAATATTCCATTGGTCGAAAGTCGCATAGACAGTTTCCTGCTCAATATTGAAAGCTCTCAATACCTCTTTCTGCGATTGTAACACTGCAGTTTCAAAAGTCTTTCCTTCATTAATTAGTTTCCGGATTCGGGGTGATTGCAAGGTAGTAAGTATATTGATGTTAATGCGATCTTTATTGCTGAGTTTGGAAAGTGTACGCAAAGTAAGGGATGACATAGAAAGACTTCCTATTACTTCATTATAATAGTATCCATCAGCTATTATCTCAGCATAATCTTCTGCAAGCTCTCCCTTTAAGGTAAAGTTTCCATTATCCTTTTCAATTTGAGTGGCAAAAGTTCGGCCAGTAGGCATTAGTTTGTCGGTAAGTTCTTGTATAGTTACTGAGGTGCCTATGATAAAAGGACCTTTTTGAACATATCCGGCAATCTCTTTTTGTGTTGCCTCACCTATATCACCGGAAATATTCTCTCCAGTAGAGCATCCTGCAAACAGGAGAAGAAGAGAAACAAAACAGTAGAATGATAATTTCATAATATTATATTTTATTCGCAAAGATAGGAATTTATAATTAATAACTGCAATTTCTATTAGTATTTACAAACTTCTTCCAATTTTTGTTTTCTAAACACATGTTATTCTCTCAACAAATTACTACGTTTAACAACCGATTTAATAAATTCCTAACAATTCAATCTTGAACGATACGTTCCCCTTATATCAAGACAAAATGTCCTTTCAGTAATAGGAAAAATAAAAGTATATGCTGCAATTTACTACCCTTTTTGAGCCCTTAAAATTTGGAAATTCCGGAAATATTTCGTATATTTACAGTATGAATAAGAAACCAAAGACTTACGGTTTCACTCATGAAATTCCTGTCCAACCCAAGCTACACTACGTCTTCTGCCGAGTTACTGTACAGCAACTACCGAGTTAGTGTACAGTAACTCGGTAGTCAGTGTACACTGTCACGCTTACATGTCCCGTCATTTACTCTTAGTTGTCCTTATGTTTTTTTTTAAATGACCTGTTGAATCAGGTTAAACATCAAGTTGATTGAAATAAATCTCCCTACATTTGCCATTGCCGACCTGATCGGCAATCTAAACACATAGCTTATTCAACCAATGGATAGATTGCCGGTCGAGCCGGCAATGACAAATAAGCCGTGAACATAAAATGAAGATAAAGTGGAGATTAGGAAAGTTAAACGTTCATCGCAACTCTCTCAAAACGAACTAACTAAATGTTAAATGAACATTTGAAGGCAAAAACGGGAAAATCACTTTTATAGAGCAATTTTCCCGTTTTCCGTTAGCTGTTTTTTATTTCTTTTTCAGATCATCAAAATAAGCATCGAGCAACTTCTTTGCTGCAATGAAAGAAGTAAGGTTTCCACTCAACACCTGCTTTTCCTTTTCTTCCAACATTCCGCTTACAATCGGATTGTGATAGAAACTGTCACGAAGATGTTCATTGATTGACTCATACATCCAATACTTGGATTGCTCATTGCGGCGGAAGTCGAAATAACCGTTATCTTTCACAAAAGCAATATATTCGTCAACCATATCCCATATTTCTTTTACGCCGATGTTGTAGAAACCCGAATACGTGAGCACTTTAGGAGTCCAACCCGATTCGGGGGTAGGGAACAAATGAAGCGCATTACGAAACTGGGTTGCAGCAAGGTTTGCTTTATCAATATTGTTGCCGTCGGCTTTATTGATAATAATACCGTCCGCCATTTCCATGATACCGCGTTTGATGCCCTGAAGCTCGTCACCCGTTCCGGCAAGTTGGATAAGCAAGAAGAAATCCACCATTGAATGAACGGCAGTTTCGCTTTGCCCCACCCCTACTGTCTCCACAAATATCTTATCGAAACCGGCAGCTTCGCAAAGCACAATCGTTTCACGGGTTTTACGGGCTACGCCACCCAAAGAACCTGCCGACGGGCTGGGGCGGATAAACGAATCGGGATGAACAGATAGCTGTTCCATGCGGGTTTTATCTCCCAATATACTTCCCTTGGAACGTTCACTACTCGGATCAATAGCCAACACGGCAAGTTTACCACCTTTCTGGAGCACATGCAAGCCGAATACATCGATTGAGGTACTCTTTCCTGCACCGGGCACACCGCTTATACCTATACGAACGGATTTACCGGAATAAGGCAGACATTTCTCAATTACTTCCTGAGCAATTACCTGATGCTCCGGTTTTACGCTCTCTACGAGAGTCACCGCCTGACTGAGCACGGTTATGTTTCCTTTTATAATTCCATCGACAAATTCGTCTACGGACAACTGACGTTTCCGGGCTTGACGACGAGCCTTCAAATAAGGATTTACGGAAGAGGGCTGTTCTATGCCGCTATTAACGGCCAGCCCTATATATTCATTATTATTTTCGGGATGTTCCATAATTCTAAACCTTTCATTTATTTGGCTGTAGCTTTCAGTTTAATCATTACTTTAGGCTGCGCCGGATCATTGGTTATCATCAATACTCTCGGAGAATGTTTCATTTTCTTCAATCCTTTGCCATGCAAGGTTACTTTCAATTTGGTGGATGCTCCCGGATTGATGTATTTCTTCTTCAGACTTACATTCACCGCAGGATTAAACACTTGCAACTCGCGTATTTCCAGCCTTGACTTACCTGTATTGGTAACAATTACCGTATGGGAAGCCTTATCGTCCTTGCCAAGCGAGCCCATATTAATTTCACTTTCCGACACCTTAATAATTGGTGCATTGGCACGTTCTGCCTCCGTCAGCTTAGAGAAATCGGGTAACAGCACGGCTGATACATTGATCTCATTATCCTCTCCCACCTTATCACCCGGGAAACGGGCAAGGTAGACAGAAGTCTGTGTCAAGCCCAAGTCTTTCAACTTCTTGGAGTCCAGTGTCAGTTTAATTACTCCTTGTTGATCCTTATTCAACTTAGCCGGAATAGCCTGTGCTTTCAGATAGGGCGGCAAATGCATCAATACCGGTTCATAAACACTGTTAGAAGTGTTTACGATATAAATGTCAACCACCGGTTTGTCTCCCTTATTGGCATCCGGGAACTCAATATTTGTCTTATCCACCCGGATGCTGCCAATCTGGTAAGGATGAGTCTGCGCATAATTCTTCGGATTCAATGCCACTTCGCCTTTCATGGTGAGGTAAACCAAATTGGGTGAAGCATTCGTATAAACACCGACCGACTTATGGAAGCGTCCCATCATCTTTGCATCAAAGGTGGCACGTACTATTCCTGTTTTATCCGGCATAATAGGTTCTTTCGTCCAACCGGCAACGGTACAGGCGCATGACACGGTTACATCGGTTATTACCAATGGTTTGTTACCGGTATTGGTTACAACATACTCCACTGTCACAGGACGGTTTCTAGGTATTGTCCCGAAATCGTGCACTTTCTCATTAAAAGACAATTTAGCTTGCGACCATGCTGTCATGCTAACTGCCAATAATGCTATGAGGATAAGATATATACGTTTCATTTTGCTTGTACTTATTGTCATTAAACTCTTTTTCACTTGACAAATTTAACCCTTTTCCTCTAATTAACGAACCTATCCATTTATTTTTTCATTCTTTATTTAACCTTCACTTTAACAGAAGCAGAATGTGCAACGAACTCCGGCGCATAAGCGGATTGCAATGTAGCAATGCCTCCGGCATATTCTCCGGCGCGGGTTACATAGAATGAATGAGTCACTATATAAGTACCTTTATGCAAGGTATCAAAGAAGAAATCGGTAGATGCGTCCCTCACGGAAACATAGCATCCCAATCCTCCTTCCCAACGATAACCGGAAAGCATGTTTTGAGGTTCGAAACATGCGGCACGTTCATCTTTCAACTGTACGAAGTCCATATCTGCATCGGCAGAAACCGTTAGGCGAGCCACAACTTTATCACCAACCTGCAACAAAGTATTTTCTGTTATCGGCACTAACTCAGCTTTACCGTTAGCCACTTCCTCCCTATACAATTTCTTTTCTACCATTAACGTACCCCCTACATTCTTAACCTTGTCTATATTTTCAAGATATTGGGTAAATACGGCTCCCCACGCAACACCTGCATCACGTTTTTCCACCGTCAGGGTATTCATGTTCGGTTTAATTTCATTACCTGCAAAAGTTTTCTGTATATATCCCAATCCGGGCACAGTCGTTTTTGCAGGAGCATAGGTTTCGAGTACTTCATTACCCAATGTTATTCTTACATCACCTTGCGATTCGAGCAAGTTTGTCCCCTTATTCAACAAAGCATATACAGCATCGACCGTAGCAACAGGAGAGCTCCATGCCTGTGTCTGCTTTTGTTTCAAGAGCCACAATTTCAGATTCTCTATATCGGTAGTGTTCTTGCCTGTCATATCCATTGCCTGGATAACCAGGGTTTGAGTAGGGATAGACAAGTTAGACCATGTATAAGCATTGCTTACAGACGGGAAGTACATTCCCATTTCATCTGTTGTCACGGCATATTCTTTAATCGACTTGATAAAACCTTCGGCAGCAGCAACATTGTTCGCCTTTCCAAGAATAACGGCGGACATTGCTTTCTGACGGATTGTTTGCTGTGCTATCGACTCCTGCACTTTCTTCAAATAATAAGAATAAGCCTGTTTATTGGCAGCAGGGATCGGTTCGGAAGCCAAAGCACATAGATAAAGGTAATCTAAGGTCATATCATTGATACCCGTATCTTTACCGCCTTCTTTCAAGCGTTCCATCGTACTGTTATATTCATTCAATACCTCAGCGTGCAAATAAGCGAAAGCACTTTTCTGCATTCTTTGTACATTATCAGGCAACGTTTCTCCGGTTAGCCGGGACAGTTTGGCAAAAGATTCCAAAACGAACTGAGTCACATAACGGCTTCCTCCCATTCCTGCATACCAACTCCATGAACCATCTTTTTGAAGTGCCTGCAATTTACTGATAGCAGCAGAGTTGTTACCATTAATTGTATTCAAATCGAACAACATACCTAAACGTTCTTTCTGCTCGGCTTCGGTTTTAGCTTCCATTACCCACGGAGATTCCTGTAACAGAATATTTTTCAATTCCTGATTCTTTTGCAAATTACTCCACAAGGTTTCTTTCGTTTTATTCTGTAATTTCCATGAATCGAATACAGCTTTGATACGTGGTTGCGACTTCATAATGTAAGAAGCAAGTGAATTGGCATAATAAGTGGCAGCCCATGAAATGGCATTATCATTTGCAGGATTATTCAATGTAGGCAAAGCCTGCACGGCATACCATGCCGGATTTCCGGTAAACTCTACTGTCAACCTGCGGTCTGTTGCCGTAGAAGACTGATTATTAAATAAATCCTTCAATGAGAACTTGTGAGTTTCCTCTCCGCGTACTTGTATGGCTTTCGTTTCTGTCACTTGTACTTTATCCGACAATACCGGCAACAGACGCTGTTCTCCGTCACTGAACATACCACCATCGGCAACCATCCGGCAAGCCAGCAATGAATAAGCTCCATCGGCTGCGAAAGAGAATGTAGCGGCAACAGTTGCTCCGGCTTTCACTGCAAAAGGCTGTTGTTGAGAAGTCACAACTTTTTCCGTCACCGGATCAAAAAGCTCAAATGTTACATTACCTGTAATGTCCTTATCGGACAAGTTCATGATGCTCGCTGCAATGGAACTGTCATCCCCTACCCTTACAAAGCGGGGCATATTGGGCACAATCATAAATTCTTTGCTTGTCACGGTATATGCTTCGAGCATTCCGATGTTCATATCTTTGGTATTGGCAAACCCCATAAATTTCCACTTAGTCAGACTCTGTGGCATGGTGAACTCAAAAGACACCTCTCCCTTTTCATTCGTACGAAGTTGTGGATAGAAGAATGCCGTTTCAGCAAAATTGGAACGGACTTCCGGTTCATTCTGATCACCTTTTGCCGCTTGAGGAGTTACCGAAACAGCTTCTTCTTCAAAGACAACATCGGCTACTGCCATATCATTTGTGATACTGAGTTCTACCGCCTTACCTGTCTCTTCTTTACTCATAAGGGCACCGGCAAATACTCCTTTCATCCTTGTATTTGCCATATAACGACTATAAGGATTATAAGTAAGCCACATCATACGGTCATATTCAAATGACGGATATTTCAGGTAAGTCGATTTGAAATTTGCATAGAAATAAATATCCCAAACATTTGCAACATACCTGTATAAACGGAAGAAGGAGCGATTATAAGATACATTCCCATTCCAGCTAAACGGACTAATCTTATCCAAAGAAGCATCATACATGCTTGCTAACAGTTGAGCATCTGCCAGTTGTCCGTCAGGGTTCTTGATGCTTAATGTCCATGTTTCATTCTGCCCCGGTTTTAGCTTGTCCCGGAAAACATCCCATTTCATCGTCAACTCTTTCGATGGCAACGGCAACTCGATCTGTGCCGAGTTGGTGTAACTCTTTCCGTGTTTTACAAAAGTAATTTCAACGGAAACTGTTTTATTATCACTCTTTTCGGGATAAGGTATGGTAATTTTCTCAACCGAATTATCCAAACGGATAATCTTGGTTTCAAAATCACGACTGTCCTTATATATATCAAGGAAAGCATATACATCTTTCTCACTGCTTCCGAACAACAAAACAGCCGGTTTGCCGGGAGCAAATGTCTTATCTACTTGTACAAACCAATTAGGTGTTTCTACCGGAAGTTTTCTGTCATCAATGGAATAAAGAATAAACTGCTTTTCCACTGTCACCGTTCTTCCCTGATTATCTTTTGAAGTAAATACCAGATTATATTTACCGGAAGCCATTTTATTCCAAGAAGATACATCTATCTTCTGTCCGGAACTGAACTCGCCTTGTAACACATTTACGGAGTCGGGTAACTGCCACAAAGCATACTGTCCTTGTAATGCAACCTTATTTCCATCCAAATTAGTTGCGGAACATTTAATTTCGGGGATTCTTTCTTTGCAAACGCTTTCAGGTAAATCCACAGATAGAATAACCGATTTGGTTCCTGCCATAATGGTAGTTTCCCCACTTTGAGTTTCACCGGCATCATTAGTAACTGTTACTACTAAAGTGTAAGAATAATAAGCATCTCTGTTTCTTTGAGTTTCACCCGGTTGCAATAAGAAGCTCAGATCAAATTCTCCCTTCTCATTTAGGAGCAATTCTCCAGAGTCAATCATTCTTTCTTCTCTCGGAAGCATTCGCCACCACCAAAGAGAACTACGTTTTACCGTATAAACGGCTTTTACTCCTGCCAACGGAACACCCGAGAAAGTGCTGACACTACCTTGCACATCAACACTATCTCCCAAACTGAAAGTTCCTTTTTGAGGTTGGAAAGTAATATCAAATGTCGGACGTTTATATTCTTCTACCCGCAGAGTTTCCATTGTATCTCCACTTCTCAGGGTAAACACCCCGTTAAGTGTGACCGAAGGCAACACGAATTGTGTGGTAAAAGAGCCGAACTCATCGGTTTTCAGCTTTGTTTCGGCAAGCTGTTCCCCATTAGCATCATACAATGCCAATGTATAATCTCCGCCAACAATGACATTAGCCTCATCCCGCAACAAGGAATAGGCAAGTCCTTTCACAAAAACAGTTTGCCCCGGACGGTAAATACCTCTGTCCGTAAACAGTTTAAGATGACTCTCCTTTCTATCGGAACCGTTATCTCCGGGTACATCAGCTATCCATTGCATGCCCATACCTCTGTCCTGTCCTTTCTTCAATGAATAAGAGGTTACCTTTTTATTAACGGCTGAATGCACCACACCTGAAACATCTGTTACACGGCTCTCGATAAGTTGATTTTTATCATTGTAAAAACTAACAGTTGTTCCTGATACGGGATGTCCCGTCTCATTATCAACAACCACAAGTTCTGTTGTTTTATCAGGAGTGATCAAACGAGTTATTGCACGTAGCTTGGTTACATACAGTAATTGTGATTTAGAAGTACTCGGTTGATTATCTGCAACGATAGAAACCATATACCAACCTTCACGCGGAGCTTTAAGTGGAATAATAGTGTCCCGGTTTGCATAATCCTTATAATCTTTTAAAACATAATGCCTCGTTGATACTAGTTTAGTACTGTTCTTCATAAAGCCGGTACGATTATAAGCTCCATTTGCCAAATCAGCACCGGTCACAGCATCATTTATACGGTAGAAGCGGACTGTTATCCCATTCAAATTACCATAATTCACTCTTAAATCAAAATCCTTTTCCGGATATACTGATATTTCCCATCTTGCATTGAGTTGAGGTGAAGTCAAACTGTTCAATGAGTTTTTCAACATATTGACACGTACATAATTCGGATAACGGGAGATTCCCTCTTTCAAAGTATTATAAGCCTCAACCAACTTCCCCTTCTGCCTGTACAAATTAGCCAATGCCGCATAGACCTCGGCACAAACCGGTTGATTGCCATATTGCTCAATCATTCCTTTCAACACAGATGTGTATTGGGGGATAATATCATTATTTCCTCTGTTAGACAGTTGGGGAGATACAGAATTATAGTAGCTGAGTTGAGTGAGAACAATGGCATCATTATATCCTTTCTGCAAATAAAAAGAGAACAAAGACTGATAGATCTGCATAGTCTCTGCCACACGGTCATAATCACTAGCCGGAGTTATTTTTTCTTTTGCCAACAGGGATACCGGTTGAAAAGTTTTTTCCACCGACCAATCGGATTGGGGATAATACTCAAAGCTCATTTCGGGTAAAGAAGACAGAATATCAAGAGCCTGCAATGCAAGCAGAGAATATATATCATGATTCCAATACATGCTGGTTTTCCCGCTTGTTACAAAAGGCTCATAAGAAAGTGAGGACATGTTCTGCAACAATTCCTTATCTTTCAATGACCAACGTAAATGTTCAAATATCTTTTTTATGAATATATTGGAAGTCCATTCAGACATATTCGCCGGTATCTCTCCAACTAATGCCGGCTGGTTTTGTCGTGAGCCTCTCATTACAAAATACATGTAATTAGCATAAGCTTTAGCCAACAAAGTATTTAATATGGCTTTATCCACCGGAGCGGTAGCGGTTGCTTCCCATTGGCGTATTCCCTCCAGATTAATAACAAAGCTATCCGGGGTAATGGCATCTTGGAGGTTAGCACGGGTAAGATAAGCCTTCAACATCTGTGGAGAATTCTTTTCTTTCAATGCTTTATCAAATATTTGATTAACAGTTTTAATTGCCGACTGCGGAAGCCCTTTATCTTCCATACTTTTCACATCATTCCAAAGCTTGTCAAAAGTTTGTGCTTGTAAAGGAATCAAAGCACCAATAATCACGAATACAAGCAGGCTCAATAATCTAGTTCTCATACCTAATTGGATTTTAATTCGTTACATATAAACAAAGTAACACATTAATGTTTAAATATTTGTTCTTTTTTAGTGAAAAATCACAGCATAAAGATGGACAAGTTCAAAATATTCCATAAAAAAGCGTGAAGAAATAACATTCCTTCACGCTTCTCAATATATTTAAAATATCTATATCTTATTCCTTAACCGGAGTCTGTTCCAATGTTGCAACAAGGAAATCGTAGAACTTGGAAACTGTTGGAATGTAGGCACGTTCATCCGGTGAGTGAGGAGAACGCAAAGTCGGACCGAATGAAATCATATCCAATCCCGGAATAATAGCACCGATAATACCACACTCAAGACCTGCATGGATTACTTTAACAGCGGGTTCTACTCCAAACTGCGCTTTATAGGATTCTTTCATCGCATGAAGGATCGGCGAATCTATATTAGGCTGCCAGCCGGAATAACCGCCTGTCATCTCCACCTTCATCCCTGCCATGGCAAAACAACATTCAAGGCTTGTTGTCAAATATTCTTTCATTGAATCTGAAGAACTACGAGCTAAAATCTTGATAGACGCTTCACCATCCTTAATGATAATAATTGCAAGATTGGAAGATGTTTCCACTGTATCGGGGATAGTAGGGATATTTCTCAATACGCCGTTCTGGCAAGCAAAAATTGCATCAATCAGGTTATCCTGAATCTCTTCGGGGATTTCACCTTTAGGCAATTCCACTCTTTCCGCCTTAAAGCTGATAGGAGTTTCGATTACACCGAATTCTTCATTAAACTGATCTTCGCAATATTTAACCAAGCCCATCAGTTCTTCTTCGTTTTCAGCCGGAATAGTCAATACGGCAGTTGCTTCCCGGGGGATAGCGTTACGCATGTTGCCACCCTCCCATGATGCAAGACGAGCCTCGTATGAAGCAACGGCTTCGCGAACAAAACGAACCAACAACTTATTTGCATTGGCACGTCCCTGATTTATTTCCAAGCCGGAGTGTCCGCCACGTAAACCTTTCAACGTTACTCTAACCGCAACATCTTCGGGATCGGGTTCCACCTCTTTATATTGAAGAGTAGCAGTAACATCCATACCACCGGCACAACCGATATACAATTCTCCTTCGTCTTCAGAATCAAGATTAAGAAGAATCTCTCCGTTAACAGTACCCGGTTTCAAACCGAAAGCGCCATACATGCCTGTTTCTTCATCGGCAGTAATCAATGCTTCGAGCGGACCGTGTTTCAATGAATCATCTTCGAGCACAGCCATTATAGCAGCAACTCCCAAACCATTGTCTGCTCCGAGAGTTGTACCTTTCGCTCTTACCCAATCACCATCAATATATGTTTCAATAGGATCTTTTTCAAAATCGTGAACCGTATCGTTGTTCTTCTGCGGAACCATGTCCATGTGTGCCTGAAGAATTACCCCCTTGCGGTTTTCCATTCCGGGAGTAGCCGGTTTCTTAATAATAACGTTGCCTGCTTCATCGGTAAACGATTCAAGGTTCAGGCTACGTCCGAAGTTTAATAAGAATTCTGTTACCGCTTTCAGATGACCTGAAGGACGGGGAACTCGTGTAAGAGAATAAAAATGCTTCCACACATTCTGTGGGTTTAATGACTCAATTGTTTTCATACACTCTGTTTTTTATTTGTGAACGGCAAAGCCGCTAATCCATATATTCCCAACAAAACTACTAAAAAGGTTTGGATTCCGTGCACAATCAGAGCAAATATTCCCGCATCAAGCTTAGAAATGCCGTAAAGCATCATTACCGTGATAATAAGGAAGTGCCAAGGTCCAGCTCCGTTAGGAGTGGGAACAATGACAGCCAAGCTGCCTGCGGCAAACATTACAAGCGCAGCCATTATGCCTAAATCTGCCGTAAAAGAGAAACAATAAAAAGTCACATAGAACTGCATGAAGTAGCAGAACCATATCAGGAATGTATATAAAATAAAAAGAGGGATATTTTTCACATGCTTCAATGAAAGTACTCCTTCCCACACATTCAGCACCACTCCCTTTACCTTTTCAAAGAAAGAGAGCGCCCTCATCAGGTAATAGAGCAATACCCCCACCCCTATGATGCAAGCCAATATTATATAGAAATAAACAGAAGTGAATAAATCGGCAAACGTATCTAAATTAGTACCCGTACTTGCAAAGAACTTTTTAAAAACATCCATTTGCAACAAAATGGCAGTACCGGTAATCAAACCCACACAAAGCGTATCAATCAACCTCTCGGTAACCACTGTACCCAGTGACTTAGAAAAAGATACACCGTCATACTTTGCCAATATTCCGCAACGGGAGATTTCTCCTACACGGGGAAGTACCAAGTTGGCAGCATAAGATACAAATATTGCATTTACGCAATTACTTGTTTTCGGATAAGCCCCAAGCGGTGCAAGAGTCAACTTCCATCTCCATCCCCGGAACACATGGCTAAACACTCCTATTACAAGTGAAAGAGCCATCCACCACCAATTCATTCCATGAAAAAGGACATTCTTCACTTCTGAAAAATCGAAGTCACGATATACCCACCACAAAATAAAGCCGCCTAAAACAAGGGGTAGAATGATTTTAAGTGCCTTTTTGATTATCTTTTTCATTATTTATTGATACATTTGCAGGTTGCAAAGATAGCACGTTATACTTAAACAGCATACATTTAATCATTAAAAGTAAAGGAATGAGAGCAGTTAAACCAAAAAAATTCTTAGGACAGCATTTCCTCAAAGATTTAAAGATAGCACAAGCAATTGCCGATACGGTAGACGTTTGCCCTAACCTTCCTATTTTGGAAGTCGGTCCGGGAATGGGAGTTCTCACACAATTTCTTTTGCAAAAAGACAGAACCGTCAAAGTGGTGGAACTGGACTTTGAATCAGTTGCCTACCTGAGAGAAGAATATCCCGCGCTGGAAGATAATATCATTGAAGACGACTTTCTGAAAATGAACCTGCAACGTTTATTCGACGGGAAACAATTTGTGCTGACAGGTAATTACCCATATAACATATCGAGCCAGATATTTTTCAAAATGCTCGCCAATAAAGACCTTATCCCCTGCTGCACCGGAATGATACAGAAAGAAGTGGCCGAACGCATTGCCGCCGGACCGGGAAGCAAAACGTATGGGATACTCAGCGTACTGATACAAGCATGGTATCATGTGGACTACTTATTCACAGTCAACGAGAATGTATTCAATCCGCCGCCAAAGGTCAAAAGTGCGGTTATCCGCATGACGAGAAACGAGACAAAAGAGTTGGGTTGCGATGAAAAGCTATTTAAGCAGGTAGTAAAAACCACCTTTAACCAACGACGGAAAACGTTGCGTAACTCAATCAAACCAATATTAGGCAAAGATTGTCCGCTTACCAATGACGAGCTTTTCAACAAACGTCCCGAACAACTTTCCGTTCAGCAGTTTATCAACCTAACCAACGAGGTGGAAAAAGCACTTTCTACCTTAAACTCTCAACCTTCAATTCAGTAAAACGATGAACGAAGAATTCATAGACAATGTAAAAGACCTCATTGAGCAAAAAGATTCTGCCAAAGTAAAAGAACAGATTGCCGACCTGCACCCTGCCGACATTGCAGAACTTTGCAACGACCTGGACCCGCAGGAAGCAAGATTTGTGTACTTGTTGCTCGACAATGAAACTGCCGCCGACGTACTTATCGAAATGGATGAAGACGTCCGCAAGAAGTTCCTCGAAATACTTCCACCCGAAACCATTGCCAAACGATTCGTTGACTACATGGATACGGATGATGCCGTTGACATCATGCGTGAGATGGACGAGGAAAAGCAGGAAGAAGTTCTTTCACACATCGAAGACATAGAGCAGGCGGGAGACATTGTCGACCTGTTGAAGTATGACGAAGACACCGCCGGTGGTTTGATGGGTACGGAGATGGTTGTTGTGAACGAGAATTGGAGTATGCCCGAGTGCTTGAAAGAAATGAGACAGCAAGCCGAAGAAATGGACGAAATCTATTATGTATATGTAGTAGACGACGACCAACGTCTTCGCGGAGTTTTCCCGTTAAAGAAAATGATAACCAGCCCTTCCGTATCCAAAGTGAAACATGTAATGAAGAAAGATCCTCTTGCCGTACATGTAGACACTCCGATTGATGAAGTGGTTCAAACCATTGAAAAATATGACTTGGTAGCCATCCCGGTAGTAGACAGCATCGGACGTCTGGTGGGACGAATTACCGTAGACGACGTAATGGACGAAGTCCGTGAACAGGCAGAGCGCGATTACCAGTTGGCATCCGGTCTTTCCCAAGACGTGGAAACAGACGATAATGTACTCCGGCAGACAACTGCACGCCTACCCTGGTTGCTTATCGGCATGATTGGAGGTATCGGAAACTCAATGATATTAGGAAACTTCGATTCAACCTTCGCAGCCCATCCCGAAATGGCACTCTATATTCCGTTAATCGGCGGTACAGGAGGAAATGTGGGAACACAATCCTCGGCTATCGTAGTTCAAGGACTTGCAAACAGTTCACTCGATGCAAAAAACACATTCAAGCAAGTAGCCAAAGAATCGGTAGTGGCACTTATCAACGCCACCATTATTTCCCTTTTGGTATACATATATAACTTTATTCGCTTCGGTGCTACGGCAACAGTCACCTATTCCGTATCCATCAGCCTGTTTGCAGTTGTCATGTTCGCATCCATCTTCGGCACACTGGTCCCGATGACATTGGAAAAGCTGAAAATAGATCCTGCCATTGCCACAGGACCGTTTATCGCCATTACAAACGATATTATCGGTATGATGCTATATATGGGAATTACTGTATTATTGTCATAAAAAGGCAGTAACTTTCTATCAATTCTTCGCAAAGAGCAAAAAAAATACAATGAAATAGTATGAAGTGAAGAATTTATTTTATTAATTTGTGAGCTAATGTAATAACAGGGACTAAATCCTATACAAAAAACGAACGAACAATGATGGACTCTCATGACACTAATCTTCCTTTGGAACAAGGGAAATTAGAAGAAGAAACAAAACTCACAGAGGTTACTGAAACACCGGCAACAGAAACTCCTGAAGAATCTAATGTGGCGGAAAATGAAACTCCTGCACCTGCTGCGAAGCAACAAACCAAGGAAGAAGTTGTCAGCCGTCTGAAAGAATTAGCCCAAGATGCGGAAAACGCCGAAAAGCAGGAACTGGATTCATTGAAACAAACATTCTACAAACTACATAAAGCCGAACAAGAAGCTGCAAAGAAGGCATTCATCGAAGCCGGAGGAGAAGCAGAAGCATTTGTTCCGCAGCCGGATGAAGCAGAAAGCGAGTTTAAAACAATAATGGCTACTATCCGGGAAAAGAGAGGAGCCCTTGTTGCCGAACAGGAAAAGCTCAAAGAAGACAATCTGCAAAAGAAACTTGAAATCATAGAAAAGATCAAAGAGATTGTTTCCAGTCCCGAAGATGCAAACAAAGCATACAACGAATTCAAGAAACTGCAACAGCAATGGACGGAAATCAAGCAAGTTCCGATAGCTAAAGCCAATGAACTCTGGAAAACTTATCAGGTATATGTAGAAAAGTTCTATGACATCATCAAGCTGAACAATGAATTCCGCGAATATGACTTCAAGAAGAACCTCGAAATAAAGAACAACCTGTGTGCCGCTGCCGAAAAGCTGGCAGACGAACAAGACGTTGTTTCTGCGTTCCATCAATTACAAAAACTACATCAGGAATTCCGTGAAACCGGTCCTGTGGCAAAAGAACTCAGAGACGAGGTTTGGGGACGCTTCAAAGCAGCATCTACTGCTGTGAACCGCCGCCACCAACAGCACTTTGAAGAACTGAAAGAAAAAGAACAGCACAACTTAGACCAGAAAACAGTTATCTGCGAAATAGTTGAAGCAATAGAATACAACGAATTGACAACATTCAACTCTTGGGAAAACAAAACCCAGGAAATCATTGCCCTGCAAAACAAATGGAAAACCATCGGCTTTGCACCGCAAAAGATGAATGTGAAGATATTTGAACGCTTCCGTACTGCTTGCGACGATTTCTTCAAAAAGAAAGGCGAATTTTTCAAAACAATCAAGGAAGGCATGAATGCCAACCTCGATAAGAAAAGAGCACTTTGCGAACAGGCAGAAGCTTTGAAAGACAGCACAGACTGGAAAACAACGGCAGACGCATTGACTAAGATCCAGAAAGAATGGAAAACAATCGGTCCCGTACCTAAAAAGTATTCCGATGCAATATGGAAACGCTTTATCGGTGCTTGCGATTATTTCTTTGAACAGAAAGGAAAAGCCACTTCTTCACAACGCGGTGTGGAAATGGAAAACCTTGAAAAGAAAAAAGCAATCATTGAGAAACTCAATAACTTTGACGAAACTTTGGAAGTTGAAGAAGCCAACAAAGAAATCCGCGAATTGATAAACGAATGGAACGGTATAGGTCACGTGCCTTTCAAAGAAAAGGATAGAATCTACAAACAATTCCATGCTTTGGTAGACAAACAGTTCGACCGCCTGAACATCAGTGCATCAAACAGAAAATTGGATAACTTCAAATCGTCTATCAGCAACTACGGTAATGACAGAGGTTCTTCCAATTCCCTTTATCGTGAACGTGAAAAGTTGGTTCGCACATATGAAAGCATGAAGAGTGAAATCCAGACCTATGAAAACAATTTAGGCTTCCTCACTTCATCTTCAAAGAAAGGAAACAGCTTTGTTACAGAAATAACCAGAAAAGTTGAGAAGTTGAAAGCCGATTTGGAGCTCATCGCCCAAAAGATCAAAGTGATTGACGAATCAATGAATAAAGAATAAATCACTTATCAATAACATATACATGAGAAGCCGGAATCCCATAATTCCGGCTTCTTTTTTATATCTTTCCCATTTTTACCTTCATACCTTCATTTAACACTTAGTTTTTTCATTATAAATAAGATACGATGAACATTTAACTTTTCTAACCTCCACTTTATCTTCACCTCTATATTCATTCGGGAGTAATAAACCGTTGTATGAAAGGTAACAAAATACTGCAAATTACTGTGCCTGTTTAAGGGCTGAAATTTGGAAATCCGGAAAAAATGTTGTATATTTGTATATGGGAAAAAGAGGTTTTCCCGTGTCTTTTTTTCTTTCTTCACTACTCATTTCCGAGTTACACTACGTCTTCTTACTAGTTACTGTACATCAACTACCGAGTTACTGTACACCGTCTCACCTGTTAGTGTACACTAACTCATTTAAATGTCCCGTCGTTTTCACTTAATTGACCTTATGTTTATTTTAAATGACTTGTTGTTTGCAGTTAAACATGCCGTTGATTGGAAAAAACATGCAGTCGATTGAAATAACTCTAACCCGAATAAGTGGGATGGTGAGATTGCCGGTCAAGCCGGTAATAACAAATGTTTTTGTTGAACATTACGTGAAGATAAAGTGGAGATTAGAAATGTTAAATGTTCATCGTATCTTATTTATCGTGAATAAACTAAATGTTAAATGAACATATGAAGGTAAAAACAAGAAATACCGTTATATAGGGGATAAGAAAGTATAAGCAAGCAATAAAAAAGGAGATTCGCTCCGTGCAAATCTCCTTTTACGATGTTGGGCTACCAAGATTCGAACTTGGAAAAACAGGACCAGAATCTGTTGTGTTACCATTACACCATAGCCCAATCGTTTTTGACGGTGCAAAGATACAAAATATTTAATTGCACAAAACTTTTTCAGAGATTTTTTTCACTCAAAAGCCAAATTCCTCCCCCTTTCAAGTAACCATATCTCTAAAAAAATACAAAAAGAAAATAGATTTCGCACAGAACATTCGATTATCTCATAATTCGCAGTATCTTTGTAAAATATTGTTTCTCAGTAAATGTACGGGAACAAAGAGCCGTTTTTAATTGTTGTATATCAACAAATAAGAGCAAATATCAGTATTTAATCTATTTAATTGCATTAATGAGCGAGACAAAAACTTTAGTACAGAAAATAACAGAAGGAATTCAAGAAAAAAAAGGTAAAAACATTGTTGTAGCAGACTTGACATCTATCGGCGATACCATTTGCCAGTATTTTGTTATTTGCCAGGGTAATTCACCCAGCCAGATCTCAGCAATTGTTGACTCGGTTAAAGAATACGTGAGGGAAGAAACGGACACGAAGCCACATGCTATCGACGGATTAAGAAATGCACAATGGGTTGCTATGGATTATTCCGACGTGATGGTACATGTATTCCTTCCCGAAGTGAGAGATTTCTATAATCTGGAACATCTTTGGGCCGATGCCAAACTTACTACTATCCCCGATCTTGATTAACAGAGAATAAACTTATGGATAATAATAAAAAACCGAACAAGGTAAACATGCCGAAGTTCAACTTGAACTGGATGTATGCCATTATTGCACTGATGCTTTTTGCACTCTACTTCACCAATCAGGGAAGTCCGGTAAACAAAAGCATTTCTTACACCGAATTCAAGCAGTATGTTGAAAAGGGGTTTGCAAATAAAATTGTAGCCTATGACGACAATACCGTAGAAATGTATGTAAAACCCGAATATATCAGCGTGGTTTATGGGGCGGATTCTGCAAAAGTGGGCAAAAATCCCGTATTGAACGTAGAAGTAGGCTCTATGGAATCGCTGGATAAATTCCTTGAAACACAGACCGAAGAAGGACATTTTACCGGCTCTGTGAACTACGAAAAAAAGAAAGACTACTTTGGAGCTATCTTCTGGAATATAGTACCCTTCCTGCTACTCATCGGACTGTGGATATTCTTCATGCGCAGAATGAGCGGTGGAGGTGGCGGCGGTGCCGGCGGAGTGTTTAACGTAGGAAAATCGAAAGCACAGCTTTTTGAGAAAGGCGGTGCTAACAGAATAACCTTTAAAGATGTAGCAGGACTCGCCGAAGCGAAGCAGGAAGTGGAAGAAATTGTGGAATTCCTGAAACAACCTCAGAAATATACCGAATTGGGAGGAAAGATACCTAAAGGCGCACTGCTTGTAGGCCCTCCGGGAACAGGTAAGACATTGCTTGCAAAGGCAGTTGCCGG
>ERZ826016.1033-NODE-1033-length-28868-cov-16.291466_pt1 | contig 28868 bp, 22 predicted proteins | sample MGYA00519872_ERZ826016 | MGnify/ENA primary metagenome ERZ826016 (study PRJEB31778, sample SAMEA3449218) | human gut metagenome | biome: human gut; feature: human-associated habitat; material: faeces | place: United Kingdom | collected 2010/2012 ... | reverse complement strand
CTGAAGGTCCTAACATCGGTCTGATCAACTCTCTTGCATCTTATGCAAGAATCAACGAATATGGTTTCGTGGAAGCTCCTTATCGTAAGGTTGATAAGTCTGATCCGCAGAATCCGCGTGTTACAGATGAAGTTGTATACATGACAGCAGATGAAGAAGATAATTACCATGTAGCACAGGCGAGTGAGCCGCTTGATGAAAACGGATATTTCAAGAAAACATCCATTTCCGGCCGTTATCGTGAGGAGACGCAGGAATATCCTCGTGCCATGATCGATTACATGGACGTATCTCCAAAGATGATCTTTTCCGTTGCAACGGCGTTGATCCCGTTCCTGCAGAATGATGATGCAAACCGTGCGCTGATGGGATCCAACATGCAGCGTCAGGCAGTTCCGCTGTTATTTACAGAGGCTCCTGTGGTTGGTACAGGTATGGAGCCTAAGACAGCAGTCGACTCGGGCGTTTGTGTTGTGGCAAAGAAAGCAGGTACAATTGATTATGTATCTTCCAAGCTGATCAGAATGACATATGATGATGGCGAAAAGGACGAATATCATTTAACAAAATTCTCCAGAAGTAACCAGTCCAACTGCTATAATCAGAAACCGATCGTATTTAAGGGCGATCATGTAGAAGCCGGCGAAGTGATCGCAGACGGTCCTTCTACAGACGGCGGTGAACTTGCGCTTGGTAAGAACCCGCTGATCGGCTTTATGACATGGGAAGGTTATAACTACGAGGATGCTGTATTATTAAGTGAAAGATTAGTACAGGAAGATGTTTATACATCTATCCATATTGAAGAATATGAAGCAGAAGCCAGAGATACAAAGCTCGGACCGGAAGAGATCACAAGAGACGTTCCGGGTGTCGGTGATGATGCACTGAAGGATCTGGATGACCGTGGTATCATCCGTATTGGTGCAGAAGTCCGCGCCGGTGATATCTTAGTTGGTAAGGTAACACCAAAGGGTGAGACTGAACTGACAGCAGAAGAAAGACTGCTTCGTGCGATCTTTGGTGAAAAAGCACGTGAAGTGCGTGATACTTCCCTGAAGGTTCCACATGGTGAATATGGTATTATTGTAGATGCCAAGGTATTCACAAGAGAAAACGGTGACGAATTATCCCCTGGTGTCAACCAGGCAGTTCGTATTTACATTGCACAGAAGAGAAAGATCTCAGTCGGTGATAAGATGGCCGGTCGTCATGGTAACAAGGGTGTCGTTTCACGTGTACTTCCTGTAGAGGATATGCCATACCTGCCAAATGGACGCCCGCTGGATATCGTATTAAATCCACTTGGTGTGCCTTCCCGTATGAATATCGGACAGGTGCTTGAGATCCATCTTTCTCTTGCAGCCAAAGCACTTGGTTTCAATGTGGCAACACCTGTATTCGATGGCGCAAAGGAAAGCGACATCATGGATACGCTGGAGCTTGCAAATGATTACGTCAATCTGGAATGGGATGAGTTCAAAGCAAAACATGGCGAAGAGCTCCTGCCTGAAGTTCTGGATTACTTATATGAAAACCGAGATCACAGAAAGCTGTGGAAGGGTGTTCCGATCTCCAGAGACGGTAAGGTAAGACTTCGTGACGGTAGAACAGGTGAGTTCTTCGATTCACCGGTAACGATCGGTCACATGCATTACCTGAAACTCCACCATCTGGTAGATGATAAGATCCATGCCCGTTCAACCGGACCATACTCCTTAGTTACACAGCAGCCGCTCGGTGGTAAGGCACAGTTCGGTGGACAGCGTTTCGGTGAAATGGAAGTTTGGGCACTGGAAGCTTATGGTGCATCTTATACACTGCAGGAAATCCTGACAGTGAAATCCGATGATGTGATCGGACGTGTGAAGACATACGAAGCGATCATCAAGGGTGAAAATATTCCTGAACCGGGTATTCCGGAATCCTTCAAGGTACTCTTGAAAGAATTACAGTCTCTTGGTCTGGATGTGAAAGTACTCGATGAAAACCAGAATGAAATCGACATTATGGAAACCATCGATTACGGCGATACGGACATGCGCGCTGAAATGGAAGGCGGACACAGAGGCAGCTATAATGAAGAGGATTCATTAGGAAGCATGGGCTATCAGAAACAGGAATTTGATGAAGATAGCGAGGAACTGATCAATGTAGATGATGAAGCAGACGAGGCAGAGGATTTTTCGTTCGACGGCGACGGTCTGGATGATTCATATGACGAATAAGGATTCTACAAACGTAAGTTGGAAGGAGTGCCATAAATGTCAGAAACAAAAAACGAAACGTACGAACCAGTGACATTTGATGCGATCAAAATTGGATTGGCATCACCGGATAAGATCAGAGAATGGTCCAGAGGAGAAGTCCTGAAGCCGGAAACGATCAACTACAGAACATTAAAGCCGGAACGTGACGGTCTGTTCTGTGAAAGAATTTTCGGACCAAGCAAGGACTGGGAATGTCATTGTGGTAAATACAAAAAAATCAGATATAAAGGTGTTGTCTGCGATCGTTGTGGCGTTGAGGTTACAAAGTCAAGCGTCCGCAGAGAGCGTATGGGACATATCGAACTGGCAGCACCGGTTTCCCATATCTGGTATTTCAAGGGAATCCCGAGCAGAATGGGTCTTTTATTAGACCTTTCTCCTCGTGTACTGGAAAAGGTATTATATTTTGCATCTTATATCGTACTGGATGCAGGTCAGACAGATCTGGAATACAAACAGATCCTGTCAGAGAAGGAATGTCAGGATGCCAAAGATAAATACGGCGCAAATGCATTCCGTGCAGGCATGGGTGCTGAGGCAGTCAAAGAGCTTCTGGAAGCGATCGATCTGGAAAAGGATTCCGTAGAGCTGAAAACAGAGCTGAAGGATGCCAACGGACAGAAACGTGCCAGAATCATCAAGAGACTGGAAGTTGTAGAAGCTTTCCGTGAATCAGGCAACAGACCGGAATGGATGATCATGGATGCAATCCCGGTTATCCCGCCGGATTTAAGACCAATGGTACAGCTCGATGGTGGACGTTTTGCGACATCGGATCTGAACGATCTGTATCGTCGTATCATCAACAGAAACAACCGTCTGAAGAGACTGATCGAGCTCGGCGCACCGGATATTATCGTTCGAAATGAAAAGAGAATGCTGCAGGAAGCTGTAGACGCTCTGATCGATAACGGCCGTAGAGGTCGTCCGGTAACAGGTCCTGGTAACAGAGCGCTGAAATCTCTGTCCGATATGTTGAAAGGTAAGGGCGGTCGTTTCCGTCAGAACCTGTTAGGTAAGCGTGTTGACTACTCAGGACGTTCCGTTATCGTTGTAGGACCGGAGCTGAAGATTTATCAGTGTGGTCTGCCAAAAGAAATGGCGATTGAATTGTTTAAGCCTTTTGTTATGAAAGAGCTTGTTTCAAGAGGCATTTCACAGAATATCAAAAATGCAAAGAAATTAGTTGAAAAGTTAGATACACAGGTTTGGGATGTGCTCGAAGAAGTCATTAAAGAGCATCCGGTTATGTTAAACCGTGCTCCTACACTGCACAGACTTGGTATTCAGGCATTTGAGCCAATTCTGGTAGAAGGTAAGGCTATTAAGCTGCATCCACTTGTATGTACCGCATACAACGCCGATTTCGACGGTGACCAGATGGCTGTCCATCTTCCGCTTTCCGTGGAAGCACAGGCAGAATGCCGATTCCTCCTGTTATCACCAAACAACCTGTTAAAGCCATCCGATGGTGGCCCTGTAGCCGTTCCTTCACAGGATATGGTACTTGGTATTTACTACCTGACACAGGAAAGACCGGGTGCAAAGGGAGAAGGCAAATTCTTCAAGAGTGTGAATGAAGCAATTCTGGCATATGAAAACCAGATCATCACACTGCACAGCCGTATCAAGGTCCGTGTGCACAAGCAGATGCCTGACGGAAGCACAGTGACAGGCAATGTAGAGTCCACAATGGGAAGGTTCCTCTTAAATGAGATCATCCCGCAGGATCTTGGATTTGTAGACAGAAGCAATCCGGATAACGCGTTGGCACTTGAGATCGATTTCCATGTCGGCAAAAAGGGTCTGAAGCAGATTCTGGAAAAAGTTATCAATACACACGGTGCAACAAAGACAGCAGAAGTGCTGGATGATATTAAGGCAATGGGTTACAAGTACTCCACAAGAGCAGCTATGACTGTATCCATTTCCGATATGACAGTGCCTGCTAAGAAACCGGAAATGCTGGAAGCAGCCCAGAAGACAGTTGACCTGATCACAAAGAACTTCAACCGTGGTCTTATTACAGAAGAAGAAAGATACAGAGCTGTTGTTGAAACATGGAACGAGACAGATAAGGAACTGACAGATGTTCTTCTGAAGGGTCTGGATCAGTACAATAACATCTTCATGATGGCTGACTCAGGTGCCCGTGGTTCCAACCAGCAGATCAAACAGCTTGCAGGTATGCGTGGACTGATGGCAGATACAACCGGTCGAACGATCGAATTGCCTATCAAGTCAAACTTCCGTGAAGGTCTTGACGTACTGGAATACTTCATGTCAGCGCATGGTGCCCGTAAGGGTCTGTCCGATACAGCGCTTCGTACAGCCGATTCCGGATACCTGACAAGACGTATGGTTGACGTTTCACAGGAACTGATCATCCGTGAAACAGATTGTAGTGAAAACCGCAGCGAAATCCCAGGTATGTATGTAAAAGCATTCATGGATGGAAAAGAAACGATCGAAGGTCTGAAAGACCGTATTACAGGACGTTTCTCCTGCGAAGATATCAAAGATAAAGACGGTAATCTGATCGTAAAGGCAAACCATATGATCACACCAAGCAGAGCAAGCAAGATCATGAGCGTCGGTGTAGATAAAGATGGTAATCCGATCGAGCAGGTCAAGATCCGTACGATCCTTGGCTGCCGCTGCCACAACGGTATCTGCTCTAAGTGTTACGGTGCCAACATGGCAACAGGTGAAGCCGTACAGGTCGGTGAAGCAGTAGGTATTATCGCCGCCCAGTCAATCGGTGAACCTGGTACACAGCTTACAATGCGTACCTTCCATACAGGTGGTGTAGCCGGTGATGATATCACACAGGGTCTTCCTCGTGTCGAAGAGCTTTTTGAAGCGAGAAAGCCAAAGGGACTTGCAATCATTGCTGAGTTCGGCGGAATTGCTACGATCAAGGATACAAAGAAGAAACGTGAGATCATTGTTACAAATGAAGAAACAGGCGAAAGCAAGACATATCTGATCCCTTACGGATCACGTATCAAGATCTTAGACGGTACAAAACTCGAAGCCGGTGATGAACTGACAGAAGGTAGTGTTAACCCGCATGATCTGTTAAAGATCAAGGGTATCCGTGCAGTACAGGATTACATGATCCGTGAAGTACAGCGTGTATACCGTCTGCAGGGTGTTGATATCGCAGATAAGCATATCGAAGTGATCGTACGTCAGATGCTGAAGAAGATCCGCATCGAGAACAACGGAGATTCCGATTTCTTACCGGGTATCTTAGTTGATGTACTTGACTTCGAAGATATGAATGAAGAACTGATCGCACAGGGTAAACAGCCGGCAGAAGGCAATCAGGTAATGCTTGGTATCACAAAGGCAGCCCTCGCTACAAACTCCTTCCTGTCAGCCGCCTCCTTCCAGGAAACAACAAAGGTTCTGACAGAAGCAGCTATCAAGGGTAAGGTTGATCCGCTGATCGGTCTGAAAGAAAACGTAATCATCGGTAAGCTGATCCCGGCAGGAACCGGTATGAAGAGATACAGAAATGTAGTCTTAAGTACAGATAAGGATCCGGAGGACGAGATCTCCTTTGATGATGAAGTAAGCTTCGATGATGTTGCGGAAGATGTTGCAGAGCAGGTAGAAGATACAGAAGCTGCCAAAACAGAAGAAACAACAGAAAATGTAACAGAATAAAGCAGAATTTGACAGGGCTTTCCGGAAAATGACCGGAAAGCCCTGTTTCTTACTGCATAGGAAATTCCTTTGAAATCACCTATACAGCAAAAGCAAGCGAGCTTGCATAGATGCGCACTCGCGCGGATAAGAAATATGTCGCAGGTGACCGTGCCTGGCGCGAGAATGTGCTGTCGCACATTCTTTGCCCGATAAGAAAGAAAAAAGTGGGAATACTACTTGACAAAGGGAAAATGAGAACCTATACTAAACGAGTGTGCATGAAATTGCATTTATTTTTGTGCGCATAGAAAATCAAACTACAAGAAATGAGGTGAAAAAGAATGCCAACATTTAACCAGTTAGTAAGAAAAGGACGTCAGACATCTGTAAAGAAATCAACAGCACCTGCTCTTCAGAAAGGATACAACTCCCTTCACAAGAAAGCTACTGATGTTTCTTCACCACAGAAGCGTGGTGTTTGTACAGCTGTTAAGACTGCTACTCCTAAGAAACCTAACTCAGCTCTTAGAAAGATCGCCAGAGTTCGTCTTTCAAACGGAATCGAAGTTACATCTTATATTCCGGGTGAAGGCCACAACTTACAGGAGCATAGCGTTGTTTTAGTAAGAGGTGGTAGAGTAAAGGACCTTCCTGGTACACGTTATCACGTAATCAGAGGTACTTTGGATACAGCAGGAGTTGCTAACAGAAAGCAGGCCCGTTCCAAATACGGCGCTAAGAGACCAAAACAGGCTAAATAATCCGGCTTGGTTTCAAATGTACCACAGGTTACAGACTAATTTAGTGTTGGGATTCGATTATCACACATTGTGTGCATAGACAATACCGCACGTACACATTAGTGGTTATATGTGAGTACCTATGATTTAGTTAATAATAATTAAGGAGGGAAGAACCGTGCCACGTAAAGGACATATTCAGAAAAGAGACGTATTAGCAGATCCTATGTACAACAGCAAAGTGGTTACAAAGCTTATCAATAACATCATGTTAGACGGTAAGAAAGGTGTAGCACAGAAGATTGTTTACGGAGCATTTGCTAAAGTAGAAGAGAAATCCGGTAAACCGGCTCTTGAAACTTTCGAAGAGGCTATGAACAACATCATGCCTTCTCTGGAAGTAAAAGCAAGACGTATTGGTGGTGCTACTTATCAGGTACCTATCGAAGTACGTCCTGACAGACGTCAGGCTTTAGGTCTCCGTTGGCTTACAATGTTCTCACGTAAGAGATCAGAGAAGACTATGGAAGACAGACTGGCTAACGAGATCTTAGATGCTGCTAACAACACTGGCGCAGCTGTTAAGAGAAAAGAAGACATGCATAAAATGGCAGAGGCTAATAAAGCATTTGCTCACTACAGATTCTAAAAGGAGGAAATACCTTGGCTGGAAGAGAATATCCATTAGAGAGAACCAGAAATATAGGTATTATGGCTCATATCGATGCTGGTAAAACAACATTAACAGAGCGTATCCTTTATTATACTGGTGTTAACTACAAGATTGGTGATACCCATGAAGGTACTGCTACCATGGACTGGATGGAACAGGAGCAGGAAAGAGGTATTACAATCACATCAGCCGCTACTACATGTCACTGGACATTAGAGGAAAACTGTAAGCCAAAACCGGGTGCTTTAGAGCATCGTATCAATATCATTGATACTCCTGGACACGTTGACTTTACAGTTGAGGTTGAGCGTTCCCTTCGTGTACTGGATGGCGCTGTCGGCGTATTCTGTGCAAAGGGTGGTGTAGAGCCTCAGTCAGAAAATGTATGGCGTCAGGCTGACACATACAACGTACCTAGAATGGCTTTCATTAACAAAATGGACATCCTGGGTGCAAACTTCTACGGTGCAGTAGAGCAGATCAGAACAAGATTAGGTAAGAATGCGATCGTTCTTCAGTTACCAATCGGTAAAGAAGATGATTTCAAGGGAATTATCGATCTGTTCGAGATGAAAGCATATATTTACAATGACGATAAGGGTGATGATATTTCCATCACTGATATCCCGGACGATATGAAGGATGATGCAGAATTATATCGTAGCGAACTGATCGAAAAGATCTGCGAGCTGGATGATGATCTGATGATGCAGTATCTGGAAGGTGAAGAACCGGCTGTTGAAGATTTAAAGAAAGTTCTTCGTAAAGCTACATGTGAATGTACAGCTATTCCGGTTTGCTGCGGTTCTGCATATCGTAACAAAGGTGTACAGAAGCTTCTGGATGCTATCCTGGAGTATATGCCTGCACCTACAGATATCCCACCTATCAAGGGTGTTGACTTAGAGGGTAATGAGATCGTAAGACATTCTTCTGATGAAGAACCTTTCTCAGCTCTTGCATTCAAGATCATGGCTGACCCATTTGTTGGTAAGCTTGCATTCTTCCGTGTATATTCCGGTACAATGAATGCTGGATCTTATGTACTGAACGCGACAAAAGATAAAAAGGAACGTGTTGGACGTATCCTGCAGATGCATGCAAACAAGAGAGCAGAACTTGACAAAGTTTACTCCGGTGATATCGCAGCAGCAGTTGGATTTAAGTTCACGACAACAGGTGATACAATCTGTGACGAGCAGCATCCTGTTATCCTTGAGTCTATGGAATTCCCGGAACCTGTTATTGAGCTTGCTATCGAGCCTAAGACAAAAGCAGGTCAGGGTAAATTAGGTGAAGCTTTAGCAAAACTTGCGGAAGAAGATCCGACATTCCGTGCGCATACAGATCAGGAAACCGGTCAGACAATCATCGCCGGTATGGGTGAGCTTCATCTGGAGATCATCGTTGACCGTCTGCTTCGTGAATTCAAGGTAGAGGCTAACGTAGGTGCTCCTCAGGTTGCTTACAAAGAGACATTTACAAAGCCTGTTGATCAGGAATACAAATATGCTAAGCAGTCCGGTGGTCGTGGACAGTACGGACACTGTAAAGTTAAATTCGAGCCAATGGATCCGAACGGCGAAGAAACATTTAAGTTCGAGTCTACCGTTGTCGGTGGTGCGATTCCGAAGGAATACATCCCAGCAGTCGGAGAAGGTATCGAAGAAGCTGCAAAGGCTGGTATCCTTGGAGGATTCCCTGTACTTGGTGTACATGCAAATGTATACGATGGTTCTTACCATGAAGTCGATTCCTCAGAAATGGCATTCCATATTGCCGGATCTATGGCATTCAAGGAAGCTATGCAGAAGGCTGCACCTGTATTACTTGAGCCTATCATGAAGGTAGAAGTTACAATGCCTGAAGAATACATGGGTGATGTAATCGGTGATATCAACTCACGTCGTGGACGTATCGAAGGTATGGAAGATATCGGTGGTGGCAAGATGGTTAAGGGTTATGTTCCGCTTGCTGAAATGTTCGGTTATTCTACAGACCTGCGTTCTAAGACACAGGGACGTGGTAACTACTCAATGTTCTTCGAGAAATATGAGCCGGTACCGAAGTCCGTACAGGAAAAGGTTTTAGCAGCAAAGGCAAAATAATTGACCCCTGCGGCTAAAAATGCTTGAAATTATCGGCTATCTTTACTATAATCAAAGATAGCCGAGTTAATAGACACAAACAAACAATAATAAGAAAATTAAAGGAGAGTTTCAAAATGGCAAAAGCTAAATTTGACAGAACCAAACCACATTGTAACATTGGTACTATCGGTCACGTTGACCATGGTAAAACAACTTTAACAGCAGCTATCACAAGAGTATTAGCTGAAAGAGTACCAGGTAACGAAAAAGTTGATTTCGAAAATATCGATAAGGCTCCAGAAGAAAGAGAACGTGGTATCACAATTTCTACAGCTCACGTTGAATACCAGACAGCAAAGAGACATTACGCACACGTTGACTGCCCAGGCCATGCTGACTATGTAAAGAACATGATCACAGGTGCTGCTCAGATGGATGGTGCTATCCTCGTTGTAGCTGCTACTGATGGTGTTATGGCTCAGACAAAGGAGCACATCCTTCTGTCTCGTCAGGTAGGTGTACCTTACATCGTAGTATTCATGAACAAGTGTGATATGGTTGATGATCCAGAATTACTTGAATTAGTAGAAATGGAAATCACAGAGCAGTTAGAGGAATATGATTTCACAGGCTGCCCAATCATCAAAGGTTCTGCTCTGAAAGCTCTGGAAGATCCGATGAGCGAGTGGGGCGACAAGATCATGGAACTTATGGATACAATTGATTCTTATATTCCAGATCCTCAGCGTGATACAGATAAGCCATTCCTGATGCCTATCGAAGATGTATTCTCTATCACAGGTCGTGGTACAGTTGCTACCGGTAGAGTAGAGCGTGGTGTTCTTCATATGTCTGACGAAGTTGAAATCGTTGGTGTTAAGGAAGAAACACAGAAGACTGTTGTAACAGGTATCGAAATGTTCCGTAAGCTGTTAGACGAAGCTCAGGCTGGTGATAACATCGGTGCACTTCTTCGTGGTATCCAGAGAACAGATATCGAAAGAGGACAGGTTCTTGCTAAACCAGGTAGTGTAACATGCCACAGAAAGTTCACAGCTCAGGTTTACGTTTTAACAAAAGATGAAGGTGGACGTCATACTCCTTTCTTCAACAACTACAGACCTCAGTTCTACTTCAGAACAACTGACGTTACCGGCGTTATCACACTTCCTGCTGATAAGGAAATGTGCATGCCCGGCGATAACGTTGAGATCGCAGTTGAGCTCATCACTCCTATCGCTATTGAAGAGGGACTTCGTTTCGCTATCCGTGAGGGTGGACGTACCGTTGGTTCCGGCGTTGTTACTAAGATCAACGAATAATCTCAATACGCACTTGAATTTCCGAAAAGACCTTTTCCTTGCGAAAAGGTCTTTTCTTTTATCAGCTCACTTAATAAATTGTTTACAAATAAACGCCATAAAATTGTTCCAATTCAGACGTATATACATATGAAAACGGTCAGACGGGGTGAAAATAATGACTGAAAGCAATTTTACAAGCTGTATGACGATGCTTGCGGGCGGAGATATGCAGGGACTTAAACAGGTCTATGAGGAGTACGGGCGAATGATATATTCTTCCGTACTTAGCCTGTGCAGAAGTCCGCATCTTGCGGAGGATATTACCTCAGAATTTTTCCTGAGGCTCAGAAAGGCTGCTCATATTTACAGGGCAGGCACGGGGCACAAGAAATGGCTTCTTGTTTCAGCCAGAAATCTTGCGCTGGATATTATCCGCAGGCAAAGCAGAGAGGTTCCGTCCACATCATCAGCCGATGATGACGACAGCAGTACGCTTTCCGATGTGGCTGATACAGCCGATACTGAGGAAAATGTATCGTCAGACATGGCAGTGCAGCAGATGCTTGATGCCCTGAGTGCCGACCAGCGGGAGATCGTCCATCTGAAAATTTACTGCGAGCTTACGTTTGCGGAAATTTCGGACGTGCTGCAAATTCCCATCGGTACCGCTGCCTGGCGGTATCAGTCGGCAGTGAAAAAACTCAGAAAGCTTTACGGGGAGGTGTTATGATGAAAAAATTTGAACAGGACTACATAAAACATATTGATTCATCTGCACCCGATATGGATAAGCTTTGGGAGAAGATCGCAGGCGCTCCTGACGAGGAAAAGGATATCACCCCTTTCGTTTCAGCGTCAAGGCAGTGTGCGCATAAATCAGGCAAAACAGTCAGGATTTTCGTCTCCGCCGCAGCCGTTTTAGCGGCAGTTTTCTGCGCAGGCAGGCTCATTATAAGCGACAGTGAGATATCAAACGAAACATCTCAGTCGGATATGGCTCCCGAAATAAGCGGCGAATATGCCGCAGATGAAGCTGAAATGCCGTCAGTTGCCGCAGAAATGGGCTGGGATTATTCCACGGAAACTCAGTCAGCCGACAATTATTATACCCTTGACCTTGCCGAGACCGACAGCGGCATCTACAATGCCCTTTCCCACAGCGAGGCGGAGCAGGAGTATTTTGTGGAGGCTCAGGTGCTTTCTAAGACGGACTTTTTCATCGACGGCAAGGTGCTGTATTCCGACAATGAGGGCGATATGACCGCATACACCCTTGAAGTGGTGCATCTTATCTCCGACAGCGAGACTTCTCTCTCCGAAAAAGTCACCGTTTATTCCGACTCGCCCTATGCTCTCCGTGACAACCGTGAATATCTGCTTCCCGTCAGCGACAGTAACGGAATGTACAGAGTTGTTTTCGACAATGCCCCTCAGATAGAAATAACCCTTGACAGGGAGGTAGTCTATCACAACGGCTGGCAGTCACTTGCAGCGGACGGCAGCACCATTACCTACCCACAGGTCTATAAGGACGACTACTTTTACGACCGTATGAACATCACCGCCGAATGCTCGCTTGAAAAGCTTTTTGAAAGCTGGGAAAAACTGCGTGCATGACAATATCTGAAAGGAACGATTTTATGAATACAAAAATGAACTCAATGAAAAAGCTTGCTGCCCTTATGGCAGTTATAACATCAGTATCCACCCTTACCGCCTGCGGTGCCGCAAGTACAGACGAGGCAGACAGCTACACAAGGGGTCAGAACAATGTGCAGTACAATAGCACCGAAGCGGCTGCTGGTGAATGTGCACCTGCCGATTACAACGAAGCGGCTGCTGACGAATGTGCACCTGCCGATAATGCTGATTTTGAGCAAAATGACGAGGAATATAACTATATCAGCGAGAACGGATATACAGCAGTTTCCTCCGCACCTCTTTCCACCTTTTCGGCTGATGTGGATACTGCCTCATATACAAATGTCCGCCGAATGATAGATGACGGTATGGACGTTCCTCCCGATGCTGTGCGTATCGAGGAGTTTATCAACTACTTTGACTATGATTATACCGATCCTGCCGACGGTGAGCCGTTTGCGGTTCATACGGAGCTTTCCGACTGCCCGTGGAACGATGAAACTGAGCTTTTAATGGTCGGCATAAATACCAAGGGCTTTGATGCTGTGCTTGATGAGCGCCCTGCCATGAATCTGGTTTTCCTTATTGACGTGAGCGGCTCCATGTATGATGACAACAAGCTGCCGCTGGTACAGAAGTCTTTCTCAATGCTTACCGATAATCTAACTGCCGCTGACCGTGTTTCAATCGTTACCTATGCCGGCTCGGACGAGGTGGTGCTTGAAGGCGCTGACGGAAACGACAGGAAAAAGATACTCCGTGCCATCAACGACCTTGAAGCAGGCGGCTCAACAGCAGGTGCGGCAGGCATCAACACCGCTTACGATATTGCTCAGAAATATTTTATCGACGGCGGCAACAACAGAGTTATCCTCGCCACCGACGGCGACCTTAATGTGGGACTTTCCTCCGAGTCGGAGCTTACAAGGCTCATTGAGGAAAAGCGTGAAAGCGGCGTGTTCCTCTCCGTTCTGGGCTTCGGCACAGGCAATTATAAGGACAACCGTCTTGAAGCACTGGCTGACTACGGCAACGGAAACTACTCCTACATCGACAGCGAAAAGGAAGCGAAAAAGGTGCTGGTCGATGAAATGAGCGGAACACTTTTCACAGTTGCAAAGGACGTTAAGTTTCAGCTGGAGTTCAATCCCGTAAATGTTAAGGGATATCGCCTTATCGGCTATGAGAACAGGGTCATGGCTGCCGAGGACTTTAACGATGACACCAAGGACGCAGGCGAGATAGGCGCAGGCCACAGCGTTACCGTGCTTTATGAGATAGTTCCTGCTGACAGCAAAATGGAACTGGGCGAAAGCGAGCTGAAATATGCTTCTGACAGCGAGGGCGTTATGGGCGACGAGCTTCTCACCGTGAATATCCGCTACAAGGAGCCTGAGGGCAGCGAAAGCAAGCTGCTAACATATCCCGTTAACAAGTCACTTTATTCCGACAAAATGTCCGCAGATATGAATTTTGCCTCCTGCGTGGCAGAGTTCGGCATGCTCCTGAGAAACAGCAGATACATCGGCGATGTTACCTACAAGGACGTTTCCGCACAGCTTTCCAAGTACGATTATTCCGATGATGATTATAAGGACGAGTTCATTTATCTTGTTAATACCATGAAGAGACGTGATACTAATTTCCAATAAAACTATAGATATATAGTTTGTGATTGGCGCTTAGTATCAAATTATCTAACATATCATGCCGAGGCGGTTTATTTAAAAAAGCCTCGGCAATATACCCAATTATCTTCTTGTCAAAATGTACAATGTAAACGTTGACAGAAATGCGGCTTTATGTTATAATTATAAAAAGTTTATCATGCACATTTTCTCTTGAAATGAAAGGGTGTACTATTATGAAGAATTTTAAAAGATATGCAGCAGGTCTTGCAGCTGTTATGATGGCTTCGAGCTTTGCAGCCTGCGGCAGTTCATCCGGTACAGCAGAGGATACTACCACCTCCGCAACCACCACAACAGGGGTAACTGTTGAGATCAATACCGAGACACTTGCTTCCGAGGAGCAGGTTACTATGGACGATGTTTCCAAGCTGCTTCCCGATGTTGAGCTTGAAAACAAGAACATCAAGTGGTTTTCTTTCTATGATCCTTTCCACGCTACCACATCAGGCAACACCAAGGCGCTTTCTCTCGAGCTTTTCGAGAAGAAGTACGGCGGAACCATTGAATATATCCCCACCACATGGAGCCAGCGCTTTACCGACCTTTCCACAAACATTCTGGGCGGTACAGGCATCGACTTCATCGCAGGCGGCGACCTTGACTCTTTCCCCAAGGGTATCCCCAACGGTCAGTTTGAGTCCTACGACAGCTATGTTGATTTCGATTCCGACCTTTGGAACCCAGTAAAGGAGCTTAACGACAAGTTCAGCCTCAAGGGCAAGCATTACCTTATGGCTACCCAGGCAACAGCAGGCGAGGTCGTTATCTACAACAAGAAGACCATCGAGTCCCAGGGCTTTGAGGATCCCGTTGAGCTGCTTGACAAGGGCGAATGGACATGGTCCACATTCAAGAATATGCTTCTTGAATATGTTGATCCCGAGGCTGACCAGTACGGTCTGGACGGCTGGTTCAATGAAAAGCCCCTTATGCTCACCTGCGGCGTTGCTCCCGTTGAACTGAGAGACGGTCAGTTGGTTTCCAACCTTTATGATGAGCGCCTTGAAAAGTCCATGAACTTTATGTATGAGCTGAGCCAGAACGGTCTTGTTCTCGATAAGTCCCTCTTTGACTGGAGCGAGCACCCCGAGTTCATCGGCGAAGGCAAGGAGCTGTTCTACATTTGCGGCGCATACACTCTTGAAGGCTCTCCCGATATCTGGAACCCCAAATTCGGTAACTCCGAGGACGTTATGTTCGTACCCGTTCCCAAGATGGACGACGCTGACGAGTATTATCTCCCCGCAGGTCTGGAAGCTTATATGCTCTGCAAGGGCGCACAGAACCCCGAGGGCGTTGCAAGATTTATGGAGTGCATACTTGCTGCAAACTCCGACACAGGCTCTCTCGAGATCGCAGACAGAAAGCGTAAGGACGATTACGGCTGGACTGACGATATGATCCAGATGAGATACAGGATCAACGAAATGACCGCTGAGCACCCCATGTATTCTATCCACACAGGCTGCCCCACAGATATGTACAACATTCTGGACAGCGGCGAGTATGGTATCAGAGCTGCATTCTACGGTCACGACTGGCCTTCTGTAAGAGATTCGCTGGCTGACGCTGTAAATGTTCTCATTGACGAGTTCAATGAGTCTCTTGATTCGGTTGAATAATTATAGGATAATATAATGATAAAAGGGCTGTTGCACAAAGATGCAGCAGCCCTTTTTAGTTATGCGGACAAATGAAAAGATCCATACAAATAAGATCAAGGCAAAAAAGTTTAGCCCACCTTTTCAAAGGTGGCAGGAGTCCAGAGGGCGGAGCCATCTGGTCGCTGTTGCCGCAGTGGTAAACTACGTTTACCTGCGAAATCTTTTTGTTGACGGTTAATGTAGTTAAAATAACAGCCGACTATCTAAAAATCCCCAAAGCCGCCCGCACCGAAAATTAAAAATCACGCTAATACTAATCTTCAATCAACCTACAGACAAATCCTCGGCTGAAATAAGCCCATTCTTCGTCAAGCTCCCTTGCCGGGCGGCAAGCCCGCCTGACGTTGTGGGTCCTTACATATGTATCAAGTGAATGTCTGTTAAAATTGCTTGCTAATATATTTCTCCTTGTATATTTTGGCTGTCAGACTGTCACAGGCTGATTTTCCGCAGCTGCGGCAGGGGAGTTCTGAGAAGTTTCAATGGTGGTTTCAATGCCGTTGATGGTAACACTGGGGTCGTCAAGGTCGATGATAAGGCACTTTCTGCCCTGGATAACGGTGGTGCGCACCTTGTCGGTGGCTTCCTTGCTGATGTTTACGGTTATTTCGGGAACGGAGAGAACGGTCTTGTTCTCCACAAGATTAGATGCCTTCAGAGCGGTGTCGCCCACAGTGGTCTTGTAAACTGCGTCAAGGGCTTCAAGCTTTTCATCGCTTACGCCCGCATCGGAAAGAATGGTCTTCATTCTGTTTGCGTCAATTACGGGAGGCTCGGTCTCGTTCTTGTTCTGGTCGATGACTTCCTTGATAATGTCGTTTACACGGGTGATAACTGTGTAATCCAGCTCGTCACGGCACACATCGGTGAGAACTGCACGGAAGCGTTCCTTTTCACCGTCGGGAGTGAAATCAAAGCGGCACTCCAATACGTCCTCCACAATGGAGAGATTTGGCTTCTTGGGTGAGCGGGTGTAGTACATAACACGGTTAACGTCAGGGGAACGGTCGCTGAAAATGGGGTAGAAGAAGCCGTCCTGAGGCGCTCTTGCAATTATCATCTCGGTGTTGGACTTCTTTGCGATAGTCTCCAGAGACTCATCGTAGAAAAGGCCGTCATCTCCTGTGTTTACGGGGCAGATGGCAGTTACGATGAAGTTGTACTCGGAGTCGCCCTCGCCGATGCACTCATCGTTCTTGTCCTTTACAAGAATGCTGTATGTACAGTGACCCGATATAATAGTATATGCGCTGGACATGGCGGTATTTTCAACAATGCGGTCGATGAACGCCTTGTTTGCCTCTTCGTCCTCCAGCTTGCCCTTTACTGCGGCGTAAAGGATATTCTGAGCGCCGCCCTCTTCATATGACTCGTTGGGGAAGCCGTACTCGTTGAGATTTTTGCCGAGAGTGCCGCTGAAAACCTTTTTAAGCGTCTCCATGACCACAGCGCCCTCGTCCTCGGGAATAGTTGCCCAGCTGCGAACATCACTGTACTTTATGTTCTTTTCGGCGTCCGCATAGGCGTAAAGCACACGGTTAAGGGTAAAAAATCCGCAGCCCTCGGCAAAGCTTCTTTTTATTTCAGCCACTTCTTTTTTGTTCATTTTGTTTCCACCTTTTCTCTGTTATTGGTAACTTTTATTTTACTCCAAAATGAGTGGGATTGTCAAGGGGAAAATAAAGAAGCTGTCAGTTCATCTCTGCAAGGGCTTTCCTGTTCTCCGCCTTATGGGCGGCACGGTCATAGCCCTTTGTGCCTCCGCAGCGGGTGACGGGGGAAAGCCCGCCCCAGTCTCTGCGCTGTTTGTTAAAATACTCACGTTTTGCTTTCTTGCTCATCTTTTCCACGGGTACGTAGCTTTTCATTTTATTCACCTGCCTTGAAGTTGTAAATGGGCTTGATTATCTCGTTTACCTCCGCAGTGTCGCCGATGTTGTCAAGGATATCGTTCATGCCCTTGTATGCCATGGGGCATTCATCCAGTGTGCCCTGACTCACAGATGTGGTATAGATGCCCTCCATCTGCTTTTTGAACTCGCTTACGGTAAAGCTCTGCTTGGCTTCGCCTCGGCTCATGAGCCGTCCCGCACCGTGGGGAGCGGAGAAATTCCAGTCAGGATTGCCCTTGCCTGTGCAGATAAGGCTGCCGTCACGCATATTTATGGGGATAATCAGCTTTTCCCCCGCCTGTGCGGACACAGAGCCTTTGCGGAGTATCATGTTTTCCGTGTCGATGTAGTTGTGGATAGTGGTGAACTGCTCAACGGGCGTGAGCTTCATTCCCCTGATTATCTCGGTCATCATGGCACGGCGGTTGAGCAAGGCAAAGTGCTGGACTATTTTCATATCGTGAATGTAGTCCTCAAAAAGCTGTCCGCTTACGTAAGCAAGATTTTTGGGCACGGTGATGCGCTTGGTGCTTTCAAGCTTTTTAAGCTCACGGCTGATATCTTTCTCCCTGCCCTGAGCCTTGAGACTGTCGATAAGCTCATGGATCTTGCCGTCGCCCGAATGTTCAAGCTGCTTTACCGCCTGCTGCTGATAATACTTTGCCACGTCTGCACCCAGATGACGGGAGCCGCTGTGGATAACGATGTAGATGCCCTTTTCGCCCCTGTCCGCTTCGATAAAGTGGTTGCCGCCGCCAAGAGTGCCCACAGAGCGCTCCGCACGGCGCAGGTCTATTTTGTCGGCACATCTGAGGGCGCAGATGTACGCCTCTTCCGCCAGCTTGTGGGGAGTGCTTCTTATGGCAAAGCCCGAGGGGATAGTCCGCCTGATAAGCTTGTCGAGCTGCATAAGCTCCATGTGCTTTTCCTTGATAAGCACAGTCTCCATGCCGCAGCCGATGTCAACGCCCACAAGGTTGGGGACAATTTTGTCGGTGATGGTCATGGTGGTGCCGATAACGCAGCCAACGCCTGCATGGACATCGGGCATCATTCTTATTTTCTCGCCGATAGTGAATTCCTGGCTGCAAAGCTCGATTATCTGGGAGACCGAGGCGCTGTCGATATTATCGGTAAAAACCTTTGCTGTATTGTATTTTCCGTTTAATTCTATCATGTAAATTCTCCTTGAAAGTGGGTCACAAATGCGCAAAAAAAGGGCGCTCCGACCCGGAAGCGCCCTTATGTATGACTATATCTGCCCCTGATTTTATTGCAGAGGACCTCTGAAAGGTGCGGATATGCCAATGCGCTGCCGAATGTTATTATATGTACCTGTAAGTTTAAGTGATATTTTAAGCATTGTCATTGTTTCCGCCTCCTTCTTAATATTTTGATAATAAGCTTATTGCCGGAAAGTATAGCACACTTTTTATGATTTGTCAAGAGCTTTTCAGAAAAATCAGAAAAATTTTAAAAAACAGTGGAAATCCTTAAAAAAGTGTGCTATAATAAATTTATGTGCAGACGCAAGAGCTTGAAAGGATTGATTATTATGGCAATTACCGAAAATACCGCCCTGCTCAAGGAATGGATAGATTCATCGGATAATATTGTCTTTTTCGGCGGAGCAGGTGTTTCCACGGAAAGCGGTATTCCGGATTTCAGAAGCGTGGACGGAATTTATAACATGAAATATAAATATCCCCCTGAGACTATTCTGAGCCGTACCTTTTTCTGCAACCATATAAGCGAGTTTTACGAGTTCTATAAGGATAAGATGCTCTATCTTGACGCTAAGCCCAACAAAGCTCACCTTGCTCTTGCGGAGCTTGAAAGAAGAGGCAAGCTCAAAGCAGTTATCACCCAGAACATCGACGGCCTTCATCAGGCTGCGGGCAGCAAGACCGTGTATGAGCTTCACGGCTCGGTACACCGCAATTACTGCGTCCGCTGCGGTGCTATGTTTGATGCTGAGTACATAAAAAATTCTCCCTTTATCCCTGAGTGCGCACAGTGCGGCGGTCTTATCAAGCCCGATGTGGTGCTTTATCAGGAGAGCCTTAACCAGCACACTGTTGACTGCGCTATCGAGGCTATCGAAAACTGCGATGTTCTTATCATCGGCGGCACATCGCTTTCCGTATATCCCGCCAGCGGTCTTATCGAATATTATAAGGGCAACAAGCTTGTTCTTATAAACAAGAGCACTACCCAGTACGATGACAGAGCCGACCTGCTCATATCCGAGAGCATCGGCGAAACTCTGGACTACTGCATCAACTGATAAATTATCCACGGAGGAAATAAAATGCTTTTACCCGAATTTTATGTTGACGATGTTATCAAGAGAGCATTGTCAGAAGATATAAATTACATTGACCTTGCCACCGACCTGCTTATCCCTGAGGACGAAATATCCACTGCGGAGTTCGTCTCCAAGGCTGAGGGCGTTCTGGCAGGAATCGACTGCGCACTGAGGACATTCACTTTCATCGACAGCGGCGTTAAGTGCGAGGTGTTCATTCACGACGGCGAAAAAGTGAAAAAGGGCGATATCATCGCCAGAGTTCAGGGAAAGACCCGCTCTATCCTTAAAGCTGAGCGCACCTCTCTTAACATTCTCCAGCATATGTCGGGCGTTGCAACCGCTACAAACAAGCTGGTGGAAGCCTGTGCAGGCACAAAGGCTTCAATCGTTGATACAAGAAAGACTCTCCCGGGTCTGAGAGCTTTGGAAAAGTACGCTGTCACCGCAGGCGGCGGACGCAACCACCGCTACAATCTTTCCGATGCGGCTATGCTCAAGGACAATCACATTGACGCATACGGCGGCATCACAGGCGCAGTTACCGCCCTTAAAAAGAAGATAGGCCATATGGCTAAGATTGAGGTCGAGGTAAGAAACAAGGAAGAGCTTATCGAGGCTCTTGGCTGCAATGTTGATGTTATCATGCTTGACAACATGACCCCGGAGGAAATGACCGAGTGCGTAAAGATCGCAGACGGCAAGGCTGTTCTGGAGGCTTCGGGCAACATCAATATCGACACCGTTGCGGCTGCTGCGGCTACAGGTGTTGACATTATTTCTGTAGGCGCTATCACCCATTCGGTAAAGGCGTTCGATATTTCACTTAAAATCAGAAAGTAACATAGGAAGTGTTATTTTGAAAGGTCTTACCTTTGTTTATAATGTTCACGGCAATCTTTATATAAATCTGACAAACCGATGCCCCTGCAACTGCACGTTCTGCATACGCCACAACGGCGACAGCGCATACGGCAGCGACAGCCTGTGGCTTGAAAGAGAACCCACAAACGAGGAGGTTCTGGCAGAGTTTGACAAATACTCTCCCGATGAGTTTGATGAGATAGTTTTCTGCGGCTATGGCGAGCCTATGGAAAGGGCGGAGGACGTTGTTTTTATCGGCAAAGAGCTGAAAAAGCGATATCCCCATAAGATAATACGCCTGAACACCAACGGGCTTTCGGACAAAATTCACGGCAGACCCACCGCAGCAATGCTGGAGGGAGCTGTGGATATCGTTTCCATAAGCCTTAATTCGGGCAATGAAAAGGACTACAACGCTGTTACCCGTCCTAAGTGGGAGGACAGTTTCAGCGCTCTGCTCAGCTTTGCGCAGGACTGCAAAAAGTATGTTCCTCAGGTGATGTTCACCGTTGTAGATGTTATCTCCGAGCGTGAGATCGAGGAAAGCAAGGAGATATCCGAAAGGCTGGGCATACCTCTCAGAATAAGAAAATACGATACCTGATCGTTACATATAAGGAGAAATAGAATATGGAAACTTATGCAAGAAAAGCGATCCACAAGGGCACAGAGGTTTGTGAGCTTTCCGCAGGCGGATATTATGCCATAGTTGCTCACGGTCTGGGTTCCAACGTGCTCCGTTTCAGAGACGAGAAAAGGGGAATGGAGATATTCCGCTACAACGGAAGCGTTTCTATCGGCGAGATAATGAACGCTCCCGAGATATGGGGTCTTCCCACCCTGTACCTGCCCAACCGCTTTGAAAAGGGCGTGCTGCACACATCTGATGCGACCTATCGCCTGCCCGTAAATGAGGAGCGCTTCGGCAACCATCTCCACGGATTTATCCAGAAGAGAGCGTACACCGTAAAGGAGCTTGGCACAAAGGGCAATACCGCTTTTGTTGAGAACGAGTATGTTTACGATGAAAATGACTTTTTCTTCAACTGCTTCCCCGTAAAGTTCACCGTAAGAATAAGAATAGAGCTTTCCGACAAGGGTCTTTCCCATAAGATAACCCTTATCAATCAGTCGGACAAGATGATGCCCATATCTATCGCAACACACACCACCATCAACGCTCCCTTTGTTGACGGCGCTGTTCAGGAGGATATCAGGCTGAAGGTTCCCGCTGTGGAGCATATTCTCTTCAACAAGTCCAAGTGGCTGCCCACAGGCAAGCGTGCAAAGCTCACCGATTATGACAAGAAGTACATAAACGGAACCTGCCCCGTTCTCAGGGACATCTGCAACGATATGTATTCAGGCGGAACCCTCGAGCTGGACGGCAAGCCTTTCCACGGCACTATCATGACCGATACTGCCAGCGGCAAGACCATCTGCAACGAGGTTGATGAAAAGTATAAGTTCTGGATAGTATGGAACCACGAGGGCTTTATGAACTATTTCTGCCCCGAGCCTATGACCGCTCAGGTAAATGCCCCCAACCTTGATATGCCCGCAGAACTCAGCGGATATGAGGAGCTTGCTCCCGGCAAGACCTACACAGCCACACAGAGATTTTTTACAATGGGATAACTCCGTTGAATTGATATATTAACAAATTATGCCGTATAATATACATTGCGATATTATGCGGCATTTTATTATACGGAGGTAAGATCAATATGGCAATATGCTCAAAATGCGGCGCACAGCTGTTTGAGACCAGCAAATTCTGCCCCGAGTGCGGCACTCCCGTGCTTGAGGTTTCTACAGATACAAATAAAACAGGTGACATTTATTCCGCTTCCGAAAATGCGGACGACGAAAACAGCATGGCTGTTTTTCAAGGCATAGACCCCTCCGAGATATCTCCCGATGAAACTGCTGAGATACTTGAAGCGGCTGCCGAAAAGGCTCTTGAGGACATACCCGAGATAGTTAAGATAGAGGGCGTTGATATACATACCGAAAAGCCCGGGGAGATTGCTTCGGAAGTCTCTGAAGCAGCGGAGATACCCGAAGCGCCCAAGACCCCGGAAGCACCAAAAGCAGAGACTTCCGAGGCGGAAGCACCCAAGGCTGAAAAGCAGGAAGAGAAAAATGAGCCTGAAAAGAAGCCCGAAAAGGAAGCTCCCGCAAAGGACGATTTTTCCGATATGGGCGCATATGTTGCCGATTCCTCCGAATTTAAGAAAATGGCTGAGAAAGTTTCTCAGAAGAAAAAGGGCGGCAAGACTGCAGCTATTATAATTGCGGCAGTGGTCATTGTTGCTGCGGTGGGAACAGGCGTTTATTTTATGGGCGGACATAATTCGTCCCAGCCTGCTGTTGGTACCACAGTTACCGTTACCGAGGAAGCTGTTACGGAGGTTTCTGTTGATAACGAAAGTACTCCCGACAGCGAGATATCCGATACAGAAGTTACCACAGTTACCGAGACCGAAACCGAGGAAACTACAGAAAGCGAGACCACCGAAGCAGTGACCGAGGCTGTTTCCATGAAAACTGCGGAAGAGTTTGCGGCAGGCATCGAGATAACTCCCGAGCATAAGGCTGCTGCCGAGAATGAGGCTTCCTGCACAATAAGCCTTGCCGCCGAGGGACTTTCTGCCGATATGCTCTCCGACGGCGGACTTCTGGTAGTAAGCTACACCGCCGAGACCGCTCAGACAGGCACTATCCCCGTGACCGTTTATATGACCGTAACCGTGGGCGGCACCGATATTGATGTTGTGGCTTCCTCTTCGGGTGACGGCGTTGCAGTGTTCGAGTTTGCAAATATGGCTTCTGCCGTCGCAGAAAACGGCTTCTCTGCTGCCGATATCGACTGCATAAGCTTCAAGGGCACGGGCGCAGGCGTTGATGTAACTTCAATAACCGTAATGAAGGGATAATTCCCTGTAAATTTATATGATAATGCAATAAAAGCCCCTTTAAGTTCTTCCGAAATATATGTAAAGTTCCAAAATATCACGGTAACACTTTACTTTACAAAAGAATTGTGTTATATTTATTCAGTGAGAGTTCTGCGTGGGCGGAACATATTGAAGATTTAAAGGAGAAGATACCATGAAAAAGATCAAGCTTATCTCTGCTGTAACAGCTTTTGCCGCTGCTGCATCTATGATGCTGGCAGGCTGCGGAACTACAGCTGATACCAATGATACCACTACAGCTGACAATGCTGACACTACAGCTGCCGCTTCCGAGGCTGCTTCCGAGGAGACATCCGAAGATACTGCCGCTGAGGACACTGCAGCCGATACTGCTGCTGAGGGTGATGACACCGCAGCTGACGGTGATCAGTCCCTCCAGAAAGTGCTTGACAGCGGAAAGTTCGTTCTCGGCCTTGACGCTACCTTCAAGCCCATGGGCTATACCGATGAAAACGATGAGATCGTAGGCTTTGATATTGATGTTGCAGAGGAAGTTTGCAGCAGAATGGGCGTTGAGCTTGTTAAGGAGCCTATCGACTGGGATACCAAGGAGCAGGACCTTGCAGTCGGCAGAATCGACTGCATCTGGAACGGCATGAGCATCAACGCTTCCAGACAGGAGCAGATGAACCTTTCCGACCCTTACATGAAGAACGAGATGGTATTCGTTGTTCCCGCTTCCTCCGACGCAGCTTCCATGACTGACCTTACAGGCATGAACATCGGCGTTCAGAACGGTTCTTCCGCACAGGAGATACTCGAAGCTTCCGAGCTTTACACCAACGATACTCCTATCACCGTTACCGCTATGGCAACAAACGTTGAGGCTCTCCAGCAGATGGAGCTTGGTCTTGTTGACGCAGTTTTCCTTGACAGCGTTGTTGCAAACTACGAGATCTCCTCTTCCGGCAAGGATTACAGAGTTCTTCCCGACGGCCTTGAGGAAGAAGAGTATGCTATCGGCTTCCGCAAGGAAGATCAGGCTCTTCGTGACGAGGTACAGAAGATCCTCGGCGAAATGAAGGCTGACGGCAAGCTCGGCGAGATCTCCACAAAGTGGTTCGGCAGCGATATCACCACTGTTGAGGCTGCTCAGTAAAATATAATCCTAAAATTACCAAAGACGCATCAGGCACTTGCTTGATGCGTCTTTTTTGTTACATATACGCAAAATCATGCTCAATTTTTTGTATAGTTTTTAATTGGTGCTTAGTATTAAACTAAAGCAAGGGCAAAAAACGGCATTCCCCTTGATGGTTTCTCCGTGGCTTTGCAAAAGGCAAGCGAACATCTCTTCCTTGAACCCCATACACAACAAAAAAACTCCCGAACATTTCACATCGAAATGTTCGGGAGTTTTCGTATCATCAAGCGTTACAGCTCAGCAATTACCTCGACCTCAGCAAGAACGCCCTTGGGAAGCTTTGCAACTTCTACGCAGGAGCGTGCGGGCTTGTTGGTGAAATATTCGCCGTAAACTGCGTTGAATGCGGCAAAATCGTTCATGTTGTCAAGGAAGCAGGTGGTCTTGATAACATTGTCAAGAGTGCAGCCTGCCTCTGCCAGAACTGCTTTAAGGTTCTCGCAGATCTGACGGGTCTGAGCCTCGATGCCCTGAGCGTCAACATTGCCTGTTGCGGGGTTGATAGCTATCTGACCCGAGGTAAAAAGCAGATTGCCGCTCTTTACTGCCTGAGAATAGGGGCCTATTGCATCGGGTGCGTTTTTGGTGTAGATCTTTTCTGACATAATAAATTCCTCCTGATCTGATTTAGTTTTTATCATAAAGCTTGAAGCCTGCTTTTGTGAGTGCGTTCTTTATTTCCTCAATGTGTGCGTGATTTCTTGTTTCAAGGGTAATTCTCAGGTAGCAGCCGTTGATGTCGCTGCCCTCGTTTGCACGCTCATGATGAACGGAGATAACATTTCCGCCCAGAGCTGCGATGATATCGGAAACACCCTTCAGCTGACCCGGCTTGTCGATAAGCTCGATATTCAGCAGGCAGGTCCTTCCCGACTTCTGGAGACCTCTTTCAATAACACGGCTGAGGATAGTAACGTCGATATTACCGCCTGATACTAAGCATACAACGTTCTTGCCTTCAAGGTCGGGTATCTTATCAAACATAACTGCTGCAACGGGAACTGCGCCTGCGCCCTCGGCGATGAGCTTGTGCTGCTCGATAAGGGTGAGGATAGCAGAGGATATCTCGTCATCTGTAACGGTGACAATGCCGTCAACATACTCCTTGCAGAGCTGGAATGTGTGCTCGCCGGGCTCCATTACCTTGATGCCGTCTGCAATGGTGGAAACGGAGTGGAGCTTTTCGACCTTGCCGTCAGCCAGAGACTGTACCATGCTGGGTGCGCCTGCTGCCTGAACGCCGTAAACCTTTATTTCGGGCCTGAGCTTTTTAAGAGTGAATGCAACGCCTGAGATAAGTCCGCCGCCGCCTACGGGAACAACGACAGCATCTACCTGAGGAAGCTGCTCCAGAAGCTCCAGACCGATAGTTCCCTGACCTGCGATAACGTACTCGTCATCAAAGGGGTGAATGAATGTGTAGCCCTTTTCGTCACGGAGGCTTATTGCCTTTGCGTAAGCGTCATCATAAACGCCGTCAACCAGGCAGATGTCAGCACCGTAGGAACGTGTTGCCTCTATCTTGGAGATAGGAGCGGAGTCGGGCAGGCAGATAAGGGACTTGATGCCGTTCTTTGCAGCTGCCAGAGCAACGCCCTGAGCGTGGTTGCCTGCGCTGCAGGCGATAACGCCCCTTGCCTTTTCCTCGTCGGAAAGCTGGGATATCTTGTAATATGCGCCACGAACCTTGAATGAACCTGTTACTTGGAGGTTCTCTGTTTTAAGGAACACGTTGCATTTGTCAGAAATTTTATTTGAGGGGATAAGGTCAGTTCTGCGGATAACCTCTTTGAGCTTGTAAGATGCGCTGTAAACCATATCAAGTGTCAGCATAAAATATTCTCCTTTAAAATGATATTTTTCGGAAAAAATAAAAAACCTCACCCCTTTTTCAAGAGGTGAGGACAAATGTACCCACGTTACCACTCTTGTTGCGAATGTACTTACACAGTAAATACACAACGCCGCTCGTTTTCCCGTCAATCAACGGAAACTCTCTGTAACGGGAGAATCCCGCTGCTGCTTACTTGGACAAGCTGTTGGGCAGCAAAGCTCAGGGGTGATAGGAGCATATCCGAAAAGCCGCCTGCTTTCACCGTATGCAGGCTCTCTGAGGGCTTCCCTGCGGACATTCCGTCCCCGTCAGCGCATTTGTAAACTATCCGATTACTTATTATTATAGTCCATTTATTTTATTTGTCAAGGGCTTTTGGAAAATTCGGCATATTTTCATAAGTGCATTATATCTCCGTACATTTCAGCTATATATTTCGAACAGATAGTTCATTGACATGATCCGACAAAAGTGATATCATCATATTTTAGTTGGATTGTTGGAGGTCAGATGAATGAGCGGAAAAGGTAAAAATGCTATAGATATGACAGGCGGTTCCCTCTGGAAAAATATCCTTGTGTTCAGCCTGCCACTTATGATGACCCAGATGCTGGAGGTGCTTTTTAACCTCAGTGATGTTGCCATTGCGGGAAAATATGCGGACTATATCGCTCTGGGAGCGGTAGGTTCCACGGCGTTGCTGGTGTCGCTTTTTACGGGCATACTTATCGGCATGGGCGCAGGAGTTAATGTAAGAACGGCTCATCAGCTGGGAGCGGAAAAGACTTCGGGCAGCAGCGAGACTGTGGCAAGGACAGTGTATTCGGGGCTTATCGTTTGCCTTATTATCGGAATTATCCTCTGCCTTGTGTGCAATATTTTTGCCCGCCCCATGCTTGAGACTCTGAAAACCAAGGACGAGCTTATCGAAAGCGCTGTGCTTTACCTTAAAATATACGCACTGGGAATGCCTGCCATGGCGGTGTATAACTTCGGCAACGGTGTGCTGAGCGCCGCCGGGGACACGAAAAGGCCGCTGCTGTACCTGACGGTATCGGGCATACTGAACGTGATACTTAACCTGTTCTTCGTCATAAAGTGCCATATGGCGGCGGACGGCGTGGCTATCGCGAGCGTTATAGCACAGGTGCTGTCGGCGGTGATGATAACGGTGCACCTCTGCCGCAGGAACGACGACTGCCGCCTGTCCTTCTCAAAGCTCCGCTTCAACGGCCAGAGCGCTTCGCGCGTGCTGATGCTTGGGATACCAACAGGCTTGCAGCATGCGATATTCGCGGTGGCAAACATGTTCGTACAGGCGGGCCTGAACACCTTCGATGCGGTCACGGTCTCCGGAAACTCCGCGTCGGTCAATGCCGACGAACTGATATTCAACACGCAGGCTGCGTTCTACACGGCCTGTTCGAGCTTCATAAGCCGCAACTGGGGCGCAGGGCGCAAGGAGCGCATACTGAAAAGCTACATTGTAAGCCTTGCATACTCTTTCGCGGCGGGCGCAATATGCGGCGTGCTGCTGCTCGGCTTTGGAAGAGAGTTCCTGTCGATTTTTGCAAACGAGCAGGCGGTCATAGAGGCGGGAATGCAGCGCATAAAGATCATGTGCTTCTCCTATGGCGTCGGCGCGTTCATGGACTGCTCGATAGCCGCGGCGCGCGGACTTGGGAAGAGCATAGTGCCGATGATAATAGTCGTTCTCGGCTCCTGCGTCTTCCGCGTGGTGTGGATATACACGGTGTTTGCGTTCTATAAAACGATACCGTCACTCTATCTGCTGTACTTCTTCTCTTGGGCAATAACCGGCGCTGCCGAGACGCTCTACTTCCGCAGGGTATACAGGCAGTGCATGGCGGGGATGCTGGCGTAGGATTTCCTTTTATATTGAGTTTATATGCTTCCGGTTTCTTCCGGAAGCATATTTTTTACAAAAATCTTCTTTTCTCCGTTGACATTTTCCGGGAGCCGGTTTATAATTCTTTATATCGCTACAGCGCTAATGCGGTAATTAGTTAAACGCAGTCAATGAAGAGATAAGGGGAAACAAGATGGCAGTTATTATAGTTATCCTGGTCATATACATGGCCGGTATGCTGGCGA
>ERZ826016.1023-NODE-1023-length-29136-cov-17.316323_pt1 | contig 29136 bp, 19 predicted proteins | sample MGYA00519872_ERZ826016 | MGnify/ENA primary metagenome ERZ826016 (study PRJEB31778, sample SAMEA3449218) | human gut metagenome | biome: human gut; feature: human-associated habitat; material: faeces | place: United Kingdom | collected 2010/2012 ... | reverse complement strand
TATTGAAAAGCATGGTGGAGAAGATTCTTTTGCCGGTGTCTGCGAGGATAACCGGCTGGGAACTTCTCTGATCTTTTATGTGCAAAATGCAGTTGACTATATGCGTGCATGTCTTGTAAAATGGAGTGTAGGGAATCATCTGAGTACTTCTCTGACCGGACTTGCCTCAGATGGAAAGATTTTACTTCCATTATATAAAGATGCAGAGCAGGTGTTGCATGATAAAGAATCCGCGATCACCCGTTCACAGATGATCAATGCTGCGAAGAACGGAGATCAGGATGCCATCGACAGCCTGACACTGGAAGAGATGGATACTTACAGTATGGTTTCCAGGAGAATTCAGACAGAAGATGTGGTTACCATTGTGGATACTTTCTTTATGCCATTTGGTATGGAATGCGATCATTATCAGATCATGGGAGAGATCCAGTCCTACCGTAAGGTGAAAAATATCAGAAGCAAAGAATACCTGTATCAGATGAAGATTCTCTGCAATGATATAGAGATGGATGTCTGCATCAATGAGGCAGATCTGCTGGGAGATCCGGACGTGGGTCGAAGATTCAAGGGTAACGTCTGGCTTCAGGGATACATTCATTTCCCGGAAGATTAGGGCAGACTGGATAGAGCATTCGCCTCCTAAGCGGTGACCAGAGTTATCGCCTCGGCGTATAACAGAAAAATGAATTTGAGTTCGATTCTGTTATGTGATGTCACAATTAAGAGGACATGCGGTTTTGGAAAAGGCGATAGCTTCATACCAAAAAAGTTCATCATATAAGATTGATTCAGCTGACGTAAGTCAGTTTTAAATCATAAAATCCAATGCCGTTGAAATGGCTGAAAACCTTGATTTTAAGCCAAAAATCCGGTATTTGTCCTGTTAGTTTAATGGATAGAACAAGTGCCTCCTAAGCACTAGATGTGGGTTCGATTCCCGCACGGGACGTCCTATCAAAAGCGGAATGTATTAGAAAAATTTCTAATATAATTTCCGCTTTTTTGTTTTTTCAGAGGGAAAATGGAATGGAATATCAGCTAATACGGAAAGAATCCTATTAGCCGCTGTCTAATAAAACGCACTGCTGGTATAATAGCTGGAAATAAATCGAAATTCTAATAAAAGAGAAAAGCCAGCTGTTTATTTGAGAAAGTGGATGTAAATTCAAGCTCAGATAAGAAAAAAGAGGAAGGGAAATATCCGGCGGTAAGTTATTAGGTGTGAATACAATAAAATCTTTGCTTAGTGAAAACTAAGGTCAACAGTAAGCCTGTTTGGATCAGATTTCAAAAAGAAATCTATCTGGACAGGCTTTTTCTGTTACAGATAAGAAATGGAGGAAAGATATCAGGAAAGAGAAGAGGCACAGCAGTTGGCAGATATGCAGGAGCTTCAGAGCCAGTTACCGGATGTTGAATTGCCAGAAGATGCAGAAACGGAAGAACCATTATTTCCTGATCAGCAGGCAATGACAAACGAATTGCCTGCTCAAGAGGATTCAGAAATATCAGAACCAATACAGGTGGTTAATTTTCACATTACAGACGATGCTCTTGGGCGGGGGACTGCAAAAGAAAAATTCCGTGCAAACATCATGGCTATTCAGTTGCTTAAAAAATGCGAAAGTGAAAACCGTCATGCAACAGCAGAAGAACAGGAGATTTTATCCCGGTATGTTGGTTGGGGCGGATTGTCAGATGCTTTTGACGAAAGCAAGCCTGCCTGGGAAACCGAATATCTGGAACTGAAGACAGTATTAACACCGGAAGAATCGCCAGTCTGTTATATCCAGATGCCAATATCCAGATTAAAGGATTTGAGAAAACAGATTACCCGAATGACTTTTTTAACGTGGTAATCGGAAACGTACCTTTCGGAGCCTATAAAGTAAATGACAGGCAGTATGAAAAGTACAATTTCTTTATTCATGATTATTTCCTCGCAAAATCCTTAGATCAACTTCGACCGGGTGGTGTAACTGCACTGATTACCACAAAAGGAACGATGGACAAAGCATCACCGGAAGTGAGAAGATATCTTGCTGAGCGGGCAGAACTGCTTGGGGCAATCAGACTTCCCAATACCGCATTTTCAGCCAATGCAGGAACAGAAGTAACGGCGGACATCCTGTTTTTTCAGAAGAGAGAAAGTATTTCCCATGAAGAGCCGGAATGGGTTCAGCTTGGTAGTGACGCAAACGGAATAAAGGTAAATCAATATTTTGCAGAGCATCCGGAAATGATTCTTGGAAAAATGGAAGAGGTTTCAGGTCCATATGGTATAGAAACAACCTGTTCACCGATAGAAGAAGCAGATCTGGAAATTCAGCTGTCAGAAGCAATCAAACATATTCAGGGAACTATGACACCTGCACTTGACCGGGAATCGGAACTGGATGAAATGATAGAAAGTATCCCGGCTGATCCGAACGTAAGAAATTACAGCTTTACAGTGGTTGATGATCAGATCTATTATCGGATCAATTCCCTTATGAATCCGGTTAAAATGCCGGCAATGACAGCAGAGCGTGTAAAAGGAATGATTGGTGTCAGAGATACCATAAGAGAATTGATTGCCCTGCAGATGGATGAATATTCCAGTGATGAGGATATTGCTGCTCTTCAGAAACGTTTAAATGAAGTTTATGATGCTTATACGGCAAAGTATGGTGTCATTGGAAGTAATGCCAACAAAAGGGCATTTTCGGACGATTCATCTTACTGTCTGCTGGTTCTCATACCGATAGATCATATTGACAATTTTTTGTAACAAAATTTCTTCCGTATATGGTTCAAAATGGATCTTTTTATTTTCTGCAGAGACACAGGGATAATAAATTCCAATGGCTCCATGATGCGGATTTTCCCCGTTACATTTTTTTCTCAGAAGCTTCCCAAGCTCCGGCGTCGTTTCTTTCAATACATGAGCCGTTCCCTGAAGCTGCTCCGAAAGCAGCTCGGCATTCAGAGGGTAACAGCCGTCCCATTTTTTTGTCAGATAGACGATCGGCAGCTGAAAGTGCTCTTTTCCAAGGAGTACCCTTTCTGCCAGTTCTTTTTCTCCGATTCCCAAAGATACGGGCTTCCCTGTAACAGGCAGCCTCCCATCCATTCCAGCGTACCCCTTCCGTATCACCAGTCTGATAAAATATGGGGGAGAAAAACGGTAAAAAAATGAGCTTGTCTGTTCTGTCACTTCCTGATCCAGCCTGACAGAAAGTCTCTTTTCTTCCAGATTCAGGACAAGATCAGACGTCCAGATCATTCCATAACTGTCTGTTTTCTGAAATCTTGCCGCGATTATCCGCTTTTCCGGAAGGTCTTCCACTGCCAGCAGTCTTTGTTCCTCCTGCCAGCGCACTCCCTTCATCCTGTCATGCGGACTTCCCTGATTCCACTCCAAGAGCAGCCGCACAAATTCTTTCTTTGAAAATGTTTCCTTCACCGGAATCATTGCAGAATAAATCTGCATAGAATCCCCCCTTTTTCTACTTTTCCTGCTAAAAATAAATACATAGAAATACCCCTTTCTTAAAAAATGGTGTAACGATTCATTTGAATGTGTGGTATTGTTTGGATTATAAAGATATAAAGATGATATAGATGAATAAAAAAGATAAGTAAAGATTGACTTTGAAATGATAGTCTATATTACCATGTATTGCGAGATTTTGCAAGTATTTAAAATCAAATCCAAATATCTTCGCCTGCATTCACAGAAAAAGAGCAGAAACTTTTTCCCGGAAAAGTTCCTGCTCTTTTTCATCTCTGATCAATTCTTATCTCGGCCAGCGCTCTTCTTTGGATAACAATTTCGGAAAAGGCTGATGCGGCTCTGACTGGTACCAGTAAGCAACACTGGATACATCGTCCTGCCGTTCAAAGAGACCTTTGTGGCAGACACCGATCTGCTGGATCGTCACACGGATGTCTTCGTCAAAAAGAATCGGATCCAAAATGTGCCAACGGTAAAAACCACGTTCCGTTGGTGTATCATTCATATGATAGGGATTATAGACTGTGTCGTCTTCTCTGGAATAATAGGGATATCCCATAAAAGGTGTGCAATACGTCTGTTCCTTGGCCACGCCATTTTCTGTTCTTGTAAAGCTCCAGGCGCCGCCAAAATAATCCTCTGTTCCCGTACCACAGATGGTCGGATATTCTTCATCACCATCCAGATAAACCTTTAATTCTCCCTCGCCCCACCAGTAACGTTCCAGGGCTGCAATGGCCAGGTAGGTACCAACGTAATGACCTTTTCCTTTTACGCCATCCAGAATCGTATAGTCCTTCTTCAGCTCCGTCAGACGCTCCCGTCTCCATTGTGCATGGAAATAAGCCATATCCTCCGGAAGCTCATCATAAAGAGTATAATCAACCTGATAGAAAAATGCCGGTACTTCTGCTTCATGCTGGTTTTCCAATGTAATACGGGCTTTTTTTCGGAAAGGCATCTGAAAATAACTATTGAAGCCTCTGGAAGGATTCACCACGATCGGGAGCGAATTTACCAGACATTCTCTTGCAAACCCACAGCAGAAAAAATCTCCCAATGGACTTTCCACAGACGGTTCTTCTTCATCGTCCCAGTAAATCCTCAAAACCAGATCACGCAACACGTAATAATCTTTTTCCGTACGGTCTGTCACAGTCATCCAGATATGCTGTATCACACCCGGTCCTTCCATTTCAGCCAATACTCTTGTTTCTCCTGGAATGATCTTCTGCATGCAGGGAGAGCCTTTTCTGCCTGCGCCGAGGCTTCCTGCTGCCATTCCGCCTTTTCCCTTTTCACCTTTCGGATTTTCCTGATTGATACAACGGCTCTTTCCCTTTTTCTGAAGCATCAGTGAATCCAGGCTATTAGTAAACTGAAGCATGTTTTTCTCCTTTTCCTGCCTGTCTCTTATTTCTGATTCTGCCAATAGGTCTGGATTGCATCAGCTGCTGTATCCCGATCCATCATACCGGTAAGATACTGCTGCATAACGGCTCCGTTTTCTGACCAGAAATCTGACGGCAGGAGACGGCTGAATGCATAGGTACTGGATACTGCTCCGTTTGCAATATAATCCTGAGTAGAAGCAACCAGCGGATTATCATAAGAAACATCCACTTTACTGAACGGCAATGCCATATCCAGAAGATCGGACATCTCCTGTGCTTTCTCCACACAGAAAAATTCTACCAGTTTCTTTCCTGCTTCCTGCTGTTCCTCTGAATTCTGGCTTGCATCAATGCAGTAACCTTTGGAACAGAAAACGCCAAGTTCTGTATTTACCGCATCCTCTTCCTTTCCGGTCAGCGGACAGGGCATTAAACCGAATTCGTCATCTGCGGAAGCAGAATCTTTTATATAATTCCATGCCCAGTCACCCATAAACCACATGGCAACGTCACCTTTTGCAATGGCCTGACCATCAATATCTGTGTTTCCAACCAGCGGGTCATTGGCATTATAATTGTATTTTGCAATAATATCAAAGGTGTCCATCACGCTGTTCCAGGCATCGTTGCTCTTCAGTTCTGCGGAACCATCCTTCAGACTGTTGATGAAATTCTGCTGTGCTTCCGCATCTCCCTGAATACCGGAAAATACCTGGCTGAGATAGTGAGATCCCAAAGACCAGTCCACACCGGTAAACATGATCGGTGCCACGCCGCCTGCCTGAATTTTCTCACAGAGAGCCTCAAGGTCTGCATTACTCTTGATCGTAGAAGGATCGAAAGTCTCACCGGTAGCTTTCTCGATGACGGTTTTGTTATAAACGATACCCATGGCTGTCACACAGTTGGGAACTGCATAAAGTTCTCCGTCTTCACCTTTAAACACATCGAGATAGGATTCATCTACCTGATCCGTGATCCAGGAATCTTCTGTCAGATCATATGCTGCCATATTCTCAATATTTTCCTGGATATCGACCGGATCCATGATGGAAATGGTTGGCGCATCGCCGCTTGCGTAAAGAGTCATCCATTTCTGTTTCTCACTGCTGTCATAGGCAATATAGTTGACCTTGATATCCGGATTTTCCTCCATAAATTCCTCACATAACTGCTCAAACTGAGCATCCTTGTTGGGCAGTGTGGTGTAAAGGGAAATCGTTACCTGGCTGTCAGAATCTGCAGACACAGTCAGACCAGATACGAGAGAACCAGCCATTGCAGCTGTCATCAACGCACAAATCAGTTTCTTTTTCATTTGAATAACCTCCTTGGAAATTTCTTTTGCTGAGATATAGCCTAAATGGTTGTTTCCGGTTATTCAACCGGTTATTTCCAAAACCAGATCTTTTAACAAAAATGAAAACCACTTTTTGTTACTTCTGCCCAAAGTTTCTGTTTTTCACACTCTCCCTCACGATCAGTTCCAGCGGAAAACTATAACTATGTACGGCTACTGCTTCTCCCCGTATCCTTTTCATAAGAAGTTTTACCGCTTCCTTCGCTCGAAGAGAAGGATACTGACGGATGGTTGTCAGCCTGGGCGTCACAAGTTTTGCAAGAGGATTATCATCAAAACCTGTCACAGAAAGTTCTTCCGGAAGTTTTAATCCCTGCGCAGAGAATACATCCATAGCCTCACAGGCATAGTAATCCGAGCAGAAAAAAGCTACCGTATATTCCTGTTTTTTTGCTCTTGGAACAAAGCTTCTGAAAATTTCTGAACGCAGAAGCCGCTCCTCCGGCACCACAAAAATATCTTTCTCCTCAAGTTTTTTCCCCACAGCTTCTAAAGCCTCTCTTACTCCTTGCAGCTTTTCTTTCGTACTTCCATAATCCATCCGTTCGTCACAGAAAAAAGCGATTTTTTCATGTCCTTGACTGAGCAGATACTCTGCCATGCTTCTGGCACCATCCACACTCTGACCGCTGACATTATCATAATCCCCTTCCTCTGAATCAATAAAGACCACCGGTTTTGGCATACATTTTGACAAGTACTCACAGGTCTTTGGATTCTGTCCCAAAACCAGTACTCCTTCTACCTGAAAAGCCTGACTTTTCCGAATCAGTTCGTCTTCATTTAAAGAAGAATCGTACCACACATTTCTGTGATAAAGATGAAGCTCTTTTTCAATCGTTCCAAGCATTTCTCCACAAAAAGGATCCATGAGAATATTTTCTTTCGTTCCAAGACAAAAGCTTACCAGAATAAATTTTAATTCTTCTGTCTCTTTTTCCGTTCTGTAATCGGCAACATAGTGATAACGTACCAACGCTTCCTCGATCTTTTTTCTCGTTTCTGCTGACATTTTTCTTGTTTTCCCATGGATCACATTAGAAACGGTAGTTGTACTGACTCCCAGTTCCTCTGCAATTTCCTTGATTGTCACCATATTCCCCTCCTCCGCTTTTCTTTTTTTACTATAACAGATTTTGAGAAACTTTTGTATCCAGACAATAAAAAAACCAGAAGCTTTTGCTCCTGGCTCTTATCTCATATACCTTCAAAACCACACACAGAAATTTATTTCTTCCATCCGAATCTTTCTAGAGCAGAGTATGCAACGGATATTCGCTGATATCATCACAGAGGTCAGTAGCATTGCCTGCTGGGTGTATGTGGAGAAATATGTGCATCATAAATCTTTGCAGGAAATGCCGGCAGAACGGAAGGATGTAGATAAGTTTATTTTTGCAGTAGATACATTATTCGAGAAGTTCTTAGAAACAGAAGAACAGCAAAGTTAGTTACACATGGAGATCAAGAAGAATATTATAATGCATTAGAAATTGCAGACAACTGAAAAGTGATAGGCGAAATGACACAGAGCTACAAAACAGCGGGTAAAATGCCCGCTGTTTTGTTATAAAGAAATAAATATAGTTGACAAATTTAGAATGTAATAAAACTAAAATAGATGATTTCGAATATGTAAGATTGCATTTAGCATACCTAATTCAACTTAATTCGTAAAAATGAATTAGAGGAAATATTTAACTCGACAAATGAGTTAAAACGAGTTACACTATATTTGAGTTAAATGATAGGAGGGATTGAGATGCGTACAATTCCTAAAGAGGAAAGTTTAGATATCGAGTTTAAGAGTGATTTAAAATGTTACCCGGATCACGATCTTATTGAAGAAATTGTTGGAATGACAAATACGGCCGGGGGATGTTTATTCCTTGGCGTTGAAGATGATGGAACAATTACCGGTGTTCATAAAAAACATAGAGACCCTATAGGAGTAACTGCGCTGATTGCCAATAGCACTGTTCCACCTATAGCTGTGAGGGCAGAGATAATTACTGAAGAAGGTAAGGATGTTTTGAAAATTGAAGTGCCAAGAAGTCGAGGGGTTGTATCTACTGCATCAGGGAAAATATTGAGAAGGCGGAATAAGCTGGATGGAAGCCCGGAAGTAATACCAATGTATTCATATGAGATCCCATCTCGTCTTGCAGAGCTTGGGATGCTTGATTATTCCGCTCAGCCTTTAGCAGGAGCTACTTTAGATGATTTGGACCCAAATCAGAGAGTAAGACTTCGGCGAATCATCCAGAATAGATCTGGAGGCGAAAAAACTTTACTTTCTTTACCGGATGAGGAATTGGATATTGCATTGCGTCTTGTTACAAATGTTGCTGGTAACTATGTTCCAACAGTTGCAGGTATGCTATTAATTGGTAAGGAGGAACGCATTGCAGAGTTGCTACCAACAGCGAAAGCTGCATTTCAGGTTTTAGAGGGAACAGCTGTCCGTGTAAATGAGGATAGTAATAAACCTCTTCTTGAATTGTTCGAGAGCTATGAGACATACGTCAAAGCATGGAATCCGGAAAGAGAGACCGAGTATGGCTTATTTAGAATTCCAATCCCGGAGTTTGACTGGGCTGCTTTTCGAGAAGGTTTGGTAAATGCATTTTGCCATAGGGATTATACTATGCTTGGCTCAGTAAGGGTTTTGATAGATGATGAAGGAATGACTATTAGTAATCCTGGCGGATTTATAGATGGGGTTAATTTAAAAAATCTTCTTACAGTAGAACCACATGGACGTAATCAGGCACTTGCAGATGCAATGAAACGAATTGGCTTAGCTGAGAAAACGGGAAGAGGAATTGATAGAATTTATGAAGGATCTATCATTTTTGGAAGACCTTGGCCAGACTATTCTGAGTCCACCAGTAGATCTGTTAAATTATTTATTCAAAGAGCAAAAGCAGATTTACCGTTTGCAAAATTTGTTGCGGATGAGCAAAACAGACAGGGGAAACCGTTATCAATATATGTGTTAATGATTTTGTCGGTTCTTAATAATGAAAGAAGATGTACTGTTGAACGGATTGTTGAGTTGACAAATCTTGGAGAAAATAAGATCAGATCGGCAATTGAGTTTATGATTGAATCTGGATTGATTGAAGCATCTGGAAAAGGAAAAAATCGTACTTGCATTCTGGGAAAAAAGATTTATCGTGAGAATAAAAAAGCAATACAGTATGTTCGACAGACAGACATAGACAGTATTAGATATCCTGAATTAGTAATGAAGCTGGCAAATACTCAGAACGGAATTATCACAAAGCAAGATGTAATTGAATTGTTGAAAGTAACTCCTTCACAGGCATATACAGTTATAAAAAAACTTCAAGGAGAAGGTCGTTTGAAATTGTTATGTGGGGGAAAATATTCTAAGTACAAAGTGGTTAATTCTTAACGCAGTTCAACTCAAAAAGAAACGAGTTAAAAACGAGTTAGAATTGAATTAAAAGTAATGAAGGTACTGTAAACGTAAGAAAAAATACTTGCGGTCAATTTGTTATCGACAGTTGACCGCAAGCACGGTATAATAGACATAGATCTAATAAGAAAACCAAATAATCATTACTGTAAAATGTCAGGTAATGGTAGTCATCATTTATAATTGGAAGGAACAGGTTTTCTTATCTCTTCTGAAATTGACAGAAAAAGCAGTAAAATCAAGGCTTTGAATGACTTTGATTGACATAGAATGCAAGCTGTTTTCTGTACCAGGATGAACTCCTAAGACTCTATTGTAGGTTCGATTCCTATAGGAGATGCTCATTTTTAGCGGTAATGAGAGAAAAATCATTGCCGTTTTTTTGTTGTTTTTCTGATAACAGCAAATCAAAAAATGAGTATTTTTGCTAACAGAAAATGCAAATTGCTAACAGTAAAATTATTGTGGATTTGCTAACAGGAATGAAAAGCTATAATGCAGCTGGTGTAAAAGGTTGTAAATTCTTGTAGCTAACAAAAGGGTAATGATTAAAAATATTTCTGCTTGGAAAATATCAAGCCTGAATGCGTATTCCGTTCAGATTAGATTAGGTTCTAATCTGGGCGGATTTTTTTATTTCAGGAAGAAGGAGGATGCCTATGGCAGAAAAAGTGGATCAGATGGATCCAGATGAAAAGATCGTTGATTTGGAATTTATTGATCAAAAGAAAATTACTATAACAATGGGTGTTGATCTTTCCTATCTGGATGAACAGATTCAGAAGTGGGTATATGAGTATTACAAAGACAATGGTTTCTTAAAGCCGGTGCAGGTTGGGGCATCATTCATTATAGAAATTACACTTTGCTGAGTTACATTAGAAAGATTCGGATAATTTTTCAATGGGTCAGTACAGAATACAGGCATAAATTCTTTAATGGGATTTACCAATAGAAAAGGTCAGCAAGAAGGGTACAGGATGAATGGTGCGAACTTCGGCACATCGGAACTCATTTGTCCTACAGATACAATCATCAATGGTTTTCATTTCCCTTATCCGTTGAATGGTACAACAGAAGGAATGCACAGAGAATGGAGGATGCGTTTTATAACAGGGAAAATCTTAATCCTCAGATGAAGAGTGCAGATGCTGATCAGACAGCAAACACGGTGGCTGTTCCGGAAGGGGTGGATGCGGAACTTTTGATGAAGGTTCTGAGAAATCCGGAGATGACGGCTTTGCTGACGAGCCTGGCGAAGAGCTTGAATTAAAAACAGGTCAGAGATTCGATTCTGCATTAGTGGCGGGATCATGATGCTGTATAAATTAGCTATCAACAGGGTAAGATATTATTACAGTTGCTAACGATCAAGTAAAATTGAATTCTACTTGACATATCGGAAAGTTGACATATAATGAGATTGAGGAGGTGTCGTATGAATAGCTATGCAAAGTATATTGAAACTGTGATCGAACAGGAGCCTGAGAACAAGCTTTTGGAAGCAAGCATTTTATATCAAAAATCGTTCGGCACTGTTCCTGAAATGACCTACTATAAAACATTGGAAAGAATGAGCAAACAAGGTTCCCTTGTACATCTTACCAAGGGTCTTTATTACAGACCAAAGAAATCTCGCTTTGGAACAATTCCAATCAGTGAAAAAGAGATTATTGGTCACTATACGAACAATGGCCGGGGAATTGTAATTGGCTACAGACTTTACAATCAAAAGGGCTTAACAACACAGATAAGCAAACGGGTTGAGGTTCTTTCTTCTGTTGTTACAGAACAAAAGAAAAATATCCAAAATATTTGTGTGACAAACAGTGGGATTGATTTGACGCAGGAGACGATTCCGGTAATTGAAACTATGGAGATTCTTCAGAACTATAAGTCCATTGAAGATATCAGAAAATCTGCATTAGCAGCATATATGAGAGAATTTGCGACGGAATACTCTGATACTGCGGCGGTGTTTGTCCTGAAAAATCGGAAGTATAAGAAATCTACGATTGCATTTCTGGAGCGCTTTCTGAATTATCTTGGTGTTGAAAACACATTGCACCAGTTTTTATCAGCCCTCTCATCGTATGCAATTCCAGAAATGGAGGAATTCTATGAATCTGCACGAGCATAAAGAAGAATTTGAAGAACTGATTGCCATTGTAGCAGATTATATAGGAGTTCCTGCTGATGCGGTTCGCAGGGATTACTATATTGTTCAAATGATGCAAAACCTTCAAAACAGCGAATACGCCGAAGTTTGTGTGTTTAAGGGAGGAACTTCTCTCAGCAAATGTTATCCAGGATCTATCAATCGTTTTTCCGAAGATATTGATCTGACATTCATACCTGTAGAAGATATGACTAATAAGAAATACAGCAAGGCTTTGAAACGAGTTGAAGATACTATCTCAGCCGGTTTTTTGATGGAGAAAATTGAAGATGAACGTAATGACCGAAACAAAAGTGCATTTGTTTGGCCTGAAAATGAAAGCAAGGAAACCTGCCGGGTAAAACTGGAGATTGGTTCCAGTGTAAGACCGGATCCTTTTTCAAAGAGAAGCATGAAAACTTATATTCAGGAATATCTCGAAGAGAAAGGCATGCAGGATGTCGTGACCGAATTTGATCTGCAGGAAGTCAAGGTAAATACACTTGATATCACACGAACGTTCCTGGATAAGGTAATGTCAGTCAAGAGGCATGCAATCTGCGGAACTCTTCCAAGAAAAGTGCGTCACATATATGATGTTACGGTACTTTTGGATCGCAGTGACATTCAGGATTTCCTGAATAATACCGAACGGCTGAAGCAGCTTCTAAAGCTCACAAAAGAAACGGACAGCTTCTATCTTCAGAAACGTAATATTTCTGAAGATTATGATCCGTTGGGGGCATATACCTTTGAAAACTGGAAACAGTATTTCAACGATGAAATTCGTGGAAGATATGAAACTCTTCATGAAGATCTGCTCTACACATCCAATCGGCAGAGCTTTGAAAAAGCAATTCAGGCATTTGAATTTATCAGTCACCTGTTTGCTTCCATAGGTGAATAGGTTATTAAAAATCTACAATAAAAAGCCAGATACTGAAAAGCAGTGTCTGGCTTTTTCCTTGGTTCTCCTATCGGAGACAGCCACCTGCGTGATCAAATGCAGAAGGTTATTGATGAACAGGGACTGCCTGATGTGGTATTTCATGTTTTATTCTGCTTTGGATATACTAATATTGGAATAGAAAAGTGCGAAATGTTGCAAAAATCTATTTCAAAGTCCATCCATCAGGTCTTGCCTATGTTATCTGAATGCGCCTCAAAAAACAGTTTTTACATCTGTATTGTAACTCCAACAAGAAAGGATTCCTCACCGGGAACAAGATCGAGATCACCGCCATGGCCTTCAATGATTTTTCGGACAGAGGAAAGCCCGATTCCGTGATCAGCGGATGCGCCCTTTCGGGAGAGGAATGTTTTTCCCTCCTGAAAGACCAGCCCGTCGTAAGTGTTTTCAATCTTCAAAAAATACATATTGCCTTTGGTTTCGCCGGCAACTAAAATGCGGCGCACTCCTTGCTTTTGGCGGCTGCACGCCTCAACGGCATTGTCCAAAAGATTGCCTAGCACCGTACACAGTTCCACATCGGTAAGCGGCATCTGATCAGGAAGATCGAGCCGCACCTGAAATTCTGTCCCTTGTATCTGCGCCATGCCGTAGTAGTATTCAATCAGAGCATTTACGACGGTATTTTTACAGAACGCAACATAGGAGTGACCCGATGACGCCGCAACCTGTTCCTCTACCTGTAACAGGAAGGAGCAGATCTCCGTCTGCCCACGTTCAGAGGCCATGCGGTCTATGGTGTGCAGATGGTGTTTGATGTCGTGAATCAGCCTTCTGTTTTCTGCCGCTGCTTCAGAAACCTGACGGCTGTATTCGGTCTGCATAGAAAGCTGCCGGACGACCTGCTTGCGTTCTTCCTGAAAAATCAGGCTGTTTCCATACCCCTCTACCACATCGCGCCAGAGGGAATAACCGATGGCGGCTGCTATGAAAAAGCTGCCCCATTCCACAAACCAACCGCCGATAACCGGCTCATAAACCGGCAGAAGGCGATCCCATATAAAGGCGCAGGTTGCGGCTGCCGCAGCATAGAAGATCGGCCTGCTCCGTTTTTCTCCTCTGTGAATGGCAAGCACAGCGATGATAAATAGATAGAGTGCAGATGCCGCCTTATACCAAAAGACCGATGCGGAGAAGAAACGAATAGCTCCAAGGGAGAGATGGGAAGCCATCATGCCATACAAAAACGCATATACCAGGAAGGCAGCGCCCACTCCATTACTGATGGCCGCAGGCAGGAAGCCCGGCCTGCATATCCGGTTTTGCAGAACCACAATCAGCCAGGTAACCAGATAGATACAGAACAGTTCAATCGTGTACCAGGGGAATATGGGAACAGCAGCCAGCATATGAAGCACAGGATAGGATGACAGGCCGCACATGGCAAGGCAGATCAGTCCGAACAGGAATGTATTTTTCTGTTTCATCCGGCGGCTGAAATAAAAGGACAGCAGCGCACAGACAAAGGTAACCGTACAGCCAAAAAGGCAGAATGCAAACCGGATTCCTCTGGTTGTATTGACCGCCAGCATCGTTCCGAAAGCAGGCGGATAAATAATCCCTCCGTAAAAGTGGTCATAGTTGCTGACCGCTATGGTGAGTGTGACCGGTTTTCCACCATGAAAAGTGACCATGCGGTTTTGAACCAATGGTGTCCCATGTGCAGGTTCCCCCATTTGCAGGATCAGGTCTTGATCCAGATAAAGGTTGTAAGCAGAAAACACTTCAGGGATTTCCAGTGCATACACTTCCTTCCGTTCCGGCAGAAAGAATGTCATCTGGTAAGTCCCGCAGCCATAGGGAGAAGGGCTTGCAGGACTGGAAAAATTGGTCTGCTCTCCGATGGAAAGGTAGCGCATATAATGGCTTTCATCCCGTATTTCTTCCGGGGTCAAAAGCGCGTCAGGATAAAATGCCCAGCCGGATACCAGAAAGCGTATCGGTGACTTTTGAAGTTCTTCCTCAGAAAGCACCAGAATCCCATTTGCCGCCTGGATTGTGTCCTGGCTATATTTATTATTAAACTGATACAGGCCAAGAAAAAACAGGGATGAACACAGGCAGACCATACATAAAGCGGCATATTTTTTTACCACAGAAGATACCATCTTATTTTCACCTCCTCCTTAGGAAAAATTCACCGGCAGACAGAAGAAGCAGACAAGCCGGAATCAAAAAGAATATGGGCGACCGGCTGTGCTCTGTGTCGGCAGCATGCGCCAGGGAAGCGGTATCTTCCTTTCCAACAATGGTGTAAGTCCCTGTATGGCTGATCTGAAAGGAAGCGGCTTTCGCCGTATCGTCATAGCCGGTCATGGGAACTTCCACGCCGCTTTCATCACAAAGGAACAATGTGCCGGCTGCCGGGTCATTTGGATAGGGCAGCATGACAGAAATATCCGGCAGGGAGTTGAGCGCAGTTCCGTTGATGGAAAACGAAAAAGAAAAACCGCCATCCGTATCCTTTTGGATGATGACTTCAATCTGATCTTTGTTTTGGATACCCTCCGGCAAGGCGTCTTCGGGTATGCTGATAGTGATTCCCTGTTTGGAAAAGACGGCTCTTTGCTCCCCTGTTTGCAGCATCATCAAAAAGCGCGTGCCGGAAATCCGGTCAGTGGTTTCATCGAAGAACTCTGAAAAAGCAGAGTTTTGGGAATCTGCGACTTCCTGGGGAACGGTTATAGCGCTTTGCACCGGCTCTTTCCTGTTTTCCGAAAGCTTCCGGGCAGGACCGGTAAGCTCTGAAGCGCCGGCAATCGTCTGCACTTCAGGGGCTTCTTCTGTATCACCGTTTGCCTGTTCCGATGGGAAATCGTCTTTATCGATATCTATGGAATCATCCTTTCCATCCCGGGATGGCTCGGAAGGCTTGTGATTCGTAGGATCATTTTCTCCGTTGCCCGGTGGTGCTTTTTCAGAATCATCGGAATCCATTCCACCGCCATTTGTTGCAGGCGATCTTAAAGGCTTTGCGGAGGGCCTGTCTGCGAAACCGTCATCCTGATCGTCGGTATCTTCAGGAGGCGGCTGAATGATGGTGTCAGGTGGATTTCCGCCTGCATCCCCTCCATCCCGGTCGCCTTCATGATACCCTTCAAGGACAATTTCATCTGCGTAGGTCAAGGACAGGATACCGGTCTGTCCGCCGTCATAATCAACCTGAAGGCGGTAGCTGCTGCCCGGTGCCAGCAGACGGGTGGCAATCGAGAGCATTTCCTGACCCACATAAACGCCACTTTCCAGACGGTTCCATGAACCGTTGTTTTCGGACAGCCATACGCTGATCTCATCCAGATTCCCCGGAGGTGCAACCCAGGGAAAATGAAGGTTTCCTCTGGCGGCCAGAAAGCAGTTGATGTCTGGGCTGCCCGGAGCCTGAACAGAAACAGGAATTGTAATTTCAGGGAAATCGACACGATCCGCAAATACGGTATTTTCCGGTGCGGTCAGCCTTCCTATTGCATGGTACAGTCCCACAGTATTCAGATCAATACCGGAAAAATCCCATTCCACCACAGCGGTGTAGCTGGTTCCGTTTTCCGCATAGCATTCCACATAATACGGGGAGGCGGCGAATAATTCTTCCAACGCTTCAACTTCGCTGCCCTGTGGGAGCGCAAATGCATTTGTATAAGGATACCATTGCTCTATGGAAGTAATGACAGCAGGTGGCATTTCTTCCACCCGGACGGAAATCTGAAGCTCCTGCAAGACAGCTTCACCAAAGGCATACCCCTCCGGCAGTTCAATCCGGCCTGCTGCGGCATATTCGCCCGGAGTGGTCTGGTCAATGGCTGAAAAATCCCATGCGACAGGAAATGTTTCCTGACGGATTTCTTCCCCTGCTGTTACAGTGGCGCAGACGGTCTGATACTGAAGGGTCAGCTGATAAATTTCCTCCAGGTCATCATCAGACGGTGTGGCTCTAAGGGGCAGGGTGAAATCCGGCAGGGAGAGCAGTTCGTCTTCCTTTTGTATTTCTGTGACGAGGATGAGGGATACTTCTTCCGATGTTTCCGGTGCTTCCGGGGTTCCGATCTCCAGTGTCTCCGAAGCCTCGCTTTCTAAACCCGGCGGATTCTCCCTTCTTTCATCGGCATTGGCTGGTGTTGCAGTTTCAGCGGCAAATGCGGGGATACTGCCGGTGAAGCAGAGGAGGCAGGCCAGACAGCCCCCCAGAATACGCCTGTGTATTTCCTTCATTCTCATACGATACCCCCCATTCCAGAGAAAACATATTGACGGTAGGTTTCCCGCAGCTGTTTTCCATTACGGAGAGCAATCGGAAGATTCTCCCCGTTTATCAAACGGAAGGTCTGACTGTCAACCTGGCTGATATAATCCATGTTGATTAGAACGCCCCGGTAGCAGGGCAAAAAACGCTTGTCCTTCTGCAATGCGGCAGTGACCTCCTGAAAGCCTCCGCTTACCGGTATCACGCGTTCCGCCGTATGAATCCGTGTCATACGGTTTTGATAATCTATGTATAGAATCTTCTCTGTGGGAAGTTCCAGCTTTTGACGGTCAGCCATAACCGAAAGTGTCATCACTTCATAGGGCGGTTTTAGCTGGCACAGCTCCATCGCTTCTTCAAAATCTGCCTGATGGAGCGAAAGCGGCTTCAGCAGATAATAGCTGGCGGACAGGCTGTACCCCATCCGGGCATAATCTTCTGTAATGGTCAGAAAAACGATCTTACAGAGCCTGTTTTTCTGGCGCAGCCTTCTGGCGGCCTCCATTCCATCCATGTTCTCCATATAGATGTCCATAAAGACAAGCTGAAAATTGACCTGGGCGGCAGCTTTCAGAAAATTCTCTCCGTCCTCAAATTCTGTCAGCGTATAGTCCAGCTGATGCTTTTTCATATAATTTTCCAGGCAGGCAGACAGTTCTTCTCTGTCCTCTGCTCTGTCATCCACAATCGCAATCTGCATCGTGCCATCTCCTTTGCACAATAATCCAATATTAGTATAACATAAAACCGCAGGAAAAAACTTGCGTCTTAAACAGGAAACCTGCGTCTTAAACAAAGTCGGTTGCATTTCCCTTGACAAGATGCTATCCTAATTATAGTACCAGACTTTCCGATGAGAAGGTCTGGTTTTTTTTATTTGATAGGAAATTCCTATCACATAAAACGCTCCGCGAGGATCGCACTGCGGCGGTTAGGAAGTATGTCGCAGAAGCGACCCGCCGCAGGCGGAGAATCCTGCTCGCAGGATTCTTTTTTTATTTTTTTCAGGAAAGGAGGCTCAGCATGAAAATCGCACTTTGTACGGAGCTGAGAAATGTGGAATGGTTTGAAAGCAGGCTGCGCTCCCTTTTTGATGGGGATGGGCAGCTTGCGATTGACGAATTGTGGAATGAGAACCAGCTTGCTCAGGCACTCCGGCGAAGCCGCTACCATGCGGTTGTCATCGCCATGACCGGAGCAAAGGGACTGGAGGCGGCCATACAGGCGAAGCGGCTGGCACCGGAAGTACCGCTTGTCTGGTGGAGTGATGATGAAAACTTTGCCCTGATCGCGTATCACCTGCGTATCCCTGTGTTTCTTCCGGCAGACTGCTCCGATCAGGAGCTATATGAGGCGATAAAACCCATCATGAAATGGAGGTGCGAAAATGCGAATTGCGCTATGCAGTTATAGCCAGAAAGAAAAAGAAACCGCTTTGCTGATGAAGCTGGGCAAAGTAGACCGCTTTGATAACGGCGTATTTTGTACCTATGCCATGCAGCGGGATGGGCCTTATGATGCTGTGGTGGTCATGGAGGACGGAGCCAGGGGGATGAATTTCTGCATGAGCATACGAGGCTACAGCAGGGATGTCCCTCTCCTGTGGATCAGCGACCAGGCAGAGTTTGAACCCCAAAGCCGCAGGATGCAGGCGGACACCTTTTTGGTGAAGCCTGTGACGGAATATCAGCTGCGGGAGGCAGTATCCCGGCTGCTTCAGGGTATAAGGGTAAAAGAGAGGAGTTTACATGAAAAAGAAAAACACCATGCCAGAGAGAGATTGGCAGCAGACCCATGAAAAAATCAGGTGGAGGGAGCTGCGTAAGCGCATACTTGTGATGGGCTTGACCGTTGCGATGGTTGCCAATACTGTAGACCTGTCCGCACTCTTGGTTTCTGCAAAGACCGATGAAAGTGAGACAGGTAAAACGACTATTGTTTCCTTTGAGGAGCTTTCAAAGGACATCACGGAGCAGACCCTGCCCATCGGTGCGCTTGAGAGCGACATCAAGTTTCCGACCAGCCTGACCGTTACGGTAGAAAAGACCACGCAGGCGGATGAAAAGGAAGCCGACGATGAAGAAGATGCTTCCGAGACGGGAGATACAGAGAAGAACGATGCGCAGAAGGATGACAGTAATGGAGATACTGCGTCCTCTGATGATAAGAAGGATACAGAATCTTCAGATGAAAAGGATGGCGATTCCGGCAATGCGGATGCTTCCGATAAGTCTGGTACTTCTGACAATGGAAATGCAGATACAAAGGATTCGGATACATCAAAGGATTCTGGAAATTCTGACAAATCAAACAACCCAAATGGCTCTAGCAGCTCTGATACAGAGGATACACAGGCACGTGCCGACCTACCCTCTGCTTTTGGTGCGCTTATTGGCCAGATGGCGGATGCCCTTCTGCCGCATAAACTCATAGTACACGCGGCAGAGAAGGACGATGCCTCTGACACAGCAGCCACATCCGACGGTGCAGACAATGCAAAGAAAACCGACACAGCATCTACATCCGATAATGCAGACAGTGTAAAGACGACAGGCAGTTCTGACGCAGCAGCTTCCTCTGAGACAGAGACAACGACGGAGAAAATCCGTCTGGAAAACATCAAGTGGGAGCTGAATGTGGAAGAGAGCGACGCAGAAGAATTTGACAGCAGTGAAGCGTCAAACGGCTTCTGCTATGCCTATACGCCGGTACTGCCGGATGAGGATGGAGACGGCAACCAGCTCGTATTGGGTAAAGACGTGGAGCTTCCGACCATCTATGTGCTCGTAGGCGAATATGGGATTGCACTGCTGGCTGATGGAACGATTGAGGTAACAGAAACGAATGCTGATGGAACGAAGAAAGCCCCCTATACCGCTCAGGACCTTGCAACATGGATTGGCGGGCATGGAAGCGCAAACCTGGAAAAAGTTTCCATTAAACTGTTGAATGATGATGCCTCCATAACAAAGGAGTTTACTATTGATACAGGTTTGGCAAAAGAGATAGAGCTGGATTTGAATGGCCATACATTGACACTACAGGGGGGCAATGCACGTTTATATTTTAAAAGAGTAAATATAACAATTACCTCATCCGGCTCGAATAAGGGAACAATTACAGGCAACTATGACTATGGCAATAAATTAAAAGGGGATGGACTGGTAACTGCAGATCGTGATTCAATACTGAAAATTGAGCGTGTCACAATCAAAAATGCTGGAACCTGTTCCACAGTTGCGCTGTGGGACGGTGTGACCTGTACCATTGATGCTGCAAGTATTAGTGGAAGTAGTGGTGAGCAAGCAGGTACCATTACTATTAATGACAGTAAAGCCTGTACAATTACCAATACGGAGGTGACCGGAAATATTGCGCCTAGATATGGCACCATTACGTTTACAGGTAGTTGCTCCGAATGTATCATTGGCGAGGGCGCAGTTATTAAAAATAAAAATGAGAACGGTGGGAGTTACTGTGTCAAAGTCGTGGATAAGTATAACGTTAAAATTACAGTTGAGAAAGACGCTACTTTAACGTCGAGCCTTACTATAATGGATACCACGTATAGCAATGTAACTGTAAACATTGAGGGTGGAACCTTTAATGGACATCTTAGATTGCCCGACAACAGCCAGATTGCAGGGGGAACCTTTACCCCTGCCTCAGCCTCAGGCAATGCGATTTGGGTTAATAATTCTAAGAAAACCCTGCAGGACCTTCTGAAGGTCGGCTATACCTTACAGTATGAGGATGGTACCTATGCAGACCTAACAGCCAGGTGGACAGAAAAAGGGAAAAAGGTAACGGCTGTTAAAAGTCCGCTCTATTTCACAACGCATCCAACGATTTCAAGCGGAGCGGAAATTGTGATGGAAAACTATACCGCTGCCGAGGCGCCTGCGCTAACCGTAAAAGCGGTATCTGGCAGTGATAGCAGTGGCAGTATCTCCTACCAGTGGTATGCTGATAAAACCATAAATGGAACAACAACCAAAGTAGAACAAACGGGGCAGGGTGCAAAAACTGCGACCTACAGGATTCCTACAGGACTTTTGGCAGGCACCTATCAATACTATTGTGTAGCGACCTGCGGTGAATATACGGCGACCTCCAAAAAGGCTGTCTTTACGGTAGAAGAAGGTGTTGCGGAAGTTACGGTAGGTGGGAATACAACACGTTATGCAACACTTACGAAAGCAATAGCTGCAATGAAAGATGCAGTAGATGCTGCTGATGCAGACCTTGAAATTACGTTGAAAATCCTGAAAAATATTTCTGAGACAGGAAGCGAGTGGAAAATAGATGGGGGTACAAAAAATGTCAATTTTTGTATGGACCTCAATGGCTGTACCGTTACAGGAAAGGGTCTTTATATCATTGGCGAAGGTGTGAAGGCAGTCTTTAAAGACGCAGGCACGGGACAGAATGGAACACTGAACGCCCCAGTTTCTATTCAGAACAAAGCAAAGCTTACGGTAGAGAATGGTAATTATAAGGGTGTCTTGAGGTTTTTGGGTGGTGCGGCTGCAAAGCTAAAAGATGGTTATTATAGCAGCAGTATTTATATTGGAAAAACTGAAGGGATGAACAATACTGATATTTCCTGTACAATTACCGGAGGTACGTATGAGGGAGAAGAGGTTCTGGTATGTGGAGGCGCCACCCTTAGCGTATCCGGAGATACTGCTAAGATAAAGGCTCTGCATATAGACCACAGAGAGTTTAGCAAGATAAAACGTGCAAAAGTAATGCTTTCAGGTGGTGAGTATGAAGAGATTGCTCTGAGCAATTTTGGTAAAAATGATGATTCTCTGCTTGATAAAACACAGGGTTATGCTATTGCGGATACGCTGGAAGAAGGCTATGCTTTTTATTCAGCCGGTATTAAGACCGATATAAGCAGAACGGATAGAAGTCAGGGCAGTGTAAAAGTGCTTCGCGCTGACACGCCGGAGGATACATCTCAGGCCGTTGTAAAGTTTCAGATAGAAAAAAATAGCGGTGAGACAAAAACGATGTATTTCCTGACATGGGATGCAGCCATGTTCTATCTGGAAGGATCGGAAGAGCATAGAAAGAATAAAGAATACAAGTTATGGGAAAAGCTGGAAATCCTGCTGCTGAAGGATACGAAAGTGGATAAGAGTATAAGCAGGATGCTCAATAAAGTATATTTGCCGGCTGAGATAACACTGCGTTCAGAGGGTAATAAGCCACATACCTTGAAGAGTAGTAATGAAAACTACCTGTTTATAACAGGTGGGCAGGATGTTATCATAGAAAATATAAACGTGGTTGGAAACATAGACTTTCTTGGTGATACGAGAGGTACACAGGCGCAGGATGCCGCTGTACTGCGGCTGGGCGAGAGGGCAACCGGGCTAGAGAATATAGAGGTTACTGGCAATGCTGAGATAGTTATAGAGAAGGGAGCAGAAATACCTAAAACGTTTACAGGAGGTGGAGGTAATCTGAATGCCAGCATCTACTGTAATCATGACTCTGCTGATTTTTCCAGCAAAATAACGCAGGGAGCTGGCGCATTTAAGATATGGTTCCCGATAGAGCTGAGTGGTATCGCTCTGCCTACAGGTGGAGAAAATGACACGAATGTCACACAGAGGGACGGTGTAACCTACGGACTGTACAGCAATGGAGGTACGACAGGTCAGAAGATTAAGGTCACGGGCGAAGTCTGCTCTTATGAGCCTTATGGCGGCAATGCAGTAACGATAGATACGACAGACCTTTCCTTCACGATGCCGTCTTCTAAAGTAACCCTTAAGGCACATACGAAGGATGACTATGGCTATTGCAGCATCTGCGGAAGGACTGACCTTGCGGAAGCCTATAAAAAAGGCTACCTTCATATCGAAGGTCTGGAAGGTCGTACCTACGATGGCTATCCGCAGGTAATGACGGGCATTACACTGATGACTGCAAAAGGAGCTGTAAAGCTTACCGGACCAGAATACAAATCTGGAAAAGAGCTGGCACAGGACTCCACAAACTCTGCCAATGCAGACATTAAAAATGCAAATTATACGGTAGTCTATAAAAACAACATTAAATGTAATGAAAATAAAGAGTCAACTGACGCGCCTACAGCGATAATTACCGGATGCGGCGCTTACTATGGTACGGTTGCATTTAAGTTTGCAATCGGACTGGGTGAGATGCAGGCAGCAGGCGCTACGGCAACTGCGGCAGAGTATGATGGAACGGCACATACGGCATTGGCTGACAGTGATGCGATAAACGTAACACTTAAAGCAGATAAGTATGATGAGAATGCCCATATTCCGGTAACAGGCGGCTATATTGCACCCTGCACGGGTAAGACGCTTGCAAAGGATGGGTTTGACAGTGAGTATGTGGATAAATTTCCGCTGAAAATATCCTGCAAATTGGCAGATGGGAAAGGGTATGATAATGCGAATGAGTATACGGTTACCAATGCAGGCAGCTATCCTTTTACGATTATGGTCATGGCGGAAAATAATAGTTGTCCGTCTGTTGAGATACCGCTGACAGCGAAGATTACGCCGAGAGATTTAAGTAAGTTATCAATTCCTCCTACTCCGCTTAGTGGCTGTGCTTACTACACCGGAAAGCCGTATTCTTTTGATGACCTTGACTGGGAAGCTGCGGATCTTAAAAAGCTCCTGACAGACAGCGGCGTTACAGGTGCGGATGGCGGCAGCTATGTTCTGGTAAAGGATACAGACTTTACGGTAACGGAGGAAGATGCGACCGGACCTGCTACAGGTGCAAAGCCGGCAAAACTTAACCTTACCGGCAAGGGCAATTATACGGGAAATGCGGCGATACGCTTTGAGATTCCGTATGCCTTTACGCTGGCGCAGACGTTAGTTTCTGGCACTGATAAATGGTACAGGGCGGATGTGCCTGTAAGCTTTGCGATTGATGACAAAAATGACGCATCTTGGATTTTATACAGAAGCAGTAAAGCAGCTGCTTCAGATTCCTGTCTAAACGGCAGCGTGGAGATTTATGAAAGTCTTAAGGCGGCGGTTGCAGGCGAAAATCCGGGCTATACCTTCACGCAGGAGGGTAAAAATACGGTAACGCTCTATGGAAAGGATACGGCAAAGGGCTGTCTTTCCGAGCCTGTGGAGGTAACCATCTGCATTGATAAGAGCGCGCCGACCTGGGCGGATAAGGATGGCGTGGCGGATGGTTATGGTATCCAGATTAAGGAAAACTGGTTCCGGTCGCTTTTGAACACCATCAGCTTTGGCTATCTTTATAATGATGCAACACTGGATATTAAGATACAGGCAAATGATAAGAAAGCCGATGTGGCTGAGGTCAGCGGCATTTCCAGGTATTGCTATTATGTTGAGAAGGTTTCAGATACGGCGTTGGCATCAGTAAAGACAAAGGATGAACTGGATGCGCTGGCAGAAACAGGTCAGTTTTTGGAAGCAGCCGCAGGAACAGGCACTATTCTTCCATCATCAGACGGCGCAACCATTTCGGGCAGCCTGAGCAGCGAAGGAAATTACGTGGTCTATGCCTATGCAGTGGATGGTGCGGGAAATCAGAGTGATTATATCTGTACCGATGGCATTGTGGTGGATGCACAGGCTCCTGTAGTAAGCATAACTGACCCGAAAAAAGAAGACGGTACCCTGAAGGATACAGAGGCGATACTCAAGGTTAATTTAAGCGAGGATGCAACGCTGATGTGGTTCTTTGTATCCGAAGGAGTATTTGACGGAGTTACTGGCTACACCTACGACGATTGCAAAAGAGATATTGAAAGTTATATGAAAGGTGAGCCAAAGTACCCACAGTTTGCTGTCAAGAACGATGGAAAATGGGCGCCCCGCAATGGGTGGAATTTTAAACCGGACGAAAATCTTTATTGTGGACAATGGGAAGTTCGTACGGAGGGACTTAAGTATAGTAATGCTAACCAAAACTTTGTTGCGAGTTGGACACCTACAATCTTCAAAACGACAGGAACAAAAGGTGATAATAAAATTGAAATAGGTAATTTTGGAAAGCCGGACGTTTATTTTCCATTGTATCCAAGTAAGAAAACTGCAGTCTGGATAGCAGCCATTGACAAGGCAGGCAATATAACGGCATTAACGGAGCCTGCTATTGAATTTACCACTACAAAGACGACTCCGTATATAAAGACTGCACCGGTTCTTTCCGGTACTTATGGTAATACGGTATCTGCCATGTTTGAAAAGGCAGATATGACAAAGGCAGTTGTGACAGCGGGACGAAACAGTGACACGAAGGTTGAGGGTACATGGACTCTGGCAGCTGAGGATGCAGATAAGCTTCCGACAGTCGGCACAAGTGAGAAATACTCGCTTGTCTTTACACCAACAGGAAGTGATGCAGATACTTATGATTCTGTAACCTGTGAAGTGATACCGGAAGTTTCTAAGAAACAGATTACCGTAGTGATTGCTGATAAAGAAAAATTCTATGGAGAGACAAACCCTGCACTTACATGGAGTCTTGCCTCAGGTGATGCCTACCAGGACAATGTTTTGGTAGCAGGTGATACCGAAGAAGCACTTGGCATCAGCTTATCAACTACTGCGAAAGACAATTCAGATGTTGGAACCTATGCAATTACAGGAACCTCTAATAGTGCCAATTATGAAGTATCCTTTATCGGAAGCGGTTCAGATGGCAAGAGTGGTATTCTTACAGCAAAACGGGCAGCAAATAGTTTTACTACAGAACTTAACTGTTCTGATTATACTTATGCGAAGGATAAGACACCAGAACCAAATGCAACAGCAAAATTCGGTACAGTAACTTATAAGTATGCAACAGCAGCTTCAGATGGTACTGCATATAAGGCACCTTCGGATGAATCTGCATATACAGATGCCATACCTGTAAATGCAGGAATCTATGCCGTAAAGGCTTATGTTGCAAAGACAGATAATTATGCAGAACTTGCAAGTGATCCGGTCGTATTTACGATTAACAAAGCAGCTTCACCGAACATTGGTGATGAGGAAAAGAGTTATTCGTATGTAGCCGGTTCACATGACAAGGCAATTAGTGTGGATATTGCAGGAAAGCTCCCGACAGATAGGGGAACTACAACATATGCGGTTGCAAAGACAGATACAGAGCAGTTTTTAAGTGAGGTAACAGTCGATACAGCCGGAAATCTGACCTATAAAGTAAATCAGGTAGATTCGTCCAAGGTTGGAAAGACAGCAATTATCACAGTAACAGCTTCGATGGAGAACTATGCGAATGCTGGATACACGCTGACGATTAGTATTACAGATAAGAAGACGATAGAGATTAAGCGTGGAAACACCGTATCCGTAGATGGAAGCAACGTGCTGATCTATGGTGAAAAGATTTCAAAGCTGACACTCGGAAATACTGTTTTTGTGGAAGCCGGTACAGATGATGCGATAGAAGGTATTCTTTCATGGAGCAATCCGGACGAGATACCGGCAGCCGGAACCACACAGGCAGGTTGGGTATTCAAGCCGGCTGACAGCAAACATTACGAGGAACTTACCGGAACAGCAGCCATCACAGTAGCCAAGGCAACACCGATAGTGGTAACAGTACCAACCGTTGCAGAGCGTGAATACAATCCGGATGCTGCGCTTACCGGTCCTGATATGACAGGCGGCAGTGTGACCGGGGCAGATGGCAATTCACTTGCCGGAACCTGGAGCTTTACAGGAAAGAATATCATTCCGACTGTAAATAACAAAGGCTATCAGGCAGTATTCACACCTGATGACGCAAACAATTACAGTACAGTAACCAGAACAATAACTGTTAAAGTAACTAAAGCAACACCGGTAATTGCAGAAAAGCCGACAGCAGGCGCACTTACCTACGGACAGGAACTTTCAGACAGTACCCTGACCGGAGGAAAAGCAGTTTATCAGACAGCCGATGGAACTGAAATCACAGGAGCATTTGCATGGAAGAACAGCAGTATCAAGCCTACAGCAGCAGACAGCCAAAAGACAGAGTATGATGTAACATTTACACCATCCGATAAGGATAATTATAATGCAGTTGATACGAAGCTTGCACTTACTGTAAATAAGGCAGCTCAGGCACCGAACATACCGCAAGCTACAATGGCTCCGGCACACAGTACAAAGAAGGTTGGCGATATTATGCTTCCGGATGGATGGAGCTGGCAGGAGGATAATAAGGACACGGCACTTGTAGTTGGTATGGCAGTGACAGCGAATGCATTTTATACAGGAGCTGACAAGGGCAACTACGAGACAGAAAGTGTAAGCATTACGATTACAAGAAGCAAATGTGATCACACACATACTGAAATACGGAATCAGTGGGAAGCAACCTGCAAAAAGGAGGGCTATACCGGAGATACTTACTGTAAGGATTGTGGTGAAAAGCTTGCCGCTGGTACAACAATCGAGAAAAAACCGCACAAGGTCGGAACACCGGCTACCTGCGTATCAAAAGCAGTATGCAGTGTTTGTAGTGAAACCTTTGGTGAAGTGGATGCCACGAACCATGTGCATACAACCGTGAAGAACCGAAAGGAAGCAACCTGTACGCAGACCGGATACGCAGGAGATACCTATTGTACGGACTGTGATAAACTTCTGAGTACCGGAAAAGAGCTGGCAGCATTGGGACATGATTATAAAGCAACCGTGACAAAGCAGCCAACGACAACCGAGGAAGGCATCAGAACCTACACCTGCACCAGATGCAACAGCAGCTACACAGAGAGCATTGCGAAGCTGCCGGAGGAACAGCACACTCACAACTATACGGGAAGCATTACGAAGGAGGCAACCTGTACAGAGGCAGGGGTAAGGACGTATACCTGTTCTTGTGGAAACAGCTACACGGAGAATATTCCGGCAACAGGACACAGCTATGTATCAAAAGTGACGAAGGCTGCAACGACAACCGAGGAAGGCATCATGACCTACACCTGCTCCAAGTGCGGACACAGTTACACACAGCCGATCACTAAGATTAAGTCCGATGACAGCAGCAAGGATAATGGCAGCCAAAACCAGAAACCGCAGTCTGGCACAGACAATGGTAATCAGAATCAGAAGCCACAGCCTGATACGGATAATGGTAAGGAAAAAGGAGATTCAATTAAGCCATACATCAAGGACGACAGCGGCAAGGAAGGCTGGGATGTTATCAAGCCACAGCTTGAAGAAGCTAAGTCAGGCGATACGGTAACAGTTGCCATGAACGGAACGACTGTAGTACCGAAGGATGTAATTGACAGTATCAAGGGCAAAGATACAACACTTGTTCTGGATATGGGAAAAGGTCTTTCCTGGAAGATTTATGGAAAGGATATTACTGATGTAGCTGGAGATATTGATTTTGATGTGACAGTCGGAGCCGACGCCGGAAAATCCATTCCTGTGGATGTGATCAATAACGTGACCGGGGAACATTCTTCCTTGAATCTGACTCTTGCTTATGACGGAGAGTTTGGATTTACAGCCACACTGACCGTCAACATGGAATCAAAGAATGCAGGACTGTATGCGAACCTGTTCTACTACAATGAACAGACCGGGGAACTGGAATTTATCAGCGCCGAACAGATTGATCCGGATGGAAATGTGGAACTTGTATTTACCCATGCATCAGATTACACGATTGTTGTTGATGCCAAGATTATGAGTGATAACGGTCAGGCAGACAACAAATCTGATGAAACCATTCCTGCACCTAAGACAGATGACAGCACTTCAAAATATGCATGGAATAATACGATAATCATTATTATAGGTATCTGTATTATACTGATTGTTTTTGGAGCCGTATTCTATGTAAGAAAAAAGAGTGGTTCTGAGGAAGAATAAGTATCTGACATAGTAATTGAATAAAAGTGGGAATGTGGGAGCGTACTGGCAAAGGGTGTAACAGTATAAACATGACAAGCGGTGTATGTCTTGATGAAGAGACGTATGCCGCTTATTTGCGTCAAAAATGATAGAAAACTAAAAGAAAAAAAGAGCTCAAATGACATAGTGAATTCCGGTTTGCCGAAGTAAATCTCTAGTCGATCCCT